>AGTN01726203.1_pt1 | contig 10068 bp, 11 predicted proteins | sample 314218 | NCBI WGS metagenome assembly AGTN01 (sample SAMN02954264, study PRJNA73603) | bioreactor metagenome | biome: terrestrial; feature: non-aerated bioreactor; material: poplar woody material; isolation source: poplar biomass | place: USA | collected 2006-12 | reverse complement strand
CTCGAAGCAGGACAACGACCGCCAGGCCAAGCTGGCCGCCGAGGCCGGCGACGTCTCCGGCCGGCTGGTGATCGAGGCCGACGGGCTGGACAAGCATTTCGGCGGCAAGGTGATCGCGGCCGGATTTTCCACCCGCATCCTGCGCGGCGACCGGGTCGGGCTGATCGGCCCCAACGGCGCCGGCAAGACCACGTTGCTGCGCATGCTGACCGGCGACCTCGCCCCCGACGGCGGCACCGTCAGGTTGGGCACCAATCTGGAGCCGGCCTATTTCGACCAGCGCCGCGACCGCCTGGATCCGGAAAAGTCGGTATGGGACACCCTGACCGATGGACGCGGCGACACTGTCTGGGTGCGCGGCCGGCCGCAGCACGTGGTCGGCTACATGAAGGACTTCCTGTTCTCGGAGGCCCAGGCCCGCACGCCCGTGAAGGCCCTGTCGGGCGGCGAGCGCAACCGCCTGCTGCTGGCCAAGCTGCTGGCCAGGCCCAGCAACCTGCTGATCCTGGACGAGCCGACCAACGACCTGGACATGGACACCCTGGACCTGCTGGAAGAGGTGCTGGCCGATTACGAGGGCACCTTGCTGGTGGTCAGCCACGACCGCGACTTCCTCGACCGCCTGGTCACCAGCGTGATCGCGGTGGAAGGCGACGGCGACATCCAGGAATATGCCGGCGGCTATTCCGACTATCTGTCGCAGCGTCCGGCCAGGGACGCGCCCCGGGCCGAGGCGGCCAGGCCCAAGGCCGCCGAACCCGCCCGGCCCAAGACCGCCGCCAAACTGTCCTACAAGGACGCCCGCGAACTCGACGAACTGCCGGGCCGGCTGGAGCGTCTGGCCGCCGAGATCGCCACGCTGGAGGCGGAACTCGCCGATCCCGGCCTGTACGCCCGCGACCGCGCCCGCTTCGACACATCCGCCGCCCGCATCGACGCCGCCCGCGCCGAACTGGAAGCCGCCGAGGAGCGCTGGCTGGAACTGGAGACCCTGCGCGAGGACTTGTCGCGGTGAACACCCGCGACTTCCTTACCGCCGTCCTGGTCGTCACCCTGTGGGGCCTGAATTTCGTCGCGGTGAAGGTGGCGCTGGGCGTGCTGCCGCCCTTCCTGCTGACCGGCCTGCGCTTCGGGCTGGTCGCCCTGGTGCTGGCGCCGTTCTACCGCCCCCGGCTGGAGCAGGTGCCGGCCATCGCCGGCATCGCCCTGGTGCTGGGCTGCGGCCATTTCGGCCTGCTGTTCCTGGGCATTTCCGGCATGGACGCCGCAAGCGCCGCCATCGTCACCCAACTGGGCGTGCCGTTCAGCGCGCTGCTGGCCTGGGCGGCCTTCGGCGAGACGCTGGCTCCGTCCCGCGCCGTGGGCATGGCCATGGCCTTTTCCGGGGTGGTCCTGCTGGCGGGGGAACCCACCCTGCCCCATGCCGGGCCGCTGGTGGTGGCGGTGCTGGCCATGGCGGCCTGGGCGCTGAGCAACGTCCAGGTCAAGCGCCTGGGCGGCATCGGCCCGCTGGCGCTGAACGGATGGATGGCGCTGCTCGCCGCCCCCATGCTGCTGGCGCTGTCCTGGGGTGTCGAGGACGGACAGGGCGCGGCGCTGGCGCGGATGATGGCCGATCCGGCGGCGCTGGCGGGCATGGCCTATACGGTCATCGCCTCGTCGCTTGTCGCCTACACCCTGTGGTATCGTCTGCTTGCGCGCCATGCCATGAACCGCTTGGTGCCCATCACCATGCTCAACCCGGTGATCGGCGTGGCCGGAGGCGTGCTGGTGCTGGGCGAGGCCTTGAGCTGGCAAAAACTGGTGGGCGGGGCCATCACCATCGCCGGGGTGGCGGTGGTGCAACTGATCGGCGGCGCGCGGCCGCCCACGGAAAAGTCGGAGCCGGGAGCATGAGCCCGAAAGCGGCGGTCATTCAGCGACATTCCCCCAACAGCGATTCGCGCGACGGCACCGCCGTGGACATGCTGGTGCTGCACTATACCGGCATGCGCAGCACCTCCGAGGCCCTGGCCCGCCTGCTCGACCCCGAGGCCAAGGTCTCCGCCCATTACCTCGTCGAGGAAGACGGCACCGTCCATTCGCTGGTCGGCGAAAGCCAGCGCGCCTGGCATGCCGGCGTGTCGTCCTGGCGCGGCGCCGCCGACATCAACGCCCGTTCCATCGGCGTCGAGATCGTCAATCCCGGCCATGAATTCGGCTACCGCCCCTTCCCCGAGGCGCAGGTCCACGCCGTCATCCGCCTGTGCCTGGGGATTCTGTCGCGCCATTCCATCCCGGCGCGCAACGTGGTCGGCCATTCCGACATCGCCCCCACCCGCAAGGAGGACCCCGGCGAACTGTTCCCGTGGGAATACCTGAAAAGCTACGGCATCGGCCTGTGGCCCTTCGACGGTACCGAGCGGGCCGACCTGCCGCCCACCCAGGTGCTGGAGATGCTGGCCAGCTTCGGCTACGACCTCACCGCCCCGGCGGCGGCGGTGGCGGCGTTCCAGCGCCATTTCCGCCCCGAGCGGGTGGACGGCTTGGCCGATTACGAGACCACCGGCCGCCTGTCGCGCCTGCTGCAGACCCGTTAGCCGGACTCGCGTCAGCAGGACTCGGGCCCCAGCTTGCGGGCCAGCGCCCCCAGCTTGTTCCAGAACACCGCCGGGGTGGAGTAGCCGACGATGCGCCCGATCTCACGGCCGCATTGGCGCAACACGAAGGTCGGCATGGCCCCCACCGACAGTCCGGCCACGTCGGCCGGCACCGGCCGGAGCAGGTCGATGCGGCGCAGCGGCATCGCCTGCGCCGCCCGGGTGCCGGGATAGCCGGTGCCCACGTCGCGCTGCCACTTGGCGCACCAGACGCACGACGCGGTCTCGAACACCACCAGTTCCACCGGCCTCGCGGGGGATGAGGGCCGCTCCACCGCCCGCGCGGGCTGGAAAACGGCCAGGAAGAGGAAAAGCGGGAGCAGTCCGGTTTTTCCCATGCCGGCCGATATGGCCGCGCCGGACGCGCATGCCATTCCCTCCCGGCGAGACCCCCGGCCGGCTAGTGTCCTGCCCGCGAAAGTCATGGCATGTGCCCTCGCCGGGCGCAGGCTCCGCCTGCTTGGCCGCAGCCGCAATGGCCGCTGATCGCGCCCTGTGTCCGATGTGACGCACGGCGTCTAGGCCGTGCGGCGAATCCAGTAGGTGAAGGCCCCGCCCTCGTCCTTCCACGCCACCAGTTCGTTGCCGGTCTGGCGGCAGAACGCCTCCATGTCCTTGACCGAGCCGGGATCGGTGGCGAGAACCTGAAGCACGTCGCCGACGGCCACGTCCTTCAGCTTCTTCTTGGTGCGCAGGATCGGCAGCGGGCAGGTCAGGCCCCGGACGTCGAGAATCTCGCCCATGGCCTTATTCGTGCTCGGCCTCGGGGCCGGCATCCACGTCGATGGGCACGCCGGGCTGGAGCTTGGAGGTACGGATCGCCAGCGAGCTTTTGACGTGGCTGATATTGGGCGCCGCCGTCAGCCTGGTGGTGAGGAACCGCTGATAATCGTCCCAGTCGTGGGCGACGATCTTGAGCAGGAAATCGGTCTCGCCCGCCAGCATGTGGCATTCGCGCACCTCCTGCCAGCCCTGCACCAGATCCTCGAACGACCGCAGATCGGCGTCGGCCTGGCTGTTCAGCCCGACATGGGCGAAGACGGTGACGTTGAAGGCCAGGGCGTGCGGTTCGATGTCGGCGTGATAGCCGCGGATGTAGCCCGCTTCCTCCAGGGCGCGGACGCGGCGCAGGCAGGGCGGGGCGGAAATGCCGGCGCGGCGCGCCAGTTCCACGTTGGTCATGCGACCGTCAGCCTGCAGATCCGCCAGGATGCGGCGGTCGATGCGGTCGAGCTTGACCCGTTGCATAATTAACAGACTCCAAATACACGGCGTTTTACGAAATTATATTACCAAGGCCGGATCGTCCCGCCAAGCGCCTGTTTAATTGGTAATGACGCATGCCCCCATTGCGCAAGACGGCAAAGCAATTTGACCAAGGGCGTGACCTTGCGGCCACAGGGTAAACCCCCTAGTGAAAATGAGATTGAAAATCGTTTCTTCATATCTGCATGCATTTGATTTTATAATCATTCCACCTTGCACGGTTGTCCGCACAGGGCTAAATTGTCGCCCCAATGCTTGCCCACCTGATCGAATTATGAGGGAGCCTGAAGAATGACCGATACCATCAACCCCGTGAGCCTGGTGACCAAGCCCGTGCCGGATTTCACCGCGCCGGCGGTCCTGCCGAACAATGAGATCGACCAGGCCTTCAATCTGAAGTCCTATCTGGCCGGCTCTTACGGGCTGGTCTTCTTCTATCCGCTGGACTTCACCTTCGTCTGCCCGTCGGAAATCCTGGCCCACGACCATCGCCTGGCCGCGTTCAAGGAAAAGGGCGTCAAGGTCGTCGCCGTGTCGGTGGATTCCCACTTCACCCACCTGGCGTGGAAGAACACCCCCGTCGACAAGGGCGGCCTGGGCAACGTGCAGTTCCCCCTGGTGGCCGACCTGACCAAGTCCATCGCCAAGTCCTTCGGCGTGCTCATCGACGACGCGGTGGCGCTGCGCGGCACTTTCCTGATCGACAAGGACGGCGTGGTGCAGTCGGCCCACATCAACAACCTGCCGCTCGGCCGCAACGTGGACGAGGCCCTGCGCCTGGTCGACGCCCTGCAGTTCCATGAAGAGCACGGCGAGGTTTGCCCCGCCGGCTGGCAGAAGGGCAAGGCCGGCATGCAGGCCAGCCCGGAAGGCGTGGCCAAGTACCTGGCCAGCCACGGCAAGGAACTCTAAGCCTCCCCGCCCGAAAGGACGCGGGAATGATTTCGCGCCCTTTCACAAGATTTCAGGGCCGGCCTGTCTTGCATGACGCGCCGGCCCTAACTATTCTGATGCAACTATTTCAGCCGGGAAATCCGTCATGGCGACCCATCACACCAAAGTCCTCATCCTGGGGTCCGGCCCGGCGGGCTGCACCGCCGCCATCTACGCCGCCCGCGCCAATCTCGAGCCCATCCTGGTCGCCGGCCTGCAGCCGGGCGGCCAGTTGACCATCACCACCGATGTGGAGAACTTCCCCGGCTTCGCCGACGCCATCCAGGGCCCCTGGCTCATGGAGCAGATGCAGAAGCAGGCCGAGCACGTGGGGGCCCAGTTCCTCTACGACACCATCCTGGACGTCGACCTGTCCAAGCGCCCCTTCGTCGCCAAGGGCGATTCCGGCGACACCTATGTGGGTGAGACCCTGGTGATCTGCACCGGCGCCACCGCCCGCTGGCTGGGCATTCCCTCCGAGCAGAAGTACCAGGGCTTCGGCGTTTCCGCCTGCGCCACCTGCGACGGCTTCTTCTTCCGCAACAAGGAAGTGGTGGTGGTCGGCGGCGGCAATTCCGCCGTCGAGGAGGCCATCTACCTCGCCGGCATCGCCAGCAAGGTCACCCTGATCCACCGCCGCGACTCGCTCCGCGCCGAGAAGATCGCCCAGGACCGGCTGTTCGCCAATCCCAAGATTTCCGTCCGGTGGGACAGCACCATCGACGAGATCCTGGGCGCCGGCGAGCCGCCGGGCGTCACCGCCGTGCGCCTGAAGAACACCAAGACCGGCGAGACCAGCGAAGTGCCTTGCGACGGCGTGTTCATCGCCATCGGCCACGATCCCAACACCGCCCTGTTCAAGGGCGCGGTGACCGTGGACGAGGAAGGCTACATCGTCACCAAGCCCGGCACCGCCGGCACCAACCTGCCCGGCGTCTTCGCCGCGGGCGACGTGCAGGACAAGACCTACCGCCAGGCCGTCACCGCCGCCGGCACCGGCTGCATGGCCGCGCTGGAGGCCGAACGCTTCCTCGCCATCCATGGACACGGGCAGGAAGTTGCGGCAGAGTAACCCGGTGCAATAAGAACAAGGCCCGGCGCCAGGGTGGCGCCGGCGCCCGTTTCGGGGGGAAGGAGCCCGTCAAGGGACATGGATTGGGACAAGCTCAGGGTCTTCCACGCCGTCGCCGAGGCCGGGAGTTTCACCCACGCCGGCGAGGTTCTCAATCTGAGCCAATCCGCCGTCAGCCGCCAGATCAGCGCCCTTGAGGAAAGCCTCAACCTCCCTTTGTTCCATCGCCACGCCCGCGGCCTGATCCTGACCGAGCAGGGCGAACTCCTCTACAAGACCGCCCGCGAGATCTTCTCCAAGCTGGCCATGACCGAGGCGCTGCTGACCGAAAGCCGCGAGCGCCCGCAAGGACCCTTGAAGATCACCACCACCGTGGCCTTCGGCTCGCTGTGGCTGACGCCGCGGATCAAGGAATTCCTCGACCTCTATCCGGAAATCGCCGTCACCATGGTGCTGTACGACGGTGAACTGGATCTGGCCATGCGCGAAGCCGACGTCGCCATCCGCATGATGCCGCCGCGCCAGCCCGACCTGATCCAGCGCCATCTGCTGACCATGCATTACAACGTCTACGCCGCGCCGGAATACCTGAAGAAATACGGCATGCCCAAGACGCCCGAGGAACTGGACAGCCACCACATCGTGGTCTATGGCGACGACGCCCGCATCTCGCCCCCCGTCGCCAACGTCAACTGGCTGCTGGAGGCCGGCTCCAGCCCGGCGCGCCCGCGTCGGCCGGTGCTGGAGGTCAACAACATCTACGGCATCTACCGCGCGGTGAAATCGGGCCTGGGCATCGCCGCCCTGCCCGACTACATGACCACCGAGGCCGACAATCTGGTCCACATCCTGCCCGAACTGAAGGGGCCGAAACTGGACACCTATTTCGTCTACCCCGAGGAATTGCGCCACTCCAAGCGCATCACCGTCTTCCGCGACTTCCTGCTGCACAAGATCCAGGAAACGCTCTGACGCCCGACGGCGTCCCATACCGCATCGCACCATTTCCGTTTACAATTTTGTTATGCGCGTCATGCATGCCATGACCGCGCTTTTTCCTGTGGTTGCGTCAGCAAGAGTGCCGTACATAGGGCATGCCGCATCGCACGATGTGCGGATGCAAAAAGTTTTGGTGGGATCCGTCCCATCATCTGCCCCGGGTGCAATGCCCGGGTTTTCAGGGCCTTCGGGTCCTACGTCTCCTAGACGTGAAGCCTCCCTGTTTGACTCAGCCCCGGTGAAAGCCGGGGCTTCTTTTTTATCAACGGGTTAGCGGGTATGGCTCATCCGGCGCCGTGACCGGCACGCTTCGCTGTGGACGCGCCATGGACACAAGAGGACCCGCCTGTTCGGGGGTACAGCCTATATCGAGGCGGTTGGAGCCAACAAAGCCGCAGCGGGCAAGATGAAGGCGCCACCGATCCCTGAACAGTAGGCCAAGGCCCCGCCACGCCACACGCGCATTTCGTAGCTACAAAAAACCTTGCGGCCAACCTTGCGCCGTAGCTACAATCTACCCATGTGCGAATGGGACGAAGACAAGCGGGCTGCCAACCTCGAAAAGCACGGCGTGGACTTCACTGCCGCGCTGGAATTCGAGTGGGACACGGCCTTGACGGCGGATGACGCCCGGCAGGACTACGGCGAGCCCTGCTTTGTCTCCATCGGTTTTATCGGCTCCCGGCTGCATGTCCTGGTATGGACGCCCCGTGGCGAACGGTTCCGGGTCATCAGCTTGCGGAAGGCCAATGCTCGGGAGGTCAAACGCTATGCCGACTGCATCTGACAAGCGTGCCTTGCGCGAGCGGGCGCTGAAGGCTCTGGAGGCGGTGACGCCCGAAGAGGAGCGGCGGATTGACGCCGGCATTGCCACCGACCCCGACAGCCCGGAACTGGACGCGGATTTCTTCAGCCAGGCGAAGCGCGGGCGCGGCCCTCAAAAGACGCCCACCAAACGCTTGGTGTCGCTGCGCCTCGACCCCGAGGTGGTGGACCGCTTCCGCGCCACCGGCCCCGGCTGGCAAGGCCGCATGAATGAGGCACTGCGGAAGGCGGTGGGGTTGTAGGTAGGAGGCGGGCGCCGTGGGAAAATGGGCCTTCTACGTGCTGGCGGTGCCGTGGAGCGTCTTGTGGGCACTCCTGGCTCTGTTCCTGTTGGCGGTCGGCATATGGGCGTGGCCGTTTCCGTTCGATCCCGAAATTCCAGTATTCCGCCCCGCCTAATCGCCGCGTAACTCCGCCGAACGGGTAACAGTCGATGCGCGCCGGCCGCCAGGCCGGCGCGCCGGGCCCCTACCCCTTTGTGGGTAGCCCATCGGAGGGAGAGGAAGCCGCACCCCGTTTGCGGGGACGACAAATCAGATCAGCCCCCACGAAAGAGCGCCACTTATGACGCCGGCATCAGACGGTGAAGGTGCAGGCCTCGGCGATTTCGCCCTCGCACAGCCGGCCCGAGGCATGGCGCACCTTTCCATCGGCCCGAAGACGGACAGAGAACGCGCTTTCCGCCGCGGCTGCGTCATGGCGCCGGAAGAAGTGAATCTTGACCGTATAGGTGCCGCTCAGCGCCGGCTTGCGTGACCAGACGATGTTTTCGACGGGCTGGCGCGTCAACGCCGAGCCGTGGGCGTTGCGGTCCACATCCAGCAGGCCGCCGCACGCCTGCTTGTTGTCGAAGCCGATCCGCGCGCCGTCCGGGCAGACCACGTGCAGATCGAGGTCGTTGATGTCGTTCCAGATCAGGGACACGGTGACGGCGCCGCTCCGCGCACCCGCCATCCGCAGCCGTCCCAGGAACGAGCGTTCCCGCACCTCGTTCTCGGCGAGTTCGCGCGCCTGGCGTTCCTTCTCGGCCAGGCGTGCCCGCCAGGCGGCGACGAACGGGGTGACGGTGTCGCGGGCCACCTGGGCGGCGTTCTTGTTCATCGCCCAGTTGGTCACCACCGGGCGCCCGCCGACCTGGAACAGATGATATTCCAGCGGTTCGGGGAAGTTCAGCAGAAGCGGCAGCAACTGGGCATAGACGAGGGCATCGGGGCTGGCGGCCTCTTGCGCCACCTGGGCGGCAAGCCCGCACACCGCGTCGCGGTGCCGTTCCAGCGCATCGAGGAACGGGCGCTGCTCGGCGTCCGGCAGTTGCTGGAAAGGCACGATCCCGCCTTCGCCGGCAAACCACATGACATGGCTTTGGGTTTCGTCGAACCGGGGCGTGGCGAAAAGAGAGGCGAGATCGGCACCGGCGCGGCGGCGTACCAGAGCCAAGAGCTTTTCGGCATTCGTGATGACCTTTTCACCGCAACCGCCAACAAAGGCATATTCGTGGACAGAGTTGCGGTCCACCAACTGGACGAATTCCGTTCGCAAGCCCTTCCCCCGACAGATGAAGCACGCGCGCGCCCGCCAGCGCGGCAGTGGCGCAAGGGGTTTTAATCTGATATTACGGCGGTTGCAACTTCTCGTCCCTATTTCGCCAAAGCCAATGATCCCCAGACTGCGCGTTGCTCGGGAAGAAGCGGCCGGTTCGCCCCAAGGGCTTGCCGCCGGTACGCCGGATGCCGCCCGCCACACGCATCTGGACACGCTGCTGCGCCGCCATCTTTCCGCGCAGGTTGCGTCGGTATTCGCCCTGCCTGTCGCCAGCGCCGACGGCCGCTTCATGGAATGGTACGCCGACCTGGAAGGCCAGCCGCTGCCGCTGGACAGCCTTCCCCAGGCCAAGCGGCAACAGGTTCACGCCCTGCTGCGCGACCGCCTGGAGGCCGTGCGCGGCTTGGCCGACCGCCTGGAGAGCCAGGGTGACCGTGCCGGTGCCGACCTGTTGCGGCAGGCAGCGGTCGAACCCGATAGCCGCCGCATCTACGCGGTGGGCGGCCAACCGGTGCTGACCGGCTGGGGCGAGGCTCCGGTCCCCGTCCGTCCCGCCGCTGAGCCGGCCGCCGTTCCCGTCGCGCCCGCGCCTGCCCGCCCATGGCTGCGCTGGCTGCTGCTGGGCCTGCTTGGCCTGGCCTTGCTGGCGTTGCTGCTGTTCGGCCTGCGCTCGTGCGATTTCGGCTCCCTGCCGGGGCTTTCCGCCATCGGCGGTGGCAGCGGCACACCAGTTGAGGAGCTTCAGGCCGAGGAAGACGCCCTGAGGGCCGAGATGTCCGCCCTCGAGAAGCA
>AGTN01661808.1_pt1 | contig 10083 bp, 7 predicted proteins | sample 314218 | NCBI WGS metagenome assembly AGTN01 (sample SAMN02954264, study PRJNA73603) | bioreactor metagenome | biome: terrestrial; feature: non-aerated bioreactor; material: poplar woody material; isolation source: poplar biomass | place: USA | collected 2006-12 | reverse complement strand
ATACGTCCGTGCTTTCCGGCAGTTCAACTTCCCGGCGGAGAACATCCTCCTGCAGCAGGTTATTGGATTCGGTCCTGCCGGAAGAAAGGCTTTCCTCATTGCCGTATACTTCCCTGATGCGTTGCAACTGGGTAGATGTTACTCCTTTCTTTGTCATTTCCTGCAGAATCTGCTGTTGTGACAACCCTTGCTCATAATAATTCTTCAGTTCGTTCACTACCTGCTGATCGCTCGTCTGCGCGAACAATCCGCCTGAAACAAAAAAGAACAAAAGGACTACCAGGTTTATGTATGTATATCTTCTCCGCATAAAAGGTTTTCGGTTTTCTTTATGGAGGATTCGCTTTCCTCCTGATTTAGCCGTTGTTTAAAACAAAGGTAATTTCCCTGTAAGTACTGGGCGGAAATTAGTTTGCATTATTCTTACTACTATAGTCGTTGATATTCAAAGCACTAATATTGAATATAATGAAAACTATTTAGTGTTCCGTACTTGTAATAATAGTAGATAAATAATTAATTAATCAACAAAAATAATAGATTAATTTTAAACGACCAACATTCCCCGGCAATATTTCGGGAACGGGCAGGTTCAATTCATTAATGCAAATCATTTAATGAAAAATCATCCATCGCCACTCTGTTATTCATAATAGGCTGTATTAAAATCGAAAAGCCAGGACGCCTCTTTCAGGAAAGAATGGTTTTTGTCTTTTTCCGACAGGATGATTTTTTCAGCCGGTACCTTCCAGTCGATGGCCAAATCGGGATCGTTCCAGGCGATAGCGCCTTCTTCCCCGGGAGCGTAATAATTATCGCATTTATAGTGTAAAACTGCTTCGTCGCTCAGTACGATAAAGCCGTGGGCAAATCCGCGGGCGATGAACACCTGCCGTTTGTTTTCGCCGGAGAGCTCCACCGCTACATGGCGTCCGAAGGTGGGTGATCCTTTCCGGATATCTACCGCCACGTCCAGCACACGGCCGCTGACCACGCGTACCAATTTGGATTGCGCATATTTTCCCTTTTGAAAATGCAGCCCCCGTAAAACACCGTAGCGTGATTTGGACTCGTTATCCTGTACGAAGCGGGTGTTGCGTACTTTTTCACGGAACAGCCGTTCTGAAAACGATTCGAACAAATATCCCCTCTCGTCGCCGAATACCGTCGGTTCAATGATTGCTACCCCTTCTATTCCGGTTGATATGATATTCATGTTTATTTTTCCCGCATCAATTGTATCAGGTATTCCCCGTACTGATTTTTCTTCATAGGTTCCGCGATTCTATTCAGATCTTCTTTCGTGATCCAGCCTTTGCTGTACGCAATCTCTTCCAGGCAGGCGATCTTTAACCCCTGCCTCTTTTCAATTACTTCCACAAACGTGGAGGCTTCCGACAGCGACTCGTGCGTGCCGGTATCGAGCCAGGCAAAGCCGCGTCCGAGCAGTTGCACATTCAGTCCGCCGCGGTTGAGGAACACCTGGTTTACGGTGGTTATCTCCAGTTCGCCACGGGGGGAGGGCTTGATCTGTTTGGCGATATCCACCACGTTGTTCGGATAGAAATAGAGTCCCGTCACCGCATAGTTGGATTGGGGATGCGGCGGTTTCTCTTCGATGGATAACGCCTTTCCGTCCGCATCGAATTCCACCACTCCGTATCGTTGCGGGTCGTTCACATAGTATCCGAAAATGGTACCCCTCCCTTCTTGTTCCGCAGCGTTTACCGCTTTTTCAAGCATGGCGCTGAAACTTTGCCCGTAAAAGATGTTGTCGCCCAGCACCAGGCAGGCGGCATCGTCCCCGATGAATTCTTCCCCGATGATGAAGGCCTGCGCCAGGCCGTCGGGGCGGGGTTGTTCCGCATAAACAAACCGCACCCCGTAATCGGAACCGTCTCCCAGCAGGCGCCTGAATCCGGGCAAATCCTCCGGGGTGGAAATGATCAGTATTTCCCTTATATCGGCGAGCATCAGCACGGAAATAGGGTAATAGACCATCGGCTTGTCGTAGATGGGCAACAATTGCTTGCTGATCCCTTTGGTGATCGGGTATAACCGTGTTCCCGATCCGCCCGCCAGTACAATTCCTTTCATGCAATTAAAAATTTAGACACAAGAGCCGAGAATTTAATTTATAGATTTACCGATTTATTGATGTTCAAATAATGGCGAAGTATCAAAATGTCACATTCGTTTCATATTTTGCTCTTCTATAAATATTCCTTGCAAAAGTACAATAATTTTTCGTTCAGCGTTTGGCTTTATGAAGCGAAGAGGATTCGGAATCACCGGATTTTGGTTACTCATTGTTCCTCCGGGATATCAATTTTTATATCTTCGAACAGTATATTATTAATTAATGGCAGCAACCATAGCAGCATGGGAAACGAACTTCGTAACCCAAACTCCGGCTCCCACAGCCCCGGGTAAAAAATCAGAACCTGATATTATAGGCAATGCTGATGCCGGGGGTAAAGAAGCTTTTTTTGCCTATAGGGTTGTTTTTCCCACTAAAGCCCATGTCGAAGAAAGCGCCGAATTCGAAATTCTCATACGCGTAACCGGCGATGGGAGCGAAAGCAAACGCAGTATATTCCGATCCGGCGAACGCCACTCCGATACGCGGTTCCACAAAGAAGCCTTCGGAAACGCCAGACTGCGTGATGCGATAGCCTACCAACGGCGCGATATAGGTGAATCCGTCATTCGCGTCGTTATTAATGCTGGAGAACAGTTTGCCGTCGCCATAGGGATTATTGAACCCTTTCACACTTAATGAAATGTAATTGTTGGGGTTGAACGATAAAAGGTTGTCTTGTGCGAGCCAACCGACTGTTCCACCCATACCGAATTTTCTATCGTGCGCGGAGTTTGCTGTGAAACCGGCATCTACGGAGACGCGGATGTAATTGCTTTCCTGAGCTTGTGCCGTAACCAACATAACAACGGCGAATAGTAGAATAAAGAATGTTTTTTTCATACGATTATTTTATTTTTTTAGGGTGTGTGGAACTTTTTCGTTAAGCGAGAGCAAAGACAAACTTGTTTGAACTTTGCCGAGCGCAGAAAGAGTCTAACTTTAGTGAACTCGCAATAATCATGTCCATGTGTGAAAATGATGTTCATGCTCGTTTCATTTTTCTGTAGTTTTAAATTGTGCGTAACAGATGCAAATATAGATACATTCTCGCAAAATACCAATAATAGTAGAGATACAATTTTAATAAGATGGGTGTAGTTTGATAAGATGGGGGAAAGCTGAATAAGAATGGTGAAGAGTGAATACGGCTGATGAAGGCTGAATAAGCATGAAGATGAGTGCGTAAGGATGCTGCTGGGTTCAATACGGAGAATGCAGGCTGATAAAAATTTGCCGGTTAGGGAGGATTGGTGTATTTTTGCAGGGAGTAGTGCCAATGAGCTAATGTGATTAAAGAGCCAATGTGCTGATTGAATCTACGAATCACTAAACCGAGATTATCGCGAAACAGCGTTTGAGGACGGAGTGGGAATCAATTGACCGCGTCGAATCGTTGAAACAGCACCCAGCGAACGAACACGAGTCATTTTAATATATTCCAAAAATTAAATAAACAGATGAAAAAAACGGCGTTAATCACCGGGATTACCGGACAGGATGGTTCCTACCTTGCGGAGTTGTTGATTGAAAAAGGATACGAAGTGCATGGAACGCTGCGCCGATCCTCGTCTTTTAACACGGGACGTATCGAACATCTCTATTTCGATGAGTGGGTGCGCGATATGAAACAGCACCGCCTGGTTAATCTGCATTATGCCGATATGACCGATTCGAGTTCGCTGATCCGTATTGTTCAAACGGTACAACCCGACGAGATTTACAATCTGGCGGCGCAGAGCCACGTGAAAGTGAGCTTCGATGTACCGGAATATACGGCCGAAACCGATGCGGTGGGCACGCTGCGGCTGCTGGAGGCGGTGCGCATTCTCGGACTGGAGAAGAAAACACGTATCTATCAGGCATCCACCTCGGAATTGTTCGGACTGGTGCAGGAGGTACCGCAAAAAGAGACTACGCCGTTTTATCCGAGGAGCCCTTACGGAGTTGCCAAGCTCTACGGGTTCTGGATCACGAAGAACTACCGCGAGTCGTACGGGATGTTCGCCGTGAATGGCATTCTGTTCAATCATGAGAGCGAACGGCGGGGAGAGACCTTCGTTACACGTAAAATTACGATTGCCGCGGCACGCATCGCGCAAGGCTTACAGGATAAACTCTATCTGGGAAACCTGGACGCGAAGCGCGACTGGGGGTATGCGCGCGATTATGTGGAGTGTATGTGGTTGATGCTGCAACACGATGTGCCGGAGGATTTTGTGATTGCTACCGGAGAGATGCACAGCGTACGTGAATTCTGCACGCTGGCCTTCGCCGAGGCGGGCATTCAGTTGCGATGGGAAGGCGAAGGCGTCCATGAAAAGGGTATCGATACCGCTACCGGGAACGTACTGGTGGAGGTAGACCCGAAATATTTCCGTCCTGCGGAGGTGGAACAACTCCTGGGAGATCCTACCAAGGCAAAAACATTACTGGGCTGGAATCCCAGAAATACGTCATTCGAAGAATTGGTAAAACGAATGGTGCGGTATGATTTGAAGCAAGTATAGTAGGTTGCAATTTACGGTTTTCAGTTTACAGTGATTAAAAGATGCAAGAAGTAAGAAAGATGGTGGCTTCCCTCATGAATCGACTGAACACAAATCGGAAAACGTAGAAACTGTCAACTGTCCGCTGCCAACCGGTAACTGCTATCTGACAACTGTAAACTGACAACACAACATTATGAATAAAAACAGCAAAATATACGTCGCCGGGCATCGGGGACTGGTAGGCTCGGCGATTTGGAAGAACCTGCAGGAAAAAGGGTATTCCAATCTGATTGGCCGGACACACGATGAATTGGATTTGATGGATGGCACCGCGGTAGCCTGGTTCTTCGAACAGGAAAAACCGGAATACGTGATTCTGGCAGCGGCTCATGTCGGGGGTATCATGGCTAACAACATCTATCGGGCCGATTTTATCTATAAAAACCTGCAGATCCAGAACAACGTCATCGACGAAAGTTCTCGTCACGATGTGAAGAAACTGCTCTTTCTGGGGAGCACCTGTATCTATCCGAAGGAGGCGCCGCAACCCATGGCTGAAGACTCTCTCCTGACCGGGCCGCTGGAATATACCAACGAACCCTATGCCATTGCCAAGATTGCGGGGCTGAAGATGTGCGAAAGCTTTAATATCCAGTACGGAACGAACTATATTGCGGTGATGCCGACCAACCTCTACGGGCCGAATGATAATTTCGACCTGGAAAAGAGCCATGTGCTGCCGGCCATGATCCGGAAAATACACTTAGCGAAAGCGTTGATGGAGGACGATTGGTATACCATCCGCCAGGATCTGGACACGCGTCCGGTGGAACATACGACAGGAGGAGATCCGAAGGAGAAAATCACAGATATTCTGGGAAAATACGGTATCACCGCTTCTCAACTGGCTTTGTGGGGAACGGGCAAGCCTATGCGCGAATTCCTCTGGAGCGAAGAGATGGCGGACGCTTGTGTGTACATCATGGAAAATATTGACTTTGATGATTTGACGGAGGGTAAAAAAGAGATACGGAACTGTCATATCAACATAGGGACCGGAAAAGAAATAAGCATTCACGATCTGGCATTTCTTATCGGGAAAACAATAGGGTATGAAGGGGAAATATCCTTCGATGCTACCAAACCTGACGGCACATTCCGCAAACTGACGGATGTGTCCAAGCTGAACGCCCTAGGGTGGAAGTACCGCATAGAAGTGGACGAGGGAGTGGAGTTGCTATATGAATGGTATGTGGGTTCCTTACAACTGACAACAGTTTAAAGTTTACAGTTTATAGTTCCCGGTACGCAAGAAAGTATAACACTGATAACTGGCAACTGATAACTTATAGTAAATTGAGATAAAAATCGTACTTTTGCAGGAAAATTAAATAGTTGAACGAATGAATAAAGATACGGCAATTTTCGGGATTATTGAGCAGGAGCGCGAACGGCAGTTGAAAGGGATAGAACTGATTGCCTCCGAGAACTTTGTGAGCGAACAGGTGATGCAGGCGATGGGATCGGTGCTGACCAACAAATATGCCGAAGGATATCCCGGAAGGCGCTATTACGGCGGATGCGAAGTGGTGGATTTGAGCGAACAACTGGCGATAGACCGGCTGAAAGAACTGTTCGGCGCCGAATGGGCAAATGTACAGCCGCACTCGGGCGCACAGGCGAACGCGGCGGTATTCCTGGCGTGCCTGAAGGCCGGAGATAAGTTTCTCGGATTGAACCTGTCGCACGGCGGACACCTGTCGCACGGCTCGCCGGTCAATTTTTCGGGGTTGATGTTTGAACCGATTGCGTACAATGTGCGTGAAGAGGATCAGCGTATCGATTACGACCAACTGGAAACCGTTGCCCGAGCCGAACGCCCGAAGCTGATTATCGCCGGGGCGTCGGCGTATTCCCGTGAATGGGATTATGCCCGTATTCGCAAAACGGCGGACGAGATTGGAGCGATCTTTATGGTGGACATGGCGCATCCGGCTGGTCTGATTGCCGCGGGATTGTTAGAGAACCCGCTGCCGCACGCGCATATCGTTACTTCTACCACCCACAAGACGTTGCGCGGGCCGCGCGGAGGCGTGATCCTGATGGGCAGGGATTTTGAAAACCCATGGGGGTTGAAAACGCCGAAAGGGGAGGTGAAAATGATGTCGGCATTGTTGGATTCGGCCGTTTTCCCGGGAATACAGGGAGGGCCGCTGGAACATGTGATCGCAGCGAAGGCGGTGTCGTTCCACGAGGCGCTGCAGCCGGAATACAAAGTATATCAGGCACAGGTGAAGAAAAACGCGGCGGTGATGGCGCAGGCGTTTATGGATAAAGGATACAATGTGGTATCGGGCGGTACGGACAATCATTGTATTTTGGTGGATCTGCGTACGAAATTCCCCGATCTGACCGGAAAAGCGGCTGAGAAGGCGCTTGTGAAAGCCGATATCACCACCAACAAAAATATGGTGCCGTTCGACAGCCGATCGCCATTCCAAACATCGGGATTGCGATTCGGTACGCCGGCTATCACTACACGCGGTGCAAAAGAGGACGTAATGGAAGAAATCGTGGAAATGATCGATCTGGTGCTGTCCGACGAAAATAAGATTTCCGTAGTGAAGGAAAAGGTGAATACTACAATGAAGGAGTATCCCTTATTCGCGTGGTGAGTTCAGCGTGGCGTGATAACTTTATTCTTAAATGAGGAATGGTTTGAACTGTTCCTCATTTTTGTTTACATTTGCACAAAACTCGCGACTTGAAATATAATAAAAAATTTGCATTAAAATAGAGGTACAGATGAACTGAAGTGTAGTAACTTATTGATTATTACCTATGATGAAGAAAGAATCATCGAGAAAAATGGAAGGCAGATACAAGTAGTTCCGGTTTGGAAATGGTTGTTAAAAAGTAAACTAATCGTATGAATCCGGATGAACATCCTTCAGACTGACATAAAGTTTATCCCTGGCGTGGGCCCCAAAAGAGCGGAGATTCTCAATAAGGAGATCGATGTGTTCACGCTGGGCGATCTGCTGCGGTGGTATCCCTACCGGTATGTGGACAGAACAAGGATGTATTACGTGCACGAGATAGACAGCGCGATGCTGTACATCCAACTGAAAGGGAAGATCACGGCGTTTGAAACGTTTGGCGAAGGAAGGAAAAAGAGGCTAGTGGCGCATTTTACCGACGGAACAGGTTTCGTGGACCTGATCTGGTTTCAGGGGGTGCGCTTTATCGAGGGCAAGTACAAGTTGAATCAGGAGTACATCGTCTTCGGTAAGCCTTCCCTGTTCAACGGAAAATGGAACATTGCCCATCCTGAGATCGACCCCTATATGGATGATTCGGACCGTCCCGAAGGGCTGATGGCGATGTACAATACCACGGAGAAGATGAAAAACCACTACCTGAACTCCAAGGTGATGCAGAAGATCATCGGCAACGCGTTGGAAATGCTTCGGGAGCGGCTACCCGAGTCGCTCTCGCCCGATGTGGTGAAGGAGGTTCGGCTGATGCCTTTCCACGATGCGGTGGAGAACATCCATTTCCCCAAAACGCCCGCACTGCTCCGCGATGCGGAGTTCCGGCTGAAATTTGAGGAGCTTTTCTATATCCAACTGAATATTGTCCGGTATGCCTCGGACAGAAAAGGGAAGCTGAACGGGCGTGTCTTCCCGAAAGTAGGCGTTCATCTCAATACATTCTACAAAAAACACCTCCCTTTCGCGCTGACCAACGCGCAGAAAAGGGTGATCAGGGAGATCCGAAGGGATACCGCGTCGGGGAAGCAGATGAACCGTTTGCTACAGGGAGATGTGGGAAGCGGCAAGACGCTTGTGGCGATCATGTGCATGCTGATCGCGCTGGACAACGGCTTCCAGTCGTGTCTGATGGCGCCTACCGAGATCCTGGCGGCGCAGCATTTCGAGACATTTACGCAGATGCTGTCGGGGATGGATGTGCGCGTGGCGCTGCTGACCGGTTCTACGAAGAAGAAGGAGCGGGAGGAGATCCATGCGGGATTGCAGTCGGGCGCGATAAAGATATTGATCGGTACACATGCGCTGATCGAGGATGTGGTGCAGTTCCACAACCTCGGTTTTGTGGTAATCGATGAGCAGCACCGGTTCGGCGTGGCACAACGGGCGAAACTGTGGGCGAAGAACGAACGGCCGCCGCATGTGCTGGTGATGACGGCAACGCCCATCCCGCGTACGCTGGCCATGACGGTGTACGGCGATCTGGATGTTTCCGTGATCGATGAACTCCCGCCGGGCAGGAAGCCGGTACAGACATTGCATCGATACGACAAGAAACGGGGGCCCCTCTATCAGTTTATCCGGGAACAGATTCATGCCGGGCGTCAGGCTTATATGGTCTATCCGCTGATTGAGGAGAGCGAGACGCTCGATTTGAAGAACCTGGAGGAGGGGTTTGTACATATCAGGGAGGCTTTCCCCGAATTCACCGTCTGCAAGATGCACGGACGCATGAAGCCGGCCGAGAAAGAAGAGGTGATGCGGCAATTCGTCGCCAACGAAGCGCAGATTATGGTGTCTACCACGGTGATTGAGGTGGGGGTGAACGTGCCGAACGCCTCTGTGATGGTGATTGAGAGCGCGCAACGCTTCGGACTGTCGCAACTGCACCAGCTGCGCGGCAGGGTAGGGCGCGGGGCGGATCAATCGTACTGCGTACTCATCACTCCCTATGAACTTTCATCGGATACCCGGAAACGGATAGAGATCATGATCGAGAGCAACGACGGGTTTGTCATTGCCGAAGCGGACCTGAAGCTGCGCGGGCCGGGCGACCTGGAGGGGACACAGCAATCGGGTATCCCGTTTAACCTTAAAATCGCCGACCTGGTGCGGGACAATGCCATTCTCTTCCGTGCGCGCGAAATCGCCGAAAAATTGATCGAACAAGACCCGAAACTGGAAACTCCTGACCATCGCGTGCTCAAGCAGCAGTTAAGCAGACTCGCAGGGAATAGGTATGAGTACGGTAGGATTAGTTAATGAGCCAATATGCCAATTCTTTGATTTAATGATTTAATGCCATTTTAGGTGGTGTTGTATCGTAGACTTCGGGCGTAGGACGAAATTATGCGAAACGAATATCCGACCAGGTTCTATTTTTGTAAGTTATACTTTCCTAAGTTATAAATCGATAAGTTGCAAAATTATAAGTTATAGAATAGTAAGTTGAAAATAGTTCATTTGGATGTTTTTAATATCAGAAGCGAGTATGATTTTTACCTGCTTTTGGCGAACGAAGTGCTGAAAGCTACCTCCTCCGGTTGGGAGGAAATGGTGAAAAACACAAAGCTTTTTTTGAAGCAACTGATTCCCCAGATCTCTTTTTCACCGGACAAACAGAGCAAAATATCCTTTTCCATCGGCTGGGAACAACTGCAAAAACATCCTGACGACATCC
>AGTN01607913.1_pt1 | contig 10085 bp, 8 predicted proteins | sample 314218 | NCBI WGS metagenome assembly AGTN01 (sample SAMN02954264, study PRJNA73603) | bioreactor metagenome | biome: terrestrial; feature: non-aerated bioreactor; material: poplar woody material; isolation source: poplar biomass | place: USA | collected 2006-12 | reverse complement strand
TTGTCCGGTGTTTTTTCGGGAAAGGCATCGGTTATCTTCTTATTGTCTTTCGCTGCGTTCACAATGTAAAGTTTCCCCCTTCCGACACCCAAATCGGCACCGGCTGTGAACAAATCGTCATCGGTAATCAGATCCAGGTCGCGTACAAATGCCCGCGCATTGAAATTAATCTGGTCGCTTCCTTTTTTGAATTTATCCAGTTCTTCCAGCACGACAAACGGAATATAAATATCGTTCTCCTCAAAATTGTCGAGACAATTAAAATCGTGCAAAATCACATTGGTGTCGAGGATGAAATTTTTCTTGGCACCGGCAGCTGCCGGCTTGGTTTTGGTTCTTGTTCGGGTGGTTTTCGTCTTTTCCTTGGTTTCACTGTCAGTTGTTGCCATGTTTTTTTACTTTAATATTTAATTTCATTGTTCGTTTCCCGCTTGTTATTCACCGAAAACGTGCTTATCATTCTGAATGTATTAAAAACGTAATTCGGGTAAGATTGTTTTGTGCTCTCCCGTTTTCTATGCGAGAAAACAAAAAAATAGTATCTTTGCCTCTATTATTTATTATCTTCAACTATCGTTAGGCTTTTTGAAATTCATTCTACTATTTCTTACAGACATTTTCTAGCAACGGAAGAGTATAAATAAATTTGTTCTCTGCTCATTGTTTATCGAAAATGTTCTCGCTATGGCATAATATAAGCAAGTTTATCTTTTGCTCATTTAGCTTATCGAAATAATTCTGCGCTCGGCAAAACAAATACATTTGTTTCGCTCCCGCTTAACGAAAAAGTTCAACAAAAGTAACGAATTTTATGAAGAAAACCCTATTAACAATTATTTGTGTAATTATGATGACAACTGCATCGGCAAAGGAAAACCCGTTTTTTGCACTTTTTGCTACACCACATGAAACGGCTCCGTTCGATAAGATCGAGACCGAACATTATGAACCTGCTTTTGAAAAAGCAATGGAGGAACATCAGGCGGAGATAGATAAAATTGCCTCTGATCCCCGCGCTCCTACGTTCACCAATACGATAGAAGCGATGGAGTATTCGGGAGAAATGATGAATCGTGTGAGTAGCGTCTTTTTTAATCTTTTGAGTGCCGAGAGTACCGATGAGATGATGGATATTTCGCAACGATTGAGCCCGAAGCTGTCGCAGCATTCCAACAATATCAATCTCAATGAGACGCTTTTTGAGCGTATAAAAGAGGTGTATGAGGCGCGTAACTCCTCGGGACTCACATCCGAGCAAATCCGACTGGTAGAAAAATATTACGAGAGGTTTGAGAATAGCGGCGCCACGCTTTCCCCGGAAGATAAGGAAACGTATCGTGCCTTATCGATGGAGCTGAGCAAAGCAACGCTCGATTTCGGACAAAACAACCTTCGCGAAACCAATGCATTTGAAATGCTGCTTACCGACAAAGCCGATCTTGCAGGCCTTCCCGAAAGTGTGGCAGATGCTGCCGCAGCCAAAGCAATATCCAAAGGGAAAGAAGGGTGGCTGTTCGATTTGTCGGCGCCAAGCTACATCGGTTTTATGAAATATTCCACACGCCGCGACTTGCGGGAAAAGCTCTATATGGCCTACAATACCAGGAGTGTCATGGGAGGCGAATTCGATAACAGGGACAATGTAAAGCAAATTGCCAATCTTCGCTTGAAGATCGCCCATTTGCTGGGATATAAAAGCTATTCGGAATATGTTCTTAAGAACAGAATGGCGAAGAATGACGAGGCTGTTTTTGGACTGCTTGACCAACTAGCCGCCGCATTTGGTCCGATAGCCCGACAGGAGGTGGAGGAGGTGCAAGCGTTTGCCGCGCAGACGGAGGGAGTCCCCATCGACCTGCAACCGTGGGATTGGAGTTTTTACGCGGATAAATTGAGGGACCATCGTTTCGCGTTGAACGATGAAATAACACGTCCCTATTTTGAACTCGAAAACGTGAAGAAAGGAGTCTTTGGCTTAGCGACGAGGCTGTATGGGCTGACATTTGTAAAAAATAAGGATATCCCCGTATATCATCCCGAAGTGGAAGCTTTCGACGTATTGGACGAAAACGGAGATTTCCTTTCGGTATTGTATGCCGATTTCCATCCGCGTGAAGGCAAACGTTCCGGTGCATGGATGACTTCCTACAAGGGACAATATATAAGAGAGGGTAAAGACAGCCGCCCGCATATTGCCATCGTGATGAATTTCACCAGGCCCACGGAAACCAAACCGGCATTGCTGACCTTTGATGAAGTAAATACGTTTCTGCATGAGTTCGGACATGCCTTGCACGGAATGTTGGCAGGAAGCAACTATGAAACCCTTTCGGGAACAAGCGTATATCGCGATTTTGTTGAACTTCCTTCTCACATTATGGAGAACTGGCTGGTACAAAAAGAGTATCTCGATACGTTTGCGTTCCACTACCAAACGGGGGAGAAGATGCCGGAGGAGTTGTTGCAAAAAATAGTGGATGCTTCGAACTATAACACCGGATACGCCACATTGCGCCAGCTTTCGTTCGGATATTTGGATATGGCGTGGCATTCGCTGGAAAAGCCGTTTGACGGCGATGTCCGTGCGTTTGAACAAGAGGGGATGGAGCGGATGCAACTTTTACCGGTGGTTCCCCAAGCATGTATGTCTACTTCTTTCGGACACATTTTCTCGGGTGGATATGCCGCCGGCTATTACAGCTACAAATGGGCGGAAGTGATGGATGCCGATGCATTCTCGTTATTTAAGAGGAACGGCATTTTCGATAAGGAGACGGCTCACTCATTTAGAACGAACATTCTGGAGAGAGGAAACACGGAAGATCCGATGATTCTTTACAAACGTTTCCGCGGACAAGAGCCTACAATTGAGGCATTACTTAAGAGAAACGGAGTGGAAAAGTGACAAAATGTTAAACTTTTCGATTTATTTTTCGATTTTTAGGCTAATTTCTTTTGTTACAATAAATTTATGCCTATCTTTGTCGGGCAAAAGTATTTTTTAGTAGGCCGTTATTTAGTTTCTTCACTCAATTGTCAAGTTATTGCCTAACTCCTCTCATCAAGAACTTCTGCACAAATTATTTATTTTTTTTATTTTAATTATTTTACATGAACATTTTTGTAGCTGGCTTAAGTTATCAGATTACTGATGCCGATTTAAAAGAACTTTTTGAGGAGTACGGTGAAGTATCCTCAGCGAAAATTATTACTGACCGTGAAAGCCGTCGCTCAAAAGGCTATGGCTTTGTAGAGATGTCCAACGATGAGGAAGGACAACGTGCCATTGAAGAACTTAACGATGCCGAATACGACGGACGTACACTCTCCGTATCTGTAGCGCGCCCGCGTACCGAAGGAGGAGACCGTCCTAGGAATAATAACCGTGGTGGAGGTTACGGAAATCGCGAAAGAAGCAGGTATTAAAAGAATCTTTATAGGTTTTGAGTAAAAAAGAGGGTGTGTCACCATAATGATTTCACCCTCTTTCTACGTGTATATGTCTTGAATTGAAGAAGCCCATGCGGCCTTTTCCCTCATTTTATTTATTTATGTGTACGCTTCTCTGCATTGAAACATCTACTCCCGTATGCTCTTGCTCGCTTTCCCGTAATGGAGAGATACTTTTGAACAAAGAGAACTACCAAGGGCAGTCTCACGCGAGGCTTTTGGGCGTTTTTGTCCATGAAATCATGGCGTTTGCAAGAGCCGGCAACCTTACTATAGATGCTATAGCCGTGAGCAGCGGGCCCGGTTCCTACACCGGATTGCGTATCGGCGTATCGGAGGCCAAGGGATTGAGTTACGGTCTGGAGATCCCTCTCATTGCTATATCAACACCCCTTATCATGGCATCCATGACAAAAGACAACGTAGAGCAAGGTGATTTGCTGTGTCCGATGATCGATGCACGAAGAATGGAAGTGTACGCCACATTTTTCGACAGCGGGTTGCACGTAGTTCGCGAAACATCCGCTGATATTGTGGATGGTGACAGTTATACGGATCTGCTGGAAGACAAGCGGATTGTTTTCTTCGGGAACGGAGCTGAAAAGTGCAGGACTATCATCACTCATCCTAATGCGGCATTTATAAACGACATCCATCCGTTGGCATCGGGAATGGTATCATTAGCTGAAAGAGCTTTCACAGAGAAAAATTTCGTGGATGCGGCCTATTTTGAACCCTTTTATCTGAAAGAATTTGTGGCAACAGTGCCCAAAAATAAAATTGTTACCATCAAAAATTGATTCCTTACGGCAATTGATTCCTTATGGCGCCAATCGATGCCTGCTCCAGCCTTCTTCGGTTTTGTAATAAACAATGCGGTCGTGCAGCCGGTTTGGCCGCCCCTGCCAGAACTCAACAACCGTAGCCCGGATTAGGAAACCGCCCCAGTGAGCAGGACGATAAATAGTTTTTTCGGCAAACTTCCGCTCGCTCTCTTTTTGTAGTTCGTCCAGTTCGGAGCGATTTTTTATTATTTTACTTTGCGGCGATGTCCATGCACCCAATTTTGCATTCTCGGGACGGGAGCGAAAATAGGCATCGGATTCTTCGGCCGGAACCTTTTCAACCCGTCCTTCAACCCGTACTTGCCGTTCCATATCATGCCAGTCGAAAACCAGGGCAGCGTATGGATTGACAATCAACTCCCTCCCTTTCCTGCTTAAGTAATTAGTGAAAAAAACGAAACCGCTATCAGTAACCTCTTTCAGAAGGACCACCCGGGCTGAGGGCCTTCCGTCGGCGGTAGCAGTGGCCAGCGTCATGGCATTGGGCTCAGATAACCCCGCAGCCATGGCGGCTTCCATCCACTCCTGAAACTCGGCTAAAGGGTCGGCCGCCATTTCCGTTTCATTCAGGTTTCCGGCTTCATACTCTTGACGCATCTTGCTCAAATCTTCCATATGCTGTGATTTTAGGGGGTGCCCACTCCGGTAGCCCTCTTTTTTATTTTCTCTGCTGCACTTTTCTTCATCCTATTCGATATTATCCATGCAAATATAGACGACAAAAGGTTGTTTTTGCAACCGACGGCTCGTTAATAATGCGTAAAATGTTTTGCATGAAAAACACGATCGATGTTTCTATACTTACGCATTTTTCTTATCTTCGCACATTCGTCTATAATAGTGTGGTAAGAAAATCTCCTGGCACCTCGTAACCGATTAATTGTGAGCAGATTAATTTTTATTAAAGGTACAATGTTTATTTTTCTGACTATCAGGGCGGTAAATAGAAATTTGCTGAGCTATTGAGTAAATGAATGGCATGATAAAAGTAGAAGGTATTAATAAAAGTTTCGGTGCACTTCAGGTGCTGAAGGGGATCGATTTAGAGGTGCAAAAGGGCGAAATTGTTTCCATTGTAGGACCGAGCGGTGCCGGCAAAACCACTTTGCTCATGATTATGGGCACCTTGGAGAAAGCCGACTCAGGCAGGATTTTTATCGATAACAATGAGCTGAGCACCCTTAACGAGAAGAAATTATCGGACTTTCGCAACAAAAATATCGGTTTTGTTTTTCAGTTTCATCAGTTGTTGCCCGAATTTACCGCCCTGGAAAACGTGATGATACCCGCGCTTATCGGTAATACGAAGCATTCCGAAGCTGAAAAAATGGCAAAAGAGCTGCTGAATATGATGGGATTATCGGAGCGTACCGGACATAAACCGGCTGAACTGTCGGGAGGGGAGAAACAACGTGTAGCTGTTGCCAGGGCGTTGATAAACAATCCACTGGTAGTGTTTGCCGATGAACCATCGGGAAGCCTGGATTCAGACAATAAAGAAGAACTGCACCATCTTTTCTTCGAACTGCGTGACAAACTCAATCAGACATTCGTCATCGTAACCCACGACGTACAACTGGCATCCATCACAGACAGAACCATCCATATGAAAGACGGAGTGATTGTAGATCCAGCAGACGCGTATATAAATCAAACACCATAAAGGAGAAAATAAACTAATCATATGAAACGAGTTTGTAAATCAATATGTATGGCACTTATCATCGCCGGAAGCGTGTTGTCCTGCAATGAGGCTTCTCAAGAACCGGGCAGGAAAAGCGGGAAGGAACTGGCTGAAATTATCGGCAAAGCAACTCGCGGTATAGGGAACGGTATCATGACACCCGAAGTGCTTTATAGCTTCGGCAGGGTAGGAAGTGTGGTGGTTTCTCCAGATAAATCACACATCCTTTATCAGGTAACTTATGTGAGCATCTCCCAGAATAAAACCAATTCGGAGCTGTTTCTCATGAATACCGACGGGTCGGATAAAAAGCAGCTCACCATCACCAACACCCAGGAAAGTGATCCGCAGTGGATTGACAACGGCAAAAAAATCGCTTTCCTGAGCAATGAGACAGGCTCATCGCAAATCTGGACTATCAATCCCGATGGAGGAGGCATGACGCAGATTTCACACGTGGAAGGCGGAATAGATGGGTTTGCATATGCTCCCGATGGAAAGAAAGTGCTGTTTATCAAAAACGTGAAAACGGTTGAGACGGCAGCCGATCGGTATACCGACCTGCCCAATGCCTCGGGACGTGTTGTGGATGAACTGATGTACAAGCACTGGGATCATTGGGTGGAGAGTGTACCGCATCCTTTCGTCGCCGATGTTGCCGGAAACAAATTGTCGAATATCAATGACTTACTGAAAGGAGAACCCTATGAAGCGCCCATGGTGCCGTTCGGCGGGATGGAGCAGCTGGCCTGGAGCCCCGACGGCAAAACCATCGCCTATACCTCACGTAAAAAGACAGGAAAAGAATATACCCTGTCTACCAATTCGGACATCTATTTTTACCACCTAGAAACCGGCGAAACTCGAAACGTGACGGAAGGAATGATGGGGTACGATATGAATCCGCAATTCTCGCCCGATGGAAAGTACCTCGCCTGGCAAAGTATGGAGCGCGACGGGTATGAATCGGATAAAAACCGCCTGTTTGTGATGGATCTGGAGACGAACGGGAAAACATACGTAACGGAAGAGTTCGATTACAATACCGATGCGTTCGAATGGAACACAGACAATAAAACGATTTATCTGGTGGTACCCATCGAAGGAAAAACGCAACTCTATACGGCAGATATAATTACGAAGCAAATCGCTCCTATAACCACAGGGATGCACGATTATATATCCGTAGCGCTTGGAAGCGGAAAACTGATCGCGAAGCGCCAATCGCTGTCGCAACCCACGGAGATTTATGCGGTGGATATCGCTTCGGGCGAGGCTACGGAGATATCGTTCGAGAATAAGGAGCTCCTCGCGCAACTGCGTATGGGGGAAGTGGAAGAGCGATGGATAGAAACCACCGACGGTAAAAATATGCTTACATGGGTGGTATATCCGCCCGATTTCGACCCTGCGAAATCGTATCCTGCACTGTTGTATTGCCAGGGCGGACCGCAGAGTATGGTGAGTCAGTTCTGGTCGTATCGGTGGAATCTGCAGATGATGGCCGCAAACGGGTACATCATTGTGGCACCCAACCGCAGGGGCCTGCCGGGTTTCGGTCAGGAATGGCTGGAGCAGATCAGCGGCGACTACGGAGGGCTAAATATGCAGGATTATCTTTCGGCCATCGATGCCTTGGCAAAAGAACCGTATGTGGATGAAAACAGATTAGGGTGTACCGGGGCAAGCTACGGCGGATTTTCGGTCTATTGGCTCGCCGGACATCACGACAAACGGTTCAAAGCATTCTTGGCGCATGCCGGCATTTTTAATCTCGAAGCGCAATATCTGGAAACGGAAGAGATGTGGTTTGCCAATTGGGATATGGGCGGCCCCTACTGGGATAAATCGGATGCCGTGGCACAAGGTACGTTCGAAAATTCTCCGCACCGCTTTGTGGATAAATGGGATACGCCTATTATGATTACCCATGGGGAACTCGATTATCGCATTCTGGCATCGCAGGGCATGATGGCATTCAACGCTGCGCAATTGCGCGATATCCCGTCCCGTATGCTCGTTTTTCCCGATGAAAATCACTGGATTGCGAAGCCCCAGAACGGCGTGTTGTTCCAGCGTGAATTCTTCCGCTGGTTTGATGAATGGCTGAAATAATCCGTTCTCTGATATGAATATTTTAACTAAATCATAAGCTGATACGGAAAAGGAGTAAAAGCCTGCTTATACGTTAACAGCATCTGTTTTATAGATTTTCTTGTAGAAGACGTTCTGATTTTTCTTTTTATATACATAAAAAAATCCGCAAGATAGGAAAAGTCGAAGCCACGAACTTGCCTTATCTTTGCGTTATATAATAACAAATTGAATGGCTATAAAATCCATTACAAAGGAAGAATATCAACGTCGAATCAATATTGTCGTAGAATATATAAATAATAATTTAGACAGTGAACTTGATTTAAACAAATTGGCAGAAATATCTATGCTATCACCGTTTCATTTTCATCGTATCGTCAGGGCATTCCTGGGCGAACCCCTTGGCGAACATATCATACGGATACGAATGGAAACCGCAGCGCGATTGCTCCGCTATACGAACTTGCCTATTGAAACCATTGCTTATAATATAGGCTACGAAGTACCCTCTTCACTGTCTAAAGCATTCAAACAGTTTTATAATATTACGCCTAGAGAATACCGAAACAATAAAAATCATATCATCATGAGACCTATCACATCAACTCCCGAAATGAAATTGAAGCAACCCAAAATTATCGAGTTGGAACCCAAGAAGGCCATCTACGTTCATGTAACCGGAGCTTACAATGAGCAGGATTATAGCGGAATATTTAAACGTTTATGGCAATGTGTGAAAGAGGAAAACCTTTTTTCCACAGGAATCGAACACATCGGAATTTATCATGACGACCCGAAAGTTACTTCCACCGATAAGTTACGTGCCGATGTGTGTCTGGTGGTCCGAAAACCGGTTAGCCCGAAAGGAGAAATCGGCGTAAAAGAGATTGCAGGCGGAAAATATGCCGTATTTCTTTATCAGGGGTCGTATAGCAATTTGGGAGTGGCTTACGATACCATTTATTCGCAATGGCTACCTAACAGTGGTTACGAATTGCGTAATGTCCCGATGTTTGAAAAATACATCAGTAATCCCGAACGTACAGCTCCTGAAAAGCTAAAAACAGAAATATATATACCTTTACAGTAATCTTAAATACATAGAAGAGGGAGTATTAAATTGTCAAAAAAAATATCAGAGTCTGTTTCCGCCCGCTTGCCTTATTATTTTACTGTTGTTGGGATATTGGTTTTACGGTTCCCTAACGATTTTATCCTATGGGGATAAACCTGATAACTTTAACGATAATGTTCCTGATATCTTTGCCACGTCTTTACTCCCTGACGTTCTAAAAACTGGTGCAATAAGTAAACCCGCTTGCATTGTTTTATGCGGAAACAGCGTAGCTTACGGCGTAGAGGTTAATTATTTTAACGGAGAATAAGGCTTGATATATGAATAATATCTGCTAAATTTGCAATAGGTTAAAGCAAGCTGCCTAAAATTTATTGAATATGGATATTATAAAACTGGAAGGTGAAGACCGGCGGCTTTATTATCTGGTAGCGCATCTGGTGATGAATGAAGCGGTATTAGCCTATAATCTGAACTATCCGTACAAAACTTCTCCCGATTATCATTGGTTTGTCGCAACGGGAAATAAATCGGAGACTCTCGGTTTTATTCCCGTAAAACTGAAAGAAGATAAAGCCGTATTAAATAATTATTATATAGCGGATGACGACCCTGCGGTTTTATCCATGCTTTTAAAAGAAATTGTCCGGACGTTGTCGTTCGACTATGAAATTGAATCGGTAACACAAGTGCGTCATGTTCCCGTTTTCGAACAAAACGGTTTTTCCATTTTGTTCCCTTGGAAAAGGTATGTGAAAATGAAAGTCTTTAACAATGAAAAAAAACGTTTATGAATTGGCAATAAAACGGATAGAGACTGTTTTCAATGAATTTGACAACATATATATTTCACTATCGGGGGGAAAGGACAGCGCAGTACTGCTGAACCTCTGCATACAGTATATGCAGAGGCGGAAGCTTGACAGAAAATAGG
>AGTN01326447.1_pt1 | contig 10085 bp, 2 predicted proteins | sample 314218 | NCBI WGS metagenome assembly AGTN01 (sample SAMN02954264, study PRJNA73603) | bioreactor metagenome | biome: terrestrial; feature: non-aerated bioreactor; material: poplar woody material; isolation source: poplar biomass | place: USA | collected 2006-12 | reverse complement strand
AAACTCAAGCTGTTTATTGCCCTGCCGCGTAATTGCAAATATCACGTCTCTCCAACAAGCCGCCCAAGCTTAGCCTGCCTTTTAAGATTTTGCTTGCAGTTTTCGGGCCCGATGATTAAATCGGAAGCGGGTAATGTTCGCCTAATGCCTGCTTGGCAATATCTATTACCCTGAACACTATCTGCATTATGAGGTTTGCCTCGCCCATTAATACTTTCTCGGCGGAAATTGCTATCATGGCAAGGTCAAGAGTAAACATAACCTTGTACCCATGGTGGCTTAAGATGATATCCAGCACTTTCCATCCGCTGTAACCCATGCAGGTGACCGCAATGCAGGCTTCGATCCACGAGGAGATTTCCAAATCGTCTATCATGAACCAAAGGATATCGTCGATGTCAAACATTCCCGTGCAGTGTATGGTATTCAGGATGAAATAATAATCATGAAAGCTGGACGTCGAGATGCCTTGCTCCCGCAAATATGCCTTGAAGTCGCCGTTTATGATTATGCTTATATAGCGGTAAACCTTGCTTACATTGGGATACCTTAAAGTCCCGTAAAGGCTGTCCCTGTGCAAAATTGCGCCATAGATAACATCATAAGCGGAAAGCCCCGAGTCTCTCATAAGCTCGGCAACCTTGACATGCGGGTCATCCCACGTATATAGTTCCATGTCGTTAAAATAGACCAATATCCATTTCCACATCATATCCGCAATAAATTGGCCGCCGTTCTCCTCATTCTGATGGAAAGCATAACCCGCCAGAGAAATATCCCGCACAGACTGCGGCAATGATTTGCCTGTAGTATTTACATAAGCCGTCAGCAAATGTCTCGCATCAACATAAGGCCAAATATCATACAGCCTCATGTCAAAGTACATTTCCAAAAACTCCTCAATCGGTATAATCAGGCTGCCGTCGCCGTTTACAAAATCCCTCATGAAAAATTCTGTCGTCTGAATATTTTTACTCTGGCTGCCGAAATAGTAGGTTCTATATACAATGGTATAAAGGTTGTAGGCGCGGCTTTGGACATAATTGTAATAATAATCGTTTTCATCCATCTCATAATCCATAAGTTCATACATGATTAAAGCGGCTTCCTCATTTGTGAAGGCCAGCGACGTAATCAATGTCATAAACATTTCTTCGCCGTACTTTCCGAGCTGGGGAAGAACCATGGCGACGCTCATATCGCGCGGATAATCCGACAAGATAGTATTAGTATAAATACTCATCCAGGTGGGATTGAGCTTGGTGTATGCGAGAAGGATATCCCCCATTGAAACACCTTCGACATTACCGAAAGTATCCTTAAGCACATGAATGGTAAAAGTATTATGCCTTGAATAATATGCCATTAAACTTATATAATCCGTCATTTTCTCTTTGGTGTTGTAGCCGTAAGTCGTAAAAAGCAAATCGGATAGAATGCCGGGCCAGTAAAGGAACTCGCCGAGAACCTCGCCCGCACTGAAATACGGCTCACCCGACCCGTTTTCCGCCTCTGCAACAAATTCGGCAATCTCCTCTTGGCTAAGCCCATAATATTTTGTCAACTGGGAAATGACATATTTGATTGTGCCCGCCAGCTCCATTGAAAAGGATTCACTGTATTCCGGCTCCGCCATCAAAAACGGCAAGGTACGGGCGGGCATTTCCTCGGGTTCGAAACCATAGACCTCCGCGATGAATTCTTTCTGCGCTTGTCTGTTGTAACCGAGTATGCCGAGCAGTCCCATCATACTGAAGAAGTTTTGCTCGTCATAATGCTCCTTGATAAATGTAATAAACTCAACCGGCGTGAATCCTGCGTCGGATAAATTGCGGGCTATTACCTGCTTATTTATTCTAAGACCGTATTTAACGGTGTTAATAGGCCACCACCTGTCGACGGCATTCTCAAGCGCCGTTTCTTCGGTTGAACCGAAAATCGTTATTTCCGCGTCGAGTATAAACTCAAAAGTTTGCGGCGTGATCCTTATGCCTAAAGCAAAATCAAGATAAATATAAAGATACCGGAACACATCGTCATCAGAATAACCCGAGTCGCTCAAAGTTTTGCCGATTATAAGGGGGTCGCTGATATCAAGATTATTCTTAATAAATTCCACCGCCGTATAATACTGTGCGCCTTTCTGCCTTAGCAACGAAACAAGCCTGACACCGGAGACCAGCTTGTATGACATGGTAATAATGCCGGCCGCTTTCGACTGGTCCTGCCCGATTCTCTGGAGAATATATTCGATGATGTTAAGCGCGTCCAATTCCGCGTAACCCGCGTTGCGTAACAGAATTCCGGTATTGACAAGGTCCGTTGTATCGAGGTTATCCGCAATGAAGTCTGCGACTTCGGAGGCAGGGGCGTTTTGATTTTTTAATTGTTCGATATTGGCTAAACCGGGTTGCGTGTTATAAACCCCGGAGATAACGAGGGCTGCTTCCGTTTCATCCCGCCCTGTCGCCCTGAGAATGTGTGTTATCATGTCAAACGCTTCCAATTCGGGATAGAACAAATCATACAGCATCTCTGCGACAGCGGCAATGTCGGCCGTATCGAGGTTATCTGAGATGAATTCAGCGACCATAATATTATGCACTCCGTTTTCTTTAAGCATGCTGACAAGCACGCTGCCGGAGTGCAGCAGATACACCTCTTTCACGATGCCGAGTGTTTCCGATTCATCACGTCCCGCAAAAGCAAGATGCGCGGCAACGATGTCAAACGCGGTCAATTCGGGATAGTTGAATATATGCCGGAGCACAACCGCAACATCTTCGACGGTATATTCACCTTCCTCATCGATATAACTATAGAAGGTATACATATTCTTCTTGCTGGTAATTTGGAAGTAGAGGTTGAGCACGTCCATGAGCAAAAGGCCCTGCGCTTTGTAGACCGCGACCACGCCTGCCCTTTGACAGCTGTATCTGTAGACAGTTAACCAATCCATACCGGCGTCAAGCATGACGCCGACGAGCGCTTCTGCTGAAAGTCCCCTGAAATAGTCCGAATTGCCGATGAAGCTTGCGACCGTCTCTAAGCTTTCATAAGCTCCGTGCGTCAAGAACGCCTTAAAAAGGACAGCGTCATTTTGGGCAAGAAGCGTACCCAGTCCGTAAGTCAACTCTCTTTTGAGGAAATACCACACGTCGGACGGGTAGTCCTTATAAATGAGCCTGACCGCCTGATTAATCATATTGGCAAAATCGTCCGCATCGGTGATGCCGAAATACTCATTGAGAACGTCGGCAGGGCGCGACTTAAAGAAAGTGCAGCCCCTTTCGAGGTATTCCCGGAACGTATAACCCATTTCTCCGACGAGATAGGCAAGAATTTCTTCACGCCTGTAATTTAAACCGTGATAGAAGCTCAGCTCCCACGCTAGGTCGTCTCTCGTATTTCCGGACGCCGCAATGATTTTCCTGAAAATATCCGCATCGATGCCGGAAAGGCCGGCAAAATCGTCATACATTGCCATCATAAACATCTCAATGCGCCAATTCAATGATTTTTCGCCGATATCCGTGACCGCCTTTGCCAAACCTTCGATCCCGAATTCATTGTAGATTGCCTTATAGCTCTGCTTCGTCCAGTAATACGTCTCGGAAAGAACGGCGGCAAGGGTTACCATGTCGTCCGCGTAAATGTCAAAGACTACATCAAGGACCTCGCTTTGCGCAAATTCCGACCGAACCAATATTAGGATCACATTGTTAAACTCCGCATTGGTCCTGACGCTTCCCGCCACTTCCCAGGCGGTAAATCCCGCAAGGCGCATAGCCGCCCCGAGCTTGGGCTTATTCTGTGCGTTGAAGTATATGTCCGTTAATCCGCTCTGATAGGATTCCGGGTAGGTTAAATCCTGGATGACGGAGGCGGCATTTTCGGCGGTGTAGCCGGTAGCTTTCAGTACCGCGACAAGGGCGTTAAAGCCTAAGTCTATGCCCTCTTTTCTTAAAGCGGAAACGATATCCCAAATGCCGGTTTCCGCCGCGTCAAGGCTCGCAAAAATCGCGTTGACACCGGCGTCATAACCGAACTTCAGCATCCATATTATTTGGGCATCGGCGAATCCGCAGCCTTTCATCCAGGCGGCCGCCTGCGTGATGTCTTCGCCCAGCATGGATACATAAAAATCGTACACCGCATTGCGGGTGGAAAGCGGGGACGTGAGCGCGGGAAACACTTGAATTTCGGAAAGCAGGTATGCTTCTTTAAGCGAATGGTATGTTTCTTCGATGGTAAATTCTACGCCCATAAATCCGGTAACGAAAGCGGCTGCGGATAACTTGTAAACCAGGCGCATGGCGCTTGCGATTTCTACGGCGGCATACCCGCCCGCATCCAGCAGGCCGTATGCCTCCTGATAAGTGTAAGCGGCGTCGAAAGCGTAACTTAACGCTTTCATCAAATTCTCCGAGGAAACGCCGCAAGCATGCAAGAGAACCACCCAGTTTTCGGTGCCGGCGGCATCCGCGCCGTCGGTGAACAGACCGCTGTTTTCCAGGACCGCTTTCATTACGTCGCGCGCGAAATAGATGTCGCCGTGCGATAGGAATATGCCGACTATGTATTGCCAAGTGATATCGAACTGCGAGGCAAGCAAGCCTGCTGCCTGCACAAAATCGGTATTAGCCTCCGCAAGGTATATGGCATATTCGCCGGGTTCGAGCGCAAAATCAATGTCCTCGCTGACGGCGAGCGCCGCGCCGTCAACGGTGAAGCCGCCCGATCTGCCGACATAAAAGTCTTTGGAGACCGTATAGGCATAGGTGTCGTCCGCAAGGGAAATAACCACGCTGCCCGAAGCGTCGGTTAAATATTGCGTGCCGTTAATCGCAACCGCCGCGCCCTGCACTGCAGCGCCTTCGGATGTAACCGAGAAGGTCACGGCGTATTTGGGACGGTAGGTCGTAAACGCCGCCGAAATTTGAAGGTCGGCCCCGATCGGTTCGGTCAAATCGAACGCAAAGGTTCCCCCGACGCTTTCGTAGTCGTTCTTGGAGACGACATAGCGGTAGGTTACGCCGTAGGGCAGATGTACGGCGGCTTTTCCTTCCGCGTCCGTGGTGACGGCGGCAGCCTGAACCTCCGTGAGAACGCCTTCGATTTCAATCGTTTTAAACACGCCGAGGCTCACGCCCGAAACGGGATTACCCTCGTAGGCGACGGTGAATGCGGCGGCGTAGCCCTCCAGCCGGACGTTTAAGGTGCGCTCGCCCTCACGGGGAGTCGCCCCCTCCGCGATAGTAAAGCTTCCCGTCTTTACTTGATAATTTGCAGCCGTTACCGAATAGGTATAGCTTCCCGCGGGCAGCCCGAGGCGCACGGTAAAGTCCGACCCGACCCGGGCGGTGAGAGGCGCTCCGCCTCCCGCGGGCGTAACCGTCACGGTTGCGTCCACGCTTCCGCCGTCCCAGCCCGGGTTGGCAAAGAGGATGCTGAATGTGGTCGTGTATTCGGCGGGCAGGACAAAGACGTCTTGTTCCACGTCCTCCGCTTCCACCGTGATTGTGCCGCCGTAGTTCGCATAGCCGCCCGCTGTGACGGTAAAGCTATAAACGCCGCGCGGCAAGCTTATAGTGATAACGCCGTTCTCATCCGTCGTTACGGTCTGGCCGTTTATATCTATAACGGCGCCCCCGACGGGTTCATGCGCGCCGCCCGTGTCGAACAGCACGGTAACCGTCGCGTCGAGTTTCACGGGAAGGATTTGAAGGGTTATCGTATTTGAGCCCCTTTCGACCGTAATCGAACCGGTGCAGGTGATAAATTCGTTTTTAACGACTTCAATATCGTATTCGCCTGCCGTAAGATTGAATGAGGCCATGCCTTCTGCGTTTGCGTATGCCTGCATACCGCCTATGGAGACAGCTGCGCCGCCGACGGGATTTTCAGCGCTGAAAACCCACACCTCCACGGGATGCTCAACCCTTGCCAGGCTGACCGCGAATTCACAATCTTCATAGAAAGAAAAATTGCCGTAGATATAGGAAGCGGGTTTATAATCGTAGGCGGTAACCGTGTAGGCGTACACGCCCGGAACAGCGTTGATTTGGAAACTGCCGTTTGCGTCCGTTTCCCCGCTGTAGCTGTTAAATTGCCCCGTCATTTCAACACGCGCACCCGCGATAGGCAATTCGCCGTCTTTCACTGTAAAGGTTGCGGAGAACGCGATCCACTCAAGCAATACCGTGCCCAAATCCGAACCGTCGCCAATGCTCAGGGTTTTATTGACAGGATAATAACCGTCTTTTAAAATCGAATAATTGTATTCGCCGTACGGAAGCCCGAGCAGGGCGGTCCCCGTTTCATCGGTGTCAAAATATAATACGATAAAGCCCATGCCGAAGGCAAGCACAACGCCGACCCTCGCGCCGGAAAGCGCCTCGCCCGTTTCCTCGTTCCTGACGGAGAGCGGATGCGTTTCGGGTTGCATATAGATAACGATGCCGGCGGTTCCGCCGGAAAGAGTCACGCTGCCGGTATTTTGCATATACCCCCCCGGGGCGGTTACGGTATAGGTATAGGTGTGACGGTTGCGCAGAAATAAACTGGCTTGGCCAAAATAATTCGTAGTTTGAGTCCCTGCTTCGGACAAACCTTCGTAGAAGGTAATGGTTGCGTACTGGATATTCCAATTATCCCATTTTACCGTGGCGGTAAAGTTTATGCTTGCCGAGGACACCTGGATGCCGATGTCCCGGCGGTAATCGGATACGGTGACATACGTAGTCATTGGAATATAACCGTTGGCGGAAATGTTAACAGCGTATTCGCCGGGGCTTAAAGGCAGCGAGAAGGTGTTTCCTCCCCAGAAGCTGTATATTTCGAATCCTATTTCAACACTAAAAGAACTGGTAATAAAGGGGATTTCGTCGGTTTCGTAGATATAGAACTGCTGGGTTCTTATGATGCCGATGTACTCCGATGGGTTTTCCGGATTTACCGAGAGCGTGCCTTTCCTTTCGGCCGCCGCATAAGCATTGACCGTGTATTCCCAATCGCCGAAAGTAAGATTGGCCGTTATTAGGCCGCTTCCGTCCGTAGTTATGATAAAGACGACGGGCTCGGGCCACGTCCGAACGCTCGTCAGGATTACGGTTGCGCCCGAAACAGGCACAGCGTCCACTACGGTAATGGTGTATTCGTAGGTTTCGGGCGTCAATTGGCAATGTCCGTTTTCTAAGGTTTTGGAAATATAGCCCCGGGCGGAGACCGAAACGCTGTCCGAAACGATGCAGACGTCAAGCGTAACCGTGCCGTCCAAGCCGGTCGTGCCGCTGACGGGGATCGGCCCGCCCACCGTGACGCAAGCGCCTTCAAGCGGTTGACGGTCTATGCCGAATACCATGTAAGTCTTTGTTTCCCTCAAAACGGGAAGCACGGCGGAAACACTTTTGCTTCCGGCGGAGAAGTCCGCAGCAGCCACCGTATAACTGCCAAGGTGGCTGTTATAATAGCTTTCCTGCGGAATCACCGTGAAGGAATATTCGCCATGTTTTAAATATGCGGTAACGGTCCCGTTTTCGTCCGTTCTATGCTCTTCGTTTTCGCCAAAAGCAGCGGACGTCAACCGGGCATTAGCAATCGGCATGTCCAGCTCGTTTGTAAACGTAAAAGTAACGGGACAGGCCGTGGTGATTTCACGGTAGGCCGAATACGTATATGTTGGCGGAATCAGCATACCGGTAAAAGTCAGGCCGTCCGGCATCGTCACAGTGTAGGCATAGCTGAACCCGAGCCATAGATAATCAAACGTTATAAACCCTTGCGGGTTTGAGACTGCGGTAATAAAGGGTTGGGAAGGGTTAGGATTTGATATGGTAACCGACGCGCCGGAAACAGGCTCTCCCTCATCCAAAATCCTGAATATAAGGGCTCTTTCCATGATGTCCGATTCGTTGAGATAAATATATTGGGTGTCTGTTACAGATAATAGACCTATCATTCCCGGTGAAAACCCGTTGACAATTGTCCTAAATGTATAATCTTCACCTTCGATAAGGCCTGTGACAACGGCGAGGCCGCTTTCATTGGTTATAACCGTTTTAATGCTGGAACCCCGACAGAAAATTTCTATAATCACGTTGCTCACAAAACCGCCGTCGTTTATGATAACGAATTTGAGGCCTTCCTCACCGCTTTCCCAGTCTGCGTATAAAATGAGGTGGCCGGTCGACCCTGCCGGAATCGTACCGCTAAAAGGCTGCGTCTTCGCCTCGTCAAGATACCAGCCGGCAAAAAATATTTTCTCCTTTTGTGGGGTCGCTTATGGTGATTTCGGAACTTTCGATTGTATAAGCGTCCGGGTTTGACGGGTTATTGACGCCGCCGTCCAAATAGTAAGTAATATCGTATTGAATCGGTTCCCACTTTGCGTAAAGCGTGGTTTTCCCGTCTTTTGAGAAGTACGGGAATGCTACGGGCCCGCCCGAAAATTGCGCGTTATCGTACCAGCCGGTTAAAATATAATATGTTTGGCCGAGCGCTACGTCGGACTCTTGGATATTATAGGCGGTTATCGGCGATAACGAGCCGTATTCGGTAACGAAAGAGTAGTTCCGTTCTATTCCGTCGGAGCGCCATACTGCCGTTGCGGTTCCGGACCAATTTTCCGCCCAACCTCCCGGCTTCGAGGCGTTCTCGGAATAGACGGTCAAATCGTCGCAATAATAAAAGGCGTTCGAACCGATTTCCGTCACGCTCAGGGGTATTGTCACGGAGGTAAGCGCGTCACAGCCGTTGAAAGCGCCCGAGCCTATAGATCCCAGTCCGTCGGGCAGCGTTATCGACGTAAGCGAATAGCAGCCCCCGAAAGCGGTATTGCCTATAGAGGCAAGAAGGCTGTTTTCTTCTATATTAAAGCTTGTGAGAGCGGTGCAAGCCGCGAAAGCGCCTTCTCCTATAGAAATAACCGAGGCGGGAAGGCTTATGGCCGTAAGAGCCGCGCATTCGTAAAACGCTCCCTCGTCTATCGATATAACTCCTTGGAGAATAACGATTGACGTAATATCCTTTCCTTCAAAAGCATATTCGCCTATCGCCTTTACCGGCAGGTTGTTATAAATTTCGGGAATAATCACGGCTGTTTCCGTCCCCGAATAGCCCGTTACGGCGTACGCGGCGCCGTTATTGATCAAAGCGAAAGAAAGTCCCTCAGTGACGGGTATCCATTTTGCGAACAATTCTATATTGCCCACGGGCATTACGGTAAATATATAAAGATTTTCAAACGTCCCGTCGTCTATGTACCAGCCGCCGAAGGCGTGCCCCGGACGTATTGGAGTTTCGGGCGCGGCCACCGCCGTGCCGTAGTCCCGGGTTATGGGCGCAACCGCGCCGCCGCCGGTTGAATTAAATGTAATCGTATATTGGTTTACCGTCCAATTCGCGGTTACGGTCAAATCCGCGGTTATATTATCGAAAGAAACGTCCCAGGAAAGGGTATATCCCTCTTTTTCATATACGGGCGGGGTAATGCTTCCGCCTTCCTTTACCGTTTGCACCTCCTCGCCGCTTATAAGCGTACCGCCGTTCCCGTTAAAGGTTACCGTAAACTCCTTCGTTTCGTCGCAGGCGGCAAGCGCCGATACCGACAGCAATATTACCAATATAATTAAAATTACGGATAGCTTTTTCGACATTGCTATGACCTCCGATATATCCTTATAATATATCAGTTTAGTATAGCATTTATTTTTTTCCCTTAACACTGTCGAAAACGACAGTTTTTAATGATTTATAGAACTTTGAGTATAGATTTCGGCAAAAAGCCCCGCAGGACCCAAATACTGCGGGACCTTGTAAATGGTTATAATGCCGCTGTACGCAGCCTATTTGATGATGCCCGCTTTGATACCGCGAAGCGTTGTATTTTCGAAGCCGTGTTTTTTCAGCAAGTCTTTCAGCCATTTGAGCGGTGTCGAAAGATAAAGTGTTTTATTACCGCAGTTCTGCAACCAAGCTATGCAAACTACAAATAATAGACTCGTTAATCACGCAAAAACCGTTATTTTACTAATACAATATATTTGGTAAGGACGGGGTCGGCAGTTCAAATCTGCCTAGCACCT
>AGTN01064417.1_pt1 | contig 10095 bp, 4 predicted proteins | sample 314218 | NCBI WGS metagenome assembly AGTN01 (sample SAMN02954264, study PRJNA73603) | bioreactor metagenome | biome: terrestrial; feature: non-aerated bioreactor; material: poplar woody material; isolation source: poplar biomass | place: USA | collected 2006-12 | reverse complement strand
TTCCGCTTCTTCCTCGGGAAAGGCGAGGTAAAAAGTCCTGTCGGGAACGGCGAAGGTCTTGTCGAGGATCAAAAACGCCGAGCTCATCAGGCTGTCGGGCGGATTTCCGGAATAGATTTGATAGTCGTTTATAAAAAACTCCTTGAAGATCCTCGCTATCGCCTCGGGCGCGCCCTTTTCGGCGTTCTCGGGGAGGACTATCGCCGCGGGCGGATTTACGCCGAAGTATCTCAGCTCGGACAAGATCTCGGCGAAGCTTCCGACCGGCGTAAGGTCGAGAGCGTCGTCCATGTTGAAGACTATCAATTTACTTCCTTTGCAATAGGACATAAACGCGTCCCTGCCGCCCTGCCTGTCCGTCTCCATAAGCCTGTCGTTTCTGTACGGCACGGAGAGCATGGGGTAGAGCAGCCTCGGCGTTTCTGCGCGAAGCGGGATAAGGTTGCCTATCTCGGTCGCGAAGCCGTAGTAATCCTCGGGGACGCGCCCTATCTTCTGTATCAGATCGTCGTAGGAATCGGAGAAAATCCTTATTATTTCGGCGGTCTTCCCTTCGAGCTCGCCGCGGAAGGCAAAACAAGGTTCGAGCACGTCGCCGAACGAAATTGCCGCGGACGTCTCGTCGGTTAAAAATTTGGGCGAACGGACGCTTCCCTTTCTCCCTATGAAATTGAAGCGGTTGGATTCCGCCTTCAGATTTTTTATCCCCCTGACGACGAGCGCCGCGAAGACCGGCTTTTCCCCCTTTTTCGTCCGTCTTCCGGCTATTATCGCGTTCAGATTTTCAACGAATTCGGTATAAACGAACATATTGCCGAAGACCGGATGCGAGTTTTGGGCGGCGTAAAAATTGAGCCCGAGACTTTCGTAAAAATAGACGCGCTTCCCCTCGGGATTCTCCACCGTAAGCTTATCGACCTCGGCGAAAAGATTTCCGTCTACAGCCACGTCGAGTTTGACTCCGTCCTCCGCGTTTATATACGTCGCGGAGACCGGCGTGTACGAGAAGGAATATTTTTCCGCCTTGTCGGAGAGCGTGTTATACGTCGGGCTGGAAACGCTCTCGCCGTCCGCGATATAGAAGTGAAGTCGTCCGCGCTCGTTTTCGCCCTTTATAAACCTGTTTATCGTTATCCCGTTCCACGCGACGAAGCCGCCGCCGCGCGCGTCTAAATACGCGGATACGGCCCCGTCGGTAAGCCCCGCGCTTGCGGTCGAATATTCGACGTTCGAGACCGATTTGAAATAGTCGGGCGCCTGCCTCTTCGCCCTTACCTCTCTGATCTCTATCTTTCTCCCGAAGGCGCGCTTTTCCCGCGCGTCGGTCAACAGTATCGAGGCCGCCGCAAACCTCGGGTCTTTTAACAACAGGGAGCGCAGGATACCGTCGGAAAGGTAATTTGTCACGGCGCAAATTATCATCCCCTGGTGATGCGTCATATGAGAGCGAAGCACGCGCGGCCGCCCTTCGAGGTCTACGGCCTCGTAGAAGCCGTAGTCGCCGAGCGCTCCCGCCGCGTCCAGCTTGTCCAGATTTTCAAGGCAGGCTTTCCCCGCGTATTCGAGGGCCAGAAAAGTGGAATACGGAGAAATTATATTTTTTTCCTTATCCCTGCCGAGCGCCAGAGCGTCTATCCCGAAGGCGCGGTATTGATACCTCATCCCGTCGTCGAAGGCGTAATAGCCGCTCTCCGAGCGCCCGAAGAGGCCCCGGGCCTTGTTTTTGATCTGAAGGCGGACGGCGTTTTTCGCGCTCGAGCCTATCAGGGAGAGAGGGGGAGCTTTCATAAAAAGCTCGGGCATCAGATATTCAAACATCGTGCCCGACCACGAAAAGAGCGTATTCCCCGCCGCCGGCGAGAAGTCGCGGACGAGCGCCTTCCAGTGCGCCGCGTCGCCCGTGGAGGCGACGTAGACGAGGGAGAGGAGCCTCGATTCCGAGGCGAGCAGATCGTAGTGCCCCTCGAATACTCCGGTTTTTACGTTGTAGCCCAAAGTAAAGAGCCTCTTTCTTTCGTCGTAGAGGAGCTCTAATTTCGCGTCCGAAACAAGCTTTTCCGCCCTCGCGGCCAGTTCACCCTCCCCGTTCTCTTTCAAAAATTCCTTGACGACGACGAGCGCGGCCACGAGGTTTCCGCCGTCTATCGAGGAGACGAACGGCGTGGCCGGCGTAAGATCCCGCGCCCTGTACCAGTTGTACGGCACGCCGTTCCACTTTTCGAGTTTTTCTATCTGCCCGATCGTCGCGCCGATTTCAGCGACGGCCTCCTCTTTCGGGGCCAGCCCCAAATAGAAAGCGGAGACGTCCGCGAGCGCCTGAAATCCGAGGTTGGTGGGCGAGGTGGTCTCCGACGGGCCCTTATACGGTTTGATTTGAAGGTTGTCGGAAATAAGGCGGTCGGCGCGCCTCATATAGTTGAAATAGGCGTAGGTTTTTTGGGCGTAGCCGAGTAAAATTTCCTTGCCGCGCTTCTTCTTTTTTTGAGGGAGCCCCATAAAATAGAGGGCGGCGAAGACTGCGAGAGCGAAGACGGCGTAGCACAGTATCGGGATATAATTCAGGCCGAGGACCGCGAAAACCGCGGCGGCTACCGGGAAAATCAAGGCCGCGGGCGTGACCTCGTTCAAAAATTTGCCGCTCGCGGTCTGGCTGTGGTAATAGGTCTTCCATTCGAGAAGGTTTCCCTTTACGGCCATTCTCCACAGCGTCTTGATCGTCAGAATAAAATTCGAGAGGGCGTAATAGGGAAGAAGGCCGGCCTCTATTACCGCGTTGAGCCCCGCCCGCAGGATATCGGCTGTTACGTAGCGCGCCCTCCGCCTCTCCCTTATCCCCTCGCTCAGGTAGTTCGAGAGAGAAATCAGGAAAGGAAACGCGAGTACGAAGAAAAAGAACGCGGCGGCCTCCCAGAAAAATATCCCGAGAAAGCCGAGGGCTAAGGTGAAGAGAGGCGATAAAATGTTGACGAAGTTTCTGGCGATCAGGAATTTGTACAGGGGGCGTATTTCGGTTTTTACCCTCTCTCCCCGCTGATTTTTCCACCTTCCCGAAGCGAAGGGCAGGAGCTGTATGTCTCCTCTCGACCACCTTTTGATCCTCTCCCTGTCGGCGACGAAGTTTTTCGGGGCCTCCTCGTAGACCACCGCGCCCGAGGCCGAGGCGAGCACGGCTCCCTCTATTATGTCGTGGGAGAGTATCTTGTTGTCGGGGAAGAGCCCTTCGAGCTTCTGATAGAAGTTTTTGAGCCTGAAAATCCCCTTGCCGCAAAAAATATCGCGGGCGAAAAGATTATAGTAGAGGCTCGAATAGTTCGGGTAATTTACGTAGGCGCTCTCCCTGATAAATCTTCTCGAATACGGCGTCTTCAGGCTGAACAGATTATAGCGGCTCCTCGCGGCGATCAGGTCGTAGCGGGCGTTCGCCGGATGCGCTATTATGTTTATCATTTCCTTCGCCCCGCCGGGGGATAAAGTGTTGTCCGCGTCGAGCGCGATCAGATACTGCGGCCTCGCCGGATTTTTATCGGAAATATATAAAAACTCGTCGCGGTTTCCCGTGAGCAGCATCGAGCAGAGCGCCATGATAGCCCCTCTCTTCCTCTCGTATGCCCGATAGCTCTTGTTTATTTTTTTTCTTCGGCGTATAAAAATCGCCAGCCCCTCTCTGTTTTCCACCGTCTTGGCGAGATCAATGATCTCCTCGTCGCCCTCGGCTTCGGGAGCTTCGGCGGCCTTCAGGTCGATGAGAAGAGACGCCGTGATGTTCGGGTCTCTGTTCCCTTCCCGTATCTCTTCGAGACGCCGGATAGCCTCTCTCATCTGCTCGGCGGACGTGATGAATTCGGCTATCGCGATCAGCGCGCTGTGCTCGGAAGGAATTTTCTGGTAGCTCATCTCCGGCAGCGGGCGGGGGCGGACGAGCGGGGAGAGGATCACGTTTATAATAATTTCCGATATCAAAAAGAACGGGGGAAGGGCGACGAGCGCGGCTATCGGATTTCCGCCCAAAAGGTAGGCGAGAGCCGAGAGCGCGGCCGTCAAAACGAGCGTCGCGACGATATAGGCCCTCTCCCTTCCCTTTCCGCTCTTCCCGGACACCTTTTTCAGGCGATAAGCGTTTTTGACGTAGCGTATGAGCGGGATCGTGTGCTCGAACAATACGACCGCCGGGTCGAGCGAGTTGAATTCGGAAAAATTGACGAGCTTTTTTGCCACCAGCAATTCGCTGACGTTTATCGCCTCGCCTATCGCGGCGATTTTAGAAAGGTACAGCTTTTTCGTCTCGAACGCCATATCCTTGTACGCGCCTCGGGCGGATAGCTCACGGTCAATGACGAGGAGCGAGGCCGCCTGCTCGTCGGAAATTACGTCCCCGAGGTTTTTCAGCGTGTCGAAAAGATACCTTGCCATACGGGTCGTGTCGACCACCGACATGGAATAATTGAATTCCGCGCCTTCGACGTTTATATTGAGCCTCGTCAGCTTCTCGAATAATTCGTCGCGGCCTTTGTACGAGATCAGGAAATGTAAATATATGTCGCTCTTTAAGCGCCTGCCGGAAAAGCCTTTTTTCGCCGCCCTTTCCATCTCGTTGAAATGGAGGATGCGCCTCGCGAGCATATATACCCCTTCGACCGCCGCCACGCCCAGAGCCGAGCGCAGGGATATTCCCTCGCGATAAGTGAGGACGCTCTCGTTGTTGACTACGTCGAGCGCCTTTTTGATCCGCTCGAAGTCGAGAGCGCCCGCCGAGTTGTCGAGGATGTGGCGCGCTATCGACATTATTCTTATCCCCTCTTTCGAGCGGGGAAGACGGCCGAAGCCGCGCGCGTCGAAGGAGTCTATAAACCGCTTGACAAAATAGAGGTTCTCATAATACCATTTCTCGCCCTCGGTAACGGGGCGGCTCCCGTAAATCTTTTGCTTGACGACTCTTTCGGCCTTCGCGAGGTACGGGAGCATGGGCCTGAGCGAAAAGCCCGAGCCCCTTTCTATGATCCTGTTATCCCTCGCGACGTTTCTCATTCCCCTGAGAAAATCCTCGTCGGAAAGCTTTTTGAATTCCCTCTTTTGCGGCTTTTGAACGGGAATAAACATCGCCGTGATAACGACGATTATAAAAAAGGCGCCGGCGGCGAAGTAGTAGAGCATAGGAGATAGTATTGACGGAGAAGGGAGTAATTATAAGGGGAAAAGGGGAAAGGTAAGGATTCCATAATTTATCATTTATAATTTATCATTTATCATTATTTTTTGTGGTATAATCATTAGACGAGCCGGCCGGACGGTCGCGGCAAAGCCGAGGAAAGTCCGGGCGCCACAGGGCGGAGCGGCAGATAACGTCTGCCGGAGGCGACTCCAGGGAAAGTGCAACAGAAATAAACCGCCCTCGAAAGAGGGTAAGGGTGGAAAGGCGAGGTAAGAGCTCGCCGGCAGTTCGGCGACGAACATGGCCGTGCAAACCCCGCTCGGCGCAAGAGAAAAGGGCGTATGGATTGCCCGTCCCGCCCCTCAATCGCTTGAACCGACCGGCGACGGTCGGTCGAGACAGATGACCGTTCAAGACGGAACCCGGCTTACAGACCGGCTCGAAAATAAGCCCGAGGCATGCGCCTCGGGCTTATTTTACAACTTTTTCACTTTCACTTTTTATCTTTCACTTTTCACTTTATTCTTCAGCCTTCCTATCCCTTCTATCTCTATAACTATTTCGTCCCCTATTTTTATCTCCCCTATCCCCTCGGGCGTGCCGGTCAAGATCACGTCGCCGGCCTTGAGCGTCATCACTTTTGAAATAAAAGAGACGGCTTTATAGACATTATGGATCATATCGCGGGTATTGCCGCTCTGGACGGTTTCGCCGTTTCTGATAGCCCTGACGTTTAAATTCGCGGGATCGAGCTCGGTCTCTATAACGGGGCCGAGCGGGCAGAAGGTGTCGAAGCCCTTTGCCCTCGTCCACTGTCCGTCGAGCTTCTGAAAAACTCTTTCCGATACGTCGTTCCCGCAGGTATAGCCGAGAATGTAGGCGGGAGCGTCCTCCTCGGAAATATTTTTTGCGTCCTTACCGATAACTACGGCAAGCTCGGCCTCGTAATCGACTTTAGTCGCGCCCTCGGGATAGATTATATAGTCTCCGTCTCCGATAACCGAAGTCGGGGGCTTCAAAAATATGACGGGGTCGGCGGGCGCCGTCTCTTTCATCTCCGCCGCGTGCTTGCGGTAATTCAAGCCGAGAGCTATGATTTTGGACGGATTCAGTAAGCACGGCAATTTCATCTCTGAACTCTTCCGCTCCCGTCTCCGCCTATCAAGCTCGATACTTCTTCCGCCGTAACCAAATTAAAATCCCCCTCTATCGAATGCTTTAAGCAGCTCGCGCCGGTTGCGAACTCGATAGTTTTTTGCTTGTCGAAGCCGTTAAGTTCGGAATAAATGAGGCCGGCCGCGAAGGAGTCTCCTCCGCCCACGCGGTCTACGATATGCACCGAATATTCTTTGGAGAAATAGAACTGACCGTCGTAGAGCATAGCGCGCCACTTATTGTCGCTCGCGGAGATACTGCCGCGGAGGGTAATGGCGACCTCTTTTACGCCGAACTTATCTTTGACCTTTTTTGCGACCGACATATAGCCCTCTTTCGAGAGCTCGCCCGCTTTTATATCGGAAGCGTCCGCTTTTATCCCAAATACGTCGGAAAAATCCTCTTCGTTGCCGATAAGCAGATCGACGTAGGGCATTAAAGCGGTCATCGTCTTTCCGGCTTCCTCTTTCGACCAAAGTTTTTTGCGGTAATTCAAATCGCAGGAGACCGTCAGGCCCTTCGCTTTGGCGATTTTTACCGTTTCGAGCGTTATCCCTGCCGCCGCCGACGATATCGCGGGAGTTATTCCGGTAAAGTGGAACCAGTCCGCGCCCTCGAAAATCTTTTTAAAGTCGAAATCCTCGGGCGAAGCCGCCGCGATCGCCGAGCCGGCGCGGTCGTAAATCACCTTCGAGGCCCGTTGGGACGCTCCCTTTTCAATAAAGTAAATTCCCGTCCGCTCGCCGCCGCGCGCGATAAATTCAGTGCCGACGCCGTATTTTCTCAAAGAATTGACGGCGCCCTGCCCTATCTCGTTTTTCGGCAGTTTGGTGACGTATTCGGTATCGAGGCCGAAATTCGCGAGAGATACGGCGACGTTGGCTTCTCCTCCGCCGTAAGCCGCCTCGTACCTGTCCGCCTGTACGAACCTTTTATATCCCTCCGGCTGGAGCCTGAGCATTATTTCACCGAAAGTTACGACTTTCATTTCCTCGTCTCCTCTAAAGATTCTCTGCATAAAGCTTCGATTTTTTTGAAGTCTCCGGCCTTGATCAATTCGTCTTTTACCATCCAGCTTCCGCCGCAGGCGATTATTTTGTCGAAAGAGAGGTATTCCCTCAAATTCTGAAGATTTATCCCGCCGGTCGGAATAAATTTAAGACTCGGGAACGGGCCGGAAAGAGCCTTCATCCCCGCTATCCCGCCGAAGACGGAAGCGGGAAAATATTTGACCGTGTCGAAGCCCATAGCGAGCGCTTTCATAATTTCCGTCGGCGTGACCGCGCCGCCGAAGTACGGGATTTTTTTCTCTATGCAGAACGCGCCCAAATCCTCGGAAAAGCCGGGGGAAACTATGAATTTCGCCCCCGAGTCAAACGCCTCTTCCGCCTGACCGAGCGTTAAAACCGTGCCCGCGCCTACCGCCGCGTCCGGGAAGGCTTTGGCCGCGATTTCTATCGCTTCCCTCGCCGCGTTAGTCCTGTAAGTTATTTCGGCTACGTTTATTCCGCCGCCGATAATCGCGGAAACGAGAGGCTCAGTCGCCCCTGCGTCGTCTATTTTTACGACGGGTATTATTTTTGTTTGCTTGATGATTTCAAAAATATTCATATTAATATCCTTTCCGCTCCCTGCTCCCTGCTCCCTGCTCCCTGCTCCCTGCTCCCTGCTCCCTGCTCCCTGCTCCCTGCTCCCTGCTCCCTGCTCCCTGAAATTATAAACTATTTCTTATTTTTTTCATAGTATGTAATGCCTACTTATGCGGATCGGGCCCGGTTATCGTTACATAACTCTTTAATCGGGCGGCCGCCCGTAGGCATATAGAAAGACGGGGGCCTTTTGTGAAACACGTGAAAAGGCCCCCGCTTTTCATAATCTCTAAAAGCCGGAAGCTGAAAGCTGAAATACATAAGAGGTAATTAATGAATATAGCTTTACAATTGAATTTAACGACAAACACGCCGATAAGCGCCTTGAGCAACGTGCTCTTCGACCAGATCGTCTATCAGAACGGCAACGTATCGTATAATCCGGTTACGGGAGTAATAACCGTGAGCGACCCGGGGCGGTATCAGGCGCTGTGGAATATCGTTTCGCAATCTTCGCCCGCCGCGCCGGATATTTCTTTCGCCCTTAACCTTCTCCCAGCGCTTTCCGGCTCGAATCCGGTCAAGACGGGGCAAACCTCCGGCTTCGCGGCCTTTGACTCCGAGGAGCCGATAGCGCTCTCTCTGCAGAATTTGAGCACGTCTCCGGTATTTACGAATACGATCGTTCCGGTCAAGGCGTCTCTCCTTCTCGTAGAAGTAGACGTGCCCGCGGCGACGTCGGGCGACTCGATAATCGCCCTTTCCTCCGGCCCCGATCCCGTCGTGCTGACTTCGGTATTAGGCGGGCTGGTCGGCCTTCCTTCCTTTATTGCCTTCGGCGACGCCGTCGCGGGAGTCAGTATTCTGGGAACGACTATAGACCTTACGAGTATAGCGAATATGGCTTTCTCCGTGCCGCGAGACGGTACGATCACCGATATATCGGCGTTTTTCAGCGTCACGCTCGGAACGACCTTGATCGGTTCGAATGTAAACGTAACGGCCAGGCTCTATCAATCGGTTACCCCGGGCAATATCTTTACCGAAGTCGCGGGTACGACGGTAACTCTGTCGCCGGCGCTGACGGGCATAATATCCGTAGGCGCCGTGACCAGCGGCATTCTTTCCGGCCTCGCGATACCGGTTACGGCGGGAACAAGACTTCTGATGGTCTACTCCATTACGGTCACCGGCGTAGCGATAGCTACGAGTTTGACCGGCTCGGCCAGCGCGGGCGTCGCTATCGCTTAATAACTAAAAATCACGAAGCCGAAAGCGGAAATCCCCGCTTTCGGTCTTATATAGGTGCATTATGAACGACGTAGGACTTCAGATCAACCTAAACGGCGCCTTGCCGCTCGCGCCCGACGCGAATATACTTTTCGACGACATTATATATATAGCCGGCGCGATAAGCTATTCGGCGGCAAACGGCGAAATAACGATACTGGAAAGCGGGCGCTATATCGCCCTCTGGCAGGTGACGACTCAGTCCTGCCAGGGCGTAAGCGTCAACTTCCGGTTAACTCCGAATCTCGGAGAGATCCGCTCGCCCCTGAAATCGGGGCAGGCTATCGGTTTCTCCGTCTTCGACGTAAACGAAAATCCTTATATATTAGCTCTTCAAAACGCGGGCGCGAGCGCCGTCTATACCAGCGCGAACGCCGCGGTCAAGGCGACGCTGATAATAGTGAAAGTCGGGGATATTGCAGCTCAGGCTCTGTGCTACGCGACCGAGCAGCTTGCTTTCGTCTTAAGCCAGATAATAGCTTCTTTTCCGGGGACTTTAGTACAGATTTTTACGGACAGGCTAAGCACTATCTCAGGCAATATCGACTCGTTATATATAACGCCCGAGGGAATTTCCGCGGAATTGATTCTCGCCGATCCCGACGATACCGCGTATTTCCCGTTCTATTACCTTAACGCGATGTATTTCCCGAATATAGCTGCGCTCGACCTCGCGTTCCTTCCGCCGCCGGAACCGACCGGCGATTGTATGGACGCTCTGATAAGGAGCTACTACTCTAATCCGGCCTTCGCCGTGGGAAACGAGATATCGGTGCTTACCGGCGTGGCCGCCTCGGCGTCCGGCCCGGTCTATTATAACGAATACGGGGTCATTATCCTCGCCGATCCGGGCGGCGCGACGCCGATAATCCTCTTCACTCCCAAAATGCAGGCAGTGATAGTTCCTACCGC
>AGTN01384849.1_pt1 | contig 10097 bp, 11 predicted proteins | sample 314218 | NCBI WGS metagenome assembly AGTN01 (sample SAMN02954264, study PRJNA73603) | bioreactor metagenome | biome: terrestrial; feature: non-aerated bioreactor; material: poplar woody material; isolation source: poplar biomass | place: USA | collected 2006-12 | reverse complement strand
CTACCGTTTTCTCCAGTATGAAGATATTCTACGCACCATTTCTTCCTGCGCTTTCATAGAAATCTCGCGTGAGATGGTCGCCTCATGGCTGGTTTCCCACGTAATATTGGGGTACGATTCCTTTGTTGATCAACCCGCTTTCTTTTAGAGAAAGTCTACATTATCCGTCTTTTGGAGAGGAACATAGAAGTCCATTTTTTAAATATTATATCTTTCCATCAACTCAAATATTATTTTCGAAAAATCCAAAATCGCCGTGGACATGTTCCCTTATACGACGATACCCCCTTTTCAAATAACATCTTTTCTGTCCACTCGACCTTGCCCTTCAAAACAGGGCTTCCCGATATCTTACCCGTCTGCCAGCAAACACGCAGCAAAGGACAGAACGCCTGAAAACCCCGTCGTTAAGCCACTTTTCAGCTCTTACTTATTTGTTACAGACGACAGCAAAATGACGCACTCAACGTGCCCCGTATGCGGAAACAGGTCCACGCCCCGCACCGCTTTCACCATATACCCGCCCGCGCGCAGCAGCGCCGCATCGCGTGCCTGCGTCGCCGGATCGCACGATACGTAGACCACCCTCTTCGGTGCCGCTTCGATGACCGCATCGATCAGCGCTTTGCCGCAGCCCTTTCGCGGCGGGTCGAGCATCACGATATCCGGCCTGCCCGCCATGCGGATGCCTTCGCCGATCATCCCCGCCGCATCGCCCGCGATGAACCGCGCGTTTGCGATGCCGTTCAGCCTCGCGTTTTCGCGCGCGTTTTCCACCGCCTCCGCCACGTATTCGATGCCCAGCACCGCTTTGGCGCGCCTGGCCCCCAGCAGCGATATCGTGCCGATGCCGCAGTACAAATCAAATACCGTATCGCTTTTAGATATATCCGCATAGCCCAGCGCTATATCGTAAAGCTTTGCGGACTGCGCGTGGTTCACCTGAAGAAAGCTGCTCAGCCCCGCACGGAAATCAAGGCTCCCGTACCGCTCGGTGATAACCGCGTCGCCCCAGAGCACGCGGCTCTTATCGCCCAGTATCGCGTTGCCCTTTTCGCGGTTGATATTGAGCACGATGCTTTTCATGCCCGGTATGTCCTTTAAAGCTTTGACCAGCGAGGCTTCGTCCACCCTGCTTCGCGCGACGACGCCCGCCATGATATCGCCGCCGGACGCCTGCCGCACCACGATATGCCGCAGCGTGCCGGTATCGCGCTCCTCATCATACGCGGATATGCCGCTTTGCCTCGCCCAGCCGACCACGGCGTTTTTGACATCGTTGAGGGCGCCCCTCTGTATCCCGCAGTCCGCGGCGACCAGCCGGTGGCTGCGCGGCGCAAAGAAACCGGCGCTGGCGCCGTCCTCCGTCTGCCGGGCGGGAAACGAGGCTTTGTTGCGGTATGCGCGGGTCTCGCCGGAAGGCTCGATCTCAGGCAGGCCGATATCGATGCCGCCGATACGTCCGAAGCACTCGCGGATATAGCGGCGCTTGTATTCCAATTGATCCTCATAGCGCAGGTGCTGCAGCGTGCAGCCGCCGCACCGCCCGAACACGGGGCAGAACGGCGGCACGCGCCCTTCCGCCGTCTTGTGCAGCTGCATCAGCTTTCCCGCCGCATAGCTTTTGGCCGTCTTGATGATCCTTGCCGTCACCGTCTCGCCCGGCAGCGCGCGCGGCACGAACACCGCCATGCCCTCGTAACGGCCGATGCCTGCGCCCTCCACGGTCAGGTCCTCGATGATGAGCTCGATGTCGTCGTTCTTCTTCAGAATTTCCATAATGGCATTATAACCGATATTCAGGTAATGCCAAAGCTTTTTTAGGCGCTTACACGATGTACGCAATCCTTGCGTCCGGCAGGTATTGCGCGATTCTGTCCCGCAGAAACGCCGATATGCGCTGCTTAACGCCCTGCGTGTAGCCGTAGCGCCCGCGCCCGCAAAAAGCCATATTCTCCTTGTCGTACAGCGCCGCAGCGTTCGGAAAGGCCTGCTCGTTGATACCCTTTGTCACCATGCCGTACGTCATGAATATGATCTCGATCGGCACGCCGCGCAGCAAACCCGGATCAAGCTCCGCCGCCATCGTGCAAAACAGCCCCTCGTAGAGCGCCTCGTAACCGTCAATGAGTATGACGGGCGCGACGAGTATGCCCACGTCGTAACGCGCCTGATAGAGCTTATTGAGCGCGGCGATGCGCTCTGGCAGGCCCGACGTGCCGAACTCCACGCGGCGGATGATCTCCTGCGGATTGAGGCTCATCCGGATGGTGACGTTGCCGCCGTGGCCGATGGGCAGCAGCGGATCGACCATGTCAAACTTGGTGGGCAGCGTGAGGCGCGCATGATTCACGCCGCGGAACTGGCGGATCGTCCATTCGAGGCTGCCGCTTACGCTGTTCTCCAGCACGAGGTCGGAGTTGCTGCCGATCTCAAAAACGCTGCCGGGAAACTTATCCGCCGCTTTGATAAGCTTGCCCATCATCGCCTCGCGGTTGACGAACACGCGCAGGTACGCGCTCTTGTAGTAGGTGCATACGAGATAGCAGTACAGGCACATCGCGCTGCAGCCCGACGAGGTGTACGGCACGAGGAAATCCGACGTCTTATTGTTCCTCTGGTGCGCGAGAGATTTGCGGATGCCCAGCACGAGGTACCGTTTGAGCCTGGGGAAATCGCTGTCGGGGCGCTCGCGCAGCTCAACAATTTTGTTGTGGTCGTCCACCCAGACCGTTTCCCGGTCCGCAAACTTTGCCATGAGCTGCCTGCCCAGCGCGTAATTTTCGCAGCCCTTTTCGATATACAGCTTTTCGGGTTCAAACGGTTTCATATCGGCCTCCATGCTTAGGTTGGCACGCCGCGCCGATATTATTTATCGGGGAATAAAAAACGCCTGATCCCGCCGAAATGCAAACAAAAACCCTCCGTAGCTGAGGGTTTCTGCGTTCGTTTTTAAATGGCGCAATACGCCTTATTCCGCTGTCGCGCCCGCGATGCCGTATACCACGGTAACGGTGGCCGTCACATCAAGCTCGCCCGCCGAGACAGGCGTTTCACGGTAAGCCTCCGCATCATCCGCCGCCGCATATTCGTATACCGGCCAATAGCTGTAACTGCCCTCCGACACCTGAAGCACGCTTAAGACGGCAAAGCCGCCTGCGGCCGCGAGCGTGTCCGCCTTGCCCCTGGCCTCCTGCATCGCCGCGGCCAGCGCGTCGTTGTAATACGCGTCCTCGTCCTCCAGCGTAAACCGTATGGAGTAGCCGGTGTTCGCGCCGCTCTCCGCCGCGATGTCGATGATCTCTCCCACGCGGGTTAGATCGCGCACGGCGATGTTCACCCTGTTGGTCACCTCATACGCGTAGATCTGCCCCTTGCCGCCCTCGCTGTAGTCGTACATCGGGTATACCGAATAGCCGATCGTGTCGATGTCGTCCTCCGTCAGCCCGGCGTTTTTCAGCGCATCCATCAGCGTATTCATCGCCGCGCTGTTGTCGCTCTGCGCCTTTGCGCAGTCTTTGTTCTGCGTCACCACGCCCGCCGTCACGTAGGCGATGTCCGGCATGGCCTGGATCGTGCCCGTCGCGCTCACCGAAACCGTGTTTTTGTCCGCTCCGTCTTCCGTGTACAATGTGATCTGCTGCGGGCCGCTTGTACCGGGATTCACCGAGCAGCCCGCGAGCATCGCGGCCAGAACCAGCACCGCCAGTGCCGGCGCAGCCTTATTGATCGCTGTCTTTGTCGGAACCATCATTTTGTTTTCCCTCCTTCGGGTCGGCATTGTTATAATACGGGTATCCTGTCCTGGGATCGTAGTGGGCGCCTGCTCCTCTTGGGGCAATATGTTCAGGCGTCTTTTGCGCGCGTTTGCGCCTGGAGCGCCTTGTGAGCCAAACGATCAGGAATATAATACCTCCCAGCGGCAGCAGTATCGGCGACCCCGCAATCAGGAATATGAGCAGCCCCTCGCCGAAATCCGCCAGCACGTTGAGCACCGAGTAGAACCCGCTTGAAATGCGCTCGCCCAGCGTCTTTTCGGACGGCGTGACCTTGTCGATCACGTTGACCTCCTGCAGATAAATCGTCACCGACGAGTAATCGATCAGGCTGTCGTAATTCCGCAGATCCATCTCGCGCAGCCGGATCTCATAAGACACATCCGCGAGCGCCTGCTCGAGCGAGATGATGTCCTGCATCGTTTCGGCTTTCTCAAGCAGCGCCTGCAATCTGTCCTCGCGCGTGCGCAGCGTCGTCAGTTTGGTCTCGATGTCAAAATACTGCAGCGATATATCCTCGCCGGAGACCTTCGTGGATAGCGTATCCCCCAAGCTGCCAAGGAAGCCCATGAACTCATCAAACTTGTCGCTGGGCACGCGCAGCGTCATCTGCGCGGTGCGCCCGCTTTCCTGCCATTCATTCGGTTCGGTGCCGGAGACGGACGAGCTTTGCACATACCCTTTAAATTCGGTTAATTTGTCCCGTATTGCGTTGTAGTCCTCATCAAAGTTCTCCGTCTGAGTCTGAATATCCCCGTAGTATATGATCTTGCGCTCTTCTACGGGCTGCAGCATCGAATCCTCATTATCGATCGTTTCGCCTGCGCCGCCCGATTGCGGCTCGGCCGACGCTTCCTCTTTGGCGCCGTTATCCGCATCATATGCGGGCGCCGGCCCCTGCGCGACCTCGCCGCCGGCATCGTATCCCGTGGAATCCACCGACGGGGAAGAGCACCCGGCGAAAAGCGTCGCAACCACGAGCGCCGCCGATAAAACCGCCCACCACCACTTTTTCATGGATTACCTCCCGTTATTTGCCCGCAAAGCCTTGGCCTCCGGGCAGCAATGATATTAAAAATGCGTCCGATCCTTTTGTGAACCTAAGACGCATTGGGGTGCCTTTTTGTTCCATTACCCTTCCAGCAAAAGCTCCTTAAGCCGCTGCCGGCCCCGGCTGATCCGCGATTTGACGGTGCCGATGCTGATATGGGCGCACTCGGCGATTTCCTCATACGACAGCCCTGCGATATCGCGCATCACGACCACCGCCCTGTGTTCATACGAGAGCATGCCGATGGCTTTTTGAATATCTCCGCTGCGCTCGATGGACAGCGCGCGCGCTTCGGGCGTATCGGACGCGGTATCCTCGAAGGGCATTCCGCCTTCACTCGCGAAATCAAGCGATATCGGCGCGCGCTTGCGCTTGCGCAGGCCGTCCATGCAGGTGTTGACGGTGAGCCGGTAAACCCACGATGAAAAGGATGCTTCGCCCTTAAAGCCCCTGAGGCTGCGGTATATCTTGATCAGCGCTTCTGCGCCATGTCGGCGGCGTCCGCCTCGTTGCCCATCAGCCGGTAGGCGATGTTGTACACCTTTTTTCGTATGCTAACAGCAGCTCTTCCAAAGCGGTACCGTCTCCATTCTGTGCATGCCTGATGGCTATCGCCTCGTCCGCGAGCATACCGAAAAAGCCCTCCGCCTTTTGTTATATGCGAATTATACCTGATTTCCCGATGCGTTGCAAAGCCTTTTTGGCTCTGTCAATTCCTTCTTGGCCTGCGCTGTTGACAAATCTGCGTCTTCATTGTAAACTAACACACATACTATTGGTTTACAACAGGAGGTTTTCATGCGTTTATATTCCCTGATACTCTGCGCGCTGTTCGCGGCTTTGACCGCTGCGGGTTCGCTGTTCCGCATACCGATTCCGGGCACGCTGCTTGTGTTCACGCTGCAGACGTTTTTGTTTTTCTGTCGGGCTTTATGCTTAAGCCGAAGTACGCCATGCTGTCGCAGGTTGTCTATATTGCCGTGGGGCTGCTGGGGCTGCCCGTGTTTTCCACGGGAGGCGGCGTCGCTTATGTGTTTACGCCCTCGTTCGGATTCCTCATCGGCTTCATCGCCTGCGCGGGGCTGCTCTCCCTGCTCACGCGAAAGGACCTCCTCGCGCTGACCGCCGAAAAGACGCATCGCTTCCGGCGGATCGCGCGCGTTACCGCGTCCGGCCTTACCGCGATACTCGCGATGTATGTCATTGGGATCGCATACATGTATATCGTACTCAGGTTCTACCTCAATGATCCCAGGACGCTGGGCGAGGTGGCCATCGCGGGCACGGGCGTATTCGTATTCATCGACATCGCCAAGCTGGCTGTCGCCATCCCGCTGGCAGCGGCGGTATTGCGGCGCCTGCCTCTGGCGGCAACGGGCAGCGGCAAAGCGGCAAGCCGCAACGAATAAAGGGCGGAAGCCCGCCCTTTACACCCATGTCCTTATGTTCGCATACCGCACCGGCATGCACCCGCCACCGGAACCGTTAGTTCATCTTAACCGCCTGATCGTAGATCACCGGCAGCTTGAAGATATCGCCCTGCGTCGCTTTGAGTATGCAGAGTATCGTCAGTACCAGCCATGCGGTTGAGAGCAGCCAGCTGATTACGCCTAATAATACCACGATACCCGGCGTAGCCACAAAAATGGTATACGGATTGACCGATGCCCATATAATCCCGCTGATGATGTTCAGTATGATGATCAGTATCCAAAAGAAACCGCCCAGAAACAGCGACTGCCATGCGTGCGTGCGCACGTTCTTGTCGTCCTTTACCGTGACGAGTACGATAATCGCGCTGACAACCGATAGAATATACGAAAACCAGCTTGCCGTCTTTGCATCCATGCCCAGAGAATTCTTCGGCTCCATAATATACCTCCCCATTCAATTAATATGATAACTTTAATTCCATATTACAGTATTCATGGTTCTATGTAAACTTATTTTTTAGCGGTTTTTGCCTCTGTTGCAGCCTTTTGCAGCGCTTTGGAATCGAACGCACCCGCTCTCTTTCTTCCCGCGCTGCTTTTCCGCCTCCACAAGCCGGTCCACTTGCTATATGAAAAAATCGGGTAAATCAATTTTATCTGCCGTACTTCAACAATATCTGCTCTTTCAACTTCAATGCGTTAATAATTTTCAATCAGCCATTCCGCGACGGTATCCAGCCGCATGCCGTGAGAGGCTTTCACCAATACGGTATCCTTCGGTTTAATCAGGGACGGCAGCGCGCTTAAAAGCTGCTCCTTATCGGCAAAATGCCGCGCGTCGGCGCCCTTTTCCCGCGCGCCTTCACAGATGATTCCGGCCAGCCGCCCCACACAAAGTATACAGTTGATACCCACATCCGCCGCATATCGCCCGATATCATGATGGTATCGCGCCTCGCCATCGCCCAGTTCAAACATGTCGCCGAGTATGCATACCTTCCGCCCCTCCGCTTTCGCCAGTATGCCGAGGGAGGCGGCCATCGATGACGGGTTTGCGTTGTAGGCGTCGTTGATCACCGTTATGCCTGCTGCCTCAACCATATGCATCCGGCCCGAAATCGGCTTATAACCGATGATGCCGGCCTGAATCTGATCTTCGCTGATGCCCAGGAGAGCGCCCACGACCAGCGCCGTCAAAGCATTCAGGACCATATGGACGCCGGGGCAGGGAACATATACGGGGAACCTTTTCCCTTTATAGCGGACTGTAAAGCGGGTTCCGCGCAGCCCCAGATCGACGATTTCTTCAGCGCGCGCAAGGTTGTGATCCCGGAAACCGATGGTGATCACGTTGGAATACCGGGAGGCGAGCGGTGCCAGCAGCGGATCGTCGCCATTCACAACGATATGTCCCCCGGGCTCCATAAATTCCAGCATTTCGGTTTTGGCCTGAAGGATGCCTTCCCTTGAACCGAGGAACTCGATGTGGGCTTCGCCGATATTCGTGATCACGCAGATTTTCGGGCGCACGATGCGCGCAAGGTTTCTGATCTCGCCGAAATGGTTCATGCCCATCTCGATGACAGCGGCCTCGTGGCATGGCTCCAGCTTGAAGACGGTGATCGGCACGCCCGTCTGGTTGTTCAGGTTCCCTTCGTTTTTAAGCACCCGGTACTTCTGCGCCAATACCCCGGCTAACAGCTCTTTCGTCGTCGTCTTGCCGACGCTGCCCGATATACCGACGACGGGTATGGGAAAAAGCGAGCGGTAAAACGCGGCTATCGCCTGAAACGCGTCCAGCGTCGACGGCACGAGGATGCAGGGCCCGCCGGATTCGGGCGGCCTTTCCGAGACGCAGCAAGCAGCTCCCGCCGCGAAAGCGGCTTCGATGAAGTCGTGCCCGTCGAAGCGCTCGCCCCTGATCGCGACGAACAGAGCGCCGGGCCCGGCATCCCGGCTGTCGATGGTCACGCCCGATATGTCCGCATTCAGTTTTTCCCCGTCTCCGGAATATTGCCCGCCGCAGGCTTTAAGCGCCTGCCCCAGTGTGAAAGGAACCATAGCTTTCCCTCAGATTCTACGAAAATCTCTCGAGCGACAGCCTGATGATCTCTTCGCAAAGCTGCTCGTACGACATCCCCGCCGCCCTCGCCTCCTGCGGTATCAGGCTCGTCGGCGTCATGCCGGGCAGCGTATTCGCTTCGAGACAATAGATACCGCCGTCCTTACCAAGAATAAAATCAACGCGTGAATATACGTTCAGCCCGAGCGCCCTGTGCGCTCTCAGCGCGATCTGCTGGATCTTCTTCGTACTGCCCTCATCGAGCTCGGCCGGACAGACCTCCTTCGTGATGCCGGCCTGATACTTGTGTTCATAGTCATAAAACCCTTCATTCGGTATGATCTCAACGATCGGCAGCGCCCTTTCACCGAGTATCCCACATGAGAATTCCCTGCCCTCTATGAACTCCTCGACGAGTATCTCGTCCTCGTACTTGAGCGCGCCGTCTATCGCCGCCCGCAGCGCCTCCGGCGTCTCCGCCTTCGTTACGCCGATGCTCGAGCCGCCGGAGACGGGCTTGACGATCAGGGGCAGCGAAAAATCCCCGGCGATGTCCGCCCTTTCCGCTTTCGAGTAGACCTTGCCCCTCGCCATCCTGATTCCATTGCCCGAGAATATCTGTTTCGATACGTTCTTGTACATCGCGAGCGCACTGCCAAGATACCCCGTTCCGGTATACCTTATGCCCATCATGTCGAACACGGCCTGCAGCTTGCCGTTCTCGCCCGTCTCCCCGTGCAGCCCCAGAAAAACGATATCCGCCGCGCGGCACAGTTCGATCACGTTCTTTCCGATCTCGCCGTATCCGCTGTCGCTCCTCATCGCCCGCACCTTAGCGATATCCGGCGCCTCGGGAGGCACCCTGTAGGGCATGAGCTGCCCCGATACTTTAAACGCGTCAGGTATGTTTTTGGGAACGTCCTCCACGCCGAAAAAAAGATCGACGAGTATCGCGCCATGCCCGCTGCGCCGCAGCGCGTTGCATACAAGCGTCCCGGACGTCAGCGACACGTCGCGCTCACTGCTGAGGCCGCCGGCCAAAACAACAATATTCATCCGTATATAACCGCCTTTTCAATAATTTCAAATGTTAAGCCGTGTCAGGCATTATATTCTAATCATCCATATGTTCTTCCGCGCCGATTATACATGAAAGACATCCGTTGGTTCAAGGCGTGTTTCTGCCGCGCGCTCTGTCGGCTTTTTCGGTGCGCCACATGACGAGCGCGTCCTCGGGGGGATTGGTATAATAACCGCGGCGGTAGCCCACGCCGTAAAAGCCGAGCCGCCTGTACAGCCGCGTCGCGGCGTCGTTGGAGCGGCGCACCTCCAGCGTGTAGCTGCGCACCTTTGCGGGCGTAAGCGCAAACAGCGTTTCCATGAGCCTTTGGCCGACGCCCTGCTTCCGGTATTCCTCCAGCACGGCCATGTTCATGACGTGCCCCTCGTCCACCACCGTGTGCATTCCGGTAAAGCCCACCACGCGGCCGCCGGCAACCGCCACCACATAGACCGCGTCGGGATTGTCGCAGAGATCGTAATGTATCGCGTCCAACGACCACGGCACGCGAAAGCAGCTTGCTTCCACAAAGTAGACGCCGTCCACATCGGCGCGCTGTGCCGGCCGGTATTCGATGTCCATAGGTCAGTCCTTCTTACACCCCGTAAAGCCGCTCCGCCTGCGTCTCGCGCAGGTAGAAAGGTTCGAGCGTGTACGCGTCGCCGCGCACGCCCCGCCGGTACATCGCGAAGGCCGCCAGCCCCACCGAGCCCGC
>AGTN01094383.1_pt1 | contig 10107 bp, 10 predicted proteins | sample 314218 | NCBI WGS metagenome assembly AGTN01 (sample SAMN02954264, study PRJNA73603) | bioreactor metagenome | biome: terrestrial; feature: non-aerated bioreactor; material: poplar woody material; isolation source: poplar biomass | place: USA | collected 2006-12 | reverse complement strand
ATCCGTTGCGGTACCTTGGCGAAAAGTAGTTTTGAGTGTTTTGCATTGCGTCCAGTTGTTGAGCTAGATTTTCCAAGGACGAGTTTTCGCTTGATTGTTGGAGGCGCACTTCTTTAGCCGAGAGACGTCCATCACCGTTTTTGTCCAACTCGCTATATGAGGATTGAGCCGTGGCTAAACTGTATTTGTGATTTTCCTGTGCTTGCATTCGTTTTGTGGATAGTTCCACAAGTACATCAATGTCATCTTTGTTGATTCCGTCGACATCGCTAAAGCGCGCGGCTCTACCGATGCCTTTGACGTTTTCGAACGAATCGTAGAGCATTTTCAAACCAGATTTTCGGGTGATATCGTTCGAATTGCCCATGTTCAAACCTTTTTCAATCTCTCCTTTCGATAGCTCATGGTTCTTGTCTTTATCGAAAAGAACGAACAGTTCTTCATTCAAAAGTGTCTCTGTTCGCATTAGCGCCTTGCTGTAAGTGCTGAGCACTTCGTTGAGTGCATTTGATCTTTGCCCATCAAATGATTGCGGTTGAGGAAATGATTTTTCCTTTCCGTTCATAAGTTCTTCAAATACTGTCATTTGAAACCCCCTTTTATAGCCAATAACGGAGCTTGCGCGCTGAGGGATGCGCACATCATGTCGTGAGTTCGTTGCTTGCCACGAGAGTCTATCGCAGGAAATCCGTTATTCGACAGGGGCGCGCAAGCAGGAGCTCGAATCAGTGGGAATTTCACCAATGACGACTATCAATATCAAAGGGATTATCTGAAAGAGAAAGTGTCTGAAAAAGAAAGCACAGAAACTGAATTCCAGTTTCTGCGCTTTCTTTTGCTTGCTTGCATGGTCCAGTCAATAATCTTCTGTTCGAATCAGTTCGTTTAGCGTACCAGTTCAATCATTCGTACAGGCTAACAAATGGAACGTGAAGACAACGTGGACCCCTGCAATGATTCGATCCACCATACAAATCAATATATGACTCAATGTGTTTGGCAAAGCTGAAACGCAGAGCCGTGTGACGGTTCTGCGCTTCTTTGCTTGCTTGGTTCAGTCAACGATTTCTCATTGAAGCAAGCTATGTTTCCGTTCCGCACTATTGATATTGACCGTACTCACCATATGCGGTGGAACGATCAGATCGACTCTGACCTTGCTCAGAATGTCTGGCGATGTCACCGATTATTGAATTTGGTCGCATCGCCATCACACTCTTTATATCTTGCATCGTAGCGAACGCTACAGCGAAGACAACGGCCAACAACATGAGCCAGGGACGCGGATCATCAATATGTACATTTTGACTTACCATCTCCCTGACTCCTGCCTTAAACGTTTAATTGTTACCGCGTGTTTGGTGTTGAAGTTCCGGAGGAACTATCGAGGCACTCCACCTCTGACGGTACCAGCCACCAGAGAAATAATGAAGATAAACAGCGCTGATCCCAAGATAGCCGGCAATACCGATACGCCTGCCAAACTAGGTCCCATACTGCCCATCAATGATGTGCCTATCCAAGCACCGATGATACCGAAGATCACCGCGGTCAGAAAACCACCAGGCATCCTACCAGGCGCGAAGAAATCTGCAATGCCTGCACATACAGCGGCTACCAGACAATAAAGTAAAAAACCAAGAATACCCATCTTATCCTCCTTCAGTTGCACATTTCAACTGCCGATTTGTTCTTAGCACGCAATGCACAGGTAGATGCCGAGCCCGCAGGTCTGGGGTCTCAAAGCGCATGGATGGGAATCGATTCAATCAGACACGCCGGGGGTTTCCGAGAAACTCGGAACCTCTAACGAAGGCGGTTTATCGGAATGGGTGAGCCCGCTGAAAGAACCCAGACTCTCGGACGTGTCACTGCTCTCGGACGCGCTGGCAGCCAACGTGCCCCCATAGGGCTCTTTCGAAAATACGATGTTGTATTTCGGTGCTAATGCTCTGAGTTTTGCTTCGGACAATTTTGCAATTTCCGTACCGTGCACCAGCATACTCAGAGCAGGCCAATCAGTTGGCCTTCCTGCGAACGCCGGCAGGCATTTAGGACTTACGCTTGGATTTTCGGTTACGACCAATAGATATAGATGATTAACACCGATCTCTTTCATATGTTCGTCGGTCAAATTACATCCTTGAAGCGAAAGCGTGCTCAGATGTCTTGTGTTTCTCAACGGTTTTAGTGATTGAGGCGAAATACCATCTACGAAATCAAATCCGATGGTGTGGACGGTTTTCGATTGAGCCAAGGTTTCAATTGCTTTTGTTGGATCGTCGAGTTTGCATCGCTCCAGAGCGATGAATGTCGTACCAAGCGATAGGATTCGCTCGATGTCTCTTTGTGTCAGAGTACTATTTGTAACCACTACACCAAGCGCGCTCTTGTTCTTCTTACAATACGCTCGCAGAGCCTTGGAAACACCTTCGCCGGTCCATTCAAATTTCTTAGCCAGTTCGGAATTGACGATCATTAGATCAATCTTTTCAGATTTATGAACTTCAGCAGGGGTTGGTCCTGAATCGATAAGCTTCCAATTCAAAGCTACTACAACAACGCCTACGCAAAGCAGTACTCCAAAAATAACTGCAAACGCGAAAGTGTGAGAGTTCTTATCACCAACATTTCTTGTTTGAGAAGGAACATTGCGCTCCCTGGGCGCACCTTCTTCATCAAGATTGTCGGTCGTGCCTCTTGCCACTGAGTAGACTTCATCGATTGCCGTCTTCAGTTCGTCCGTGTTCTGATACCGGTCGTCAGGATCCTTCGCCACCATTTTCGATACCAGAGTCTCCAACTCCACAGGGTAGTCTGTATCCGACTGTGCGTCTGCGAGGGACGGAGGTCGTTCCGCAACGTGTTTGTTGATGGTATCAATACCGGTTGCACCTTCAAAGAGTGCTCGATTAGTAAGCAGCTCGAACAGAATACAGCCCATCGAATAGATGTCGCTTCGTTGATCGAGCTTTTTGCCCATCGCTTGTTCCGGACTCATATATCTTGGAGTCCCCACGACGTTTCCAACGTGTGTAAGCGTCTGGAACTGCCCTTCCGTGTCGAGCGATTTGGCGATTCCGAAGTCTATGATCACGACCTGCGGGTTTTCCGAGAGATCGATGACCATGATGTTGCTTGCTTTCAGATCTCGATGAACGATACCGGTACTGTGAACAGCAGCCATTCCTCGACAGATCTGTTTCATCAGATAAAGTGCGAAGTCGGGACTCTGGTATCCGTGCTCCTTCAGGAAGCGAAACAGCGAGATGCCATTTACGTATTCCATAACCATATAAGGCTGACCGGAATCTAGAATTCCGAAATCGAGCATTTTGATCACGTTTGGATGAGTAATTGATGCCGCAACTTTCGCCTCCCGGTGAAATCGAACCGCTTCGTCATCCGACAGGCTACTGCGGTTAATCGTCTTAACGGCAACAGTTCGATCAAGAAGATTATCGTGAGCTTTGTAAACCGTTCCGGCCCCACCTTCGCCAATTTTCTGCAAGAGCTTGTATCTGTCGGCAATTACGGTTCCGATTGCCAAAAGATTTTGGGTGGTGGAATGGTCGTCGGGGTTGGTCATCTGGCTTTGGGGGGTATTTCCTAATGTTAGTGTACCCAAAATGCCGAGCCTATGGACCTTCTTGGCTCCGGGAACCAGCACAGCCGATGGGTCGTCGAGTTCTTAATCCTTATAGACGCAAGCGTTGAGAACTGCCTTGTCATTAGCAACCTGCTTGCATTTTTGTTGTGATAAGATGACCCACTAAATCCTAAGCGCCGTCTAACGAAAGACGGCTGTTCACCGAGTTGAAGGAGCAATCAAAATGAAATTTTCCCGTCGTGGTGTGTTGTGCGGAATGTTGTCTCTCTTTGCAACTGTTGGCTTAGCAGTAAACAAGGGCTATGCAGCCGATGCTCCTGGCACATATGCCGATTTCGTGACCAATCAAGGTAACTTCAAGGTCAAATTGTTCGATAAGGATGCACCGAAGACGGTTGCCAATTTCGTTGGTCTAGCACAGGGAACGAAAGAATTCACAGATCCGAAAACGGGCAAGACGGTAAAGAGACCCTTCTACAACGGTCTCATATTCCACCGAGTTATCGATGGATTCATGATTCAAGGTGGCGACCCGCTCGGTAATGGAACAGGCGACCCTGGCTACAAATTCGGCGATGAATTTTCGCCGAAACTACGCCATTCAAAACCGGGAATTCTTTCTATGGCGAATTCCGGTCCGAACACAAACGGCAGTCAGTTCTTCATCACACTGGCACCAACCGAATACCTCAATGATAAGCATTCTGTATTCGGTGAAGTCGTTTCAGGCATGGATGTAGTAAGGAAGATCGGTAAAGTGCAGAAAGACTCAAACGATCGTCCTCTCAATCCGGTCGTGATAAAAACATTGACCATAGAGAAAGTGCAATAGATAATCGTGCTACAACAAAACTATTACCTGTAGCTCGGTATATACACTAGTGACTAAAAAAGGTATCTCTCAATTGCGACTATTCGCACTGTCTTTGCTTATTGCCGTGTCGCAGACAGCGCCGGCATTTGCAGATCAAACAAACACTCCAGGGGTCAAGGCAAGTGTGCTGACGCCAGTTGCGGCTCCTCCTGCGAGTGCAACAGCTCCTGCGGGTGCAGCAGCTCCTGCAGGTGCAATGGCTCGTCCTGCGAGCACCACTACTGCCACCGCCACCGTCAAGGTGTCGCCGGCTGCTTTAACTAATGATGGCATTAGAGCGATTGCCGATGGGCGTTACTCTGATGCCATCAAAGTTCTGGAGCAGGCGATTGCGCTGGACGCAACCAACGCGACAACTCGATCTAATCTAGCGATGGCATACAACAATCTGGCGCTGCAGCAGGCCAAAACTGATCAAGCGCTCGCGATGAAAACATTGCGAAAGTCGCTGACGATTAATCCAAACCAGACGCTTGCGCGCCAAAACTTCGATTCGATGGTCAGGCATTTCGGAAGAGATCCTGCCTCGTTTGACGATCGAGTGGAGCTTGGTCATCTGGCTCGACAAGACAAAGACAATGCAGGGATGATCTTCGAATACAAAGCGGCGCTTGCTATTCACAAGGATTCCAATGTCGAGGAACTCCTCAAAGAAGCGCTCGCTCCGCCAAAGGTGTATCCAGTCAGATCGCCTCGTCCGGCGGTAAGCGTACAGCCGAATGCGAATGTTCCGCCGATTGCGCCTAAGCCGGGCGTTCCGAGTGCTGCACCGAATAGTGGCGCGGCTGGTGCATCTGCTCCATTACCGGCACCGGCGACTGCTCCGGCAGCCGCTCCAGCAACGGCACCGGCGGCGGTTCCACCAACTGCTCCGGCGATTCCGGTGCCTGCACCGACAGCGGTTCCAGCAACTGCACCGCGGTCAAATCCTAACCCAAACTAGTTTGTCGTCCAGACACTCTTCTTGTCCTTGACGCGCCAGATGAAGCCGTCGAGAACGTAGTGCGTCGATTGCGGCAGAGATAGCAGCGGTATCAAGATTGCTAGAATTGCCGGATCGACAATCTCAGGAAGGTTTGCAAATGGCGCGAAGAAGGAGAGGTGCTCTCGCCAGATAAAGCCGTCCCACAATCCTTCCTCGAGATAGGCGAGAAGGAAGAGTGTGAAAAGGAACGCCGGCACATATGTGATCATGGCTTGCTTCGCGAGTGAAACAGCCGAAGAGCGTTCGTTTGCTTTCGATTGTTTGTTTGAGGAACTCAAAGCCGTGTCCCCGGCCGAGGAGGAATCGCCATTCCTTCGCATGGGTGATGAACTATTCTGATAGAGCCAGATAAGTGCCATGTACGGAATGCCGTGAGCAAGCACGTTGGTCATGGTGAAAGCCATATCAGAGTTCATCGCAACAATTCCAATCCACCAGCTCAAGGCGGTGCCGGCGATGATTAGATTTCTCGGAATGTTGAAGAATCCAGTGGTTTTGAAAAGAACAAGTTCCTTAGCTATGTAGCACATCGCGGCAATTGCATAAAGCGCAGCCGCAATATCTGTCGCTACAGGTGGTATCACCTCGACAAAGTCTCCTTCAATAAACCAGTTGAAGTTTCTTGGCATGTTTGTGTGCCAGTAAAGGATTGGATAGAGAGTTGATAGATAGATAACAGCGCTGTCGAGTTTGCGGAATTTCGGAAATGGTGCGGGATCTTTTCGCGAATAGAGCGTGGCGAAGCCGAATTGCTGTCGGATGAAATGAAAAACCGCCAGATAGGCCAGCGCTTTCCAGAACAAGAGCCCATCGACGGAATAAAGAACCGCCCCTACCGTCCAGCAGACCAGTGGAACTGCTATGAGCAATCCCCTGTTTTGTCTGAGAGCATTCGCGTCAAAGTACGTTCGAAACAAAGTCGAGTAGACATGAGCCACATCTACCAGAAGCACGAAACTAACCCAGGCCCAGAGCGGCAGATTGCTGCTGCCGGCAAATTGATTGGCGAACAATATGACGATGAGCGAGGAGATGAACGCCGGAGAAATGATTAGCAGAGTATCCCAACCTGCTGAGGAAAGCCATGGCTGCGAATACTGTCTGGCGGGTGCTTGTTCTAGAATCGATTGAGTCATGATGTGTGACCCAATCTTTCGAGGACCCGTTTGGCAGCCTCGACACCCTGGTATTGTGCTTCTTCAAAATTGGAGATCCCGCTCATATCCGAATGTGCAAAGAAGACATTGCCTTTCTCAGCTTTCATTGCCCTTCGGGTATCGCTCCAGATGAATCCGACCGATGGAGATACCATGCCGTGCCCCCAAGGCCACAGATCAATGGATTGAATTTGCGAACGAATGTTCGGATGCATTTTCTGGAGATCGGCGATGATGATGTCGCACCATTGGTCTGTTGTTGTTCTTAGAAGCTGTTGTCTTGCCTCTGATGGAGCGTGTTGCGATAGAGGGTAGTAATAGGTGATCACTGTCGGAGAGTTGCGCCGCGTAGTAATACTCTGGTGCGTTGCAACCACATAACCGAGCGATTCACTTCCATATCGGACATTGTCCCAGGCGAGAGGCTCTCCTCTGCACTCTGGTATCGCACTTAGTGTTATATTCGCTACCATCCATGGTGCATAAGTAAGTTCATACTTCCGGGAATCTTCATGATTCTTAGAAAGTTCATGATTTTGCGAATGGCTTGGGGCATCATCGCTTTTCCTGACAATATATTGAGAGATAAATCGTGGTGCTGCGAAGATCACGCATTCTGAGCGCGCCGACATGGGAGTTTTCGTCTCTCCATCGCTGAAAATGGTATCAACTTTGCCATTTTTACCGGGGATGATACCGCTTACCATACATTCAGTTTTGATGCGCTTTTCGAGCATACGTTTCAATTCGCCGACCAGAAAGCCATTGCCTTCCGGCCAGGTGATCACTGAGTTCATCTCGGCATTTGCGGCGGTTCCCTTGCGTCCAGCAAAGTAATGAATGCCTGCCCATGCTGAGACGTTGTTGGAGGAGCTACCGTAATCATCGCGACAACAGTAATTGACATACCAGAGCAGTGGTTTCGACCGGAAGTCGTTTCCTTTAAGCCAGTCGCTCATCGAGATCTGGTCTAGCTTGATAAACTCTTCGTCCTGGGAACTTAAATCGAGTGGAATTGCGAAAGCCGGTTTTCCATCACTCCCTTGACGCTCTCGAAATTGCTTCATAGTGTCGAAGAAACGTCTTAGATCTTCGGAGTCTCGTTTCTGCAATCCGCGGTTGGGAACAAGCCCTTCCTGGAAAGTACCATCCTTCAGGAGGCGCTCCTGAGGATCATGACAGATATAGAGGTCGTTATAGACGGGCATGCCATTTGCTTCTATGCGGTCGATAACACCAAGTTGCAAAAACAGTTCTCGAACATATTGTGATTCAGGATTTGCGATTGGAACATAGTGAGCGCCCCATGGATATGAGCTTACTCCGTTCTGCCCTGACTGTGAGTTTCCGCCGACGTTCTTTTCCAACTCAAGGACGACGAAATCAGAAAAACCCTGCTTTTGAAGCCACCATGCCGCAGACAAGCCTGCGACACCGCCTCCGACGATTATCACTTTTGATACCAGTGAGGGTGTCGCCGGCGGTGCCATGCTCAATTTTCTATCACGAAGAGCGTGACCGAGAGCCATTGAAGGACCAAGCATGCGACACGTAACTTTCGTCGCGGTGCGATAATAGTCCATTCCAAGCTTACCTGAAATGGTTAATAGAGCTAATCCACCAGCACCCTTTAGAAATGTGGCGCGACTGATTCGCCCTTGCCTAGTTGTTCCACTCGAGTGGTCTTTTAGATCAATTCGATTCGACATACTGGCTCCACTCTGATTCGAACAGATGTACGAGCGTCTGGTTGTTCAATTTATTGACCGACCGTACCGTTGGCAGCATGTCCTTCGGGAAGGTTGTCATCTGTGAGACAGTCTCCGGCGAAATGTAGCGTAGCCCGCCTGGAAAGCGGTTTCCAAACTGGAATGGTTTGTTCGAGGCAATTACATAGCCCCAGTCGCCGAAAGAAGGAACATAGGCATGGTAGGGTGTTGTGTGCATATCTATTGAATTGAGCGTAGTGACAACGCACCAGTATGAGTTCTTCGCATAGTATGGTGAGGTGCTTTGAATGACGGTCAGCCCGTCTTCGTTCATTACTCTTTTGAGGGCTTTGTAGAAGGTGTCGGTATAGAGTTTGCCCAATGAATAGTTGCTTGGATCCGGGAAGTCAACGATTGCGACGTCGAAATGATCCTTGCATTTGCGCAACCAGTTAAAGGCGTCCTGATTGATGATTGTGACCTTAGGGCTACTCAACGAGTGATTGTTCAACTGCGCGAAGAGCTCCTGGTTCTTAAACATACCAGTCATCTCCGGGTCGAGATCAACAAGCGTTATGCTATCGATAGACGGGTATTTCAGGAGCTCTCTGACTGCCATTCCATCACCACCACCGAGGACGAGAATCTGGCGCGGATTCGGATGGCTAGATAGGGCAGGATGTACCAGAGCTTCATGATAACGATATTCATCGCGCGTGTTGAATTGAAGATTGCCGTTCAAAAGAGTCGCATGTCTCTGCCGCCGGTAACGACGATTCTTTGATACGGCGTCGACGTAGAGTAGATTATGGTCTCCTGGAAATTAGCTGATTCCGCCAGATTAACGATGCGATCTGAATACACAAAACCGCATGTCAGGCTGATTATGAGAATAATAGCCGACGTGCGTAACGTTTTGAGCCAGGGCAGTTCTTCACGAAATAAATGGATTGTCCAGAGCGAGACGAAGACATTCAGGAGTCCGAATAAGAAGGAGGCGCGCAGAAGACCGAGATAAGGAACGAGCACAAGTGGAAAGAGAAGCGACGCTAGAAGTGCACCGACATAATCGAAAGTGAACACCTGAGAGACGAGGTCTTTGAACTCTAGTCTGTTTTTGAGGACCCGCATGAGCAGCGGAATTTCAAGACCGATAAGAATTCCGATTATTCCAACCAGGCTGTAAAGGAGAATACGGAAATTCTCGACTTGATCAAAGAATGAAAAGAGGATTGCAGCGGAGCATCCGCCGACCATTCCAACTAACATCTCCACTTGGATGAATGTGAAAACTACATTCTTCTCAATGTATTTCGAGAGGAAAGAGCCCACACCCATCGAGAACAGATAAACGCCGATTACCGTTGAAAACTGCGTTACGGAGTCACCGAGCAAATAACTTGCAACGGTTGAGGCAATCAACTCGTAGATTAATCCGCAAGTTGAAATTATGAATGCTGTGATCAGTAACGCGTAAGTCACTTTGTTTAGCCGTGAATGGCAGCCGCGATGATAATTCCGAGTGCCAGTGTAAATGCGCCGGTTACGATTGCCATTGGCAGATTCTGCTTCTCGACGATCTCTAGCCAGAGTTCTCCCGGGGTGAGTTTGTCGAAAATTACAAATGAAAGACTGAGCAGTAATACGCCGAGCAGCGAGAATACGACCGCCGCGATGACGTGATTGAGTACGATTGCCTGATCCATTTTTCCTCCTACTTGTGATAAACGCCGGCTTGCCGCACTGGTGTCACGGAGCCTACATCAAGAAAT
>AGTN01283046.1_pt1 | contig 10111 bp, 10 predicted proteins | sample 314218 | NCBI WGS metagenome assembly AGTN01 (sample SAMN02954264, study PRJNA73603) | bioreactor metagenome | biome: terrestrial; feature: non-aerated bioreactor; material: poplar woody material; isolation source: poplar biomass | place: USA | collected 2006-12 | reverse complement strand
CGGGATCGTGCTGACCGTCGATCCGGTGGAAAACCGCGGTTTCGAGTATCATACCGGCATCGCCTTCACCCTGTTCGGCCGCAATCTGTCGGGCGAACTGGGCCGGGGCGGACGCTATCTGGCCGGCGGCGTCGAGCCCGCCGCCGGGGCGACGCTGTTCATGGATACGGTGCTGGCGGCGCTGCCGGGAATCGAGGCGCCCCGGCGCGTCTTCGTGCCGGCCGGCACCCCCGGAGCCACGGCACGGGCGTTGCGTGCCGGGGGCTGGGTGACGGTGGCGGGATTGGAGGCGGCGGCCGACGATGCCGCCGAAGCGAAACGGTTGGGCTGCAGCCATGTGCTGGCGGCCGATGGCGTCAAGTCTGTTTGAGCAGGGGACCGAATTATGGCGAATGTTGCGGTGGTCGGCGCCCAGTGGGGCGACGAGGGCAAGGGCAAGGTGGTCGACTGGCTGAGCGAGCGCGCCGATGTGGTGGTGCGCTTCCAGGGCGGCCACAATGCCGGCCATACCCTGGTCATCAACGGCGTCGTCTACAAGCTGTCGCTGCTGCCGTCGGGCGTGGTGCGCGGCAAGCTGTCGATCATCGGCAACGGCGTGGTGGTCGATCCCTGGGCGCTTCTGTCCGAGATCGAGCGCATCCAGGCCCAGGGCGTGTCCATCACTCCCGACGTGCTGAAGATCGCCGAGAACGCCTGCCTGATCCTGCCGCTGCACGGCCATCTCGACCGCGCCCGCGAGGAAGCCTCGGGCTCGGCCAAGATCGGCACCACCGGGCGCGGCATCGGCCCGGCCTACGAGGACCGTGTCGGCCGCCGCGCCATCCGCGTCTGCGACCTGGCCGACGACAATATCCTGCAAGAGAAGCTCGACAGGCTGCTGTGCCACCACAACGCCCTGCTCGCCGGCCTGGGCGCCCAGCCGCTGGACGGCCAGGAAATCCTGCGCCAGATCAGGGAGGTCGCTCCCAAGATCCTGCCCTATGCCGACGTGGTGTGGCAACGCCTGGACGAAATCCGCCACACCCGCAAGCGGGTGCTGTTCGAGGGCGCCCAGGGCGCCATGCTGGACGTGGACCACGGCACCTATCCCTTCGTCACTTCGTCGTCCACGGTGTCGGGCAATGCCGGGACCGGTTCGGGAGTCGGTCCCGGTCAGGTCGGCTACGTGCTGGGCATCTGCAAGGCCTACACCACCCGCGTCGGCTCCGGCCCGTTCCCCACCGAACTGGACAACGACATCGGCCACCTGATCGGCGATCGCGGCCACGAGTTCGGCACCGTCACCGGCCGCCGCCGCCGCTGCGGCTGGTTCGACGCGGTGCTGGTGCGCCAGGCGGTCAAGGTCGGCGGCATCGACGGCATCGCGCTGACCAAGCTGGACGTGCTGGACGGCTTCGAGGAACTGAATATCTGCACCGGCTACAGGTACAAGGGGCAGGTGATCCACCATCTGCCCGCCGGTCAGGCCGCCCAGGCCGGGGTCGAGCCCATCTACGAAAGCATCGAGGGCTGGAAGGAATCCACCCGCGGCGCCCGCTCGTGGGTCGATCTGCCGGCCACCGCCATCAAGTATGTGCGCCGCATCGAGGAATTGATCGAGGCTCCGGTGGCGCTTTTGTCCACCAGTCCGGAGCGCGATGACACCATCCTGGTGCACGACCCCTTCGCGTCTTAAGGCGTAAAAGTATCTCTCGCGCACATGAAATCTTTGCAAAGGCCGGCGTTCCATTGTGCCGGCCTTTGTTTTGCCGCTTGAGCGGCGCCCCCGCGCCCCGTACAAAGAAGGCGGGGGGATCACGTGGGCGCTGAAGGATTGCGGGTGGAATGGCGGATGCCGCGGAGGTGACCGAGGAGCAGGGCGGTGCAGCGCCGGCGGGTCCGCCCGGCATGCTGCGCGACCGCTATGTCGTCCGGTCCAACCAGCCGCTGTCCGATCTGTCCACGCCCAATGCCGAGGCCTTCGTCGCCGAGGACAAGCGCGATCCCAAGCGGCCGCTGTTCGCCCTGATCTGCCGTCCCGACCTGCCGCCCCGCGTCAACGTCATGCGCGCCATCAAGGGCGTGCTGTCGCCGGGCATGATCCAACTGGTGGAGTGGGGGCCCATGACCTGGGCGCCGGCCGGCCGCCAGTGCATGACGGTGATCTACGAACGCCCGGTGGGCAAGCGGCTGATGACCTCGCTGCGCGGGGAATGCCGGCGGGTGGACGAATACGTCATCATCCCCAAGGTGGTGGAACCGCTGGTCGCGGCCATCCGCGAACTCACCCAGCGCGGCATCACCCACCGCGCCATCCGCGCCACCAACCTGTTCTTCATGGACGAGAGCGGGGACCGCATCGCGCTGGGCGATTGCGTCACCTCGCCGCCGGCCTTCGACCAGCCCCTGGTGTTCGAGACCATCGAATCCGGCATGGCCAACGGCGTGGCGCGCGGATCGGGCACCTTCTCCGACGACCTTTACTCCCTGGGCGTCACCCTGGTCTTCCTGCTGCTGGGGCGCAACCCGGTAGGGCATTTGGACGAGGAGCAACTGCTCCGCTACAAGGTCCAGCAGGGCAGCTATTCCACCCTGGTGGGCGACGAGCGCCTGCCGCTGGCCTTCGTCGAATTGCTGCGCGGCCTGCTGTGCGACGATCCCGACATGCGCTGGGACCTGGAATCGCTGGACCTGTGGCTGTCGGGCCGGCGCCTGTCACCGCTGCAGACCCGCCACGAAAAGCGCGCGGCGCGCGGCTTCCCGTTCAACGGCAAGGAATATTTCAATTGCCGCGAGCTGGCCGCCGCCATGGCGCGCAATTGGGAGGCCGCCATTCCGCCGGTGCTGGAAGGCAAGCTGGAATTGTGGCTGCGCCGCGCCGTCGAGGACAAGGACCGGGCCAGCGCGGTGGCCGAGGCGGTGCGGCTGGTGCTGAACGGCGGCGGCGACAAGCGGATCGTCGCCGACCTGATGCTGTGCAAGGTCCTGACCCTGCTGGACCCCACCGCCCCCATCCGCTACAAGGGCTTCAACGCCATGCCCGATGGCGTGGGGTCCGCCCTGGCGGCGGTGATGGCCAAGAAGAGCGACACCCGCCTGCTGGCCGAGGTGATGCTGCGCGAGGTGCCCAAGCTGTGGTTCGAGGGGCGCCTGCACTACACCCCCGACAATTCCATGATGGAAGGCAACTTCCGCGAGTTGAAGAACTACTTGGGCCAGACCGGCATGGGCTTCGGGCTGGAGCGCTGCCTGTACGAGATGAACGACGCGTTGCCCTGCCAGAGCCCGCTGGTCGGCGAGGAATACGTGGTCGAGTTGCGGCAGTTGCTGCCCGCGCTCAATGCCGCGGCCGCCAAGCGCACGGATTTCAAGCAATGGCCGGTGGACCGGCACGTGGCCGCCTTCATGGGCGCCCGGGCCCGTTCCGACATCGACCGCAACCTGCTCCAGTTGAGCGATCCCGACCCGGCGCGCTCGTTCATGGCGCTCCTGAACCTGTTCGCGGTGTTCCAGTACCGGCTGGGGCCCGAGCAGTTGCCCGGCCTCGCCGCCTGGGTGGGAGCCCTGGCGGCGCCGGTGGTGGCGGCCTTCCATTCCCGCGACAAGCGCAAGGAACTGGAAAAGGAAATCCCCAAGCTGATCCGCCGCGGTTCGGTGGTGGAGATCTACAACCTGCTGGAAAATCCCGGCGAGCGCGAGAAGGACGAAAACGATTTCGCCTGGGCGCAGGCGCAGTACCATGCCGCCGAGGAGGAGATCAAGCGCGTCCAGAACAACGACGAGGACGGTGTCAAGGAGGCCATCCGCCTCGGCAAGCAGACCGCCGCCGTGCTGGGCATCCTGGTCGCCCTGATAACCACCTCCATCGTCGTCATCATGAAGGTGTGGTAGGCGGACATGGCAAGGAAGCCCACGCGCCCGCAGCCGGCGGGCAAGGCCAGGAAAAGCGGCGGCATGAACAAGATCACCGTGCTGATGATCCTGGCCGCCCTGGTGCCGTTCTCGCTGCCCACGGTGGTGCTGCTGTTCTTCACCATGCTGCCGACCATCGGCGCCTGGGCCAGCGAGAAGGGGGTGCACCGCTACGCCTGGCTGTGCGTCGGCGGGCTGAACTTCGCCGGCGTGATCTACTACCTGTTCTCGCTGTGGTTCGGCGTCCACACCATCGACGAATCGTTCAACATGCTGGCCCAGGCCGACGTTCTGCTGTGGGCCTATGGCTGCTCGGCCATGGGCTGGCTGCTTTACGTGGTGTTGCCGCCGGTGGTGTCGTCGTGGATCAGCTTCACCACCGAGCGCCGCATCGCCGCCCTGAAGGCCGCGCAGAAGAAACTGGTCGAGGAATGGGGCGACGAGGTCGCCAAGAAGCCGGCATGAAAAAGGGCGCCTCTGGCGCCCTTTCCCGTTTCCGCCATGCCGTTCGTTCGTTCACGGATGAGCCTGCGCCTCGATGGCGGAGTTCTTCATGGACTTCTGCAGCTTCTCGAAGGCGCGCACCTCGATCTGGCGCACGCGCTCGCGGCTGATGCCGTATTGCTGCGACAGGTCCTCCAGCGTCACCGGATTGTCCTTCAGGCGGCGCTGGGTCAGGATGTGGCGTTCACGCTCGTTGAGCGAGCGCAGCGCGCTGCTCAGCAGGTTGCGCCGCCGTCCCAGTTCCTCGCGTTCGGCCAGTTCGGTTTCCTGGTCCTCGTGGTCGTCCACCAGCCAGTCCTGCCACTCGCCCTCGCCATCGGCGCGCACCGGCGCGTTCAGGCTGTGGTCGGGACTGGACAGACGGCGGTTCATGCTGACCACGTCGGCCTCGGGCACGTCCAGGTGCTCGGCGATGGCGCGCACGTTCTCGGGGCTCAGATCGCCCTCGTCGATGGCCTGCATCTGGCCCTTCAGCTTGCGCAGGTTGAAGAACAGCTTCTTCTGCGCGGCGGTGGTGCCCATCTTCACCAGCGACCAGGAATGCAGGATGTATTCCTGGATGGCGGCGCGAATCCACCACATGGCATAGGTGGCGAGGCGGAAGCCGCGATCGGGATCGAACCGCTTGACCGCCTGCATCATGCCGACATTGCCTTCGGAGATCAGCTCGCCTATGGGCAGGCCGTAACCGCGATAGCCCATGGCGATCTTCGCCACCAGGCGCAAATGGCTGGTCACCAGTTTGTCGGCTGCCTCGTAGTCACCCTGCTCGCGGTAGGTCTTGGCGAGCATGTATTCCTCTTGCGGCTCCAGCATGGGGAACTTGCGGATATCCTGGAGATAGCGCGAGAGATTCCCCTCGGGTGCCAGAGACAGGCTGGTGGTAATGGCCGTCATCTCTCATTCTCCTCTCTTCGGCCCCGGGAGTTGCTTCCCCGGGGGGCGTGGCCGCCGCTCGCCGGCAGTGGCCCCTTCACCGTTTAAGGGTTCCTTGAGCAACAGAATGGCATAGTATGACAGTCAAGTATAGGGGGCTTTTAAAGGCGCTCTAAAATTGTCATCAGGGTGCTGATATCTTTTGAAATAATACTTTCGAAGGAGAATCGCTCGCCGGTTGTGGGGTGGTTGAACCCGAGCAGGTATGCATGCAACGCCTGACGGGGGAAGTCGGACAATGCATGCCGGGCGTCCTCGGGTATATGCTTCAAACGGGCCGAGCGCGAGCGGCCGTAAGTCTGATCTCCAACCAGGGGATGGCCGATGGATGTCATGTGTACCCTGATCTGGTGGGTACGCCCGGTGGACAGGCGGCATTCGATCAGGCTGGCCGTTCCTCCGGCGAAGGGCCTGATCGTGCGGTAGCGGGTGTGCGCGTGCTTGCCGCCATGGGCCACCACCGCCATTTTCTTCCGGTCCTGGGGCGAACGTCCGATATTGCCGGTGATGTCGCCTTCCAACGGATGAGGCACGCCCCACACCAGGGCGTAATACGCACGCTCCAGCGTGTGGGCGGCGAATTGCTCGGCCAGGCCGTGATGGGCGCGGTCGTTCTTGGCCACCACCAGCAGGCCGCTGGTGTCCTTGTCGATGCGGTGCACGATGCCGGGACGGCGCACCCCGCCGATGCCCGAGAGCGAATCGCCGCAATGGGCCAGCAGCGCGTTGACCAGGGTCTGGTCGGGGCTGCCCGGCGCCGGGTGCACCACCATGCCCGGCGGCTTGTCGATGACGATCAGGTCGTCGTCCTCGTAGACCACCACCAGGGCGATCTCCTGGGCCTCGGGCTCGGCCGGCCGGTCGGGCGGCACGGCGACGGTGAAGGCCTGCCCGGCTTTGACCTTCAGCGAGGCGTCGGTTATGGTCGCCTCGACCGATGCCACCAGCCCTTGCTCGATCAACGACTTGATCCGGGTGCGCGACAGGTCGGGCAGACGCTCCGACAGCCATTTGTCGAGCCGCGCGCCGGCCTCCTCAGGCAGGACGGGGGTGGGGTGCAGCAAGGTGGCGGCGTCGGGCATCGGGACTCGATGTAACAAGTTGTTATTCCGGGGGATTGAAGTGCAAGGGATCAAAGCTATCAAGGCCCTGGTTGCGTTCATGGGCGTTCTGTTGGTGGCCGGGCTGGGCCTGCTGGCCTACGGGGTCGCCACCAGGACCGGGGAAAGCGGCGCCAAGCCGGCCGCCACCGCCATGTTCAGCGCCGTCAGGGAGTTCGGCGCCGTCGGCGTGCCGGTACCGGCCGGCGCCCGGGTCGAACAGGCCCTGGTGGTGGGCGACCGCGTGGTGCTGCGCATCAGCGGCGGCGGCGACCGCCTGATCGTGCTGGACCCGGCCGGCGGCTCGGTGGCCGGCAGCTTCGTGCTGGTGCCGGAAGCCCCGGCGGGGCCGCGCTGATGATCCTGCAGGCCGACGCCATCCTTCTGAAGCAGATGGCCGATGCCGCCGAGGCGGCTTGGCCGGCCGAGGCCTGCGGTCTCGTCATCGGCCGGGGCAAGGGCCAGTTGGTGCGGGTGACCCGGCTGGTGCCGGCGGCCAATCTGCTGGCCGGCACCAGCCCCGACCGCTTCGAGCTCGATCCCGCCACGCGGCTGCAAGTCGAGCGCGAACTGCGCGAGGCCGGGGGCCGGGACCGTATCCTCGGCCATTACCATTCCCACCCCGACGGCACCGCCGAACCCTCGGCCACCGACCGCGCCATGGCGTTCGAACCGGAACTGGCCTGGATCATCATCGGCGTGATCAACGGCCAGGCGGTGCAGACCCTGGCCCACCGCCTGGACGAGAAACGCGGCGGCTTCCGCCCCGTACCCATCCGCACCCCGAAAAAAAGTGCTTGCATCACCCCGGTCCAGACGGCATAAAGCCTGCCTCGCGCCCAGACGTCCCCATCGTCTAGAGGCCTAGGACACCGCCCTCTCACGGCGGTAACCGGGGTTCGAATCCCCGTGGGGACGCCAATCTTTTCAAGGGTTTAGCAGGACACTCTGAACGCTCTCGGCAATTCGTTGTCGAATTCGTTGCTTCCTGCCCCCTGGCGCGTACCTCCCCACCACCCAACCTATCCGCCGTTCCTCTCAACCTTCGCAGCGCTGTCGGAGCCGCGCACCGTGATCGTCCGTGGCAGCGCCATTGGCGCGGGTGGGGCTTCGCCTCTCCCCAGGCTCATGCAACGGAAAACCATGAAAATTCATGAGTGTTGTTGGTGTGAGCAAGCGCAATCCCAAGACATACATTGTATGTCACAATGCATTATAAGTGCAGTGTGAGCGTTTTCTTGAATGTAGGCCGAGATATAATTTGATATTGACTGACGTTAATTGCAGCAATAGTTTGTTGCGTGAAAGCGGAGCCGGTATCCGGCCATTGAGGGTCGCGCCCTCTGAGCAAATAACTGTGGCGCCTGCGGGTGCTACAGACCGGATGTTTCTGGGGCTCAGGGAGGTTCTGCCATGCCCAAGAATTCTACTGTTCCGACCGAAAACCGGGTCGGCAAGCGCAAGGTGCCGGCCTCCGTTCCCCCTGTCGCCCTCCGAGTGCCCGACGCCGCGCGCTATTTGAGCGTGTCGGAGCCGACGATCTGGCGGCTCTTGAAAGCTGGCAGCCTGCCACGCGTTCACCTGGCCGGATGCACGGTGATCTCGCGCGCCGCGCTCGATGCACTCCTTTCCTCTCAGGAGTGCGCGGCATGACCACGAACCCGAACACGAACGCCAACAAGCCCACCGCCACCCCCGTTCTGGATGCGCTCAGGCAAGCGGCCGGCGGCCCGCTGGACGAGATATGGGGCGGTGCCCTTGGCCGCTTCGCGGACGAAGCGGCGGGCCTCCCCGTGGTCTATCTGCATGATGATTGCAGCCCGGGCGACATAACCGGGGGCATTTACCCTCCCCCGCATTTTGTCCGTGGCGGTGGGCGGGGCGCTCCGCTGCCTAACGACCCGATGTGGGTGGAAACCGCTCTGCATCTCGTTGACGGCTACTTGACCGACGCCAATGGGTTCAACGTCGGTGTCCGTGCGGGCATCCTCTTCGAGCGTGCGGTATTCGAGGGCTGGCCCGATTATCTGCTTCGGGGCCGGGTGGCCCTGTTGCTCCCGGGTGGTGGCCCCATCCTTGTCATCGGGCAAGTGTTCATTGACGTGACCGCCTACAATGAGGGCGGTGTCGGCTTCGTCGACTTCGAACGCATCCGGCGGGGCTTGCTGCCGGCTCGCGACGCCTCGAACGACCAGCTTGCGCAGATGCACACGTTCTTCACCCTGTTGGGCGACCTCATCGTCCGGGTAATCCCCACCGTACAGGTTCCGGCCATCCCGACAGCGCTGCCGGAAGCGAAGAAGCTCGAAGCGCCCGGATACTGGGCAGTCATTCTTGATGGGGGCGCGGATGCGCTACGTGCGGCGCTGGCAACAACCGCCGTCGCTCCCTGGCTGCCCATGGCCCCGGAGGAAGCGGCGCCCGCTGCTGTCGGCTTCTTTGGCCTGCTCGACAACCTCCTGGTGCGCGGGCCGCTGCTGCTGCTGGCGGTGCTGGATTGCATCGCGTCGCCCGGTCCGAAAGACAAGGTGGTCAACCTGCCGGCTGCCGATGGGGACGGGGAAACGACGTTGATCCTGCCCGGTTACGTCGACGCATCCGCCTTCACGCAGGGCGCATAAAAAACATCGGTGCCGCAGGTGACAAGGCTGCGGCACCGACAAGCACTCAAGAGATTTGCGCATGACCAATATAGCGACCCTCGCCCCTAAGTGCAACGCAGACAAGGCTATCGCATTTCTTCAAGCCTTCGATCCGACTGGCTGGCACAACTTGGTATTCGCGATGCCCGACAGTCAGGGAGGCATCAGGGCGAAGACCTTCGCGCCCGGACAGTGGGGCGAGATGCGCACCTGGATCAACCGAGAAAACAGCCTTGGGCGGAACGGCTATTTCACCGTCAATGAGCCTGCACCGGGCGCACCCGACAAGAAGCTGGAAAAGACTGACATTGCGCGCCTGCGTGCCTTGTTCGTCGACGCCGACCCCAAGGGCGGCGCCGACAAATTGGAGCCCGAACGCAAGCGCCTTCTTGACCTGGCAGCGTCGGTGCAGCGCGGCGATTACCCGCCCACGTTCACGCTCGACACGGGCGGGGGCGTGCAAATGTTTTGGCGCCTGGCCGAGAAACTCCCCGCGTCCGAGTACATGACTTGGGCGGAAGAACACGGGCGCGGCCTCGCTGTTGCTGTGGGCGGGGATGCCGTGCAGAACATCGACCGCATCATGCGCCTGCCTGGCACCGTCAATATCCCGGACGCCAAGAAGCGCGCAAAGGGCCGTCAGAAGGCCGAAGCGCGGTTGCTTTACTCAACTCAGGCCGCGTACACCCACGCGCGGATTTCGGCCACCATCGCACCCCGCAAGGCTGGCCTCGCGCACCGGAACCAGCGTCATGGTCATTCACCACACCGCCAAGGCCACCCGCGAGAATAAGGGCGACATGGGGGCCGGGCGCGGTGGCTTCGCGGCGGTGGGCAAGGTCCGCAGCGCCTTTACCATCTGCAACGTGACGGGCGAAGAGGAAGAAAAGACGTGGAGCGTCACCAGGGCAGACGGATTGATCCGGCTGGACTATGCCAAGGTGACACCTACCAGATCGCCAGCCCCGTCGCGCCCGCCGGCGAGCCGGTGCGGGCGCGGCACTTCGACACGCCCGAGACCGGCGGCCGCGCCCGGTG
>AGTN01163261.1_pt1 | contig 10124 bp, 8 predicted proteins | sample 314218 | NCBI WGS metagenome assembly AGTN01 (sample SAMN02954264, study PRJNA73603) | bioreactor metagenome | biome: terrestrial; feature: non-aerated bioreactor; material: poplar woody material; isolation source: poplar biomass | place: USA | collected 2006-12 | reverse complement strand
GCTTTGAATCAGCCTTCCAGGTAATCTTTTAGTGGATCGCTGGCTTGCGATTGTCTCAAGAATCGAAGCGCTTTCAACTCGATTTGACGAGTGCGTTCGCGCGTGATTCCGACAAGTTTTCCGACTTGTTCGAGCGTTCTTGGTTTACCATCGTTCAATCCGAATCTCAAGATAAGGACTTCTCTTTCTCTTGGCGTAAGAACCGAGAGAACCTTGCGCACGTCATCGCCCATCAAGCTCATCGCCGTCGAATCTTCAGGCGTTGGAGCGTTGGCATCCTCAACGAGCTCTGCAAGCGTGTTGTCTTCATCTTCTCCATACGGAGTGTCGAGCGAAAGCGGAGAACGATTAGCCGCCAGAATGTCTTTCACTTTGGCGACGCTAACTTCCATTTCTTTGGCCAACTCTTCAATGCTCGGTCTGCGATCGAGACGTTGAGAGAGTTTGCGAGTAGCTTTGCGGAGATTATTGATCGTCTCGACCATATGCACGGGCACTCTGATCGTTCTGGATTTGTCAGCCAGAGCGCGAGTAATCCCTTGCCTGATCCACCAGGTCGCGTATGTGGAGAACTTGTAGCCCCGTTCAGGATCAAACTTTTCAGCGGCTCTGATCAAGCCGAGATTGCCTTCCTGAATCAGATCTAGAAACGGAAGTCCACGTCCTTGATATTTCTTCGCGACGCTGACCACCAGTCTCAAGTTGGCTTGCACCAACTTTTGTTTGGCTGTTTGGTCTCCTTTAGCTACTTTTCTGGCCAGCTCAATTTCTTCGGCTGCGGTTAACAGCTTTACTCGCCCGATAGAACGAAGGTAAAACTGGATTGGATCTTCACCGGCTGTACTGCTTCGACGAACACTGCTGACCGCATCTTCGTCGTCAGAGTCGTCACTATCGCGGCTGTATTTATCAATCTCGGTTAGTGAAAATGCAGCAGCAAAACCAGGAATGAAGTCATCCAGGCTGAAATCATCAGCCATTTGGCTATCGTAATTTGTTCTTGTTGTTGTTGCTCTTCTTGCCATGAGTAATCACTTTTCAGGGGGTGTGGTGGAGAGGACCGTCTTGCTAGACGGCCCGAGCGCCCTCATATACGTGAAACCAATTCACCTAATCTTGTTAAGAAAAGGCGTTAACCGGTCTCTACTACCCACCAGAGAGGATGACGCCCCTCCTTATTTAAATGTTCCACCATACCGCTTGATAACCGGATAAACCCTAGATCTAATTTTCAAGATGTTACGTTTCGGATCTACGGCAACCAAGAGCCGGAATCAGTGGCGCTTGCAGGAATTGCCACGAAAACCCGCTCTATGTAGATCGGTGAAGAATTGGGTCGTTGATCGAATCAGGCGTTTATTTCGCCATCCCGAGATTGCCCGTGACACCAATTAAAACCGAACCCAACTCTATTTGAACTTGCCATAGCTATGCAGCCCGCCAAAACCAAGAGTGTTGAAACCCAGATAGGTAAGCAGCGTGAGCAAAAGCCCGATGAGCGCGACAACCGACAGCTTTTCGGCGGAGAGCTCTCTGTGGACGCGCAGGTGGATGTATGCGGCGTAAGAGAGCCAGGTAACAAGCGCCATGGACTCTTTGGGATCCCACGACCAGTAGCTTCCCCAGGCGTGGTTGGCCCAGAGTCCACCCGTAATGATGCCGATTGTCAAAAGCGGAAAGCCTATGGCAATGCAGCGATAGCCAACATCGTCGTACATCTCGGCTCTCTCGCTGGCCCGATTGGAATTGACGTTTCTCAACTGCAACCAGCTTACGATTACGCCAACGATGGAGCCTCCCACAAACAGAAGCTGCAGCCAGATAGAATCCAGGCTGGTGTAGGTTCCCAGCGCAATCGCCGTGCAGGCAAGCAGGATGGTGGCGGTCGAAGAGATAACCGACTGCCTGCGACCCGATGTCCACAATTGAAGAAGCCCGCACAGTCCAGACAGGAAGAACATTGCATAAGAGACGATCAGGGGTGGAACGTGGATCTGCCGCCAATAGCTCACAAGCGCGGGCACCAGGGGCGTGATCTCGTGCTGCGATGACGGCAGCCAGCTTCCGTAAAGGAAGAACGACGCCGCAGTCAGCGAGGCGAGCCAGCCAAGTTGGCGCACGCCATAAGCCATGGTCAGCCAGAGGTATCCGCCCATCGTGGCCCATGCAAACCATAATAAGGATTCGTACAAATTGGCCAGCGGAAATCGATTGGCTTCAAAGCCCCTGCAGATAATAGCCACCGTCAGTGCGACGAAGCCAACTATCATCACGGCCGAGCCGATGCGATAAAAGAGTTCCTTTTTAGAACGAAAACCGTTGGCGGCAACGAACACCCAGAAGGACATTACCGATGATATGCCGGCAGTATTTGTCAGAGTTACTTGGAAATCGGACATTTTGACTCCTGTTCTTCGTGCGTTACAACGGGGGTTGCCTGGGTTGTCTCTTCAGATTCCCGTGGCGGCGGAACCAGACCAAAACCGGTTGCAAGCGCTCTGTCCATCATGCGCTCGAAACCGACTTTCGCTTTGTATGACTTTCCGCCGACATAAAGGGTGAAAGGTTGCTTCAAATCATTTTCTTCACTTGAGTTAGGACACGCCGCGCCAGTCTCCATGTGTCTTTCGACTGATGCCCAGACGTGTCTGTGGGGCACGATTGCAAGCAGCACACCAAGCATGATGAAACCAAAGGCGGTGTATACGATAGGAATTCCCGGATCGCATTTGTACTGCAAGCCGGTGACCGGGAGGACTCTAACAAACGTTAGACGCACCATTCCGAGGTTCGCCGACTCGCCGACTTTTACCTCTTTTATCAGGCGTGGTCCCTGCCAATCAACTCGCTTAGCGAATATGCGCATCGGAGAACTTTGATCCAGGACGGAGAAGATCAAGATGGATTGCGGCACCCCTTTTTGATCGACTTCTAGTGGAAGGAACGATGCGTACCGTTTGCCCATCGGCTGCAACGGGAGATGCTTCTCATTGCCATTAAACGCGACGTGAACTTCGTCGAGTCCCCAACTGGATTGATAGATGTCGACGCCGCCGTACGAAAGCGGATTATTGACTGAAATCTTTTGCTTCGCCTGTACTTTTCTATTTTCGTCGACAACAGCAAGGTCCGAGTACCACTGCTTCGGATCACCGGAGGGATAGTTTTCGCGCGTGGTTGCATCGACACGCACGTCCCAGGTCGGTAGTTTTCCGATCCACAGCTTGGAGTGCTCTGACGTGATGAAGTTCATTGATTCGCCCGGTCTGACAGGCTGGAAGCCCGAGAAGCCGGTCCACGATGTTATCGTCACGCCGACAAGCAATGTGAGCAACCCGATGTGAGTAATGGTTGCGGCAAGGCGGCCATACTTCCCATACTCGGCGGTCAGCTGCCCATCATGAACTTCGACGGTGAAGCCGCGTCTCTTCAACATAGTTTGCAATTTCGCAATCGTCTCTTGCGCATTGCTCGTGACCTCGACGCTGCGAGTATAGGGCAGCTTGCCAATCGCCTGCCCTTTCAGTGGAGGCATTTTCGCCTTCAGCGTACGAATTTTCGGGAAGACTCTCTGGAAACTGCATGCCACCATATTTACTGTCAGCAGCGCAATCAAGAAAAGAAACCATGGCGAGTGAAAGATGTCGGAAATACCCCAGCGAATCAGGTTATCCGCCATCGGCTGGCCGAACGTCTCGATTACTTTTTCCTTTCCACCTTGTGCTTCTTGCGGACACCAGGCACCAATGAGAACCGTGGTTGCAATCAATGCAAGACAAATAACGGTTAGCTTCACTGAGGCAAAGAAGTTGATCTTCGCGGCTTGAGGTTTCTTGCCCGCTTGCGCCTGCTCCTGATCCTGGCTAGCAGACTGCGTCTGGTCGATCGTTTGAGCTGGGTCAACAGTTTGCATCTAGGGTTTCCTTTGTCGATATTCTTCGATTAGCTCATCCAGGGAACGTTCGAAGTTATGCGATGCTTCATCGATGTTATTGCGTTGCAACGCCAGGAAGACTTCTTCAGAATAAAACATTTTCTGCGCAATTTCCGAGGCGAAGAGTCTATCTTCCGGAGAGCTTTCTGCAACGGCAACCAGCTTGTCGCGCACGAACTCGGCGAAGCGCGAGAAATTATCGAGTTCCTGATTGAGGGAACTCTTGATGCGGTTGATCAAAACCTGCTCCAGTGCACCAGATATGCCATCAGTCGAAACAGAGATTTTGATGTGTCCGCGCCGCAGCCATGAAGGCACGACGAAGTCATTTCCGAGTTGCAGACCCACTCTTGTGGCCAGTACACCTTTAGAATGTGCAAGTTCTACGACCCTTTCATTTTCTTCGACGTTGTCGCTGAAGGCATAGACAAGAAAATATTTCGCCATGTCGACTTCGCCTGCAAACAGAGCGTCGACAGATTTCTTGAGCACGGTCAAACGATGCGAGTAAGTGATCGCCAGATCACGAATTTCGGTCGCAACAGTCTTGGCGAGAAGATCTACTCGTACACCGAATTCGACGAGGCGTTGAATGTTCTCCGCGACGTAAGTGTTGGAACCAACAACCAGAGCTCTTCTTCCTTGCAAGTTCAGGCCAGCCGGATAGAATCTCTTTCCGTCGAGAAGATCCGCAGACCAGCTCCTGGTTTGTTCTGACGCGCTGGTCATGGGCACTAACTCGTTCTAATCATTACATAGTCTGTAAGGGCCGCTAGAGCGTCTTTGTAGGGAGACGGTTTGAGCTCGGCCAGGGCTGCCAGACTCTTATCGCCGTACTGCCGAGCCAGCCCAATCGTAGCTTCGACACCGCCCTGGGCACGTATGATGGAGAGCGCCTCAGCCACACCTTCATCAGTCGCGACTTCGCGAGTCTGAATCAGTTTCTTGAGTTTGTCGGAGTGAGCGTCCTTGCGCTCCAGTACAAACATCGCCGGCGCCGTGACAAGACCGTTGCGAAGGTCAGAACCAACGGCCTTTCCAGTCTCGCTGGACTGACCGGTTATATCGAGGAGGTCATCGGCTATCTGGAAGCAGATTCCGAGATTGAGCCCGTACTCTTTGAGTTGTTGAATGGTGTCGTTGGGGCAGCCGTTCAAAATGCTTCCGGAATGACTTCCTGCCGAGAAAAGGGATGCGGTCTTGGAGACGGATTTTCCGATATAGGCATCCCAATCAACCGTGGAGACGAATTGTTGGCGCATTTGCTTGATTTCGCCGGCACACAGATCGCCGAGAACCTGACCATAAATGCCCACGATAACCGGGTTCATGATCCGTGCCAGACAGATTGATGCTTGCGCAAAGAGCAAATCACCCATAAGGACTGCAACCCGCTCGTTGTATTTCTTGTTGATGGTTTCTTGACCGCGACGCACAGAGGCACGGTCGATTACGTCATCGTGAACCAGGCTGGCTGTGTGGATGAGCTCGGTCAGGACGCCGAGGATGATATGCAGGCGACCGAGTTCTTCGGTCTTAGACGTCGCTTTCGACGAGAGAAGCACGATGAGCGGGCGGATTCGCTTACCGCCGGCCGCGAATATCTGCTTTAAAAGCTCTTCTACGAAAGGGTTTTCGTCGATCATGTTGGTCGTCAAAAATTCCTCGACGAGCGCCATTTCCTGATCGACTAGCGCTAGCAGTGGTGAAAGATTCACTGCGGCCTGGGGTTTTGCAGAGACTGCTCCAGGGGCTGAGTTCATGAGACTCCTACTTAAACCTCGATTCGCTCCGCCTCCGAGGCGTTGTCAAATCGTTTGGATAAGCTTTTCATATCGAATAAATACAGTCAATGTCAGTATGCCTAATCTCTCTAAAGCTAAAGTGGATCGAGGCTAAAACCTTGTTCATAGCGAAGGGGAAATCAGCAAACGTTTGACCCAGTCAGGAACAAACGGACCTGACTATTTGAGCCTTTCGGGTGCATGTCAGCAAAGGTGAACGTTTTGACTTGCCTAATAGTTGGCAAGAATATGATCAGCGTCTCAGGTTGGTAATATAATCGTCCTAAATCTCACTGTTCCTCTTGGAGGCTTGGCGTGTACGATTTCCAGAAGCTAAAGCAGCAGCTCCTTCAGGGGCAGACTACTTTTACTAAAGCTCTGCCTGAGGCTTTGCCGGCTCTTCGGGGCAAAATCCAAGACGACAAGCTTAACTGGTTGTCTAACGAGCTTCAGGGCTATCCGGAAGCGCTCGAATTTTACAAATCAACCGATAACGACCTTCCGAAGTATCGAATCGTGCAGGGCGCCCTTTACCACCTGCAACCCGATGGCAATATGGAACCGTTGAACCACCCCTACGCACGCAGAAATGACTTCTTTATCAGCGCCCCAATAATGTGGGTGGAAGAGGCGTCCGGATATCCCAACGATGACTCACTTATCGAGTTACAAGAGTTCGGAGCGTTCATGGCAGCAGTTGGTGGCGGTGTTGTCGTCACGTGCAAGAAGACAGAATTGAAGCGCATTATCGCTACGTTCCGCAACGAGTTCATCAAGATTCTCGATGAAGTAATCTCCAAAGAGGCGTCGCAGCCGACAGGCTAGGAGCGACGAGCCCGGTTTGCATCTCCGCCGACGAACTCAATCGGAGGTCTGCGAACGCGCTTCTTTAGCAGCCTGCTTCTCTTGCTTTTTCTCGAGCTTCTTAGTTTTTTCCTTTTCCATGCGCTTCTGGCGTTTTATTTCGCGACGGGCTTCTTCTTCGCGCTCGAGCTTTTCTTGAAGTTCGCGTTCCTTTTCTTCGGCAAGTTTCTTTTCGTAGTAATCGTAGCCACCCGAGTAGACTTTCAGCATGCCGTCTTTTATTTCAACAATTTTGTTGGCGACTTGCGACAGGAAATAACGATCGTGGGAGACAACGACTATCGTTCCATCAAATGCATTCAAAGCCGCTTCGACAGTCTCTTTGGCCGGTATGTCGAGGTGGTTTGTCGGCTCATCCAGCACAAGAAAGTTCGCGGCACCCGTGAGCATTTTGGCCAGTGCCAATCTCGCCTTCTCACCGCCGGAAAGTTGCTTGACCTTCTTGCCGACAGTATCTCCGCTAAATAGAAAACGCCCGAGCAGACCTCGGACTTCGTGATCTTTCCAATCCGGAACGACATCACCGATGGTATCAAGAACGGTCTTCTCTTTATCGAGTGCTTCCGCCTGATTCTGTTCAAAATAAGCAGGAAAAATGTTGTGCTCTCCAAGTTGAACGACACCATCCTCGGGCTGCTCTTTGCCCATCAAAAGCCGAAGAAGCGTAGATTTGCCGCAGCCGTTGGGGCCGATCAGCGCGATGCGATCGCCACGCATTATTTTGAGATCGGCTTCCATAAATACGATGTTTTCTCCGTATGCATGAAAGAGCTTGCTTACAGTTGCCACTTCTTTACCGCTTCGCGGTGCGTCGACGAATTTAAACATCAGACCGCGCGCTTCCGCGTCAGGTTGATCAATCAACTCCCACTTATCGAGCTGCTTTTCGCGGCTCTTCGCTTGCGTGCTTCTTGTCGCGCTGGCGCGGAACCGTTCGATAAAAACCTGCTGTCGCTCTATTTCAGCTTGTTGTCGCTCGAAAGCCGCTTGCTGCTGCGCGCGCGTCTCTTCTTTGGCTGTGACATAGGCAGAATAGTTGCCCGGATAAGTAGTAGCTTCGCCGCCTTCGATCTCGACGATTTTCGTGCACAACCGGTCGAGGAATCGCCTGTCATGAGAGACAATTACCATAGGGACCGGCAATGAAAGCAAATAACTTTCCAACCACTCGATAGTCTCTAGATCGATGTGGTTGGTCGGTTCATCGAGGAGAAGCAGATCGGGCTGTCGCAACATCACCTTGCCGAAACCGATGCGCATTTGCCAGCCGCCGCTATAGCTCGAAACGAGTCTGTCACCATCCTCGATACTAAAGCCTATCTCGGGAAGAAGTTTGTCTACCTTGCGCTCCAACGCATAACCACCGATGTGCTCGAATTCGCTCTGCAAGCGGTCCATTCGGCGAATCAGCTTGTCCAGTTCCTCAGGAGATGCACCCTCTGCATGCTGCAACTGATGATGCACCGCATTCAATGCTGACTTCACCTGGTGCGCCTCGGTGAAGGCGGTTAAAAGTTCATCCTTAACAGTATTGTTCGGATCGATTTCAAACTCTTGCGTCAGATACGCGATCCTGGCGTCCTTGGGTTTGAACACTTCCCCTGAAGAGGCCTCGACCTCACCCATGATTATTTTGAACTGAGTGGTCTTGCCGGTGCCGTTGGCGCCAACTAGACCGACACGCTCACCAGGCTTGACCTCCCAGCTTACCTCACTGAGCGGTTCTCCTTGCGGAAAAATCTTTGAAATTCTGTCGAGCCTGAGCATGATTCCTGTTCCACGTGAAAACTCATGTTACCACAGCAAGTCGGCTGCGCCGCCGGGAGCCTGTCAGGATATTGCAAGTGTGACAACCCCGAGAGTGGCAAGCAAACGCGCCCTGTTGCAAACGTTGTTCCTGCTAAAATAGCTCTCTTATTTCCATTCCTCGGTGCTAAGGAGAACTATGACGCTGACAACGACACCTGAGCAGAAAGAGCGCGTTGCTGAGAAAATTCGTCGGATTCAAGAGAGCCTGAAAGCGGAATCCGTCGATGCGTGGTTGTTTTATTATTTCAAGAACAATGACCCTATCAGCCTCAGCGTGCTGGAGTTGGGTGGCGATTCCCTTTATTCGCGCCGCTGGTTTTACCTCGTGCCTGCCAAGGGAGACCCGATCAAGCTGGTTCATCGCATAGAAATGGAAGCGCTCGACTCCCTGCCTGGCGAAAAGGTCGTCTACCTTGGTTGGGCTGAGCTGGAGCAGAAGCTCAAGCAGATTCTCCATGGTCTTAAAACGATTGCGATGCAGTATTCGCCCAAGAGTGCCGTTCCTTACGTAGCGCGTGTCGATGCGGGAACGATCGAGTTGATCGAATCGCTCGACAAAGAAGTTGTCACCTCGGCAAACCTGGTGCAGCATTTCGAAGCGCGCTGGACCGCGGAACAGTTGGACTCGCACAAATACGCGACAGACACGCTGAGAAAGATTGTCGATGAGGCGTTCGGCAAGGTGAGAGAATCGCTGTCCGCCAACATCGAGATCAATGAATATGAGATCCAACAATTCATAATGTCGCGGTTCGACCATTACGGACTTTACACGTACTCACCGCCGATTGTGGCAATCAATGAGCACAGTGGAAGTCCGCACTACCAGCCGACAGAAACAGTTCACTCTCCTATTAGAAAGAACGATTTCTTGTTGATAGATTTGTGGGCTAAACGCAAAGACATGCCTGATGCCATATATGGTGACATCACCTGGACAGGATTCACGGGCGAACATGTTCCCACAAAACATCAGGAGATCTTTGATATCGTCCGCGGTGCACGCGACGCGGCTGTCACATTCATCAAGGAATCTCTAAAGAACAAGAAGACGCTGTTTGGCTGGCAGGTAGACGACGTGACGCGCAACTACATAAAGGAGCGCGGCTATGGACAGTATTTCGTTCACCGCACAGGACATTCGATTGGCACCGAAGTACACGGCAATGGTGCAAATGTCGACAACCTCGAAACCAAAGACACCAGGGAACTGATTCCATACACTGGGTTCTCGATAGAACCGGGAATCTACCTCGAAGAATTCGGCGTGCGCAGCGAAATCGATGTCTACATCGGCGGAGACAATGAAGTCGTCATCGCCGGACAGCCGATTCAAACGGAAGTGATTGCGATTATGCGGGCGCTTTGACAGCTCTCCGCCCTAAAGAGCGAAGATTCCTGGGCTCAAGCAGCTATCTGCCCAATATCTACACGGGCTAATTCGGCTTGCTCCGCCTTGAAAATGTTTTTTGCCGCATTCAGGTCGGCGTGTTCCTTACCTGTCAGCGCGATGGTCAGAGAATGGGTGAACGGCTTGGTTGCTTGAAGCGCTTTCCAAAGACCGTGGATCTCCCCAAGCTACAATTCAAGAATGGCTTTCCAGGCGCATCTTCCCTCCGTTCCTAGATGAACATCACAACGGCAAGAACTCTCTAGATATTCGCATAGATCTAGAGAAGCTAGAGCTATCGCCAAATCATTCGCCCGTCGAAAGCTAGTTACCGAGTCGAAGC
>AGTN01223148.1_pt1 | contig 10132 bp, 10 predicted proteins | sample 314218 | NCBI WGS metagenome assembly AGTN01 (sample SAMN02954264, study PRJNA73603) | bioreactor metagenome | biome: terrestrial; feature: non-aerated bioreactor; material: poplar woody material; isolation source: poplar biomass | place: USA | collected 2006-12 | reverse complement strand
TGCTGATGAAGGATCTGGGGACGACAGTTTTAGTCTCTACGCCGTCTTACGCCCTCTATCTCGGCGAGATGCTTGAAAAGCTCGGATATGACATAAACGATTTCAAGCTTCGCATCGGGCTGTTCGGCTCCGAGGCCTCGACCGACGAAATGCACAAGGAAATCACAAAGAAACTGCATATTTTCACAAACGATAATTACGGCCTCTCCGAGATAATCGGCCCCGGCGTCTCGGGCGAGTGCGAGTTAAAATGCGGGATGCACATAAACGAAGACCACTTCTATCCCGAGCTGATCAATTCCGATACTTTGGAGCCCGTGCCCGAAGGGGAGTACGGCGAGCTCGTGTTGACGACGCTGACGAAGGACGGGATGCCCGTAATACGCTACCGGACTAAGGATATCACCAAACTCGACTACGCCCCCTGCAAGTGCGGAAGGACGAACGTCAGAATGAGCAAGCTCCGCGGCCGATCCGACGATATGCTGATAATCCGCGGCGTAAACGTCTTCCCCTCGCAGATCGAAGCGGTGCTTATGAATATGCCGGAGGTCGGCGGACAATACGAGATAATCGTCACGCGCGAAAATTACCTCGACAAGCTGGAAGTAAAAGTGGAAGTGGCCGACGGCAGCTTGCTTACGGATTTTGATAAACTGGAAAAACTGAGGGAAAGAATCAAGCACAACCTGCATACCGTCCTTCAGCTCGACGTAAACGTAAAGCTCGCCGAGCCGCTTTCGCTGAAGAGATTCGAGGGGAAAGCGAAGAGAGTGACGGATTTGAGAAGTGAAAAGTGAAAAATGAAACGTAAGGATGGTTAATGAAGAAATTATTATTAACTAATGAAGCTATCGCCCGCGGGGCTTACGAGGCCGGAGTAAAGGTGATATCGTCCTATCCCGGCACGCCCTCTACCGAGATAACCGAGGCGGCGGCAAAATATCCGGAAATCTACTCCGAGTGGGCCCCGAACGAAAAAGTGGCCGTCGAAGCGGCGCTCGGAGCGTCTATCGCGGGCGCGAGAGCGATGGCCTGTATGAAGCACGTAGGCTTGAACGTCGCCGCCGACCCCGTCTTTACCGCCGCGTATACCGGCGTAAACGCGGGGCTTGTCGTTGCGGTCGCCGACGATCCGGCTATGCACTCCTCGCAAAACGAGCAGGACAACCGCTATTACGCGATGAGCGCGCACATTCCGATGCTCGAACCGTCCGACGGGCAGGAGGCGAAGGATTTTATCAAGGCGGGCTTCGAGCTATCCGAAAAATACGATACTCCGGTCTTTCTCCGGCTGACTACGAGAGTGGCCCACAGCCGCGGATTCGTCGAAATAGGGGAGAGGCCGGAACTTCCGCTCAGGCCCTATAACCGTGACCACGCAAAATACGTGATGCTTCCGGCGGCGGCGAGGGCGAGGCATATCGCGGTAGAGGCGAGGGAAAAACGTCTTCAAGAGGACGTCGAAAAACTGCCCTTCAACAGGATAGAATACAGAGATAAAAAAGTCGGGATAGTATGCGCCGGAGCCGTCTATCAGTACGTTAAAGAAGCCACTGACGCTTCGATTTTAAAGCTCGGATGCGTCTATCCTCTCCCTTTCAAATTAATAAAAGAATTTTCCGAAAACGTCGGAGAATTGATAGTTATAGAGGAGCTCGAACCCATTTTCGAGAGGGAAATCAAAGCCGCCGGAATAGCTTGTCACGGCAAGGAGATAACCGGGCTTCAAGGCGAATTGTCGGTAGCCGCCCTTCGGAAAAAGTTATACGGGACCGAAATACCCAAAAATGAATTCGAGGCCCCAGCCCGCCCTCCCGTTATGTGCGCGGGATGCACCCATAGGGGAGTATTTTATATACTCAAAAAGCTCAACTTGAACGTCTCCGGCGACATAGGATGTTACACTCTCGGCTCGATGGCCCCCCTGAACGCGCTCGACCTGTGCGTCTGTATGGGGGCGAGCGTCGGAATGGCCCACGGCTTCGATAAGTCGGGAGCCGAAATAGGAAAAAAGACCGTAGCCGTGATAGGAGATTCGACGTTTATCCACAGCGGGATAACCGGCCTGATTGACGCGGTGTACAACAAGGGCCGCTCGACGATCATTATTCTCGACAATTCGACCACCGGAATGACCGGCCACCAGGATAATCCCGCGACGGGCAGAACTTTGAAGGGCGAAGAGGCCCCGAAACTCGATTTCGAGGCTCTCGCGAAAGCGATAGGCGTAAAGAGCGTCAGGACGGCCGACGCCTACGATTTGAAGACTATCGAAAAAGTCATAAGAGAGGAGGTCGCCAAAGACGAGGTCTCGGTCATTATCGTCCGCCGCCCCTGCGCCCTTCTCTGTAAAATCAAGACGAATCCTTACTCAATCAACGAAAACTGCAAGAAATGCTACTCCTGTCTCCGCATCGGATGTCCTGCTATCGAGAAGGGCGAAAACGAAGTCCGAATCAATCCCGAATTATGCGTCGGATGCGGAGTGTGCGAGGGCTTGTGCGCTTTTGGGGCGATAGCGAGGGGGAATAGGGAATATGAGTGAAAAAATTACGGTTAGCGGCATAGATATCAGCGTTAAAAATATCAATCGTAACGATTATATTTCCTTAACGGATATAGCCAAATATAAAACGGAAGAACCAAGCCTTGTTATAGGTCATTGGATGCGGACGAGAAACGCCATTGATTATCTTACCATATGGGAAACGCTGTATAATCCGAATTTTAACCCCGCCGAAATCGGTGGGTTTAAAAGCGATAGTAGTTTGAATACGTTTACATTGTCGCCGCAAAAATGGGTTTTCTCCACTGACGCGATAGGAATAATCTCGAAATCCGGAAAATACGGCGGCGGAACATTTGCCCATAAGGATATAGCTTTCAAATTCGCCGGCTGGATTTCAGTGGAATTCGAACTATACATATATAAAGAATTCCAACGCCTAAAAGAACAAGAGCAAAAATTGATAGGTTGGAGCGCAAAACGCGAGCTTGCCAAAATCAATTATAAAATACACACGGACGCTATAAAAGAAAATATTATTCCGCCGGAACTTACGTCAAAGGAATGTTCCGTGATTTATGCAGACGAGGCGGATATTTTAAACAAGGCCCTGTTTCATATGACCGCAAAGGAATGGCGGCTAATAAATCCGGATGCGGAAGGAAATATCAGAGATTATGCCGCAATCGAGCAATTGCTCGTGCTTGCAAATTTGGAAAGTCTTAACGCGGAATTTATTCGTATGGAAATATCCTCGGCGGAGCGTCTTAAAAAATTAAATTTCGCCGCGATAAATCAAATGAAATCGCTTTTGAATAACGCCGAAATTGAACGTCTGCAAAATTGGTCCGAGCAAAGTTTATTTGAATCCGCAAAAATAAAAAAAGCGAGGGAAATTATATAATAACGATGAATATATCAAATTCAAATTTAAATATATTGATCGTCGGCGTAGGCGGACAGGGAACTATACTCGCGAGCAAAGTGCTCGGCGAATACGCCGCGCTTGAAAATCTCGACGCAAAAATTTCCGAGGTGCACGGGATGAGCCAGCGCGGCGGAAGCGTGGTGACGCACGTCCGTCTCGGAAAGGATATAGCGTCGCCGACGATAACCGAGGGCGAGGCGGACTATATCTTGTCGTTTGAACGGCTGGAAGCCCTCCGCTGGAGCCACTATCTGAAGGCGGGCGGCGCGATTTTGATCAACGACCAGAAGATCCTCCCTATGCCCGTCATAAACGGAGCCGCAAAATATCCCGAAGACATTTACGGGAAACTGAAGGCCGCGGGAAAAAATATAACGATCATCGACGCGCTCTCGATCGGCGCGGCCGCGGGCTCGACCAAAACCGCCAACGTCGTAATGCTCGGCGCTTTATTTAAATTGATGAACGTCACGTATGAAAAGGCGGAAAAAGCGGTTTTGAGCGCGGCGCCGCAAAAAGCCCTCGAGGTTAATAAAAAAGCCTTACAAATTGCATATAGGGAGAAAAGCCTATGAATTACTATCAGAAAAATATCGAATGTATGCCGATAGCGGAAAAAAGAGAGCTTCAATCCAAACTTCTGAGGGACGTGGTGAAGCGAGTCTACGAGACCGTCGCGCCGTACAGAAAGAAGATGGACGGGGCGGGAATAAAGCCGGACGATATAAAAAGTATCGACGATATCGTCAAGCTGCCGTTCACGACGAAATCGGATCTAAGGGATAACTACCCCTTCGGGATGTTCTCGGCGTCCAAAAGCGATATAGTGAGGCTTCACGCTTCCTCCGGCACGACCGGAAAACTGACCGTCGTCGGCTATACGCAAAAGGACCTCGACGTCTGGGCCGAGTGCTGCGCAAGGGCGATAGTCGCGGCGGGCGGCGACAGGAACTGGACGGTGCACGTAGCCTACGGTTACGGCCTCTTTACCGGAGGGCTCGGCGTTCATTACGGAGCGGAAAAATTGGGCGCGGTAGCCGTGCCGGTCTCCGCGGGCAATACGCCGAGGCAGATAATGCTGATGAAGGACTTCGAGGCCGATATTATATGCTGCACTCCCTCTTATGCTATCTTCCTCGCGGACGAAATAAAGAAGGCGGGGCTCTCGAAAGCCGATTTGAAGCTCAAGGCCGGCCTCTTCGGCGCGGAGCCCTGGACGGAGGAGATGAGGAAGGAGATAGAGGAGAAGCTCGGGATCAAAGCCTACGACATCTACGGGCTTTCGGAAATCTGCGGCCCCGGCGTCGCCTCGGAATGCGAGTATCAGGTCGGCTCGCATATCAACGACGACCACTACTTCCCCGAAATCGTCGACGTAGATACTCTCGAACCGCTTCCCTACGGCGAGAAGGGCGAATTAGTTTTCACGACGCTCGACAAAGAGGGAATTCCGCTCATCAGATACAGAACGAGAGACATAACCGCTCTCGACAACGCGCCTTGCAAATGCGGCAGGACGGGAGTGCGCATCGCCCGTATCAAGGGCCGCTCGGACGATATGCTGATCATCCGCGGCGTCAACGTTTTCCCGTCCCAGATAGAGAGCGTGCTGATGTCCTCGGACAAGAGAGTGACCTCGCACTATCACATCTATGTTGACAGGATCAACAATCTCGATATAATGGATATAGAGGTGGAGCTCGACCCGTCGGTCGCCTTCGACGAGATAAAGACGGTCGAGGAAGTCAAAAGAAACTGACCGCCGACGTCGCCTCGGCTATCGGCGTCTCCGCCAACGTCCGCCTCGTCTCCTGCGGCAGTATCGCGAGAAGCGAGGGGAAAGCGAAGCGGGTCACCGATAAGAGAAAATACTGATCTCGCGCATAAAGGAGGAATTATATATGTTAGTCAACCAAATCGCCGTATTTCTCGAAAATAGGAGCGGGCGCGTCGCCGAATGCTCTAAGGTTTTAAAGGACGCGGGAATTAATATTCAGGCTATGTCGATAGCGGACACGGCCGAGTACGGGATTCTGCGCGCCATAACCGACGACAATAAAAAAGCCGTCGAAGCTTTGAAAAAGAACGGTTTCAACACCGCGTCCGTCGATTTGATCGGCTTCGAGGTCGCCGACAAGCCGGGCGAGATGTACAAGGTTTTGAAAATCCTCGAAGACGCGGGTATCAATATCGGCTATCTCTATTCCTTTTCGCGGACGAGCAAAAAGAGCGCGGTCATCCTGTTGAAGGTGGACGACGTTCAGAGGACGCTCGTGCTTCTCGAAAAAAACGGTATAAGCCTCGTCGGAGACAATATTCTTTGAGGGAGCAAGGAGCAGGGAGCGGGGAGCGGAGCGGACGTAAAGCCGAGCTTCGTGCAAAATTGAAATCTGCCGCGCCTTCCGACAGAAAAAGTAAGAATGCGAAGATTTTCGAGTTGGCCGTCAGCCTTCCCGAGTACAAGGCGGCGGAAAGCGTATACATTTTCTTGTCGTTTCAAAACGAGCCGGATACGTCCGGCATAATCGAAGACGCGTTTTCAAAAGGGAAGCGCGTCTTCGTGCCTGTAAAAGGCGAGGAGCCGGAGTTTCAGGAAATATTCGAGAATGGCAAAGGGCAAAGTTCAAAGGTAAAAGGGAAGGATAATTTTATTAAATATATCCGCGACTGCTCCCTGTGCCCTGCTCCCTGTTCCCTGATTTTCGTCCCGATGATCGCATTTGATAAAAAGCTAAATAGGCTCGGCCGCGGCGGGGGATGGTACGATAGGTTTTTGAAAGATTTTAACGGGATAAAAGTCGGGCTGTCGTATTCGGATTTCGAGGCCCCGACCGTATTTCCCGAAGCGCACGATATAAGAATGGACATAATATTGACCGACAAGGGAATTCTTAAATGAGGATAATCGCGGGAAAATTCAAAGGGGCCGCGCTCGAATCTCCTTCGGGAGAGGAGACCCGGCCGACCGCGGACCGCCTGAGAGAGACGGCCTTAGATATCCTCGGGAAAAAAATCGCGGGGGCCGCCGTTCTCGATCTATTCGCGGGAACGGGCGCTCTCGGTATTGAGAGCCTTTCGAGAGGCGCAAAAAGGGCGGTTTTTAACGATATATCAACTGAAGCGGCGGATTTAATCAAAAAAAATCTTAAAAAGGTGCGCTGCGAGGCGGAAGTCTTTAATCAAGACTACAAAACGGCCTTGAAAACTTTGTCCGGCGAAAAATTCGACGTTATCTTCCTCGATCCGCCTTACGGCAAGAATTACGAGGACGAGGCGCTAAAAATAATTCAAAGTAACGGCCTTCTCGAAGAAGACGGTTTGATCGTAGTCGAAAGGGACGGGGGGCTCGAACCGTTCTCGCTCCCCGTATCCTTCGAGGAGACCGATAAAAGAATTTCCGGAAAAGCCGCTCTTTCGATCGTGGAAAAAAAGACGAAGGCCGCGGTAACGGGCACCTTCGACCCGGTGACCAACGGGCACTTGTTTTTGATTGAAAGGGCCCTCGAAAAATTCGACTCGGTGCGCGCCGTCGTCCTTATAAATCCCGACAAGAAAATGCGCTTTTCTCTCGATAAGAGGCTGTATTTCCTGCAAAAAGCGATAAAAAAATATAGGGGCAGAGTCAAGGCCGACTATTACCCGGGAATGACCGTTGACTATTGCCGAAAATTCGGTGTAGAATATATCGTAAGGGGAGTGAGGAGCCCCGCCGACTTCCGCTACGAGTGCGAAATGGCGGAATATAATTTTTTGAACGGCGGAATTAGAACTCTTATCATTCCCGCCGAGGACGGAGCGCTGTCGAGCTCGCTCGTCAGACGATTCGCCGCCGAAGGAAAATCGTTGGAAGGGCTCGTCGATCCCTCGATAATTAAGGAAATCGAGAGAGAAGGAAGAAATGGAAGATATTGAAGATCTGCTCGTCCAAATCGAAAGGGAGATAAACAACGGCAAAAAAGCCCTGTTCGGCGGCGGCGTCACCATCGACGCCGAGGCCGTCTTTTCGCTTGTCGACAGGATCAGGAATTCCCTTCCCGACATTATAAGAGAGGCTAAATATTTAGTCGCGTCCGGAGAAAAGAGAAAGGCCGACGACACGGCCCGCACTCAAAGCATCATAATGCAGGCGCAACAGAGGGCCAACGAAATCTTGAGCGATCACAACATCATCAAACAGGCCGAGAACGAGGCCGCCGCCATAAGAAATCAGGTCGCCGATTACAGGGCGAGAGTTTTATCCGAAATCAAGGCGGATATCGACACGCTGCTGACGGAGACGGAGAAAACGCTGACCGACTCTTTGGCGGTTATTAAGGGCGCAAAACAGAGTAACGCGAGAAAATAATAGCGGCGGAGTCGCTATTATTTTCAGGGAGCAGGGAGCAGGGAGCAGAAAGGAGTCGCTTACGCTCCCTGAATTTAAAATTATCCTTACTTTTCCCTTTTCCCTTTTTCCCTTCAATCATCCGCTCTGCTTCTGCTCCCTGCTCCCTAACTGACATCTTAAGGAGTAATCAGAAGATAAAAGAGCACGCTATCGCGGTGAACGCGAAAGATAAAAGCGCCTGCGAGGATTTTGTCAACAGATAGTGAGACGGCTTTATTCCGCATTTTGAAAGAAAAGTCATTGATTGAAAGGTTATAGACAGGCCGCCGAAGGCGATTAAGGCGGAGATCAAGGGAAGGATAGTTTTTAAATTTTCGCCCGAAGAGGAGAGGATCAACGCGCCCCTCGTCATTTCTATTATTCCGGAAAATACGCCTTCGACGAGTTTTGAAGGAAAAGCGGGCAGGGCGGAGACTATCAAAGACGTAACGCCCGTTTGATTTATCGCTACGATTATCATATTGAACACCGCGATAAATCCCCCGACCGCGAGAACGCCCGTCACCGACGAATTTATAGCCTCGGCCAGAACGTTGTCGTATTTGTTTTGCGGGATTATCCTGAGCGACTCTTTTTCCGGCGGCGCCGAGCGATAAAGAAGGCCGTTGACGAGAGCGCCGAGGTAGTGGCAGATTAAAAGGATTATTCCCGCCTTGTAGTTCCCGAGCATAGAAGAGCCCACCGTCCCGAGAACGAAGAGGGGCCCCGAAGTCGAAGTGAAAGAGGCGAGCGATTTTACCTCTGATTTGTTTACGAGCCCGCGGTCGTAACAATCCGAGAGGAGCTTCGCGCCCACGGGATAGCCGGATAAAATCGACATTATAAAAATATAGCCGCCTATGTCCGGCGCGCCGTAGAGGAATTTTACCGGCCTTTTCGTCAGTTTTGAAAAAGCTTCGGCGATGCCGGTCGAGGTCAGCAATTTTGTAAGAAAGAAGAAAGGGAATAGGGCCGGAAGCACGGATACCGCGAACAGCTTCAGCCCGTCCGATATCGCCCCCATATAGAGTTTGGGGTCGATAACCAAAAGAAGCATAAGGAAAGCTACAATTATTGCCGTGATAACGTGCTTCGGTTTCACGGTATAAGCTATGCCGCGAAATTAGAATTTAGGATGTAGAGCGGCTTTTCCAAATCAGATTGACGCGTTCTTAAGGATATTGCAAAAACAAAAAAATTCTTTATATAATATATTAGAGCGATATATGAGTAAAAACTATTTTCAATAATAACGTTATTAATGATAATTTTATCGTTTTCGGCTTGCAATGAAAAGGCAAACAAAACGAATATTCACGTGCCCGCAAACGATATACCTTACACCGCTGTCGTAACGCTCACATTAATTATGAGGCAGTTAAAGCCGATTTGATCGATACGTATGACGAGAATTTTTTTGAAACTCGTTCTCTGATTTTAGCGTATTATCTTCGGCCCGAAAAGAATTATAATTTTTGCGGTTTAGAAGCGGATGAGAACGGAAAATTAAAATATTTTGTTCTCGACGAGAACCGTGAAGAATATCACTACCCCCATTGGATTATAATCGTCGACAAACAATATATCGATCCAAACTTAACCGTAGAAATCAAAATACATAATTATCGGTAGGAATTGATTTTTATACTATCAACATCTTCTTAATATAGTTCGTCGAGCGGTTGATTATGTCGAGCGTGCCCTGAGTCGTGAAGTCGAGCTTTACGAGGAAGCGTATCTCCTTATCGGCGCGGCTGACGTCGCTGTAACGGGTAAGGACGTTTTTACAGACCATCGAGACGGCGGAGAGGATATCCTTCCTATCTTTATTTAAAGCGAGAATTGTGATATACGGCGGGCATTTGACCGCCTCATCGTACATCTCGCGCGTTACGTCGAAAAGGGCGTAGAGGCAGAGCCTCTTCAGGCGCGCCATAGTGTATTTTTTCGTCTTAGCCGCCTCTAATAGGGACTCGAGGTCGGTCGCGTTTTCGGCGGCGAGTTTGATGCGGTTGTGGATCCCTCCGCTGACGTCGTAATACTTCTCGAGCTCGTAGCCGGAGATATTTTTGAGCTTGAATAAGATCATATCGCCGAGAGAGGTGTCGCTCGCGTTCATCTGAAGTAGATAGGCGTAGGTTTCCGGAGGAACGCCCTCCCTTATCTTTTCGAGCTCGCCGCGCCTGACGGCCTGCCTTATCGCCGTAGCCGAGGGGAATTCTTCGGTTATCTCCCCGTCGTTGTAGCCGCCGCCCGCTCTCTTTATCGTGTGTATCTTTATCGGAAGCCCGGCCTTCAGAACGGCGATGATATAGGCTATCCCGAGAAC
>AGTN01720222.1_pt1 | contig 10148 bp, 10 predicted proteins | sample 314218 | NCBI WGS metagenome assembly AGTN01 (sample SAMN02954264, study PRJNA73603) | bioreactor metagenome | biome: terrestrial; feature: non-aerated bioreactor; material: poplar woody material; isolation source: poplar biomass | place: USA | collected 2006-12 | reverse complement strand
CGCGGTGTTCCCGGTACCTTGCGGCAGCTCCAGGTCACGCGTCAACTGGAAGCAGGCGGATATGCCGCGCTCGGCTTTTTCGATGAAGATGTCGAACTTGGTGCGGGTGTCCTGTTCGCTATCCGGCTCGTCGTTGGCGGGGCGCTCGTTGGTGAAGAGCAAGTCCTCCCAACCCGGCTGGCTGTAGAGGTCGCGGTAGAGCCCGATCAGCACGACGATCAGTTGCTTTCGTTTCAGCCGCAGTTTCGCCGTGTACGGGATGCTTTCGTCGTTGAGCAGAAAGGAAATGCGGGCAAGCAGATCGCGACGCTGCTCGCCGGGCAAGTGAGCTTCCCAGGCCTCTATGGCTCTGGCCACCAGGGTCGGGAGCTTGATTTGACTCGATTGCATGTGGTCTTTCGGTGATGTGGATTGGACTGCCGACAGAGCGGCAGGCGGAATGGGACGACACCAGGTGGTGCCAGGAGATTGCACCGCCTTTGGTTGGTCTCGGTTGGAGATGAACAGCCAGCAACCACTAGCGGCAGGCGTACCTCAACTGCGGTGCCGGCGGCAGTGCCGCGAGAGCGGACTGCTCAGAATGAGCTCGCCCAGTTGGTCCGGTGTCAGAATGGTCATTTTTAGTCCTTGAAGTTGATGAGAGAAGCGGCTAAAGTAGCGCGAACGCAAGTTCGCTCATACGTGAGTGTGTGGTTGGTTCTAACTGTGTATGGCTTTAAGGTCTCCTCGATAAAATTGGTGGATTGATGACACCAAAGTGATGCATTCTCTTTCTCTGAGCAATTGATATAAGCGGGGTTTTTCGTAGTCGCACCAGTAAAGACCAGCTCAAATCAAGTGAACTACCTCGAGCTGGACCAGCTTCTCCGAATTGAAATGGTCGCAGAAGTTATAATCGTGAGTCACGTAAGCATACGGAGTTGTCACCATATTTGGTGCTAATTCGGAGGACGCTTTTAGGAAGCTACCTGACGAGGAGCTCGAAACTTGGTGCCTGCGAAAAGCTCAATCAATCAGCCTTTGGGCGTCCAACCCTTTTCTGCCATAGAACGTTGCACCCATCGAGGAACCGTCGCTCTTTCGCTCGACATATACCAATCCATGTAGTCACCCTTGCCTCTTACTTTGGCAAGCAGGTCACCGGAGGCGCGCCATGAATGCATAACGGGGGCGTGTTTCTCGTGCGTCCAGAGAACATTTGCCATGGAGCCCCGGCTGCCACTCCCTCGCCTATCAGCATCGTTCCGGCGAGCAGTCGATCGCTTGTCGAGGCATCACTATTGGTGGCAGTGTGCCAGTTGTTTCACGTGATCGAAAATCTGGTTGGACAGATTTTCAGCAGCGGCGCCCGCTGATTGATAGAGGTCGGTGGTTCTTTCAAACATTGTCTTCTCACTGTTTGAGTCTTTGCCGCCATTGTTGCTCGCCAGTGTTAGTTTTGCGTGACGACCAAAGCGATTCGTTTCGTAACCATACGAATTGAGACAGTGTTTGAAAAAGTTTGGGAAGGAACTTTCACCCGCTTGCTCTGCGCCTCTCACTAATCCCGCTGTTGCCGAGACTCGCGAACCTTGCGCAAGGTTCGTCATTTATTTCTACTCACATAAGCTATATGGTTAGATAGGATTCAGCTACTACACTCATGAGGAGTGATCTGATCTGGTCTAATCAAGCCTCTTGGTATGGGCTTTTATTACTTGTCAGGACGGTTAAGAGAAGTATTTGACATCTTAACCTCGAAAGACTAGTTTCAGGGCGAATTCCGTTAAACATGCCTTTCAGGTACTTCTCTCCAGGCACAGCCCCTCGTTCAACTCAAGCAATTGATTCAGTCGCCTTTTGCGATTGAGCGAGGCCGAGCATCCATCCTGGTTTCCGTGCGATTAAATTTCTAGACGATTCAAAAACGACTCGAGACGAAGCGCGAAACTCGGCTGTGATGCGGCTTGCACTGGCATGTTCTCTCTTGAAACATTCCGTCGCGACGGAACAGGCTGCGACGGCAGCCAAAAGGGTCTCTATGTCCTCACAATCAGAGGGTGATAAACGATTTACTCCCAAGCAATACAGCATGCTGGTTGATGGGAGTAGCTACCAGCTCAAGAAAGCTGGTGTTATTAAAATTCAACGCCACTTCGAGAATCCAGTCCTACCGTACACCCCCGAAGACGTTCCGGATTATCTCTCCGCTGTCGAACATGCATTTGCCATCGGCGACAAGGATGAGTATCTGGAGATGCTGCTTGCCGAGCAAGCCAAGTTCAACGACCTGGCGCGCAAACTCAAGAAGCACAATCAGTCGCTGATCATCGCCCTGCAAGGCCGTGACGGCGCCGGCAAAGGTGGCACCTCGAAGAAGATCGAGAAGGCGCTCGGAAACGACTTCAAGATCTTCGACAGCGTTCCAGTCGGTCCCCCGACCGAAGAGGAGCGCGGTCATCCGCACCTCTGGCGGTACTACCGCCACGATCGGATGCCTGGATTCGGTCAGGTTCGCGTCTTTGATCGCACCTGGGCAGAACGTGTTCTTGTCGAGAAAGTTCGCAAGCTTGCTCCGGAACAAGACATCCAGGACTCCTACGCGCAGATTCGCATGTTCGAATGGTTGCTGGTCGACCAGCGTGCCATCGTCATCAAGATCTGGCTCGACATCACCAAGGACTGCCAGGATCGTCGCTTCGAGACGCGCCGCCAGCACAAGCCCTGGAAGGTGAGCGAGTTCGACATGATCGCGCGCGAGGATTGGGACAAGTACACACCGGCTGCCAATGAGCTGTTCCACCGCACAGGAACGACTTACGCACCATGGTACATTATCTCGTCCGAAGACAAGCGTTTCGCCCGCGTCGCCGCGCTCAAGCTGATCAACCGCATCCTCGAGAAGCGGCTCGGCAAGCACGTTCGCGCAGTCGATCTCGGGGTGAAGTAGAGCAGGGACTGAAACTCGCATCGCGAGGATGAAGTCGAAGGAGAAGTGAGACTGCTTGCGACCTTTAGGTTGGTCGCTCAGCCGTAAGAACCCCGGCTAACTTTTCCGGCAAGCCGTCCAGAGAGTGGAGCAAAAAGTCCCTGAATCACCCGGGTACTGGCGCTCGTCTTCAGCTGAAAAGCTGGCTCTCTCTGGACTTTGCTTCTAAATCAGGCTGTGATATAAGATAGTAGAGGTGCCGCGCGAGATATGAGAGCTGAGAGATTGTTAGGCGACCGGAAGGTCCGCCGATATTCGAAAGAGATAGAGAGAGCGAAAATTTTTGGAACGAACTGATGAGCCCCACGGTTAAAGACTGATACCATATTTGGTGGCGCAGCGGATCGATTTAGTGTCCGCCTTCGGAAGACAAAATCAAAAGTCACTGTCGGTGGTGCCGATCAAGGCAGCGTGAATTACCAGTCCCCGACGGGAAGCCTGAAAAGACAGGCTGCCCGTCGGGGGCTCTGAACAACAAGCCGGCTATTGCGCTGGCAGAACGCTCGTGCCGGAAGAAACTCTGTCAGCCGGCTAGAACGTCAGCTAAACAAACTTACGTCCCAGCGCCCAGTCGCGATTGGCCAGAAGCTTGAGCTCGGTCTCGCGATCGAGATAGCCGAGTTCGAGCACGTGCCACGTCGCGTCAGCATGCGCGGTTGGGAAGCGCTGCGCGAACACGTTTTTGTCGACGCCGCAAAATACGGTGATCAGTACGATGGTCGAACGCCCGGCCAGAGCTCGCTCCCGGAGCAACTTCTCGAACTGCTCGCAAAGTGACGGCTGGATTGCGGGCTCGGGCACTCCATCCACGATCAGCACATCGCAATCGACCAGGTCCGGTCTCAGCCCATGCTTTGTCGTAGGCTTAGTGAGCTCTCCGTCGACGAGGACGATCCTCTCCTCGAGGTCGGCTCCGAGCAAATCGCGGTAGACCGTGATTCTGAAGCTCGCCTTTCCGTTGGCCCGGGCAATCAGAGTGGCGAAGTATCCCTTCGCGCAGCCCGGAGGGCTCGCGATTATGACGTTCTCCCCTCTGGCGAGAAAGTCACCAGCGTAGAGTTGCTCTGCTAGAGCCTTGCTGCTCTCCGGGCAAATGAACTGCTCGGACAGGGGGCGACGAGTTGCAGTTGAAGCTTGGGTGTCCATGAAAAACCTCATTGGTTAGAAATTTGAGCGACGCATAGTCGCCTTGACCACAAGAAACGCGGTCCACGCTGGATGCGCGGAACCGGCAACCAAAGGCGATCAGTCCTTCTTCTGGCCCGGCTTCCTGTTGCCGAACACGAAAGCGCCGAGGACGATCAAGATCATGACTCCGGCGCCCCCGAAGAACATCCAGCTCACATCAGTTGAGTGGCGGCTCTCGAGAACCTCCCAGACCGGCGGCTCGAACTTCGAGACCATGCGGAACGCCTTGGCCAGCTCGTCAGCATTGCGGGCGACGAGGACATTGTCCTCGCCATCAGTGGCGGCGACAAAGTCTAGTGCGCCCGCGATGTTCTGGCGATCGATCGGCTCTGAGGCAATCACCATGTAGACGATGACGTTGAGATCTTGGATGCGCTTCATAAGAGCGTCGGAAGCATCGCCTTGCAGGTCGTCGAAGAAGCTTCCATCGGTGCCGATGAGAAGAATTCTATCGTGATCTTTCGGCGCGTCCGTAAACTGATCGAGCGCCTTGTTCAGGCTTTTGACGATGCTCGTGCCATTGTTCGGCTCTTTGTAGTTTCGCAGAGCCGCCTCGATTTTGGCGCCGTTGTCGAGCTCTCGGTTGAGCAGCACCTCGGCGTCATCGTCGAAGACCATCAGACCGATTTTGTCTTGCGGGCGTGCTTTGGCAAACTCGATGAAGTTCTTGCGCAAAGCACCCGAAATTTCGACGCGTTCAGGCTCATTGATGGCGCCGGGGTAGGTCATGTCCTTTTCGGTTTTCGGTATGCGGACCGATGTTGAACCGGAGTTATCCAGCAAACCGACCACCTCAGCGGGGCGCATCACATCGGTGTACGACTTGTCGACGAACTGCGGACCAGCCAGTCCGAAGAAGAAGAATGCGGCAATGACGCCGGCGAACATCGTCCAGTGATTCAGAACCCGTTGCTTCGGGCTCATATCGGCGGTGATCTCCTTACGCGGAATGTAGATGGCCAGCAGTGAGAGAAGAGCCAGCCATAAGAATGTCGGATGGAGTAAAGCCATCTGGGGATCCTTTTCTGCTTGTGTTGACAAAATTACTCTGTCGTCCACCAAAACACGACGTAGTCAGCCTCCAGGTCACAGCAGTGGTGACCAAAAAATCGCAGAGACTCAATACGGCGTGCTTTTGAGAGTGACTGTAATTCCAGGGTGGAAACTAAGAGAGAACGGTTTCAACATACCTTTTGGAGTGAAGTTCTTCCAAGAGATTGGTGTATCGAATGGTTGAGTAGACTGGATCAGATCCTCTTGACATTAGTTCAAGAACTCTGGAAACCTCGATCAACTCTAAGATTTCTGTATGTGTAATGAGAAATCGTTGCTGTAATATCAGATCTTACTCTGTGGCTGGACTTGCATTTTTTAGGTGAAGGAACTGCCGTCCCTTGCGCTAACTCGCTGTTAATCAGCATGCGTGCGGCGACGAAGTGGAATTAGAGCGGTCGACGAACTGCGGAAGCTGCTTGCGGATTGGCGTTATTTCGCTACCGGGTTGTACTTTTCCCAAATCTTCTGGGCGCGCTCTTCGCAGGCGACTGCCTCGTCTTCGCGTTTCAACTTGCGCAATGTGGCAGCGTACGCCTTGAGCGAGTTGGCGAGAACTGGCGGAAACCCGGCTTTGGAGCGGATATCGATTGCCTCTTTCAAGACCGTCTCGGCGTCTTCGTAGCGTCGATTGTCGAAGAGGAGTGTCCCTAGCGAATAAAGCGAGACGGCAACGTCGAGATGTTCTGCACCTAAAACAGCCCGACGAATCTCGATAGCCTTGCGATAAAGAAATTCGGCTTCAGGAGCCATTGTTTGCGATCGATACAGATCGGCAAGCAGCTGAACGTTCTCCGCCACAATTGGATGCCCGGGCCAGATCTCGTTTGTTTCGATGAGAACCGAATACCGGAATAACGTCTCCGCTTCGTCCGGCTTGCCGTGCTTGAATTTGTCACGGGCAAGAAGAAGCAAGCCGGCGCCGATGTCGCTAAAGGTCTCTATAGCGGCTCCACGAGCGCTTTGTCCGATGAGAGTATCGGCTTTCTTGAAATAATCCAAGGTGCCTTCGTCATCGCCGAGGCGGTTGTATATTAGAGCCAGAGCCATTGACGTCACGCCAATCAAGTGGTGGTTTCCGCCGAAAAGCTCTTCGTAAATATCGAGTGATGAGGCGACTAGCTGCTGGGCATCAGCGAATCGGTTGGCAGCGAAATATAGTCCGGCCAGGTAATTCTGTCGCGTAGCGGTTTCGATATCGCGCTCGCCTCTGGTTGTCCGCGTGATGAGCAGTGCTTGCTGGTAGTAAGGCTCCGACAACGCGAAGCGGTTGAGAACCCTCATGAGCATGCCGAGGTGATGCAGAGCCCGCACCATGCCGTCCGAATCGTCGGGCAGATGCTTCTCGCGCAGTTGCAGTGAGCGCACGTATAGCGCTTCGGCGTCGCTGTACTGTCCGTGGCTGTGGCAGAAATATGCGAGTTTGTCGAGGTGCGGAATCAGCCCGGGGTCGTCTTGCCCCAGCTTCTTCTCTGCTGCTTTTAGCTCACGCTCGAGCGTTTTGTGTTCGTCCATGGCGCGCAATTTTATCATCGTGACTACGTAAATTTCGTGAAGGGTCACGGTTCATAAAGAATTACACGCTGCCAAAGCAAGCCAGTTCGCACGTCACAGAACATTATCGAGAGCATAACTGCGCTTTATTGATCTGCAGGAGCATTCACTCTACGGTGAATTATCTTCCTCCCGTTCCTCAACGAAAAATTCTCGGAAACAGCTAGCGCTTCCATTTCCACGAGCACGCAAAGTTCCTTCCCGGAGCGTTGAGGTCTTTCGCATTGGTTGTTTGCATGCGTCTGTCGTTTCCCGAGTTTCTCGACATCGCAACTCAATTTCAGGATGACAAAGAATGCATGTTAATTTGCAAGACCTTATCCGCTTCCGTCAAAACGCTCTGAATCTTCCACAAGTCGAAGGACTGGAAGACGCGTGTCAGAGCATGTGCTGCGCCGATCCGGGACAAGAGCCGTCCGAATTCGCCACCGTGGCTGAATTCGTAGACGCGCACTCTTCCGACCTGGGATCGCCGTTTTTCGCAATGCCTATCGACGAACTCGTCGGACATGGTACCGTCTGCGGTGCTATCCCCAATGCGTTCACGCCAGACTTCGTGACTCTGCTCAAGAATCACGGCGCCACTACCGTCGTTTTCTTCGCTTCTTTTGACGGTCGCGACATCGTCAATGTTGAGGCCGACACAGTCGAACTCGCCATCTCAGGCGGCGGCTTCGACGCCGACTGCAGCGCCGACCTCGTCGACAAGTGGCGCGATGGACTTTCGGACGCCGCTGTTCAAGCCATCGAAGCTGCTGCCGCCCTCACTCTCGAGGATGCGATGGGTGCTATCCCAGGTGACTGGAGTTGGCGTCCGGAGCCGCACAACGGCTGGACAGTCTGCGAATCGGAGTGATTCGCTGAAGCAGTGATTCCAAAGGAGGATGAGTGGCAAAACGTGTCACTCATCTTTCCTTTCGCTTCTCCCGTAGGCGCTTTTCCTTATCATCGCGAGCTACTATAGCAAGTCGCAAGAAATGCAGAAAGCAGAAAGCATAAGCCGAACCGGCAAGGTCAGGCACGTGGTGACCGCCTTAGAGCGATACACCACGTTTGGTAGGCGTTCCAACTGAGTGGAACGGCGTCGTCCTCAAGCTCGGGGCGCAATGCTCACGGCGAGGGACTCAAGGTTGCGATTGGCGTCGTTGAACAGATTACCTTCTTGCGAGTTCGTCTCTGTTGAAGCGAGTGATAAAGCCGATTCCCACCGAGATCCAAGAGATGATGGTGAACCAAATCGTTGCATTGATGAGCGCGCCGGTAATCACCTCGGCTGATACCGTCAGCGGTGCAACCCACTCAATTGCCGCGAGCAGGGCTCCGTACCAGAACCAACCAGAGAATATGACCGGCACAAGGAATGCCGGCGGTATCACCTCGATAAAGCCAGCAAGTGCGCTGGCGAATGGCGTTCCCCAGAACCATTTCCAAATCTGGTTAATCACCGAGAATGTAAGGCCCATACCTAGCGCCGGAAGAACGCTGACCTGAAGCAACCAGCAAAACGCCATTGCTCCAATTATCGATACGACGACAATCTCGGCAAGCGTAATCCAGCGGTTTACTGCCGGTGCTCGGAAGTTCTCGACGAACGTGAGGATGCTCTCAAGGACCAACCCTACGAGGAGGAAGTAGACCATGCCATGCTTTCTCTCTGTCTACAGAGAAATGTGTTGTTGTTTGTTGTGGGAGCCGGAATGGGTTTACCTCAACCTAAGGGTCGCAAGCAACCGCGCCGGCTGTCCCGATTTTAGCGGAGACCGATGTCGCCGGTGAGCTTGCCGACGCCCACCGTGACCCAGGAGATGATGGAGAACCAGACTGTTGCATTCACGAGCGCGCCGTCGATCGTGGTGGCTGATACCTCCGGCAGTGCAAACACCTGTATTGCCCCGAGGGTTGCTCCGTACCAGGCCGCGCCCGCGAACATGAGCGGCATAATTCCCACGGGCGGAATCATTCCGATGAAATCACCGATTTCGTCACCGTAGTCCGTACCCCAGAACCACTTCGCAGTCTGGTTGATGATCGCGAATGCGAAGCTCATGGCGACGGCGAATAGAACGTTGACCGGAAGCGAATAACAGAAGACGGCTGCGCCGATAATCGAGAAGACGACAATCTCTCCCATTGTTCGCAGGCGCTTCCCAACGGGTGCTTTGAAGTTTTCGAAAAACGTGACAACGCACCCGATGACCAGTCCTGCCAGGAGATAGTGGATCATACTTTAGCTTTCTCTCTGCATTGCAGAGGAGTAGTTGTTGGTGTAGTTCAGTAGCCAGTGGCTGCCGTAAAGTTGCGGGACGACTTGAGTTGCGGAACTACTTCGGGCGTGGAAACGAACGATTCCGGACGTATTCACCAGCGCGTGTCTGGGTGAAGTGGAACGAGTCTGGGCGGGGTGGAACGTGTTGAGGCGTATCGTTGCGAGTTTTTCTTGCCTGAGGTTTGTTGTGCAGTGAGATAGCTGATTGTGTCACTCAACCATCTCTTGCGAAATGGTCTAGAGTTCCTTTTCAAAGGAACCTCTGTTAGTCCGGTATTGGCGAAAGCATGGTGGCTGAGCGGCTTTCGAGAGCCGTCTGACCGTTGATGCCAGTATAAATGCCACTCAATGAAAATTTCAGTTAATCACAATCGCGTCGCGAAGCTCGCAAAGGCTTTGGATATTGCCGAGGGAAGCGGACTGGTTTCCGGGCGCTGGACTTGCTTGCCGCCCTTCTGGATGGGATTTGTTTCCAGAACTACTACACCAAGTAGCGATCCGAGCCAAAAAAAGAAAGCAGGTCACCCTCCATGGATGGGTACCGGTTAAGGTGTGGGTGCCTGCTTTCTACACATTGCTAGTAACGGGGCGGTTTATAGCTTAGGAGTTGTAGCTATCGACGCAACCATGGGCGTGCCAACGGTTCAAGTCGCTAGGTTCCTCATCCCAATCCTTCACTCGATCCTCCAACGATTCTCGCTCCGGCTCGCTTTCGAAGTAGGTGACATTGGCACCATCCTGGCAGCCCCAACCAGTGGTGTCGCACCAACCTGACGCATAAGCGAACCTTCCGTCCTTCATCTCCAGCAGAAATCCTCCACTCCATTCCGCGTAGTCGCCTTGCTCTCCCCAGGACGCGATAACTCTTTTGACGTTGTGAGGATCAACGCCGCAGACATTCAGGGTTTCCGTGTAATCGTACAGTGCATAGGACATGATATTTCTCCTTTAGTACCCATCCATTCGAGGCGGGACTTCGGGATAGCTTCACGCTTATGTGGCACGATGTTCGGTCATCCTGTTCGCGTCTAGTTTTGCGGGAGGCGGTCGACTGCTTGTCTCGAAGAGACAGCGAAATTGAGCTTGTGAACTGGAGTTCTAGAAGGTTTTTTGCGAACT
>AGTN01247105.1_pt1 | contig 10151 bp, 4 predicted proteins | sample 314218 | NCBI WGS metagenome assembly AGTN01 (sample SAMN02954264, study PRJNA73603) | bioreactor metagenome | biome: terrestrial; feature: non-aerated bioreactor; material: poplar woody material; isolation source: poplar biomass | place: USA | collected 2006-12 | reverse complement strand
GTCGACCACCTCGCCGATACGCGCGGCGGCCTCCGACAGGCCGCGCACCACGGCATCGGTGTGGCGGGCCGCGCTCACCGCCTCGCGGGCGATGCCGGCGGATTGCCCGACCTGGCGGGAAATCTCGGAGATCGAGGCGTTCAGCTCTTCCGCCGCCGCCGCCACCGTCTCCACATTGGCCGAGGTCTGCGACACGGCGGCGGCCACCACCGAGCTTTCCTCGGTGGTGCGGTCGGCGGTGCCGGTCATGGTGGTGGCGGTGGAGCGCATCTGGGCGGCGGCCGCGTTGACCGCCTGGGCCGCGGCCGACACGCCCTCGTCCAGGTCGCGGGCCAGGGTGGCCAGGGTGTCGCGGCGCTCCGCCTCGGCCTGGCGGCGGCTGCTTTCCTGCTCGTGGTGCAGGTCCTGGACCTCGATGGCGTTCTTGCGGAACACCTCGACCGCCTCGGACATCTCGCCGATCTCGTCCCGGCGCGCGACCGACCCCACCACCACGCTGGTGTCGCCCGCCGCCAGACGGTGCATGACGGCCGACAGCGCCGTCAGGGCCGACACGATGTGGCGCCCGATCAGGTACGAGATGCCCAGCACGACCAGCATGACCACGGAGATCAGGATGGCCTGGCTGGTGACGGCCTGACGGAAGGCGGCCTCGACGTCGTCGATGTAGATGCCCGAGCCGACCACCCAGCCCCACTCGTCCACGCCCATGACGTAGGAGACCTTGGGAACCGGCTGCTCGAAACCCGGCTTGGGCCACAGATAGTCCACGAAGCCGGCCTTGTTCCGGGCCACCTCCTCGACGAAGGCGGTGAACAGCTTCTTGCCGGCCGGATCCTCGAACCCGGCCAGTTCCTTGCCGTCCAACTCGGGCCTGATGGGATGCATGACCATGCGCGCGCGCATGTCGTTGACCCAGAAATACTCGCTGCCGCCATAGCGCAGCGGCTTCAGCGCCGCCAGGGCGGCCGCCTTGGCCTCATCGGTGGCCATGCGCCCGGCCTTGGCCTCGGTCACGTAATGGCCGATCAGTCCATGGGCGACCTCGACCAGTTGCTGGGTCTTGATCCGGCGGCTGTCCATCAATTCGGCCTTGAAGTAGGACAGACCCAAGGCGACCATCAGGACCATGCCGACCAGAGAGGCCACCACGATCAGCAATATCTTCGAGCGCACGCGCCAATTGTCGATGAACATTCCCGTTCCCCCACCCTGCCGCTTTTCGCGGTTTCTTGGCTTATGGGCTTTATACCCTGAGTGATTATGGAGCTAATCCCTGTGCGCCGGTCAATGATGCGATGGCATAGGTTGGATAGGAAATAAGAAAAGGGGCGCCCACTACGGGACGCCCCTTCCTCGTCATGCCATTATAGGTAGGTCAGCGCGGCAATTCGCTGCTCCCCATCAGGAACTCGTCCACCGCGCGGGCGGCCTGGCGGCCTTCGCGGATGGCCCACACCACCAGGCTTTGCCCACGGCGGATGTCGCCGGCGGCGAAGACCTTGGGATTCGAGGTCTGGTAGGTGACGGTATCGGCCTCGACGTTGCCGCGTCCGTCCTTTTCCAGGCCCAGGCCGTCCACCAGGCCTGCGTGCACCGGATGGACGAAACCCATGGCCAGCAGCACCAGATCGGCTTCCAGGACGAATTCGGTTCCGGCGATGGGCTGGAACCTGGCATCGACCTCGACGCAGTTCAGGCCCTTGACCTGGCCGTTCTCGCCGAACACCGACTGCGTCGCCACCGACCAGCGGCGCTCGCAGCCCTCGTCGTGGCTGGTCGAGGTGCGCAGTTTGTTGGGCCACAGCGGCCACGACGCCAGCTTGTCTTCCTTCTCCGGCGGCTTGGGCAGGATCTCGATCTGGACGACCGAGGCCGCACCCTGGCGGTTGGAGGTGCCGACGCAGTCGGAACCGGTGTCGCCGCCGCCGATGACCACCACCTTCTTTCCCGTCGCCAGGATGTCGGCCGCGCCGACCGCCTCGCCGGAGACGCGGCGGTTCTGCTGGGCCAGGAAGTCCATGGCGAAATGCACGCCGGTCAGGTCGCGTCCCGGCACCGGCAGGTCGCGCGGCTTTTCCGAACCGCCCGCCAGCACCACGGCGTCGTAGCCGTCCAGTTCGGACACCGGCACGGTGACGCCGACATGGGCGCCGGTGCGGAATTCCACCCCTTCCGCCTTCAACTGCGCGGCGCGGCGCTCGATAACCCGCTTGTCCAGCTTGAAGTCGGGGATGCCGTAGCGCAGCAGTCCGCCGACATGGGCGTTCTTCTCGTAGACCACCACGGAATGGCCGGCACGGGCCAATTGCTGCGCGGCGGCCAGGCCGGCCGGGCCGCCGCCCACCACCGCCACATTCTTGCCGGTGCGGGGTTTCGAGGTGTCGGGCCTGATCCCGCCATCCGCCCAGCCGCGCTCCACCACCGCATGCTCGATGGTCTTGATGGCGACCGGGATGTCCTCCAGGTTCAGGGTGCACGACGCCTCGCACGGGGCGGGGCAGACGCGGCCGGTGAATTCCGGGAAGTTGTTGGTGGAATGCAGCACCTCGAGGGCCTCTTTCCACCGGTTCTTGTAAACCAGGTCGTTCCAGTCCGGGATGATGTTGTTCACCGGGCAGCCCTGGTGGCAGAACGGGATGCCGCAATCCATGCAGCGCGCGCCCTGCTTGGACAGCTCCTCGTCCGTCAGCGGCCTGGTGAACTCGTTGTAGTGCCTCACGCGTTCGGCGGGCGTCTCGTAGCCCGGAGTCTGGCGCGGAAATTCCTTGAAGCCGGTCGCCTTTCCCATGGTCAGCGCCCTCCCGCAACGGCGAGTTTGGGCTCTTGCGCCTTGGCCATTTCGAGCAGGGCGCGCCGGTAGTCCACCGGCATCACCTTGACGAACTTGGGCATGTAGTACTCCCAATTCAGCAGGATGTCGTGGGCCCGCTTGGACCCCGTGTAGTGGACGTGGTTGCGCAGCATGGCCTGGATGCGGTCGGCGTCGCCGCGGGTCATGTCGCCCATGACGTCCACCAGGCCGTGGGCCTCCAGGTCGTTGGACTGGCCCTCGTGGGCGCGCATGGCCTCTTCCTCTGCGGTCACCGGCTCGAGTTCGACCATGGCCATGTTGCAGCGCCTGGCGAAATCGCCGGCCTCGTCCAGCACATAGGCGACGCCGCCCGACATGCCGGCGGCGAAGTTGCGCCCGGTCGGGCCGATGACCAGCACGCAGCCGCCGGTCATGTACTCGCAGCCGTGGTCGCCGACGCCCTCGATCACCGCGATGGCGCCCGAGTTGCGCACGGCGAAGCGTTCGCCGCCGACGCCGCGGAAATAGACCTCGCCCTCGGTGGCGCCGTACAGCACGGTGTTGCCGACGATGATGTTGTCCTCGGGCACGATCTTCGACGCCTTGGGCGGATAGATGACGATCTTGCCGCCCGACAGGCCCTTGCCGACGTAGTCGTTGCCTTCGCCTTCCAGTTCCAGCGTCACGCCGCGCGCGGTGAAGGCGCCGAAGGACTGGCCGGCGGTGCCGGTCAGCTTGACGGCGATGGAATCGTCGGGCAGGCCGGCCTGGCCGTGGACCCTGGCGACCTCGCCCGACAGCATGGCGCCGACCGAACGGTCGGTGTTGTGGACCGGCTTGACGATGTCGACGCGGACGCCGCCGTCGATGGCGGCGCGGGCCTCGGCAATCAGCCGGCGGTCCAGCACGGCGTCGAGGGCGTGGTCCTGCGATTCGACGTGGCGGACCGGCTCGCCCTTGGAATCGACCTTGTGGAACAGGCGCGAGAAGTCCAGGCCGGCGGCCTTCCAATGGGCGATGGCCTTGTTGGTGTCGAGCAGGTCGGAGCGGCCGATCAGTTCGTCCAGGGTGCGCGCGCCCAGCTTGGCCATCCACTCGCGCACTTCCTCGGCGACGAAGAAGAAGTAGTTGATGACGTGCTCGGGCTGGCCCTTGAACCGCTTGCGCAGGTCGGGATCCTGGGTCGCCACGCCCACCGGGCAGGTGTTGAGGTGGCACTTGCGCATCATGATGCAGCCCGCCGCGATCAGCGGTGCGGTGGCGAAGCCGAACTCGTCGGCGCCCAGCAGCGCGCCGACGATGACGTCGCGGCCGGTGCGCAGCGCGCCGTCCACCTGCACCGGAACGCGTTTGCGCAGGTTGTTCAGCACCAGGGTCTGGTGGGTCTCGGCCAAACCGATCTCCCAGGGCGACCCCGCATGCTTGATCGAGGTCAGCGGCGACGCGCCGGTGCCGCCGTCGAAGCCGGAGATGGTGATGTGGTCGGCCTTGGCCTTCGCCACGCCGGCCGCCACCGTACCCACGCCCAGTTCCGACACCAGCTTCACCGAGATGCGGGCGGCGGGATTGACGTTCTTCAGGTCGTAGATGAGTTGGGCCAGATCCTCGATCGAATAGATGTCGTGGTGCGGCGGCGGGCTGATGAGGCCCACGCCCGGCGTGGAATGACGCACGCGGGCGATGTTCTTGTCCACCTTGTGGCCGGGCAACTGGCCGCCCTCGCCGGGCTTGGCGCCCTGGGCCATCTTGATCTGGATGTCGTCGGCATTGACCAGGTATTCGGCGGTGACGCCGAAACGGCCCGACGCCACCTGCTTGATGGCCGAGCGCTTGGAATCGCCGTTGGGCAGGGGCTGGAAGCGTTCGGCCTCCTCGCCGCCCTCACCGGTATTGGACTTGCCGCCGATGCGGTTCATGGCGATGGCCAGCGTGGTATGGGCTTCGTAAGAGATGGAGCCGAACGACATGGCGCCGGTGACGAAGCGCCTGACGATGTCCTTGGCGGGCTCGACTTCGTCCAGCGGGATGCCGTTTCCGGCGGGCTTGATCTCGAACAGGCCGCGCAAGGTCAGCAGGCGGCCCGACTGCTCGTCGATGGCGCGCGAGAACTCCTTGAACTTCTCATAGGAATTGGTGCGCACCGCATGCTGCATGGCGGTGATGGTCTCGGACGTCCAGGCGTGCTCCTCGCCGCGGACGCGCCAGGCGTAGTCGCCGCCCACGTCGAGCGCGTTGCGGTAGACGGGCGCGTCCGAATAGGCGGTCTGGTGGCGGCGCACCGATTCCTCGGCCACCTCGGCCAGGCCCACGCCCTCGATGCGGCCGTGGGTGCCGGCGAAATACCTGTTCAGGAACGCGGTGGACAAGCCCACAGCATCGAAGATCTGCGCGCCGCAATAGGACTGATAGGTCGAGATGCCCATCTTGGCCATCACCTTGAGGATGGCCTTGTCGATGCCCTTGATGAAGCGCTTCTGCACCTCGGCGCTGGACAATTGCTCGGGCAGGGTCGGGCGCATGGCCTCCAGCGTTTCGAAGGCGAGATAGGGATTGACCGCCTCGGCGCCGAAACCGGCCAGACAGCACATGTGGTGGATTTCGCGGGCCTCGCCGGTCTCGACCACCAGGCCGACCTGGGTGCGCAGGCCCTCGCGGATGAGATGATGGTGCACCGCCGACACCGCCAGCAGCGACGGCACCGGGATGCGCTCGGGCCCGACCTTGCGGTCGGACAGGATCAGGATGTTGTAGCCCTCGCCCACCCGCGACTGGGCGTCGCGGCACAGCGATTCGATGGCCTTTTCCATGCCGGCGGCGCCCGACGAGGCCGGCCAGGTGATATCGAGCGTCACCGAGCGGAAGCCGGAATTGGGTACCTGCTCGATGCGGCGGATCTTTTCCAGGTCCTCGTTGGTGAGGATCGGCTGCTTCACTTCCAGCCGCTTGCCCTCGGGGGCGTCGTCGTTGCGCTCCAGCAGGTTGGGGCGCGGGCCGATCAGGCTGACCAGGCTCATCACCGATTCCTCGCGGATGGAATCGATGGGCGGATTGGTCACCTGGGCGAAGCATTGCTTGAAATAGGAGAACAGGCTCTTGGCCCGGTTGGACAGCACGGCGATGGGGGTGTCGCTGCCCATGGAGCCGATGGCTTCCTGGCCGGTCACGGCGATGGGCTGCATCAGGAACTTCAGGTCTTCCTGGGTATAGCCGAACACCTGCTGGCGGTCGAGCAGCGTCGCCTGGTCGAAGCCCTTGGGCTCGACGTCGATCTTCAGTTCCTCCAGCACCAGCTGGGCCTCGTCCAGCCATTGCCGGTAGGGCTTTTCCGAGGCGAGCCGGGCCTTGATCTCCTCGTCGTCGATCAGGCGGCCCTGCTCCAGGTCGATCAGCAACATCTTGCCGGGCTGCAGGCGCCACTTCTTGACGATCCGCTCCTCGGGGAAGGACAGCACGCCCATCTCCGACGCCAGCATGATCTTGTCGTCGTCGGTGATGAGATAGCGCGCCGGGCGCAGGCCGTTGCGGTCCAGGGTGGCGCCGATGGTGCGGCCGTCGGTGAAGCACACCGCCGCCGGACCGTCCCACGGCTCCATCAGCGCGGCGTGGTATTCGTAGAAGGCGCGGCGCTTCTCGTCCATCAGCGGATTGCCGGCCCAGGCCTCGGGCACCAGCATCATCATGGCGTGCGGCAGCGAATAGCCGCCCATGACCAGCAGTTCCAGCGCGTTGTCGAAGCTGGCGGTGTCGGACTGCCCCTCGGCGATCAGCGGGAACAGCTTCCTGAGGTCTTCGCCCAGCACCGGTGAACTCATGGCGCGGCGGCGCGCGTTCATCCAGTTGACATTGCCGCGCAGCGTGTTGATCTCGCCGTTGTGGCAGATCATGCGGAACGGATGGGCCAGACGCCAACTGGGGAAGGTGTTGGTCGAGAAGCGCTGGTGGACCAAGGCGAGCGCCGAGACCATGCGCGGGTCTTCCAGGTCGCGGTAATAGACGCCGACCTGATCGGCCAGCAGCATGCCCTTGTAGACGATGGTGCGCGACGACAGCGACGGGATGTAGAAATCCTTGTCGGCGCCGGCCGGAACGCCGTTCTCGGCCTGCTTGCGGATGACGAACAGCTTGCGCTCGAAGGCATCCTGGTCGGCGCAATCGGCGCCCTTGCCCACCAGCACCATGCGCACCTTGGGCTCGGTCGGCTTGACCGTCTCGCCCAGGCAGGAGCCGTCGGTGGGAACCTCGCGCCAGCCCAGCAGCACCTGCCCCTCGGCCTTGATGAGGCGTTCGACCATGGTTTCGCAAGCCGCGCGCAGCGACGGATCCTGAGGCAGGAACACGATGGCGGCGGCATAGGAGCCCGGAGCCGGCAGGGTGACGCCCTGCCTGGCGGCCTCGGCGCGCAGGAAGGCGTCGGGCAACTGGATCAGGATGCCGGCGCCGTCGCCGGCCAGCGGGTCGGCGCCGACGGCGCCGCGATGGGTCAGGTTCCTGAGGATTTCCAGACCCTGCCGGACGATCTCGTGCGACTTGCGGTTCCTGATGTCGGCAATGAAGCCGACGCCGCAGGCGTCGTGTTCGTATTGCGGGTCATACAATCCCTGCGCTTCAGGCAATCCGCTCATCCTCAACCCTCGGCCCCTCCCGCCCGAGGCGGATGGCACCAGCCATTCGCCCGCGGCCGTCTCTCAAGTTTTTTCCAAAACCGGGGGCGATGCGCGCTAAGGAATCCGCGCGCGCTGCCGCCCCTTAGGCGCAAAGGTGACTTCATACGGCATTCGTCGCGCTACGCCAAGGAAAACACACGCCGTTTCGGCCTGCCCCCCTAATCCCGAAGAACAGGGCAAGCATACTGCCCCAAGGGGTAGGAAGCCCATACCCCAACGCGACGTTTCGCAATGGAAGGGACCGTCCCCCCCGCGGTTTTGCGGGACTTGGACAGGCCGCCGGCGCGTTTCCACCTTAAGCTCTTGCCCGTCACGCCGAATCGCGTTCCATCTGGTTCTTTCCTTCGCAGTCGAGAACCATTATGGTTTGACGGCTGTCGGCAGGAAAAGACGCACAGTCTTGATTCATCGATCACCATCTGGGGAATTTTCCTTGTCCTGCGGCGACCAGGGATGGGTGCAAATTTAAGTCATGAGCGACGACTTCGAACTCTTTGGCGATACTCCGGCTCCGACCGCGTCACCTGCCGCCGCACCCGCATCCCGGAGCGACGACGGCCTGTTCTTCGACGACGACGATTCCGCCGCGGCCACTCCGGCCATCCCCCCGGGCATAAGCATGAGGGAGCGGGTGGTCCAGTACCTGGACCTGTTCGCCGTGGACGATGCCGCCCAGACCCTGATCCGCGACAACAGCGCGCGCGTGGTCGAGTCGACGGGAACGCTGGTCGGCGAGGCCTCGGCCTGGGTGACCCGCTTCCCGCCCTTCGGCGAAAAGCTGGCCGGCGACGCCGGCACCACGCTGCAAGGCGTGCTGGTGGAGCACTGGCAGCACCTGTACCGCTGCGAATTCACCGCCGACTACATCGCCACCGCCCAGCAACTGGGCTTCATGCTGGCCTATCTCGACCTCGGCGCGTCGTGGTACCAGGCCATGGCCTCGGCCGGCGCCGCCCGCGCCCTCGACATGCTGCGGACCAACCGCAACTTTCCCGCCCTGGCCCAGGCCTTGGGCAAGGTGGCGCAACTGGACGTGTCGCTGGTCACCCACGATTATTTCGAGGCCGCCAAGCAGGCCCGCGCCAAGACCGTCACCGACCTCGCGCTGGGCTTCGAGCGCTCGATCAAGGGCGTGGTGGACGAGGTGGGCGCCATGGCGGTCAGCCTGAAATCCCATTCCGACGAGATGCTGTCGCGCCTGTCGCACATGGATTACGAGACGGTCAACATGGCCGCCGCCGCCGAGGAGGCGTCGTACAGCGTCGATAACATCGCCCAGAACACCACCGATCTCGCCGAGTCCATCGAGCGCATCCGCGTCAACGTGGTGCGCACCGCCGACGCCGCCGAGCAGGCCGCCGACGCGGCGCTGGCCACCGACGAGGCCATGCGCGGCCTGCTGGACGTGGCGTCGCGCATCGGCAAGATCGGCGAGACCATCGACATCATCGCGCGCCAGACCCGCATGCTGTCGCTGAACGCCACCATCGAGGCGGCGCGGGCCGGGGCCGCCGGGCGCGGCTTCGCCGTGGTCGCCCAGGAGATCAAGAAGCTGTCCGAGCAGACCAGCCGGGCCACCCACGACATCGCCGCCTCGGTGCAGGAGGCGGTTTCGGCCACCAACACCGCGGTGGCGACCATCCACCACACCGTCGACGCGGTCACCGGCATCAACCAGGTGGCGACGGAGGTCCGCCGCGCGGTGGAAACCCAGACCGCCTCCACCAGCACCATCGCCAACCACGTGGGCGAGGCCGCCTCGGGCGCCAAGGCGGTGACCAGTTCGGTCAACAGCGCCATCGAGGCGCTGGGCGTCTCGTCCTCGGCCGCGGGCGAGCTCAACCGCTCGGCCGACGCCCTGGCCGCCAAGGCCGAGCACATGCGCAACGAGGTGGACAACTACCTTATCCGCCTGCACGAGATGGCGTGATTTCCGCGCCGCGCCGCCACCGTTGAGGCGTCACGCCCGCGACAGCGGGAATGACGCCTCAACGGGAAGACCGTCTATGCCGCCAGACGGGCGATCCAGCGTTCGATGGCGCGGACGTGTTCGGCCTCTTCCTCGACGAACTCGCGGGCCAGGACGCGGATTTCCGGATCGTCGGTCTTGGCCAGAACGTCGGCATAGAAGGCAAGGCCGCGTTTTTCCGCCTCCAGCGCCAGATCCATGGCCTGGGTCACGTCCATGTTGGGATCGGCGCCCCAGATGGCGGCGGCTTCGGGGCTTTCCTCGTCCGGCCACTGGAACTGGCCGGGGCTCATCTCCGGCAGATCGCGGAAACCGCCGCGCTTGCGCGCCTCTTCCAGGTGCAGGCGCGAGAAATGCGCCATCTGGCGGAAGAACTCGGCCACCTCCTGGTTCTCGAAGGATTTGGCGGCATCGGCCAGTTCGTCGAAACGCAGCGCAGCCTCCTGCTCCAGCCGCGCCGCATACACCAGGAATTCCTCGACCGACTTCATGTTCTTGCTCCATAGACGTCAAAGGTTCGCTGGCGAAAGCTGCAAACCCTAACGTTCATGGACGCGTTTTTCAAAATGATTCCAGTCCGCGCATGGGAACCATGCGTGCGCACCTATTCGGCCGAGACGATCCAGCCGCCGCCCAGCACCCGCTCGCCGCGATAGAACACGCAGGCCTGCCCCGGCGCCACCCCCTCCTCGGCCGCCTCCAGCACCACCTCGGCGGCGCCGTC
>AGTN01003000.1_pt1 | contig 10187 bp, 5 predicted proteins | sample 314218 | NCBI WGS metagenome assembly AGTN01 (sample SAMN02954264, study PRJNA73603) | bioreactor metagenome | biome: terrestrial; feature: non-aerated bioreactor; material: poplar woody material; isolation source: poplar biomass | place: USA | collected 2006-12 | reverse complement strand
TTCCCGTCATCAATCTGACGAATCTGATCAAGAACAGGTTCGCGCTTCTCCTCGCGCTTATGATAATAATTGTGATAGCCGGATTTTCCGGCTATATGATAGTGCTCGGCGGGGTGCTCGAATACGCTCAAAACAAGTCGGCGGCGCTTCTCTCTCCCGAATTTCTTTTGAAAATCAGGGAGACGGCGGGCGGAATTTTCCCGTTCAATCTTTACGCCAACGTCCTCTACGGCGAAAAAATCCTTTATTCGCTCGGGATGATTTTACTTTTGAGCGTCGTCTTAGGCGCCGGGGCCTATATAGCGGCAAGAAAGAGCGTTTACCCGATAGTCCTGAAGAGCATCGAGAGGGAATCCGAGGCTTTCGAGAAAAAGACGCCCGATCTCGTCAGGCCGGTCTTCGCCGCGCTCCTCAGGAAAGAATACCTTATGATCTTCCGCTCGCTCACCTACTCCTTTCAATATTTAGCGATGGCGCTCACGGCTCCCGTAATGGTATTTTTCTGCAACCGCCTCGCGTCCTCTATAGGCGACAAGGGCGTCGGAGGAAGGATAATACCCGGTTTGACCTTGCTCGTCGTAATAATCTTCGTCACTATTATCGTCTCCTTCGCCTCGACCGCGGTCAGCAGAGAGGGCAATACCTTCTATTTGACTAAAATAATGCCGGTCTCCTACGCCTATCAGATAGCGGTCAAGCTCGTCCTCTATTTAATCGTAGCCTCGGCCTCGGTAATTTTGAGCCTGACCGTGGTGGGCGCCGCCTTCGGCGGCGAGGCCTACGGAAATAACGTCAAGTTCGGCGATTTGGCGGCGATTTTCGCGATCGCCGAGCTCCTGATAGTCGCCTTGACCGCGCTCGCGATAAGGAGCGACATAAAGTACCCCTCGTTCGAGACCTCGAAGAGCGGAGACCTTAGCGAGGCCGGCAAAAACGTTTCGACAAATATCCTCTTCGGATGCGTGTTCGCCGTCCTCTACGGCCTCGCGGTGATGATATTTTCCTATGTCCCCCTCAGGATCTCGGGCGTTACGGTGATCGGCGGAAAGGGGAGCGCGTATCTCTTTTTGATCCTCTTCTCCGCGATTTTCGCTCTCTACGAGCTTCTGAGGCTCTTCCGGCGCCTGAATAAGCGCTATAATTCGATAAAGGAGTAACCGGAATGAAAAAAATCATTATAGGAATGCTCCTTTTGATCCCCCTGATAATCGTCGCCAGCGTTCTGCTCGCGATAGACGTGATAACCGTTCAGGCCTATATAGCCGTCGACAGGATAGAGCTCAACTATCAGTCGCTCGAATTGAACCTCTCGGACGGCTCCTTCGACGGATTGAGGGCGACCGTTTACCCGACCGGCGCGAGGAATAAAACGGTGATCTGGACGGTGGAAAATTTGACTCCGACCGTAGAATACGACGGCGATATCGCGGCGGTGGATCAATCGGGAAAGATAACCCTTTACAGCTACGGAGTCTTCGACGTGGTCGCGACCGCCGCGGACGGAAACAAAAAAGCCGTCTGCCCCGTCTACGTAAAGGGCGACCGGGTGACGGGGATAACTCTCCTCGCTCCCGAAACCTCTCTCGAGGTCGGCCGGAATATGAGGCTCGCCGCCGTCTTCAGCCCCGTCGACGCGGTCTTGAAGGAAGTCGAATTCACCTCCTCGGATCCGTCCGTCCTTAGAGTCGATCAAAACGGGATAGTCGTAGCCCTCTCGCCGGGCGCCGCGAAAATCACCTGCTCCTCCGACGGTATAACCGCGGAGAGCGAGACGATAACGGTTTTGCCCGCGGCCACGTACTTCGGGAACGAAGTCTACGTCCCGGGAAACCGCGTCCTTCTTTCCGATTACCTTTCGGGAACGCCCGCGGTAATTTCCGGCGGACATATCGAGGGCGGGGAGTTCGTATTCGATCCGGGGGCGGATTCCGCCGTTCTTGAAACGGGCGGCAAGGAATTCAGATTTATCAAATGCGCTTCGGGCGAAATAATAATTGAAAACGAAAATATTTTGAACGGCGGAGAGTTCCGGCAGGGGAAACTCCGGCTGGTTCTGAAAGCCGTATTTTTGGAGAGCGCCCGCCGCTACTCGTCCTTTCCTTCGGCTGATTTTGAGAGCTCGGATAGTTCGATCGCCTCGATAGGCTCCGACGGCAAAGTGACTCTGAACGCGAGCGGCGAGGTCGTTCTGACTGCCCGTTCCGCCGGATTTTCCGCTTCGGTTTCCATAAAATCGGTCAAGCCGGTCAGCCTGATCGTCCTCGACAACAGAAACGAGTCGGACAGGCGGGGGATAGCCGCGGAAACTGTCTTCGGCAATAAATATTACGAAAACGGAGTTTTGAAAAACGCCTTTCTCGACATAGGGATAATCTTCCCCTCGGGAGCGAAAACGGACGAATTCTTCTATTCGACCGACAAGCCCTCGGTCGCGTCCTTTATCGACGGAAGGCTGGAGATCTTCGGCGACGTAAGCGGGATAGAGACGATAACCGCCACGGTGACGGCCAAAATCTCGCCCTACGAATCGCTGCCGCCCGTCTTCAAGACGAGGACGATAAGGATCAAAGAGGGCGTAAACTGCCGGAGTTTCGACGACCTGAAAAGGGCGACGGAAGCCGGCCTCGACGCTATGCTCTTTGCCGATATCGGTTATCCCGAGAGCGGCGGAAATATCGTCCTTAGATCGAACATATACGGGAACGGCAGAGTTATAGACGCGACGCCCTTTATGGATAAGAAGACGGAATTCAAAATGATCGAAATACGGGCCTCGGGCGTTCTTATATCGAACGCCATTCTGAGGAGCGACGTCCCCGAAAATATCGTAAAGTCCGACGGGCTCAGAGGGACGATCCTTCAGATAGGCTCCAAAACCTCGCCCGACTTCATAACCGGCATAAGGATAGAATATTCGGTTTTGGAAAACTGCTATCACAATATCGTGGCGGACAGGGCCGGGTTCAAAGTGACGGGCTCGATAATCAGGAACGCGTCCAACTTCGGCGTGTTTTTGGAGAGCACGGAAAACGGCGACAGCTATTCGTACAGCGAGGCCGCCTTCAAAAATTCGGTAATTTCAAATATCGTCGCTCCCGCGATCGCCGTGGTCGCATCCACGCCCGCGGAGAGGCAGTCGACCTTGAAAATCGAGGGCTTCCTCGATATCTATAACTGGCAGCAGCTCGACTCGATGAGGATGATAGACAGGGAGCTTCTCAAAGGCAACCCCGCCGTCAACGAATGGCTGAAGACCTTGCTCAAAACCATGCTTCGCCAGGAATTCGCAAAAAAAGATTACGATGAAATAAGGTATGACGAGGGCGAAATCTCCTATATGCACCTCGGGATAATCACCGCGGGAGCCTTTTTCGACTGCACGACCGTGCCCGAAATCGAGGATACGAGATTGAAACCTACCGAGCTGAAAATTTTGGACAATTTTGGCTTGAGGCCGGTCCTCGTCTACGGCTACGACAAGTACGCCGACATAACGCCGAGTATGGAGCCGGTGGAGAACGAGGAGCTGTACGAAAAATTGAGAGGTTGATTTAAATTGAGGATTGAGGAAATTTATAATTTCGGAAAATGAGTCATTCGTAATACCGTAAAGCCGTAAGGCGCCAAAGTAACGGACGACTCTTTTTCTGAAAACGCCGGTTTTTCGGGAAGGGGCGCGTTTTTACCGCGCTCTTTCCAATTTAACACCTCCCTTGCCGGAAGCATGATCTCAAGGGGAATTTCCGCCTTTTCGTCGTATTTCACGGTATAATTTTTTCCGTCGAAAACGGGCGCGAAGTTCCATTTGCCTTGCGGAACGTAGCCCCTGTCCCTATACGGGCCCTCGCCGTAGCTTATCTCCTTAGCGGGAATTTTATAGGACAATAGCAGGGGGCCGCGGCGGTAGCTTACCGAACCGTCGGAATTCTCGATTTCCCGGAGGGGCATATCGAAATCAAGCTCTATCTCTTCCCCCGCCTTGAAATCGCCTTCGATTTCGATAATTCCTTCGCTCTTTTTATATCTTTTTCCGCCGCAGGAGACCGACAGGGCCGTCCCTTCGGGGACGCGGAAAGAGAGACGAGCGGGGGAGCCTTCGATAATCTTAATGATCCCTTTGTCCGAATACGGATAGTCCGTTTCTATGTCGAGTTTAATTTTATCCGCGGAGATATCCGCGGAGGCGTACTGAGCGAAAAATAAGCCCTCGCCGCCCGTTTTATAAACTATCGAGCGCGCGAATTTGGGATACGCCTGGTGCATATTCGCGGCGCAGCAGCCGAAGTTGGGCGCTATCCCGAAGGTGTTCCCCTCTTTTCCTACGTCAAAAAAGCCGTGATGCGCCCTCGCGGCGTTCAGCTGGTTTACCTGCTCTACATACTGGTGCGCCTTCATATCGGGCGTAAAGGCGGCGGGCAGGGCGTTGCAGGCTAAAAATTCAAGCTTGTCGAGGTAATAACCGTCGCCGGTTATTTCAAACAGGATTTCATAGGAATACATCGCCTCGGCTATCGAACACAGCTCGATCCCCCTGTCGGGGGAATTGCCGTCGAGATGCTCGTCTGAGGAGAGAGCGCCCGCGGCGTTTCCGTGATATTCGAGAAGAGTTTTCAAACCTTCCCTTATTATTTCGGGCTCTCCCGTCAGCGCCGGATATTTAATCGCCATGGCGACGTTTACGCCGTGAGTGTACATCAGGTTTTGCATAAATTTAGAGGAATTCAGGCGCGCGATCGAGGCGGGAGAGGACTCCTTGAGGGGCTTTACGCCGTGCTTTTTCTTCTGGTCGCCGCTTTCGCCCAAAACCCGGCCGATATTTATGACGCGGCGGTCGAGATATTTTCTCGCGCTCTCTTTATACGGAACGTTTTTGAAATAATTTACCCAGTCGAGAGTGTTGTTTTTGACGAAATCGACGAGAGGCAAAACCGACTTGTCGCCCGTTTGTTCTATGTAATAATTTATAGGTATGAGCTCTTCGATCGACCTCGCGACGGCCCACATAAAGAATCTGGGAGCGCCCCCGGAGAGCTGAAAATCGAAGTATTTTTTGAAAAAGGGGAGGACGCGCCCGTCTCCCGTCGCCTCGTGATAGGATACGAGGGCCTTCAAAGCGACCGTCCTCGACCACGGGTCGCGGCTCCTGACCGGCCCGAAAAAACCGCTCTCTTTTTGGCTCGAAAGTATGGCGTTTACCCATTTTTCGGCTTTTTCGATAAGATTTTTATCTTTTAAAATATATGCGAGAGGCACGAGCCCGTCGAGATAGTACGGCCCCCTCTCCCACGCCTCCCCCATGCCGCCGAGCCACGCCGAATCGTCGGACAGATCGTACCATACCTCGCCTATATGCCCGGTCAGCCCGTCGGCCTGCGCCCGAAGCCTTTCGAGCAGGCGGCCCTTCGGAATTATCGAGTTGAAAGGTAATTTTTCAAATTTCATAATAATCCTTTCCGCTTCTAAATATAGTACCTTGCCTGCGCAAACCACAGCTCGTGATACTTTCCTTTTTCGTCCTTCAAGAGCTCGTCGTGCGAGCCGTACTGGACTATCCTTCCCCCGTCGAAGACGGCGATCTTATTGCAAAACCTTGTCGAGGAGAGGCGGTGCGAGATGTAGACGGCCGTCTTAATACCTATCAGCTCGTTGAAGCGGGAATATAGCTCGTATTCGGCGATAGGATCGAGCGAGGCCGTCGGCTCGTCGAGGACGACTATCCCCGAATCTCTGTAAAGCGCCCGCGCGAGCGCCAGCTTCTGGGCCTCGCCCTCGGAAAGGTCTTCGCCCTTTTCCTCGAAATTTTTATATAGGTAAGTATCCGAGCCGGCGCGCATTCTCGAGATCCTATCGGCTATCCCCGCGCCCGAGAGGGCCCTCTCCATCTTTCCGTAGTCGTAAATTTCCGAGGCGGCAATATTTTGTGCCGCCGTGAACGAGAAGATCTTATAATCCTGAAAGACTACCGAAAATAAGTCGGCGTATTCGCCCGCGTCCAAATCCTTTATATTGAAGCCGTTCAGAAGTATCTCCCCGTCGTAGACCTTGTAGAGGTTGGTCATCAGCTTGATGAAGGTCGTCTTTCCCGAGCCGTTCTCGCCGACTATCGCGAGGCGTTCGCCCGGATTTATCGTCACGGAGACGTCTTTCAGGACTTTCAGGTCGGAGCCGGGGTAGGAGAAGGAGACGCTTTTGAATTCGATTTTCGGGGGCCCTTCGGGTATTTGAAAGATTTTTTCTTCGGCTGTTTTTTCAACTCGTCGACGATATCGAAGTAATAGCCTATCGTCTTCGTCACGTTGATAGTCGAGCCGATCGCCGAGAAAATGGTGATAAGGCTCTGCATTATCATCATAAAGCTGCCCATATATAAGAGAAGGGAGCTGACGTCGAACATCCCCGCGAGCGCTTTCAGCCCGACGAAGACGTAGACTCCGAAGCCTATCACCGCGCCGATGACGGCTACATAGGAGCTCGCGGCCCCCAGCCGTTGCGCGGCCTTTTTCCTGACTCGAACGCCGTCGGTCAGAAGGCTTTTCGTCGCGTCGTTTTCTATCAGCCTCTGTTCCCCGTAGAGGCGTATCTCCTTGCCGTTTCTGTATTCGGTTATCAAGTCGATGTAGTAATTGAGGATCTTTGAAATCTGAAGGATTTCCTCGTCCGTCCGCATCAGCGTCCTGTTTATTTTTTTAGTCAGAAAATAGATGGCGAAGACGAGAGCGAAAGAGGAGAGAAAGATCGTCATTAAGAAATAGGGCGAGCCGACGAAGCCTATCCCGTAATCTTTGAAACTGATTTTGAAAAGGGGCAAAAGAATGAAGACGGAGATCCCGAACGTAACGAGCCCTCTCACTATCTCGAAAAATATAAACGACAGGAAGGCGAGGTGGCTCCCCTTCATCTCGCAGCTTTCGCGGTACTTCCGGACGAGAGTCTCGAACGCCGGATCTTCGAGGCGGGTATAATCTATCGACAAAAGAACGTCGTCCACCGCGTGCCTCTCGCGGACGTAGAGCGTCTTATAGTTGCCTACGCCGAGCGTCTCCGTGACGCGCGAGGAAAAATAGAGGATGAAGTTGAGGGCTACCGTAAGGACCGAATAGAGGACGAGAGTCTCGGTGTTTTTCGCCCCCAACAGCTCGCCCACTATCTTAGCAGTCAGATATATATTGACGAAAGGTTTTGCGGCGTGCACTATTCCGGAAATTATTTCGAGGGGAACGCCGGACGGCTTGAAGACGGCCATCTCTTTGACGCCCCGGAAAAGTTTATAGAAGACCGAACGTTTATTTTTCAATTTTCCGCCCCTCTTCTGTAGTAATAACTCTGAACCTCGTACATCCGGTAGTAGCCGCCTTTTTTGGCCATCAGCTCCTCGTGGGCCCCCGTCTCCGTTATCCGCCCCTTCTCCATAAAGAGGATCTTATCGCAAAATCTCGTCGAGGAGAGGCGGTGGGAGATGAAAAACGAGGTCTTGCCCGCGGTCAGCTCGCCGTATCTCTCGTACATCCTGTTCTCGCTTATGGGATCGAGCGCGGCCGTCGGCTCGTCGAGGACGAGGATGGGCGCGTCCCTGTAAAGGGCCCGGGCGAGCAGCAGTTTTTGCGTCTCGCCTCCCGAGAAATTGATCGCGTCGTCGTATATTTTTTTGACGAGCCGGGTATTCAAGCCGTCTTTGAGAGAATCTATTTTTCCCGAGAGCCCCGCATTAAGAACGGCTTTTTGGAGAACGGACTTGTCGGCTTCTCCCTCGGAGAGGCTTATATTTTTTTCCACGCTCATAGGCAGGATGTTGTAGTCCTGGAAGACGGCGGCGAAGAGCGAGAAATATTTCTTTTTGTCGTATCCCGATATATCGACGCCGTTCAATAAGATTCGGCCCGAGGTAGGTCTATAAAATCCGCAGAGGAGCTTTATGCAGGTGGTCTTGCCCGCGCCGTTTTCGCCGATTATCGCGAGCTTCTCGCCCTTTTTCGCCTTGAAGCTTATGTTTTTTATCGTTTCCTCCGGACTCCCGGGGTACGAGTAGGAAACGTCTTTGAATTCTATCTCTTCTATTTCGGCGGGAACGGGAAGCGACGGGACCTCGTTTTCTTCTCCTATCCGCAGAAAATCCCTGAAGCGGCCGCACTGAATAGAGGCGTTCGTCAATTTGTTTATTTGTACGGTCATCCCGAGTATCCACGCCCAGAAGCCGGTTATCAGGCCGAAATAGAAGATGAAATCGGAGACGCCCATTTCGCCTACCGCTACGCTCCGGATAAGATAAAATAGCGACGCGCCCTCGGTTATCAGCGAGAGAAGGGCTACGGCCAGAGCGTTCAAAACGTTGGCTTTGATCATCCTGCCGAAGTTTTTGAGATAGGCGCGGCGGAGCTTCAACAGAAAGGAATCGAAAAGCCCCTTGAAGGAGTATACTCTGATATCCTTTGCCGAAGAGAAATCGACGGCCGTCCTGAAAATGTACTCGTTTCTAAGATTGAGCGGCTTCTCCCTCTCCGCGTTCCTCTTATCCGAGATTATGAGAAGGAGCATTGCGCCGAAGTTGAGCGCCCCGCACACGGCGAGGACTGCGAGAAGGATAGGATTTACTTTGGATAAAATAGCTATGTAGGAAAAAATTCCGACGATGTTTATTCCCATTGAGACTACGATATTCGAAAACTGCCTGCTTCCGCCGCTCCCCGTCGTGAAGTCTTTCGCGCGCTCGAACTTCAGGCGGTTTTCCGGCTTTTCGATAACCTCGTAGTCGGTCTCCATCAGCTTTTTGAAAGCCGTTATCCTGTACCTTACGTTGAGGTTTTCCGAGACCGCCCTCGAATATTCGTGCAAAAAGGGGTCGATCCACGTTAGAAACGCTATAAGACAGGACATCGCCGCTATCAACAAGACCATATTTACGACGGATATCCCGCGGTTTATCTCGTCTATCATCAATTTAGCCGTCAGACCCGTGACGACGGGAAGGGCGACGAGCGCGGGAATTCTCAAAAAACAGATAAAAAGCCCCTTTCGGTCGAACGCCCAGAGGTTATGGAACATATAGCGGATGTTGCCGGAACTTTTAGCCATATTAGTAATTATATCATAAAAGCGGCTTGAGCCGCTTTTATGATTATTCCTCGATTTCCGATTTTCAATTCGCCATTTTTAATTTTCCGCCGTTCTTCCCACGAACTGGCTGTTGTACAAATCGTAGTAGAAGCCTTTCTTTTCCAACAGCTCTCTATGGCTGCCCTGCTCGATGATCGAGCCTCTGTTCATCACGAGAATAAGATCGGCGTTTTTGATCGTCGAAAGGCGATGGGCGATGATGAAGCTCGTCTTGTCCTTCATCATGGCGGTCATGGCGTTTTGAATATAGGCCTCGGTGCGGGTGTCGACCGAGGAAGTCGCCTCGTCGAGGATCAGAATTTTGGGATCGGAGAGGATGGCGCGGGCTATCGTCAGAAGCTGTTTTTCGCCCTGCGAAACGTTGGAGACCTCCTCGTTCAGAACGGTGCCGTAGCCGTCCGGCAGAGTGGAGACGAAATGGTCGATGTGCGCCGCTTTTGCCGCGGCGATCACTTCCTCGTCGGTCGCCTCCGGCCTTCCGTAGGCTATATTGTCCCTTATCGTGCCTGAGAAGAGCCACGTGTCCTGAAGCACCATTCCGAATATCGACCTGAGCTCCGCTCTCTTGAAAGAGGAGACGCTCTTTCCGCCGATAAGGATATCTCCGCCGTTTATTTCGTAGAAGCGAAGGAGAAGATTGACCATAGTCGTCTTTCCGGCTCCGGTCGGGCCTACTATCGCTATCCTGTCCCTCTCTTTGATTTTGGCGTTCATATCCTTAATCAGCTCGACTTCGGGAAGATAGGAGAAATCGACGTTTTTGAATTCGACCGAGGCTTTTACTCCCTCGGCGCTTGTCGCGCCCTCAACGTCCGGCAGTTCCTCCGGAGCGTCGAGAAGGCCGAAGACCCTCTCGGCGGCCGCGATCGTCGACTGAATGGTGTTCGCTATGTTTGCCGTCTGCATCACGGGATGCGAGAATTGATTTGAATATTGAATGAAGGCCTGAATATCTCCTATCCCGAGAGGCCTCGGAGCCCCCGCGAGCACCGCGCCCACGATGCAGACGCCGACGTAGCCTATGCTGTTTACAAACTGGAGGAGCGGCATAATGATACCGGATAAGAACTGCGCCG
>AGTN01007494.1_pt1 | contig 10188 bp, 6 predicted proteins | sample 314218 | NCBI WGS metagenome assembly AGTN01 (sample SAMN02954264, study PRJNA73603) | bioreactor metagenome | biome: terrestrial; feature: non-aerated bioreactor; material: poplar woody material; isolation source: poplar biomass | place: USA | collected 2006-12 | reverse complement strand
CCTTGAAGGCGGTGATTTTGGGATTCCACGCGAGCTTATAATTGACGAAGAATTCGCATCCGATAAGGAATATCAGGAACACGCCGACGACGATATAGGAGGTATAGCCGTTCAATTTCCGTGTCGTGTCGCAGACGGCGGTCGAGCCCTTTTCAAGAAAGACTATCGCGAAGGCGATCAGAGCCATTACGAACGGATTGAACTTTGCGGCCCACGCGACGATAATAGCCGTGAAGCCGTAGCTTCCGCCGGTCGTAGGCGAGATCGAATGGTTGACTCCGGCGACGTATAAAAATCCGGCGAGGCCGCCTATCGCGCCGCTCAAAAACATCGTCCGAAGTATGACTTTCCCCGTGTTGATCCCGGCGTAGCGGGCGGTGTTCATCGACTCGCCGACTACGGCTATCTCATAGCCCTGTTTGGTCTTTCTAAGATAGACGAACATAAAAACGGCGAGGATCGCCGCGGTGAAAATTATCGCGCCGTACGGACTATCGAACATCGGGGCGAGATAACCGGCTTGGCTCTGGGAATTTATGAGGCCCATCGCGCTGTTTTTCCCTTTCCAGATATCGATGCAGGCCGCGCATATCTGTATCGCGATATAATTGAACATCAGCGTGAAAAGCGTCTCGTTCGAGTTGAATTTGACCTTGAAAAACGCCGGTATGAGAGCCCAGACGCCGCCCGCGGCGACCGCGAGCAAAAGGGATACGAAAATGAGCGTCGGATTATTGAGCTTGTCGGAAAACTTTATCATCGAGACGGCGGCGAGAAGCGCGCCCATTAAGACCTGGCCCTGCGCGCCGATATTCCAAAACTTCATCCTGAAGGCGGGAGCCAAAGCGAGCGCGATTAAAAGAAGCATCGAAACGTCTTTGAAGAGCGCGTTTTTGGAATATACCGTAAGGAAAGCGCCGTCGTTGAACAGCCTCCAAATTTTATTCGAGGAATATCCGGTCACCTTGTTGATAAAAGCGAGAATTATTATTAGAGCGAGGAGGACGGCGGCCGCGCGGACGAAGAGGCGGTAAAATACGCTCGAATCCTCCCGCTTGACAATTCTTACTATTCTTTCGGACGCCGCTTTTTTTTGAGACTTAGCTTTCATTCGGCCGCTTCCTTTTTTAAATTCGTCATACGCAGTCCTATCTCTTCCTTAGTCGTCTTTCTCGCGTCGAGGATCCCGTTCATTTTTCCGCCGCAGAGGACGAGTATCCTGTCCGAAAGCTCCATTAGAACGTCCAGGTCCTCGCCGACGTAAATTACGGCGACGCCCTTTTTCTTCTGCTCGTTCAAAAGCCTGTAAATAGTATAACAAGTGTTTATGTCGAGCCCGCGGACGGCGTAGGCGGTCATTAAAACCGCAGGAGAATCGGCGATCTCCCTGCCGACGAGGACTTTCTGGACGTTTCCGCCGGAAAGCTTCCTGACCTTCGTCCTGATGTTCGGAGTGGCGACCTCGAGCTCTTTCACTATCCTTTCGGCAAGCTTTTGAGGCTCCCTTTTTGAAATGAAGATATAGCGGCCCTTGTCGTAGTTTTTGAGCATCATATTTTCGGCGACGTCCATTTCGCCGACGAGCCCCATGCCGAGCCGGTCTTCGGGGACGAAGGAGAGGGCGACTCCCAAAGAGCGGATAGCGCGGGGGCTCTTGCCGATCAGCTGTTTTTTCTCTCCCGCGGCGGTAGTGTAAACAACGCTCGAACCTTCCTTAGCCTTCTGAAGGCCGGCTATCGCTTCGAGCAGCTGTTTCTGTCCGCTGCCGGAAATTCCGGCGATCCCGAGTATCTCCCCGCCGTATGCGGCGAACGATACGTCGTCGAGCGCTTTGAAGCCGTCGGCGTTTTTGCAGGTCAGGTTTTTGACCTCGAGGCGCTTAACCGGGTTTTTCACCTCGGAGCGCTCGATGTTCAATTCGACTTTCTGCCCGACCATCATTTCGGTCAGCGACAGCTCGTCGGACGCGCGGGTATCTACCGTGCCGACGTATTCGCCTTTTCTGAGGACGGCGACTCTGGAGCTGACTTCCAACACCTCGTTCAGTTTATGCGTGATTAAAATTATCGACTTGCCGTCGTCGCGCATATTTATCATCACCTTGAAGAGCTTTTCGGTCTCCTGAGGAGTGAGAACGGCGGTCGGCTCGTCGAGTATTAAAATATCCGCCCCGCGATAGAGTACCTTGACTATTTCCAAGGTCTGTTTTTCACTGACGGACATATTGTAGACTTTTTTATAGGGGTCGACTACGAAGCCGTACTTGTCGCAAATCTCGCGCATCTTTCTGGCGGCTAATTTTATGTCGAACTTATACTTCTTCTTATCGAGGCCGAGGACGGCGTTTTCGACGGCGGTGAAGACGTCGATCAGCTTGAAGTGCTGGTGGATCATCCCGACGCCGAGGTCGAAGGCGTCCCGCGGGGACTTTATGACGGCCTCTTTCCCGCCCACGAAAATATGCCCGGAGTCGGGAAAGTAAATCCCGTCGAGCATATTCATAAGGGTAGTTTTTCCGCTCCCGTTCTCCCCGAGAAGGGCGAGGATCTCCCCCTTTTCCACGCCGAACGAGACGTCCTTATTCGCTACGACGTTTCCGAAAGTTTTTGTGACGTTTTTAAATTCTACGGCAAATTCCATTAATTTTTTATTGTTGTATCTTAAAAATCGGGGGCTGCGAGAGCAGCCCCCGAAGTATAAGAGTTTTGTGAATTACGCCGAAGGCGCGGCTTCTTCGGTTATCCCGTCTATTCTCAAATCGAAATACGGGGCGGAGCGCCAAGTCGATTCGCTGAAAGCGCCGTTCGCTATGGTCTCGCGGGTGGGACCTTGATATACCTTTGTCGGGGGAAATCCGTTAGACCAATCATAGTACGACATATCGTAGTTGTAAGAAGTTACGTGGCCGTTAGTATCGGTAACGATCGGATTTTCTTCGCCGTTTACGTTTGCGGCAATAGTGAATTTTGAAGTATCGAACACCTTGAGCGTGCCGGCTTTAATCTGATTGATTACGCCCGTAATGGTCGCCGTCGGGTTGGTCGTGAAAAGGCCGGTATTGATATCGGTTATCGCGACTGCGTTCTGAGTATAGCCTTCGGCCCAGTCGGTAGCGATCGCTTCGCCGGCGAGCGCTTTTCTGAGCGCGTACTCGTAGTAAACTTCCCATGTGTTGGTCGCGGACGTCAGGGCGCAATGAGGCGAGGCTTCTCTCATATCTACGTTATAGCCGACCGAATAAACCTGCGTGCCCGCGGCGTAAGCCTCTTCGCAGGCCGTCGGGGCGCCTTCGGAGTCGGCGTGCTGGCTGATTATTACGCAACCGTCGGCGATAAGAGCCGACGCGGCCTCTTTTTCCTTATTGATATCGAACCAGCTGTTGGTATATTTGACTTTCATCACGACGTTCGGGACTACCGATTTAACGCCGAGATAGAAAGAGGTGTATCCGGAAACGACTTCGGCGTAGTTGTAAGCGCCTACGTAGCCTATCTTGATATTCGTTCCTTCCATATTATTGGGGGTAAGATTGTTTCCCGTTACGAGTTCCTGTAATTTGAGGCCGGCTACTACGCCGGAGACATAGCGGGATTCAAAAACTTTGGTAAAAGCGTTTTTGAAGTTTGTCGCCAAAGCAGAGGAGCCTGCGGCCGCGGGGGTAATGGCGGCGAAGTCGCCGGTCATCGCTATAAAGGTGACGTTCGGATGCGCCTGAGCGGCCGGGGCCATATAGAATTGATGTCCGTAGCTGTTCGAGATTATCACGGTGCAACCGGCGCTGATAAGCTCGTCGATAGCGGTGCCGCAAGCGGCGTCCTCGGCAACTTTCTTTTTCCAAGTAATGTTGATAGTATCGTCGCTGCTCGCCTCGATGGCGGCGACGGCCGCCTCGATGCCGTTCATATGGGCCTCGGTGTAGCCTTCGGTCTCGTCGCCGACGAGTATCACGCCGACTTTTAGCGTAGCCGTATCTTCGTCGTCCTTATCACAGGCCGCGAAGGTCACGGCGAACATTGCGATAACGGCAATGCACAGTACGATCGCCAGAACTCTCTTTTTCATATTATCCTCCGTTTTTCGCCCCGTTCCGGGGAGATTACCACAAGAAAACGCCCTAAGGCCTATTAAACCCGCATGAATATAATTTGTGAAATTTACCCTAAATATTTTCCGCGCGCGGGAGCGCCCTTTCTACGTAAATATAACGTAAACATTATAAAGAAAAAGCAAAGGGGAAGTCAATTGATATTAGCGATATAAAAAAGAGATTTCTTGACCGCCTCCTTCGGATCCTTCATCTTTTCGAGCTCTATAATAGCCTCGGCCGCGCCGGTTTTTTCGGCGAGGGGAAGGATTTTTTTGAAGTCGATTATCCCGTCGCCCGCGGGAACGTTCTTTTTCATTCCGAAAAAATTCTTTTTCAAATCCTTGACGTGCACTAATTTCAAGCGGCCGGAAAGCGTCGGAAGGAAAGCCTCGAGGTTTACGCCGGAGTAAACGGCCCAGTAGGCGTCGACGCAAAATTTGACGGCGGGATCGGTCAGGTCTTTGACGGCGTCGAGCCAATACTTGCCGCCTATCTTTTTGAATTCTTTCGAGTGATTGTGATGATGGATATAGAGGCCGGATTTTTTGAATTTTTCGGATAGGCCGTTCAGGATCCCGCTATATTCCGCCGCTCCCTCTCCGGTATAGTAGCGCTCGGGAAGGCTCGGGATCCCCGCCGTTTCGGCTCCCAAAACGAGGTGTTCCTCGACGACTATCTCGGGCTCTTTCAAGAATCTCTCGAATTTTGTGTGCGTCGAGACGATTTTTATCCCGTTGTCGTCCGCGATTTTCCCGACCTCCCTCGGCGTAAGCCCGTAATAGCTTCCCGCGAGCTCGGCGGTTTCGGCCCCGTTATCTTTGACGAATTTTAAGATTTCGGAAAGCGATTTCCCGTCTTTGATTTCGTTCTTTAACGAATAAAGCTGTACTCCTATTCTCATTGTCCTCTCTTCTCCTTATGCCCTATTTATCACGCCCACGTAATCTTCTCCGGCTTCGGCGCGTTAATAATAATGTGTTTCAGAAACGCCGCCGCCTTTTCCAGCCCCTCGAAAGGTTCCATAAGGGAATCTTCGTGCTCGATCGATATAGCTCCGTCGTAGCCGACGAGGTTCAAAGCGCTGAAGATATCTTTCCAGTCATTAGGGCTCATTCCATAACCTACCGTTCTGAAAATAAAGCTACGGTTTATTTCGTCCGTATAATGCTTCGTGTCGAGCACGCCGTTGATTTCGACTTCGCGGCGGTTCAATTTGGTATCCTTCGCATGAAAATGATAGATCGCGCCCTTCAGATATTTTATCGCCTCGGCGGGATTTATACCCTGCCAGATAAGGTGCGAGGGATCGAAATTCGCGCCGATGTTGTCGCCGGCCGCCGCCCGGAGCTTGAGAACGGTCGCCGGATTGTAGACGGAAAAACCGGGATGCATTTCGAGCGCGACCTTGATCCCGCGAGCTTTCGCGAAAGCCGCCGCCGTTTTCCAATACGGGATTATCTCCTCGTTCCACTGGTAGTCGAGAATTTTCAAATAATCCTCCGGCCACGGGGTCACCGGCCAGTTCGGCGTCTTATCGCCTTCGGCTCCGCCCGGGCAGCCGGAGAAGGCGACCACGGTGTCCGCGCCTATCTTCTCGGCGAAGATACAGGCGGCCTCGAAATACTTTCTCGAATTCTCCCTGATTTTCAAGTCGGGATGAAGAGGATTCGCCTGCACCGAAACCGCGGCTATTTTTACTCCGCTATCCGCTACGGTTTTATTGAATTCCGCGAGGGCCCTCCCGTCCGATGCGAGTTTTACCGCGTCGGCGTGCGCCGTCCCGGGGTAGCATCCCGCGCCGAGCTCGATATGATCGACGCCGAGGCCCTTGATATATTTGAGCGCGTCCGCGAGCGTCATTGATTGAAGAGCGGGACTGAAAACGGCCAGATACATCAGAAAATTACCTCTCTGCCGGTTTCGGCCGATCGATATATGCCCGTCAAAATCTTAATCATATTCACGCCCTGGTCGGGAGTGAAAACAGGCTTCTCCTCGCCCTTCAAAACCTTTATAAAGTGCGCGAGGTTTTTCTCGTGCCCGTTGCCGTTATTCCTGAGCTGATTCAGGCGTGAAAGGCAGTCGGCGAGCCCTCTCTTCAAAGGCCGCGGGCCGTAGAGGGAATACGCGCCGTCCTTCCAGTTGAAGCCGAGCTTTTCTCCCCTCAATTCGACAAAGCGCGTCTCTCTTTTGATATTCGAGGCCCAGCTGAACTCGATCTGGAGCGATTTCCCGCCCTCGAGCTTCAAAAATCCTATAGCGAGGTCTTCCACGTCGAACGTGCCGTATTCCGCGGCGTCCCCGAATTTTGAATGGACCGAGTCGGGCTTGTCTTTGGAATTCGCGAATTTGTTGTAGGTCGAGCCGGAAACGGAGATAACTTTGGGATTTCCCATGATGTAGAGGGCGAGGTCTAACATATGGACGCCCAAATCTATCAGAGGCCCGCCGCCGGACTGCGCTTTCGTCGTGAACCAGCCGCCGCTTCCCGGGATCCCGCGCCTTCTTATCCAGCCGCACCTTCCCGTATATAGCTCGCCGAAATCGCCCGCGTCGGCCATAGCCTTCAATTTTTGAGAGGACGCGAGGAAGCGATTATTTCTAATCACCATAAGCGTCTTCCCCGATTTTTCGGCGGCCTCCCTCATCGCGGCGGCCCTTTCGACGCTGACGGCGTCCGGCTTTTCGCAAACGACGTTTACCCCGTTTTCGAGGGCGAAAACCGCAAACTCGTCGTGCAAAAAATTTGGCGTGCAGATATCGGCGAAGTCGGGCTTCTCCTTCAAAATCATCTCTTTAAAATCGGCGTATTTTCCGACCGGATAGCCGAGCAGTTTCTCGGCCTCGTCCATTCTCTCGGGCCTCGCGTCGGTCACTCCCGTTACTTTGACTTCCCCGGACAGTTTTTTTAACGCCGGGATATGCTTATTCTTTCCTATTCCGCCGAGACCGGCGATACAAGCGGTTAACATAATTTAATCTCCTTATTATTATTTAGAAGCAGAAGCAGGGAGCAGGGAGTAGAAAGGAGTCGCTTACGCTCCTGATTGAAGAAGAAGTAGGACCAGAACCAGAACAGAAAGGATTATATTATAAAATCATCCTTTCTGCTCCCTGCTCCCTGCTCCCTGCTCCCTTTCCTATGCCCTTTCTCTGAAGGTACTCCCTTGTCATAACCTTCACGCCTTCTCTCCACGGCATTTTAGCCTTGAAGCCGAGCTCTTTTTCGGCCTTCGCCGGCAGGAAATAGAAGTCGTGCCCCGCGTGCTGAATTCTCATCTTTGTGAGAAGGGGCGGAGTTTTTATTTTGAAGAATTTATAGAGCCCTTCCAAAAACGAGCCGAGAAAAATGGCTATCGGGTAGGGCGCTGAAAAAGTCGGGGGACGAACTCCGAGGCCCTCGGAAATAGCGCCCACCCATTCCTTCCAGTTTATCTTCTCGCCCGAGACAATGTTATATGCGTCGCCGCCGTTCCCGAATTCGAGCGCGCGGCAGAGTCCCTCGGCAAGGTCGGTTATATATATTCTTGAAATCAGGTGTTTCCCGCCGTCGATAAAACCCATTTGACGCTTGAAGATAGCGTCCATGATCGGCCCCTGAACGGTCGTGTCTCCCGGACCGTAGACGGTGCACGGGCGGATGCAGACGGTCTTCATCCCGGGAGAATTCATGGCCCTGACCGCCTTTTCCGCAATCGTCTTTGTCACGGGATAGAAGCACTTCGACGGATAATATACCGACTCTTCCGTGTCGCCGTTATGCCCGAAAAAGCCGTGAATGTCGATGGAACTGATGAATAAAAAGTTTTTTACGCCCGCGGCCTTCGAGAGTTCGGCGAGTCTCTTCGTCGCCTCGACGTTAATTTTGTAGAACGATTCGTAGGGTCCCCAGTCGGACACTCTTCCCGCCGCGTGGATCACGTCGGTTATCCCTTCGGGAAATTTAAAATCCTTCGTCAAATCTACCTTAAAAATTTCCAGCCTTTCCCCCGCGAGTTTCTCAATCTCCGGCGCGGTTTTCATATCGGCCGCGACTACCGCCGCCCCCTCTCCGAGCACAAAATTAACTACGGCCTTCCCGATAAATCCGGACGCCCCGGTAATCAGGAATTTCCGATTTTCCGCATCCTTGAAAATTTCTCCCATTTTTCACTCCGCAATATAATGATTCAATTATAAATTAGGTCGCGGGAAAATTCAAGATGAATTTATTACAAATAATATTGTAAAATCGAAGCCGTAGTAGTATCATTAATTTGCCGGTTCATTAAAAACAAAAAGCGGGCAATCCGACCGCTTTTATGTATCCCCGACGGGATGCCCTTTCGGGCGTGTAGGGCAAACGCTTTCGCGAGAGCCTTTATTTGAACCGCAATCCAATAATTTGGATTATAAATCTTTAAATAAATTTTGTCAATACAAAGGAGAAAAAATTATGGACGATTTTAAAAAGACCGGCGAACAAAATATAAAATCGGAAGACGTAACGTATGTAGGCCTCGATATCGGGACTTCCTCCGTCGGCTACGCGGCAACAGACGGGGATTATAAAATCCTCAAATTCCGCGGTCGTCCGATTTATGGTTCACGCCTCTTTGAAGACGCGAATACCGCGGCGGAAAGGCGGGTTTTCAGGTGTGGAAGGAGAAGGCTCGACAGGCGCAAAGAGCGGATCAAACTTTCGGAAGAGCCTTTTAAGGAAGCTGTGACGGCCGTAGATCCTTCCTTTTTCGTCCGCCTTCACGAAAGCAAGCTTGTCGAGGGGGATAGAAACGAAAAGTGGCGTTTCCCGTTATTCGACGATTCGGACGGATATACCGATAAACAATATTATAAAGATTTCCCGACGATATATCATCTGAGGAAATACGTCGCCGAGACGACGAAGAAGCCCGATATTCGCCTCGTCTATCTCGCGGTCAGAAATATTCTGAAGCGCCGCGGCAATTTTATTTGGGAAGGAAGGGAATTTTCAGTTAGATCGGCTTTTTCCGAGGCGTTCACGGCCGCCGACAAATTTTTTGCGGAAAATTCTTCCGAAAATAAATCTTATATGAATTTTAATATTACGGATTCCCAGGCGCAAAAGATTTCGGGAGAATATAAGGGCGGAAAGAATCAGCGGCACGCCGTTTTAAAAAGCGCGTTGGGCGTCTCAGAAAAGATAAACGAGGAGATATATAAAGCCCTTTCCGGAAAGATATTTAAGCTGTCCAATATTTTCGATACCGAAGAAGACGTGGAAAAACTGACTTTCGATACGGATGCAGAAAAATATGAGAGCGAGATTTTTCCGAAAATAATAGAAATTGTAGGCGACGAGGGCGCGGCTCTTATATCGGCATTAAAGGAAGGCTACGACGCGCTAACCCTTTCGGTTATGTTGAGAGGCCATAAAACTTTATCGGAGGCAAGAATAGCTATTTACGATAAGCATAAAAAAGATTTGCATATATTAAAAAACATAATTCATCGTTTTGCCCCGAAAGAATATACGAATTTTTTCTCCGACGACAGAGATAGAGACGACAGGCGTTCGGAGAAAAAAATCGGTAAAAGCGGTATTTACGAGTCATACGTAAAAGGCGCCGACAATAATGGAGTAAATAAAAAAACAGAGAGAAAAGATTTCTTGAAAGAAGTAAAGAAATTACTCGATAAAGTCTCTTCCGATTATCCAGATAACGCTTTAATAAAAAAAGCACTCGCGGAGATCGGCGAAGATGACTCCTCTTTCCTTCCCAAAATTTCCGAAGGGAACAACGGCGCCGTGCCGTATCAACTTCATTTGATTGAGTTGGAAAATATACTCGATAACGCCGCGAAATTCTATCCTTTTATAAACGATAAAGACAGTAGCGGCTATACTGCAAAAGAAAAAATTATAGCTTTGATGAAATTCCGCATACCCTATTCTGTCGGGCCTATCGGAAGCCGCGGCGAAGAACATAACGCCCGCGGCCAAAAAGGAGCTTGGGCGGCGAGGTCGGAAGGCCGCGAGGGAGACCATATCACTCCTTGGAACTTCAAAGAGGCGATAGACGAAGATAAAAGCGGGGAGCGGTTTATAAAAAGGATGACTTCCAACTGCTCGTATCTCA
>AGTN01202188.1_pt1 | contig 10203 bp, 12 predicted proteins | sample 314218 | NCBI WGS metagenome assembly AGTN01 (sample SAMN02954264, study PRJNA73603) | bioreactor metagenome | biome: terrestrial; feature: non-aerated bioreactor; material: poplar woody material; isolation source: poplar biomass | place: USA | collected 2006-12 | reverse complement strand
TCTTTCCCCATTATTCAAGACGACGAAAATAATCAAATCAAACTGAAAGTAAATGAAACTAAAATTAATAACTATTATACATTTATTTATCTTGAACATACCAAACTGGCGGTAATCGTTGATTCGCATGAAGGTTAAAAAATTCATAGTATTATTTCTTCCGCAAAAACCCGCAAGGGGACGTGACGCACATTTACAATTTAAACGGCGACCTATGCGCGACATACGCCTATGACGCCTGGGGCAACTGCAAGGTTGACAATATCCTAAACAATATAGGCGACATTAACCCCATAAGGTACAGAGGCTACTACTACGACGTTGAGACCGGATTATATTACCTCAAATCGAGATATTACGATCCAGAAACCGGAAGATTCATTTCACCGGATAACATAGAGAATTTAAATCTCGACGGTGTTAACGGATTAAATCTGTTCGCTTACTGCGGGAATAATCCGGTTATGAATGTCGACACTACCGGAGATTCCTGGAAGTCATTCTGGAGAGGAGTCGGGGATTTCTTTAATAAGCCGGTTGTAAAGAAAATTACAATGGCAGTTGTTGTTGCAGGCCTCGCAGTTGGCGCCACATTGGTAGGTGGACCGGCAGGAGCGGCTTTAGCAGGAGCGGCGATAGGCGGCTTAATTTCGGCCGTTTCCCAAGAGGTATTTACCGGCGATATAAGTTGGGCGCAATTTGGATTAGATGTAGGCATCGGCGCAATTAGCGGCCTTATAGGAGCCAGCGGTATATCAAGAATCGGGGCTACAATAGTAGGAGGTATTCTCGGCGGAGGTTCCAGTATAGCAAGCGATCTTATTGCTAATAAGCCTATTGATGTGACTAAAGCAGTGATATCTTTAGGAATAGGTGCATTGGCCGGATATATTGGCGGAGCCGGAGCAAGTAATAAAGCAGAAATAAAAAAAGCAATTACTAAAAGTGCAACAGTGCTAAAAGTACAGAATAGTGTTGCAAAAGTTGGTTACAAAATGGCAAATGGATTGTATGTAATTACTCAAGGCGCAAAATCGGCATATACTCAGGTGATGAATAAAATGAGTAAGGCTGTATTTAGTGCGGCGGCAAATTATAGTCAAAAAGCAATCTTTATGGCACTTGGTGCATATGGTATTGGAACTTTTGTAACTAATTTTATTTTTGAAATTGGGTGGTAATGTATGTTAATAGAATTTATTCTAACTTTAATTTTTATTTTGTTAATGATAATAATACCGGTATTTTCAAATCTTAAATTGTATGAAATAGAACCCGAATATTTTAGAAAAATTAAGATAAAAAATACGGAATAATTTTACCATTGTTTATTATGCAATTATTCGGCTATAGCATGGCATTTATTTCTACAAGTCTTGGATTTATTTTGAAATATTACTATGATTTTAATTTGAAGTTTATATGTATAATTATCGCGATCTTTTTAGGAATTGAAACTCTTATGTATGTTACTATAATATTTATTTTAATAAGTATAAGCAAATACAAAAATAAAAAGGCAATGAAACAGTAAGAAATCCTATATATGTGCGACGAAATTATATGGAGGATAGAATGTATTATATCTTAATAATCTGGCCATTTATATTATTTTCCGCATTCATTATTTTATATGGAGCCGATAAGGAATTAAAATATTTAAAAGATCTAAAGATTAAAAAAGTTAAAACTTTAGATCTAAAAAAATTTAGATTTTTATTCCTTTATACTAAACGAAACGAATTTACCATAACCAGATTCGTTTTTATCAATTCAATCATATTCTATATAATAAATCTATCGGCAATAATATTATTAGTAATACATCTGCTTACAAAGATAGATTATTCATATACTATTTGTTGTATTTTATTTCTGTTAAATTTGTTATTAATTTTATGTTCTTTGATGAGAATTTCGCTTAAAAGAGAACAGCTTAAAATAAAACAACAAGACCAAAAAAATAAAAGAGAAAATTTATAATTTAATTTTCTTACGATCCCGAAATTTGAAGATATATTAAAAGGAGACGGCATTTGCAAAAAATATATTAAATCGTTGATAGAAAATAAATTTTTCATTTTTGACAAATTATCGGCTTGCAAAAACGATAAAGCGTTTTTGATTAAAAAATATAAAATTTCATAATATTTAACCCCGACGAATAATTCACCTTGATTTACTAAACAAATGATAAAATGGCTTTAATAATTAAATTCAAGTTAGATGAAATTTCATAAGATTATCTTGAACGCAATATAAAATCTGTTCAAATTATGACCGATTTTTATTTTACCAAGAGATTAAAATTTAATTAGATTTTAGGTAAATCCGGATGACGATCGACGAAGCCAAAAAAGAACTGAATAATTTTTTATACGACTCGTTTTATTACGATGAGAAATATAAAGAACTGAACGCGTCCACTAAACATCTCGAGGCGCTCGACACTCAATTGTCTTTTTTAATCAAATACGACACAAAGGATAAACTTAAAACAAATTTTAATCAAATAATAGAAAAATATGCGGAAGAAGAAAGAATACTCGTAAATTTAATGGCGAGAAAGCAAAGATTGGAGGAAAGGATATCGCGCCTCGTACAACCTTACAAAAATATCCTCTATTTGAAATATATTAAGAAATATAGATTTGAGATAATTGCCGACAAGATGAGTTATTCGGTGAAAAGAATTTATCAGCTTCACGCCGAATCGATAAAATTATACTCCGAAATTTTCGACGGCGAAATTTCTATCCCTTTGACCACGCCTCTATCCGACACTAAAAGCCCTGCACATACGATTTAGAGCGCAAGAATCGAATTCTTTTACGAAATCAATGTTATAATAGCGATAAGAATCAACGGAACGGACTATTTCCTCCATAAGAACCGCAAGGGGACGGCGACGCACATTTACAATGTTCATTATAAATCAAAGACATCGTACCGAAGGCCGGAGACTGATATCAAAGGAAGGTTTATATGATACATATTACCGAAAAAGCGATAAGAAATATTATTAAATTAAGCAAATGGAACGAGGCAATAATCGACGGACTCCCGAAAGAGGACGGGCGGTTGATTTTTGAATGTATAAACGTCGTGGAAGATTTTTTGTAATTTAATGCGCGAAATGGACGATTTTCTGGGAACGCCTTACTCAAAAATCATCGAGGAACTTTATTTTAATTATAAAACTAATAGGACGAGCTTAGAATCTATTTCAAACGAGCTTTATATTTCTCTTTCCACTTTGCAGAGATGCCGCAATAAGTTTTGCGGCTTTATAGAGCGTAAATTTTCAAAAAAAATATTAACGTAGAAACACTTCTGAAATTGACCGATTCCATTTTGCTTAAGGCGCATATCTCAAACGGGACGACTTAAATAACGTTTAATTTCCGTGCACCGCCCCGTTTATCGCCGTCCCGATAACTTTGGCGAAGTCGTCGACCGTCACGTCTATCTCCTTTACGGTGACGACAAGGTCTTCGAGCTCTTCGGCGGCCCTCTTTATCGGGCTTCTCGACTTTTCGGTCAGGTCGGATAATTTTACGTCGCCCATATAGTCGGAAACGATGTTTCGGGCGTAAATGACGAGGGGCACGCCCACGGCTATGACTGGCACCCCGAGCGAATCGTTGTTCAGAGCCGTCTTTGAATTGTCTACGCCCGAGCCGGGAGTTATCCCTCGGTCGCTTATCTGGATCACCCGCTGAAGCCGCGAGGCCCGTTTGCTCGCCAGAGTGTCTACGGCTATGACGATATCGGGCTTTACCCTGTCGGAGACGGCCTTAATTATATCGTAGGATAGAAGTCCCGTGACTCCGCTGACGCTCCCCGCTATCGCGGCGAGCCGGCCCTTCCCTTCGGGGAGAAGCCCGTCTCTGTATAGGTGCTCGGTCACCTCGAGATATTTGAGAGTTCTGGCCCCGAGAGCATCGGCGGTCATCCCCTCGTTCCCGACTCCGACGGCGAGCGTCGCCGCGCCCCGCTTTATCCCGTGCTTTTTAAAAAATTTTTTGAGGCAATCGGAGAGCGCGTCCGCGACCCTTTTTTTCAGATCGTCGTTCATAAAAAGGCTTTCGGGAAGCTCTATCGAGTAAAATCCGCCTCCGTCCGTCTCGCCCTTCTCGGCTTCGAGGCCGGAGATTTTTACTCTCTCCCTTTTGAAGGTCTCGGTTCCCGCGAAGAGCGCGGCGTTTTCGATATACAGGTTTTCAAATTCCCTTTTCATCAATACTATTGTAAGCCGTTTATAAAATAATATAAGCCGAACATAATTTTAAAGTAATCAAAGAGTTGCCAACTTTTCTATATTGTGTTAGAATAGTTAGGCTAAAATAAAGGAGCATATATGGCAAATATCAAGTCCCAAAAGAAGAGGATCGGCGTTTCGAGGGCGGAAAACGCGAGGAATACCGCGAAAAAAACTTTCGTAAAGACGACCATTAAGAAGTTCGAGGCTCTGATCGCCGAAAAGAAAATAGAGGAAGCGGAGAAATTCCTGCCGGAGACTATGAAGATCATCGATTCCGCCAAATCGGACGGAATTTTGAAGGACAATACGGCGAGCCGCAAGATAGCGCGCCTCTCCCGCCTTCTCTCCGACCTGAAAAAGGCCCCGAAAGCCTAAATCCCCTTTAGCCGGAGAATATTTTCCGGCCTTTCAATTTCTGGGTGTGGCGCAGCTTGGTAGCGCGCTTGAATGGGGTTCAAGAGGCCGGAAGTTCAAATCTTCTCACCCAGACCAACAATCAATCTGTAAAATCCGTAAAGCGGCGGCGCTTTACGGATTTTTTACATTTCCTTGACGAAATTTTCTTTATTTAAACCCTCCCGATTTCTATAATGGAATTGAAATCAGAAGAATTCTAAAAACTATACCATAGGAGGTATTAAATGAAGAAAAGAATTTTTGCGATAATCGTCGTAGCGCTCGTCTCTATCGGACTCTTCGCGGGATGCAGCGGCAATAAGGACATCCTCGTAGTCGTCAGGGAGGCCGGTTCCGGCACGCGCGACGCTTTCGACGGATTAGTAAAGAACGCGGCGGGCGACAGCCTGGCTAAGCTCGCCGACGGCACGGCGAGAGACGGCGTCGTCGAAACCGCAGACATACAGAGCACCACGGAAAGCGTGCTCTCCAAAGTGGCGGCCAACAAGAACGCGATAGGCTATATATCTCTCGGCTCGATTTCAAGCGAGGTCAAGGCCCTGAAGGTGGACGGAGTGGCGCCCGCGCAGGCGACTACGCTCGACGGCACTTATAAGCTTCAGAGGCCCTTCGTCATAATGACTAAGAAGGGTCTGACGCTTACGCCGGCCACGGCCGACTTCGTCAAGTACCTGAAGAGCACCAACGCGCAAAATATCGTCGGCCAAAAGCTTGTCAAACAGGAAAATTCTTCTCAGGTCGCCTACGCCGAGCCGGCGGACACGCTGACCGGCACGATAATCATCAAGGGCTCGACCTCGGTAGACCCGTATATGGATCAGCTGATCGCAAGTTATCAGTCGCTCGGCGGAAGCAAGGTGAACGGCATTCAGTTCAACAAGGACGCGCAGGGCTCGGCTTTCGGCCTCTCCGCCGCGAAGGAAGACACGACGGGCAACGTCATAGGGATGTCTTCGAGCGCGATAAAGACGGCCGATCAGTCTTCCCTCGATTACTTCTCGATAGCTCTCGACGCCGTCGCCGTGATCGTTCATTCGGACAATCCGCTGACCGAGATAACTATCTCTCAACTCTACGATATCTTCACCGGAACCGTTACGAAATTCTCCGATATTAAATAATAAATGAGTTTATCCTCCTCCGGAAAGAAAGGCATAGACGCGGCCGCCAAAGCCGTGTTTATGCTTTCCGCCGCATTTTCGATAATCGCGGTGCTCCTGATATTCGTCTTCCTCTTTTACGAGGGCGTCCCCGCGATAAATAAAATCGGGCTTTCCGATTTCATCTTCGGAAGGAAGTGGCGCCCGTCGACATACGACACGTATTCCTCCCCGGCGGCGGGGGAGTACGGCGTATTCAATATGATCGTAGGCTCCCTCGCGGGTACCGCGGGAGCCGTTTTAATAGGGGGCTCGGCCGGATTTTTCACGGCCGTCTTTATTTCCAAATTCTGTAAGAAAACCTTCAAAAAAATCCTCTCCCACCTCGTAAATCTCCTTGCGGGAATACCCTCGGTGGTTTACGGCTTCTTCGGCCTCCGGATACTTCTTCCCGCGATAGGGATATTTTCCGATAACGGCTCGGGCTCGGGGATAGCGGCCGTCTCGATAGTGCTCGGAGTTATGATAATCCCCACCGTGGCCGCGCTCTCCGCTTCCAGCCTCGACGCCGTCCCCGAAGCTTACGTGGAGGGCGCTCTCGCCCTCGGGGCAAAGTATAATAAGGCCGTCTTCACGGTCGCCGTGCCCGCGGCTTCGAGCGGGATAAACGCCTCTCTCGTCCTCGGGATAGGGAGGGCTATCGGCGAAACGATGGCCGTGATAATGGTGGCCGGAAACAGCCCCGTCATACCCCGCGACTTATTTTCGAGCTTCAGGACGCTGACGGGAAACATAGTGCTCGAAATGGGCTACGCGGGCGAATTGCAGATGGGAGCTTTGGTAGCGACGGGATGCGTGCTGTTCATATTTATACTGATCGTCAATACGGTCTTCAATATAATAAAGAGCGCCGGCGAGAATAAGGCGAGGAAATACGAGAGGGCGGCGAGGGGAAATGACGTCTCCGGAGAAGCGAAGAAGCGCCCGATTAACAAAATCCGCCTTTCGATAGACGGCGAAAGATACAATAAATTGAAAACCGCGATCCTCTCCAAGCTTCCGGACGCCGGAAAAATTATGTCGATTATAGCGGCGGCCTTTGCCTCGGTAGCCCTCGTCAGCATAATAGTCTTCATTTTTATCAGGGGAATTCCGAATCTTAGCGTCGATTTTCTGACCGCGGATTTCAAATACGGCGGGCCTCAGACGATATACCCCTCGATCGTCGCGACGCTGATGCTCGTCTTCGTCAGCGTGTTGATAGCGGTGCCGCTCGGCATATCCTCGGCGATATACCTGAACGAATACGCCGCGCGCACAAAATTGATGAGGCTCATAAGGCTGGCGCTCGAAACGCTCGGCGGGATCCCGAGCATCATCTACGGCCTCTTCGGAATGATACTTTTCAGCGGGATACTCAAGCTGGGAACCTCGATAATCGCCGGAGCGCTGACCGTCTCTTTGATGATAATCCCGGTGACCGTCAGGGCGACCGAGGAATCTTTAAAGAGCGTCCCTTCGGCGCTCAGGGAGGGGAGCTACGCTCTCGGCGCGGGCAAGGCGCGGACGATTTTCAAGGTCGTCGTCCCGCCGGCCCTTCCCGGGATAGTCTCCGCCGTCATCCTCGGGATAAGCCGCGTCGTATCGGAGACGGCCCCCCTGATTTTCACTATGGGAGCTTCCCTTAAGCCGGCGCCCAAGGGCTTTGCCTCGGGCGGCACGACGCTCGCCGTTGCGCTGTATAAGCTCGCGGGCGAGGGGCTTCACGTGGGCGAGGCTTACGCGGCGGCTACGATCCTCGTCCTATTCGTACTAATTTTAAACACGCTTTCGGCCTTCCTCGGGGAGAGGCTCGGAAGGAAGCTGAAAGGCGACTGATGGAAAAGACCGGAATAAAAATCGAAAATTTAAACCTCTTCTACCGGGATCTGCAGGCTCTCAGGAACGTAAATCTCAAGTTTGAGAATAACGTCATAACGGCGCTGATCGGCCCCTCGGGCTGCGGGAAGACGACCTTGCTCCGCTGCCTCAACAGGATGAACGACCTTATCGAGGGGTGCCGTATCGAGGGCGGGATAACGATAGACGGAGAGGATATCTATAAGGACGTAAAGGACGTCTCGCTCCTCCGAAGGAAGGTGGGGATGGTCTTTCAGAAACCGAATCCTTTCCCGATGAGCGTCTACGACAATATAGCCTACGGCCCCCGCACTCTCGGTATCTATAAAAAATCGAGGCTCGACGAGATAGTCGAGGACAGCCTGAGGCGCGCCGCGATTTGGGACGAAGTAAAAGACAGGCTGTTCAAGAGCGCGCTCTCTTTCTCGGGCGGGCAGCAGCAGCGGCTCTGCATCGCGCGGTGCCTCGCGGTAAATCCCGAAATAATTCTTATGGACGAGCCCACGAGCGCCCTCGACCCTATCTCGACCGGAAAGATAGAAGACCTTCTCTCCGACCTTAAGGAGACTTTTACGATAATAATCGTCACGCACAATATGCAGCAGGCGGCCCGCGTCTCCGACTTCACCGCGTATTTTTTGCTCGGGGAGCTGATCGAGTACGGCGAAACCGATATGATATTCACTAACCCCCTCGACAAGAGAACGGAGAACTATATTACGGGAAGGTTCGGTTAAATCATCCTTCCCTATGCCATATGCCTTATGCCCTACTAACCCTTAACCGCTGACCCCTAAAAATGCTATCATATAGGTGGAAATTATGATAAGACTCGCCTACGAAAAAGAACTTGAAAAACTGAAGCTCGACGCGATCAGGATGAGCGCGATGTGCGAACGTATGATCAACGAGAGCGTGGAAGCTCTGGTCAAAAGAGACCGCTCCGCGGCGAAGGCCGTGATCGAATCGGACGACGAGGTCGACAATATGGAGCGGCAGATCGAGAAGGAATGCCTCAGACTCTTTTTGCGCCAGCAGCCGGTGGCGAAGGATTTCAGAGAGGTCTCCGCCATTCTCAAGATGATAACCGATCTCGAAAGGATAGGCGACCAGGCTGCGGATATCTCCCAGATAATGCTTTCCCTCGACGAGAAAGAGGAATACGTCAAGAAGCTCGTTCACATCCCGATGATGGCGGAGAGGGCGATAGCTATGGTGCACGAGGCTATGCTCTCCTTCATAGAGGAAGACATAGAAAAAGCCCAAAAGGTTATCGACTCCGACGACGAGGTGGACGGCCTCTTCGAGACGATAAAGGCCGAGTTTGTGGAGATCCTGAGGCGGGACGGCTCCGTCGCCGACCAGGCGCTCCTCCTGATGATGATAGCTAAATATCTGGAGCGGATCGCCGACCACGCGACCAACCTCGCCGAGTGGGTGATCTATTTTTCGACGGGGACGAAGCCGTGAGGGAAAGTAAAAAGGGAAAAGCGAAAAGGAAGAGGGAAAAATAATTTTAATAATAAATATCCGATTTCCTTATGCCTTATGCCCTTAAAAGGAGATATATGCCTACAATCTGGTGCGTAGAAGACGATCCGAGCATCAACGAGCTCTATTCCTGCGTCCTCGAATCCTACGGTTACGGATGCGCGATCTTCGAGAGCGGAAAAGGGCTGTTCGAGGCGCTCGAAAAAGAGACGCCCGACCTGATCTTACTCGACATTATGCTTCCCGAAGAGGACGGATTTCAGATACTTTCCGAAATAAAGAGCCGCGCCGCCCTGAAAAACGTCGCCGTAATTTTCGTAAGCGCGAAGGGCGACGAGCTTTCCAAAGTGAGGGGTCTCAATCTGGGCGCCGACGACTATGTGTCGAAGCCCTTCGGCGTGCTCGAGCTTATGGCGAGGATAAACGCGAATCTCCGTTCGAGGACGAGAGAGGCGAAATCAGCTAAGTATAAGGACATAGAGATAGACGAGGAAAAGCATTCGGTATCGATCGCGGGCCGGCCCGCCGAGCTGACCAAAAAAGAATATAAGCTCCTGCAATTTTTAGTGCGGAACGCCGGAAAGACGGTCGAGCGCGGGGAGATTTTTTTCGGCCGTCTGGGGCGAGGACTATATGGGCGAGACCCGGACTCTCGATATGCATATTAAATCCTTGAGATCGAAGCTTGTCGCCACCGGAATAGAGACGGTGCGCGGCGTAGGTTTCAAGCTGCTATGACGGAATTTTACGTAGGGATAGGGATCCTCTCGGCGGCCGTCGTAGTCCTCATAATATTTCTCATACGCAAGGCCCTCGAAGCCTCGGCGTATAAGGCCGTGCTTGACGCCGTCAAAAAACAGCTGACCGAGGCCGGCGGCGGGAAATTCGTAAGGCGCAAGGGCTCCACGCCTTACGGGGATATCAACGCCTTCGCGGATTACGTCAATTCGCTCTCCGAGGAGATTTCGGAAAACATAAATTCTTTGAATTCCGAAAAAAACACCTTGAACGCCGTGCTCTCGGGTATGGGGC
>AGTN01501622.1_pt1 | contig 10216 bp, 9 predicted proteins | sample 314218 | NCBI WGS metagenome assembly AGTN01 (sample SAMN02954264, study PRJNA73603) | bioreactor metagenome | biome: terrestrial; feature: non-aerated bioreactor; material: poplar woody material; isolation source: poplar biomass | place: USA | collected 2006-12 | reverse complement strand
CTTGCGCGCGCGCCTGCTGCGGTGTCGTTGTCAGCGTACTGTCCGCCGCCGCCCCGCCTGAAAGCGACGCCTCCGTCACATCCGAAAGCACATGCCCCTGCCAATAGCCCGAATAATCGGTGTCCCTGTCTTCGCGACTGTACCTCAGCGCCGCGCAGCTTCTTGGCGCGAGCGTAAACGTATTCCCCTGCTCGTCCTTGCCTGAATAAATTCCCGTGGCGTTCTCGACGTCGTTGGAAACGTAAAACGTCTCTGCATTTTCCTCAAACGGCGCGGATGTCGCTCTTAGAACCGTATAGTTTCCCAGCGATTCTTTTATGTTATATTCTCGCATCTCTTCCGTCTGAAGCGTTCCGTCCGCGAGAACCAGTTCGTTATGGTCTGGCGCTTTTTTATATTCTTCCTGCAAAAACGCAATCATAGAATTTAACGCAGCTTTGGTGGCTTCATCCGTTTCAGCCGCAAGCTCGGCCTGCTGCTCAAGTATCTGCTGCTGGTAATATTCCTTGTCCGCCTGCTCCGGCATCAAATACATCGGCGTATCGCCGACCAGCGCGTTCCAGAACGCATACACCTGCCCCTGCGAAAATTCGCCTGCCTCAACGCGCGCCATGGGCAGCGCTGTCGCCTCCGGCAGCTCGATCGCCACATCGCAGTTGATCGTAAGCTTGCCTTCCGTGATCGTCGACTGAAAGCGTTCCGGGATGCCATAGTATTCGCAAAGCATGGCATAGTCCGTTACATCCACAGAAGTGGAAACAGTGCTTTCGCCGCTCTCTTCCAAACCCTTCCTGATCATCTGCTCCATATCCTTATGGATGACGATATCATCCTCCGGCGTGGGCTGACAGGCCGACATCAGTGCGAGAGCCAGCAGTGCGGCCAGCAAAACAGGCAACGGCTTTTTCATCGCGATGTTCTCCTTCCCTGCAATCGAATAGCCTAGTAACCCTTTTCCAGGTCAATGATGGTTCCATCCACCGCATTGACGATCAGCAGCGGCGAATAGCCCATTGCCGCCCAATCGCTCACCATCCCGTAGTTGGGTATCCTCTCATCCACATACCGGATCCCATAAAAGCACCAGACAGGCGTCAGCAGGCCCTCCGAGTTGTCCTCGGCCGTTTTGATGCGCTGAAGCTGCAGGCTGACATAGGACACCTTGATCGTCGTGCTGTTCTCCTCTTTGGCGGCGGGCCCGTATATCGTCTTCATCATGGTATAGAAAATATCCTCGATGTCCTCGAAGGGCTTCAGCGTAGCGTTTTCCACCGTCGTTTCCATGACCTCGTAAGGCGAGTACCAGTACAGATAGACGACGCCCTCTTTGGAAACGAACAGGCTCATTCGCTCATAGCCCCAAAAGGGGCTCAGCCCGTCGCCGCCCACGCCCTCGCCCGCGGTCGTGAGGTTCGCGCCGTTGACCTGCCGGGAACAGTCGAGCATATAGCAGGGCCCGGGCGCCTCCACGTAAAATATGCCCGTGGCGGAGAAGGGTATCTGCGCCTCGGCGAACAGGCGCCGGGCCGCTTCCGCCGCTTCCTCGGGCGTAATGCCCGCGCTTTCCAGCTCCGTCTGCGTCAGATCGTCTTGCGTGAAAACCCGCTTCCAGGCCGAACGTTCCCATAAATCATCGGAGTAATAGCGCTCGTCGCGGTATTCCAGGCTTGCCTGATATAACGGATATATCTTTTTCTGCTTCCCGCTGGGGCCTTCATATTCTACGGCCTGCGTCTGATCTGAATTGTTGTAGACATGGAACACCTTGCCCCGACAGCCGTCATAGTACCTGCCGGGGTACTCCACCGCAAACGTGACCGTATTGGTTCCGGCAAAGGTATCGCCGTAGTATACGTCACGCTCTGCGAGCGTTCCGTCAGCGGGTACATCCGCAATCGTTTCAGGCGCGTCCGCATAGGCGTTTTCAAAGTACTGCACCTCGTCCCGCAGATACATGAGCTCATCTTCATCCCCGCCCGGGGCTTCAAGCTCACTGATCTTCTGACGGAGCATGACAAGGATATCGTCGATCTCGGCCCTGGTGTACGTCAGTTCATCCTGCCTGCTCTGATACATGGCCGTATCGCCGCAAAGCGCGTTGAACAGCGCGGTCACCGTTTCCTGATCATGATTCGCCGGCACGACCCGCACAATGGAGATCGCATCGGTAGCCGGGACCCCCACGTCCGCGTCCACATTGACGACCAGCTTGCCGTCCAGCACTGTGATCGTTTTTTCCAGATGCTCCTTGACCGCGTACCGCTCCGTAAGCGGCAGCTTTTCCGCCTCCGGCGCAAGCGTCTGCTGTGCCTTCCCGATCATCTGCTCCAGGTCCTTCTGGATCACCACCGGCTCCTCCGGCGTGGGCTGGCAGCCCGCAAGGAGGACAAATATCAGAGCCAGCAGTATCGTTAACAGTTTTCTCATGACTCTTTTCTTCCTTCCGCATATTCCCACCCCACCGCAGTTGCTCAGTATCCCAAGCTCCTGTCGATGACGCTGCCGTCGATCGCGTTGATGGTCAGCAGGCAGATTTCGTACACCCGATAGGGCTGCGTAAACCGTTCGTTCGAGTTTTCATAGATCAGTCTGTCCAAATCCTCGCCCTCGGGCGTGAGTATCTCCTTATATCCGTAAAAATCCCATACCGGGATCAGCAGGTAGTCCATCCCCGACTGCACGCGCATAAGCCCCAGCGTAATGCGGTCGATATGCACGACGACGCTGCCCACCGTCAGGCCGCCTTCGATATCCTGACCGCCGCCGTCATCATGAGGCGCGCCATCCTCAAACCGGACAACCATGCCTATATCGCTTTCAAGGTAGCTGTTCTTGATAAACACCATTTTGGAGAAGCAATTCATCACCTCTTCGAACGGTATCATGGCGGTGCTCTCCGCGAGCTGCTCCGTGATATCGCACGGCGCACGCCAGATCGCAGATTTCAGGCCATGCGCGTCCATCCTGACGATCAGTTGCTCGTAGTCCCAGATATCGTTATAGCCCTCGTCGTTGGCGATTCCTGTGGCATCGTATTTGCAGGGCACGCCGTTCACCTCATGCGTGAATATAAAAATGTAATAGCTCTCCAGCGTACCCTCGGGATACTGCTTTGCTTCCGCATGAGCCAGCGCCATATCCCGGGCGCCGAATGCGCTCACGGTATCCTGCGCGACGGTCAGCGCATCGTCATAAGGTATCTCTCTCAGGCTTTCCCCTGCGCCAAGATAGACGGTCTTTGGACCGATTCCCAATATCTCTTCATAGATGCTCTCGTCCCTGTCGTCTTTCCGGATGCGCTGGAGGCTCATCTCGCTGGACATCCCGTTCCCGTCGTTAACCGCGGAAAACAGATATGCCGCGTCGTTTTTCTCAAAAAAGCCGTACACGCCCTCCGTCAGATCGCCCCCGAACACGAGGTTTTCTTTATTCAGGATATGCGTCACCTCCGGGAATTCGGAGGCGTCCTTCGCGGTCAGATAATTCCGCCGGGCTTCCGCCAGGTTGTTCTCCAGCCTTTCAATAAATTCCGCGCCATCTCCGTTTGTTTTCGCGAACTCCAACCTCGCCTCGATTTCCGCGATAGACTGCCCTGTGCCAAAGCTCCACGCCTCGCCGTCCGGCACACAGAAAAAATGTGCGCCGCCCACGTAATGCTCGTATACCGCGTCGACCTCGGCCTGCGTAAAGCGGTGCGGCGCCACCTTCGCGGCGGGCATGCTCCTCCCGTCCTGCGTATCGACGATCGCGTCCACTTCGATCGTGATATCCAGGCTGTCATGCCTGTAGGTCTCCTCTATATGCGTGCCGCTCCCGGGCATGTCCGAGGGCAGCGCTGTGTCCGTCTGCGCAGCAATCTTCTCTTCCAGCTGCCCGTCGCCCTTGCCGATCACGACGCTTTCCTCCGGCGTGGATTGGCAGCCCGCGGCGGCCGCAATAAACAGTATGGCAAGAAAGACGGACAGTATCTTCCTCATACGCATCCTCCCATTTCCAGTTTCCACCGCCATTCTAATCCCCGGATATGCAACAAGTATTCATTGGATTGTAAGCGAATTGTAATTTTATTCCGATTTCTCAACCGTGATGACCTGCCCCCGGGTCTCGTTCATCACGCTGGTCACGATCTTGGGCACCGCCAGCAGCGAGAACGCCAGCAGCAGCGCCAATATCAGATAAAGCAGGTTCCATTTGCTTTTAAACATGCCCAAACACCACCCTTGCCGTCGTTCCGCGCCCCGGCTCGCTTTCGAATTCCAGCCGCGCGCCATGCAGACGCGCGATCTCCTCCGCGAGCGCGAGCCCCAGCCCGATGCCGCCCGCCTTGCGGCTGCGCGACTTGTCCACCATGTAGAACGGCTGCGTGATCTTGCCGAGCTCGCCCGGCGGGATGCCCTTGCCGTGATCCCTGACGAAAATCGCGCCCTCCCGCGCGACAAGCTCAATCTCATCGCCCGGCCTCGACGCCTTGCCCGCGTTGTCGATCAGGTTGAGCAGCAGGCTCATGAGCAGGTCCTTGTCCATCGCCAGCGTATCCATTCCGCACGATACCGAAAGCTCAAGGCCGCGCTGCCTGACCTGCTCCGCGCAGGAGAGCCGGACGCTCTCCAACAGCCCCGGCACGCTGCCCTCCTCCATGCAAACGCTTTCGTCCTGGCGCAGCACGATGATCTGCATCATCTTCTGCGAAAGCCGTTCAATCCTCGTGCACTCCGCGTCGATGCGCAGCAGCGCGTCCTCGCGCTCCTCCTCGTCCATTTTCGTGCGAAGCAGCGTCTGAGCGTTGCCGGAGATGGAGGTCATCGGGGTCTTCAGCTCGTGCGTCAGCGCGGACATGAACATCGCGCGCCGGTCGGCCTCCTCGCGCAGCGCCATGACGCGGCTCTCCACCGCCTCCGCCATGCTGTTGAAGTGCATCGCCAGCTCGCCCACCTCGTCGTTCTCGGCGAGGGCGATGCGCTGATCGTATATGCCCGCCGCGATGGAGCCCGCGCTGGTTTTGAGCGCCGCGATGGGGCGCAGCACCAGCCGCACCAGCAGCACCGTGATGCCGCCCGCCGTGATGATCACGGCAAGGTTGATCAGCGCAAACTGGTACGACAGCGTCTCGATACCCGTATAAACCGCGGTGATATCGCCGACGACGTACAGCGCATAAGGCGTTCCAATGACTTCAAGCCGGCTCCCCGCGATCAGCACGGACAGGCCGCCGATATCCTGTATGATATATTGCTGATTGTCCCCCTCAAGCGGCAGGTATTCCTCCGGATCGATATTCGTGGCGTTGTAAATGAAGTCGCCGCCTGAAACCAGTATCGTGTTTTCATCCGCGAATTTGTCGATCAGAAAACGCGCCAGGCTCCGCTGCGCGGTCTCGCTGTATCCGGTGTTGTTTTCGGCGCCGATTTCGTTCTCCATCGCGGCGCTCCATGACGCGACGCGCAGCTGCTGATTCGTCAGCGCGCCCTTCACCGCGGCGTCAAGGCGGCTCCGTCCTGCGCTCAGCAGCATGATCAGGCTGCAGATGCCGGTGGCCAGCGTCACCATAATGATCGCGATTAAAGATATTTTAAGCCACAGCTTCATATCAGTCCTCCAGCCGGTAACCCATTTTGGAAACGGTCCTGATGCGGTCCGCGATCTCCAGCTTTTTGCGCAGCTGGCCGATATGCACGTCCACGGTGCGCGTTTCGCCCATGAAATCCACGCCCCATACGCCGTGCAGCAGCCGCTCGCGCGAGAGCGCGATGTTCTTGTTCTTGGCGAGCATCACGAGCAGATCGAACTCCATGGGTTTTAGCACAACCTCCTCGCCGTCCCTGCGCACCGTGCGCTCCAGCAGGTTGATCTCGATGCCGCCCACGCTGAGCGACTGGTGCATGCGGCCCGTGCGCTCCAGCACCTTCTCGATGCGCACCAGCAGCTCCAACACCTCGAACGGCTTGACGATATAATCCTCCGCACCGTCCCGGAGGCCCTGTACTTTGGAGTTCAGGTCCGCCCTTGCGGTCAGGTAGATCACGGGGATATCATAATGCTTCATATACCCCATCAGTTCAAACCCGTCCATGCCGGGCAGCATCACGTCCAGCAGCGCCAGGTCAAAGTCCGGATCGGAAGCCAGATATTGCGCGGCTTCCGATCCGTCGTAAAAGGCGGCCACCGCAAAGCCTGCCGCCGTCAGGTTCTTCTGTATGATTTTTGATATGGGCTCATCGTCCTCAACGACCAGTATGCGGTTTCTCGCCATGGCAGACACCTCCCGATGTAATGCCATTTTACCACAGTTCCGGTAAACAGGTGTTCATCGAATTGTAAACGGATTGTAATTGAAGCGCTTCAGCATGATAAAAAGCTTTATACGGATCGAAAAATCCCTTTTTTCACGGACGATATGAATCATTTATGGTGAGGATACCGGCTTAATTTTGAGGTTGATAGGGTATGCAAATAGATCCGTTATAAAAACCGGCGGGCAGGGAAGCTTTTCATTTTTTTTGCGAGCGGCCTACCGGCGAACAGAAAAGTATGCTGGCAGATACCGGATAAAGGCGCGGCCGATCTCGCCGCATACCTCATATGGAAAAGATGAATTCCGATTCGACCTGATCGAAAAATTTATAGTACGCTTTTCTTTTTTCCGAAACAAAATCGATACTGACGCGGTTTCGCGGCCTGCCGATCTGCACTTGCTGGATTTCGCGGATTGTCCCGGGCCTGTTTGACAATATGACCACGCGGTCCCCGAGGTAGACCGCTTCCTCGATATCATGCGTGACCAGCACGATTGTAACCTTTTCCTTCTCCCATATCTTCAGTATCTCTTCCTGCATGGTGATTTTGGTCAGGGCGTCCAGCGCGCCGAACGGTTCGTCCAGCAGCAATACCTTGGGATGATTGACCAGCGCTCTGGCGATTGCCGTCCTTTGCGCCATGCCGCCTGAAAGCTGCCGCGGCAGCGCCTTTTCAAAGCCCTGAAGCCCGACGAGCGCAATGAGGCCGGAAACCAGCTTGTCTTTTCCCGGTTTTTTGTCCGGTATGCCATAGCCGATGTTCTGCGAGACGGTGAGCCACGGGAACAGCCTGTGATCCTGAAATACGAAGCCCTTCTCAAGCGAAGGCTTCGAGATGGGTTCGCGGTCCAGCAAAACCTCGCCCTCATAGTCCATATCCAGGCCGGCGATGATGCGCAGCAGCGTACTTTTGCCGCAGCCGCTGCTTCCCAGAATGGAAACGAACTCCCCCGCCCTGATCGAAAGATCGATGTCCTTCAAAGCCTCGACCGCGCCGTTTTTATTGATAAATGTTTTGTTAAGGCCCCTGATTTCGATTTGACCCGGCATGATTCTCCTCCGTCTTACCAGTAAAGAAGCTTTTTTTCTATTTTCCCTAAAATATCGTCCATCAGCTTGCCGATGATGCCGACGAGCAGCATGGCGAGTATCACCTTATCCGGCTGGGCGAGCTGCCTTCCGTCCATCAGCATATAGCCGATTCCCGTTGTCGCAGCGATCATTTCCGCTGCGACAACGCAAATCCATGCGTTCCCAAGGCCGATCCGCAGGCCTGTGATGATCTGCGGCAGCGCCCCGGGAATCACCACCTTTTTAATAAGCTTGGCGGGCGGGATCTCAAAAACTCTGGATACCTCGACAAACCTCTCATCGATCTGTTTGATGCCGCTGACCGTATTGATCAGTATGGGGAAAAATGCGCCCATGAAGATGATGAATACCTTGGACGGTTCGCCGATGCCCAGCCAAAGTATCGCAATCGGTATCCATGCGATCGGCGGGATCGGTTTTAGAACCTGCAGTATCAGGCGCGTCATGATCTCGAAATTATCAGACAGCGATATCAGCACGCCGAATACGATCGCGATGAGCCCCGCCAGCGCAAACCCGGAGAACACCCTCGCGATGCTCACACCGATATACTCCAGCAGCGTTCCGTCCTTCACCGTCCGCACAAACGTTTCGACGATCTTATGCGGCGCCGGCAGCGAGTACGGCGGGATAAGCCCCTCCAAGGACGCGTATTCCCATACGGCTATGATAACGATGGCCAGACCGAAATATTTGATTAGTAACCTGAGCTTTTGATGCTTTTCCATGCTACTCCCCCCGAATTACGCCGCCTTTCAGCCGATACCCGAATTGTCGAGGTACTGCGTGCTGACAAAGGTATCCACATCGACCGTCCCGGTCGTAAAGCCCTGCGCGCGGTTGAATTCCTCGACCAGCTTGAGCTCAGCGATATCGGCGCCCGTAAGCTGCGGCGAATAATCAAACTTCTCCAGAAGCCCGGCCAGCTCCGCTTCGTCCAGCTTGATCTCGCTCTGCAGCAGCCTGGCCGCTTCCCCGGGGTTCTCCTGAATGAACCTGCCCGCTCTCTCCACCGCCCTGATGTACGCGTGAAGTATTCCCGGGTTTTCCTGTGCAAAGCTTTGCGTCGTAAAATAGAATACGCTGTTGCTCTTAAGCCCGGTCGCGTCGATCAGCTCAACGACGATATTGCTTGACAGGCTGCTGGTCAGCGTCGGCTCCCAAATCACGCCCGCGTCCACCTCGCCGGACGCCACGGCGTTTCCGATATCCGCGTTGGGCAGGTTCACCTGCTCGACGTCATCCAGCGTCAGGCCGGCTTTGGCAAGCACCAGAGACAGGAAGTGGTGGCCGTACGAACCCTTGACGAACGCGATCTTCTTGCCCTCCAGATCCTCCGGCGTCTTGATCGGCGAATCCGGCCGGACCGTAAGCGCGACCGTCGTCTCGCCCGACGAGGTTTTGGCGAACGTGAGCGTGGGCTGTCCGGATGCTTTCGCGATCAGCAGCGGAACGTCTCCCACGAGGCCGATATCTTCCTCGCCCGCGGCAAAGGCTTCGTTCAGAGGCGGCCCGGAGGGGAAGGAATCCCATGTTACCTCCACGCCCGTGCCTTCCAGCTCTTCCTCAAAATAGCCGTTGACCTTCGCGAGCAGTATGGAAGCCGCGTAAACGCCCGGCTGCGTGGCCACCCTGACCTTGGTTGCGGTGATCCTGTCCGGGTCGTTCTGCGCCGTATCGGAAGCGCCCGGCGGCGTCTGCGCGCCGCAGCCAATAAACGAGAGCAGCAGGCAGACCGTTAAAACGGCAATAACTGATTTTTTAATCATCTTTGAAATCTCCTTTAATAAATTAATTTAAAACTTTTATGCGGATTCAGCCACACGCCTCAACAGAAATCCCCGAGATAACCCTGATTGATGAAACGCAGTTCGTTCATAAGTTTCCTCTCCTTTCTGTCAGACCGTCGTCTTGGCGATCCGATCCAGATGCTTGAAAAAAAGTGGTTCTGCTCCTGTTCCCTGAACTTGTTGTCCGGTTGCAGGTTCTCCACCGATTCCGGTACGATCGTGACAACCGCCGCGATATCGAAGCCCTTTTCTTCCTGCAGCTTTCTGTACAGCTTTTCAAACTTTCTGCCGGAAATCAGTATGCTTTTGACATCGCCCGTTATTTCAAAAGCCCGCTGGTCTTCCCCGATGATCAGCACGGCCACCTTTTTGTTAAACCAAAGGCTCGCCGTGATGTTGCGGTAGCTTTTTGACGCTTCGAACAGCTCCACATACTGCAGATTCCCGTCCTCATCCACGTGAAGCGTTCCCTTGGGCGCGGCGTGGACGACGCCCTCTGCGCTGGCAGCCGCAATGATCTTGAGGCTGCTTTTGTCCTGTATGAGCGGCTCTATCTCTTTTATGGACGCCATATTTTCCTCCTTACATCGCGCGCAGCAGGTCCGAGTTCGGGTGGTTCCCACAGCGGCGGTAGTCATCAAAGTCAATCTCCAGCCCGTATCTCTTTGTCAGCGCGTTAAGGCCGATCGTGAGCTTCGCGTAGTACTCGAGCGAGGCGTTCCTCTGATCCCCGAAATAAGACAGGGGCCTTGGTACCCATACGATATAGACCACCGAAACACCGTTGCTGATCAGCGTCTCCGCTTCCTCGAGCGTGTGCTTTAAGGCTTCGTCCTCGTCCTTGAAGCCGTTGGGCTGCGCCAGCTCTACGCCGCCCACGATGCCGGAATTGACGCGCCCCTTCCCGAATATCTGGACCGCGTCTGTCAGCCGCTTTTTCCATTCGCGGTATCCGATCCACTCCGCCTTCCCCGGGCACATCCAGTTGAACAGTTCCTCGTTGAGCACCTCAATGTCCGCCGTATAGCTGGAGAGCCCCGT
>AGTN01561494.1_pt1 | contig 10218 bp, 10 predicted proteins | sample 314218 | NCBI WGS metagenome assembly AGTN01 (sample SAMN02954264, study PRJNA73603) | bioreactor metagenome | biome: terrestrial; feature: non-aerated bioreactor; material: poplar woody material; isolation source: poplar biomass | place: USA | collected 2006-12 | reverse complement strand
CGTTTTGATATTGCCGAGCTCCGATTCCTGCAAATACTGATCCGACACGCCGGAGCCTTCCTCAACGCCATAGAGGTCGTCCAGCAGGGAAGCCCCCTTCGGCAGCACGTTGATGTTCGCGCCGTAAGTTTTCAGCTCCTGATTCACTTTGTCTCCCACGTCCAGCATGACGTTGAGCATGGCCGTGGCAAGGGAAGCCCCCAAAGCGATCGTGAACGCGATCATCAGCATTTTCCCTTTCTGCCGGAAAAGCGCGCCCTTTACCATTCTCCAGAACATGCCGTTACCCCCTATTCAAACCTGCTCTTTTCGCCTTCCAGGCTTTGCGTCCGTATCACCATGTTGCCGCCGCCCAGCGTATAGGCGAGGGGCACGGGATTGCATCCGCCCTTGAATCCGATCGTGGAAATATTCATGACGACGTCGCACAGCTTGCATACCACCTCGTGGTCGCCGCGCTCATAATAGCCTGTCGGGCCGCAGATATCGCAGGCGTCCAGCCCGACGCCGTATGCCGCCTCATTCTTCCGGATGACGATAAACCGGACCTCGGTGCCGTCCGAAGCCGTATATACAAAACGGTGCAGATGCCCGTCGTCCACGTCTTCAAGCGGTATCACGATCTCGCCGCCGACGATGGTCATCGGTTCGGCGGGAGAAAGCACGGCCCCGCGCTCGTCGTATGTCCTGACCACGGTCATAGATAAAACCGCGAGGATGTACCCTGCCGCCACAATCACGCACCAGCGCCTTTGCCTGCGCGCCGCCGCCCGGAGCTTCCGGTGCTGCGCCGGATTGTCAAACGTCTCTTTGGGATGCAGGCTTTTTATCCACAGTACGACCGGCAGCAGTATCGTTATCGCCATCAGGGTATAAAGGAAGTATTCGTTATAATTGATGACCGGTTTGATCAATTCGAAAAGCCATTTTGACATGGCGATGATGCGCCTTGCCAGCAACAGCTGCGTGACGGCCGCAATCTGATTGACCATATTGACGGCCAGCCCCGCGGTCAGCAGAATGCGCACCAGCTTAAACGACAGGCCCGCTGCGGCTTTATACAGGGCAACCGCGGAAAGAACGACAATCAGCAGGCCGCCCAGATATCCGATCGTCTTAAAAAGAAAATCCGTGCTGAATATGCTTGCTCCCGGCATCACGAATTCAGTGGGGTACAGGAAAATATCAGGCAGGCAGTAAAGCAGCAGCGCGGCCGCCAGAACGGCATATATCACATTCCCTATGCTTTCATGCAATCTGGGCGCTCTTTTTTGGAGGAAGCCCCACGAAAGCATATAGAAAAGAATTTCCACAATAATTGCAACGGATAAAATACCGATGCTCCAGTATTCCCTGTTGATCAGCACGGTTGTCGATTTGAGAACGGCCAATATCAGCGCGGCCGCAGCTCCCCCGATGAATCCCCGGCACAGCCAGCTTTTTTGTCCTGGCCTGCCGCCGATATGCGCCAGCGCAAGCAGCATCGCCAAAAGGATTCCGGCTGTGAGCGAATTCTGTACGGCCTGTATCAAAAATTTGAGCACGGTGTCCCCGCCTTCCTGTCGCGTGCAAATGAACCGCGCACATGACGCCTCACGCCTGCGCGCGAAATGTGTCACGGCGCGGTCCATATTCTGTTAAGCTTATGTAACGAACCGATTACCAGACTCTGGGGACGTAATCGAAATCCCACTCGGCCACAAGCGGTTCGGTCCAGTAACGCCCGGTCACGCCCGTCGTTTTATCGACATGCAGGAGGAAGCCCTGCGCCTCGGGGCTCTCGATGATAAAGCGCACCGTATAGGTTCCGGCCGGGCCGAGCTTGATGTTCGCGCCGTAGTGCGGGCCGTCGCTCGCATTCATGGGCATGAAGTTGCCTTCCGCAACCATCGCGCCGTCCTCGCCTGCAATCTCATAGCCGACGGTCAGGTAGGGAACAAAATCCCCCACGCCGTATCCCAGATCGTTTTCCAGCGCGGAGATGTCCGCCTCGATGTGCATATCGGACTCCGAAGCCGGAAGGCTCTTGCCCGCCGGTTCCATATCGACCGGCTGGAAGTAGACGCCCGCCACGTTCAAAGGCCCAAGCTCCTGATCATCGCCAATGGGGAATTCCTCGAAACCGGCGACCTCTCCCGGCGCCGCCGCGCTGCTGTCGTTTTCGCTTTCCCCGGAATTCTCCGCATCCCCCGTGACCGCGTCCGATTGACCGGAAGGGGTACTGTCGGTGCACGCGGTGAGGCCAAGCGACAGAATCATCACCAGCGCCAGGGCGAAAACAGACACCTTTTTAAATTTCATGGATTATACCTCCTAAAGATTTTATTGTTCATAAACTTCACTTCTTGTGAAAATTATGGCGGCTCAAATGATAAATCGTTTACTCCGGCGTGCGTTCAGAACGCTGCGCCTCAATCGGGCCGCCCGAAGCGGCCGCTTTCACGCTCCGTGCCTTTTTCCATTTTCTTATCTGGATAATGAATGTGGCAACCGTGAGCGCCAGCAGGACGATCTGCGGGATCAGCGTTTCCAGCGTAGGATAAATGCCCAAAATATCAACCGATGAAATACCGGATATCGGCGTGACGCTTACGACGTTGCCCTCCTGCAGCTCCTTGATGCCCGAGCCCACAAAGGAGATGGACATAAGGAACATCAGTATGCTGGTGCCCAGGAAAAACGGCTTCAGCGGCAATCTGATGCTCATGAAACGGATCAGCAGGTAGATGACCACCAGCGCCACACAGCCTGCGCCGAGCCCGATCCAAACCATATTGACATAGGTTTTGGTTCCGGCCAGCAGCGCCTGATAAAACAGTATCGTTTCCGCGCCTTCGCGGAAGACGGCAAGGAACGCGGCGAACGCGAGAGAGAACAGGCTCCTTTTGGTAATCGAGCTTTGAACCTTGCCTTCTATGTAACGCGTCCACGCGGCCGATTCCGCCTTGGAAACCATCCAGTTGCTTACATAAAACAGTACGGCGACCGCGAGAAGCATGGTCGCGCCTTCGATGATCTCCTGATTGGCGCCGCTCGCGCCCGACAGGTTGTTCAGTATAAACGCCATCAGGACGCTCGCGGCCAGGGCTACCAGCGATCCCCAATAAACGGCGCCGGTCTTTTGCCTGTTCCCGGACTTGACCAGATAGGCGACGATTGCCCCGACAATGAGTATGGCCTCAAAGCCTTCCCGGGTGATGATCAGCAGCGAACCCAGAAAAACGCCCACGGGGCTTTCCTCCTTGCCGTCCAGTTGATCGGCGTCCTCCCGCAGCATGCTGATCAGCGTGTCCAGCGAAGCCCGTACCTCCCCGTCGGGAGCGCCCGCATTGATCGCTTTTTTGGTAAAGCTGAATTGATATTCCACCGCGGCGGCACGATCGCCCGATATATGCGCCATCACCGTTTTTTCAAAGCCCAGCTTTTCATAGTATCCAAAGTAAGCCACGTCGACCTGCTCCTTGGCGGCCTTCGCATCTCCCGACACGTAGGTATCGTAAGACTCATCCAAAACAGCTTCCATCTCGTCCACCACATCGTTCCAGGTTTCATGCGCGTCCGCGGCAAATGCCGTTGCGGAAAAAGCGATTATGAGAGCAATCGCCAGCGCTGCCGAAGCTAATAATTTACGCACTTTCGCATCTCCTTTCCGCGGGAATCGATAGGCGTCAGTGACACCGTATACAGGCTAGTCTAAACTAACTTAAAGCACAAGGGCCAGTTAGGAGAATCTGCATGGCGCCAGGGACCAGGCTGTAATGGGCAAAAATACAGCTGAAATCGGATGAGTCACAATACTTTTGCCATAAAAAATGCTTTTTATCAAAGGCTGCTGTCACAAGGGGATACGATGATCTTGCATGCCAATTCTTCACCGATGGCAATGCGCCTGCCCCCAATGCAGACAATCAGGGCGTCGCCGTATATCTTGGATATCACGCGGATCTCGCCGCCCACGGCCAGCCCAAAATCTTCGAGAAGACCTTTGGTTTCTTCTGTAAGCCATATGGCCCTGATTCGGCTCGCCTCGCCGGCCGGCGCGCATGTCAAGCGTGTCACGGGCAATCCCTCAAAATATGATTTGGACAATCGGCCGTTGCATCACAGCCATTCGCCCATAAACACATTTTAGATGGTCTGACTCGGGGCGCAAGCACCAGTATCGGCCTTGTCTATAGCTCCAGCCTGTCTTCACAGAGCCAGGCTTCGTATAGAAGCTGAACCGCAGCAGGGATATCCGCCGGCGGGATTCCGCCATAATTCAGCAGCACCGTACCGTTTTTACCGTTCTCAGGATGGCTCCAATACCGGGATGTGGGATAAACGCGTACACCGGCCTGCGCGGCGCGGCGGATCAGTTCGTCCTCCGTGACGGGCCAGCCGGCCTCAACAAGCAGGTGCAGCCCGGCGTGAGCTCCCGATATATGAAGGCGGCTTCCAAATTTATGATTCAAGGCGCCGACAAGCGCTTCGCATTTCCCTTTCTGGTTTTTTCTCATTTTTCTCAGGTGGCTTTCCCAATGGCCTTCTTTCATAAACAGCTCCAAAGGCTTTTGCGTCAGAAACGGCACAAACGGCGCATGACCGTCAAACCATCCATGCAGTCCGCCCAGCAGGTTTTCAGGGATGACCATGTAGGATACGCGCATGCACGGGAACAATATATCGGAGAAACTGCCGATGTAGAAAACGCTTTCCGGGCAAAGCGATTGCATGGAAGGAAGCGGCTTTATATCATGCTGGAAATGGCAGTTGTAGTCGTCCTCGAGGATATAGGCCTTTTTTTGTTTGGCCCACTCCGCCAGCTCGCGCCGTCTGGACAAGGGCATGACGATCCCCGTGGGGGACTGGTGGGAGGGCGTGGCGTATGCCGCCATCACATCCGCGGCTGCCAGCGCGTCGGCGCTCAGCCCTCTCTCGTCGAGCGCTATGGGAACTATTTTTAAGCCGTTGCTGGAGAAGGTGCTTCGCGACTGATCATAGCCCGGCTCCTCAATTGCGATGCCTGAACCGCTGTTGATGGCTTTCAGTATCTGACAGGCGAGGCCAAGGCAAGCCTGCGTTCCCGTCGCCACCACAATCTGTTCGGCCGAACACTGTACGTTCCGGTAATGATGAATATATCTTTGTATCTCCGTACGCAGGCCCGGCTCGCCAAAGGCCGATCCCTGCGCGGCCAGGCTTTCTTTGAAGTCGTGGAAGCATCTTCCGGTCAGCCTTTGCCATTGGTTGCAGGGAAGCTCGGAAAGCAGCAGCTTGCCGCACCTGAAGTCGTATGCGACGTGGTGGGATGATTTTATTTCAGCTTCGGAAGGGTTCGATTCTTCGCATTCATGAAATTTTTTCGGTTCCGAAAGCTCAACATAGTAGCCCCTGCGCGGTTTGCTTGCGATAAAACCCTCCGCGAACAACTGCCCGTAGGCCAGTTCGACCGTATTCCGGCTGATATGAAGCTCTTCGGAGATTTCGCGGCTCGATTTAAGCTTCAATCCGGCCTTCAGCGTCCCGTTGATTATGTCCTCCCTGATCTGCTGATACAGCTGCATATACAACGGCAGTTTGCCCGCCTTGTCCACCATCCACATGTTTCATGCTCCTCTGCAATACTGCGCGATTAGCCACGGCTAACTCAATTCCCCAAATAATGCAGCGCCCGATTCACGCTGCCCGATGCCGCATCATAATGCTGCGATTCAGTTTCAGGCTTTATAATTGGCCCGGCTCATGCAAGGGCTCATATGGCGTTTAAGCTTGCATTGCGTCGCGTTTCCCCAAAACTTTGAGCGGAATATCACTCATTTTTCAGTGACATGAAGCAGTCCCTGATCAAACACGCTTTTAACATGGTCGTCATCAAGAGAATAATAGACAACCTTGCCGTCTCTTCTGGACCTGACAAGCTTCGCCTGCTTCAATACCCTGAGCTGATGTGAGATCGCTGATTTTGTCATTCCCAAAAGCACGGCAATATCACAGACGCACATCTCGGAATGAAATAATGCGCAAAGCATTTTTACCCTTGTTGAATCGCCAAATACCTTGAATAAGTCGGCGAGGTCCAGGAGCGCCTCTTCATCAGGCATATTCTCCCGTACTTTATTCACCACGGCTTCATGAATGATATTGCAATCACATCTGTCAAAATCAGCGGTATACGGATTCATACGCCTCCTCCTTATGGTTGAATAGTTGATCACCTACTCAATTATAATATATAAACAAGGGTGCGTTTGTCAATCCTCAATTTCATTCACTTAACGGGTAATTTGTTTTTAAGGTATCAAAAACCCGCCTGTTGAAGACATGGGGGCATCGGGATACTTGTCGGCAATCATCATGGGCTTTTTCCACCTGAATGCGAATATACCTTTTCCGCAAAACTCAATCTTCTTCGGTTTATATTGAAAAACAATAAAATATTATTGCAATTCATAAATATCATGAATATAATATGAATGATAAGCATCGAGATGGCAATGAAACGCTTTACCCGTATCTTTTGGAGGCCAAATTGAGAAAGAGGATTCTGCTGATTCAGCCTGAGAACAGGGAAATCCACCGGTTCCGCAGAAAACAGTTCAATAACTTCGCCCAGATCACCATGCCGTATCTGGCGGCCTTTATAGACGAGAACCAGTTTGAGATCGCTCTTGTGGACGAGTATAACCAAAGGATACCCTATGACCGCCGATTCGATCTGGTTGCCGTCACTGTAAACACCGCAAACGCGCCCCATTGCTATGAAATCGGCAGGGTATTCCGGCAGGCGGGCGCGAAGGTGGCTTTTGGAGGCCCGCATGCGACGCTGCTGCCCGACGAGGCCAGCCGGCATTGCGATGTGATACTGATTGGGGAAGCGGAAGAAATCTGGCCGCGGTTTTTGAATGACTTTTACAATGATATGGCGCAGACAAGATATCTGTCCGAAAACCCGCCTGCGCTTGCGCGCCTCCCAATGCCCAGATGGGATCTGCTGAGGCGCAGGACGCCCTTAATGAAAAGCGCCGTCTTTGCGACAAGGGGATGCCCCTATCACTGCAGATACTGCAACCTGAAGCAGATTTACCACGATTGCTTCCGCACCCGCCCCGTAGACGAGGTCATTCGGGAAATAGAGGCCATGAGGTCCCGGCATTTTGTGTTTTGGGATGACAGCTTTTTTGCGAACGCCGCGTATGCGATGGCGCTGATGCGCGCGTTGAAACCCCTCCGTAAGCGCTGGGCCGCCCAGGTTACGCTTGCGGACTGTGCCAATGAAGCGCTCTTACAGGCGGCCCGCGACTCAGGCTGCCTGTACCTGTTTATCGGCCTGGAATCCTTCAGCGAGGCATCGCTGTTGATGCGGGCAAGCAGATCAACCGGGTCGGCGAGTATGAAAAAATCATTCAGAGCCTGCACCGGCATGGGATCATGATTCAGGCCGGCATCATTTTCGGTTTCGAGAGCGACCATGCCGATGTGTTCCGGAATACGCTCCACGCCTGCGAACGATTGGGAATAGACGGCGTCACCGCGAGCATCTTGACGCCACTGCCCCGAACGCCGATCTATGAAGAAATGAAACGGATGGGTCGGATAACGACGGATGACTGGAGTCGGTATAACGGAAAGACGCGCGTGACTTATACGCCAAAAAACATGACGCCCGGGCAGCTGTATGCCGGATACATGGATTTTCGCAGACAATTCTATTCGTTGCGATCGTTTATAAAGCGCCTGCGAATTTCCCGCACGCATATTTTCTACAGCTGCATCATCAACCTTGGCTACCGCTTATCCATCCATTAAAATGGATGGCATAGTTGGAATACAACGCCGCCGGCAATCTTCAAACAGAAATTTCATGCATGACAGCCCACCTTGGGATATCTTGAAGATTTTTTTCCGGCACCCGGAGCGGCTCAATATAAGTCCGCTTTGAAACCCCGGTGATTTTATGCATGCTCTGGCGGACTGCCGCTACTCATGGTTCTCCGTCAACCAGGTTTCAAGAATATGGTTAAATTTCTCCGGCCGGAGGGAGGGAATATCGTGTGCGTGGCCGGGCAGAATGCGCGCCGCGCAATGCGGATTACGCTTTTGCAGCTCCAGCACGGAGTCCTTCATGATGCGCGGCTCCTTTTCCCCGCAGAGCGCCAGCATGGGTATTTCAAGCGCGGCGAAGGCAGGGAACTTTTCGATGTCCACGCCATCCTGAATCACCCGGCGCATGTAATCCCGCCGTGCCCGGCGCGCATAGGAAAGGTGCGCCTGCGTCTGCGCTTCGTCCAGCCCCAGCCGCCTGCAGTATTGCCTGTTGAACCACGCGCTGCGCTCCAGGGGCGCGGTCAGCCGCAGCAGGCGCGATATCCTCTTTACCTCGCGCTCGGGCTTGAGTATCCAGGGGCTGACCATGACCGCGCCGCCGATGCGCTGCGGCGCCGCGCAGGCGATGGGGATGACGAGCTGCGCGCCCAGTGAAAAACCGACCAGCGTAACGGTCGGCCTGCCCAAAGCGCCGATCAGCGCCAGCACGCCGTCTGTGCATGCCCTGAGCGAATATTCGGCCTCGCTTTCCTCGCCGGTTCCCGGCAGATGCGGAATGATGAGATAAAATCTGTCCTGAAAGCCATATTGCCGGGCGAAGGAAAAAGCCTCGCCGCCTCCGTTCAGAAAGATGACGGTAGGGTTTTGCGGGTCGCCAAGAGAATCATAAAACATGCCTTTGCTCCTTCAGTGTTCAAGCTGTCCTGCATCGATCGCCTGCGCGGCGATCAGGCCGCTTTCGAGCTGGATCCCCACCAGCTTTCGGATCGGGATAACGGAATAATTGAGCTCCGCCTCCAGCCGGCCGCTGATGCGCCTGAGCTCCGCATCCGCCTCCGCGCTCACCGCGAGCAGGCTCGCAAGCTCGCCGCCGCTCAGCGCTCTTTGGGGATGCGCGCGCTCATATTCGGGCATGCGCGCCAGAAGGCCGATCTGGAGCATGCCGTAAAATTCCGAAGCGTAGAGGTTGTCGAATATTTCGCAGCGCTTTGCTTTTTCCAGCAGCGCGGGGTTCGTCTTTGCCCAGGCCTCCTTCGCCTCGAACTCCTGCGCGCCCATCGCCAAAAAATCGCTCAGCGCACGGTAGAAGGGATTGCCGCCCGAGAGCAGCGGCCTGATCTGCTCCAGCCTTTCCCGAACGAATTGCGCGTTCCTTCTCCATATCCCGCAGCCCTGGATCACCGCGTCGCGGCGGATCTGCTCCGTTTCGGTGGTGTCGTCCACCATGCCGTCATAGAAATAAGGCAGCTCGCTGACCAGTCCGAAGGCATTGCCGAAACGCTGCGCGTAGCCCATGCTCGAAGCGCCGAATCGGATGGCTTCCTCCGCACGGCCGGGAGCGAATTTCTCGTAGAAGTCGTAGCTTTGCTCCACCGATATCAGGGAATACACGGCCGGGCAGATGCTCCGCGCGTAGGGGACCTCCGGCTCGCCGAGCTGCAGCGGTACGCCCGCGCGCTGCGCAAGCGCGGGGAGCCTGTCGTATACGGGCTTTAGGTCGTGCGTCATGTACCAGAAAACGCCGCCGAAGCCCGCGTTATGCAGCGAATAGATGAATTCCGGACGCGTCCGCTCGATGATGCGCATGAGCGCCTGCGTTTCCGGAAGCGGTTTGTCAAAATGCAGCGCCCTGTAATCCACCGGGAACGTCCATTCCACCTGGTCCTGCATGGCGGGGCGGTAATAGTTGCGCGCATAATGATACAGCGTGAACGGCCCCTTGAACCAGCCCTCGTTGAGCCTCGCGCCTTCGATATCGATGCACTTGATGATATACCAGGTGAAACCGAGCGCCTCCCTCAGAGCATCGTTTTGCGCCAGCTCGCGGCTGAAAAATTCCAGCATCGTCGCGCCGATCGGCTCGTTGGGATGGGGACAGCCAAACAGCAGCGCGTTTCGCTTCCCTTTGCCTATTTTGAGGCATAGAACGGGATGCCCTTTACCCGTTGTCCCGCCTCAACACCTCGACGATTCCGGGGAATTCCTCCGCCAGCGCGCGGGTGCTGGCGTCCAGCTCGTCCACGGTAAAAAACTGCGTATACTCCGGTATGCGCCGCAATATCGCTTCATATCCATAGGGTTCTCCTTTTCGCCGAACTGAGAAGATAATGCCGGCCGCCGGTAAGCAGGAGCTGCCCGGCGGCCGACGGCTGTCATTATTGGTTGATCTGCACCAGACTGTAGTCGAAGCTG
>AGTN01347417.1_pt1 | contig 10222 bp, 7 predicted proteins | sample 314218 | NCBI WGS metagenome assembly AGTN01 (sample SAMN02954264, study PRJNA73603) | bioreactor metagenome | biome: terrestrial; feature: non-aerated bioreactor; material: poplar woody material; isolation source: poplar biomass | place: USA | collected 2006-12 | reverse complement strand
TCGACCAGTCAGCAGGTTCTCACATCGAAGTGATCTGGACTAATGACTCCACGCGCCTGGTCAATCCGAGCGAAGGCGGGCATACTCTCTTCAACGCCAGCACCAAAGGAATTGAGCATGCTGAGACGATCTTACTCACGCAGATTCCTGGAAGCAGGGTTAATGAGAATTCGATGCACATCGTCGGTCTGCATGAGATTGGTCATGCCCTGGGCATCAACGGGCACAGCGATAACTCGGACGACATCATGTTCCTCGGTTTTCAACTCGATAATGCGACCGATCGCAACCTCTCAGAGCGAGACGCCAAGACACTTGTAGCACTTTATGGAATGCCGTCCACGGGATTCAAAAAGGGCGGTGACAACAAGGACCTCCAGAAGATGGTGCGCTCTAGTAATCCGATTAACAAGGCGATGGCGATGAACAACGAAGCCGGAACCATGCTCGAAAAAGGGCAGCATGCCGCGGCAATCGCCAAGTTTAGGGAAGCATTGGCATTGGCTCCGGATCTCGACCTGGTTTCGGACAATCTGCGAATTGCGCTGACCAACTATGCAGCACATTTGATGACTGGCGCGCAATTCGAAGAGGCCGCACCGGTTTTGAAAGAATTGATCGAGCGGGAGGAGAAGGCTGCCGACACAAATCGCCTGCTCAGATCGTTGCGTGCATACAGGAAAGTTTTGGATACCTTGGGTCGCAAAGCCGAGGCTGACTCGACTGACCAACGCATAAAAGCATTAACTCTTCAGCAAACCAGAACTGAAATTCAAAGCGGAACCAACCTTCCTAGATAGCAACAGACCGTCCTCGATAGCAACACGTACTAGATAAACACTCCAGGATCTCTTAAGCCGAAAGAGGCGTTATGGCGAAGATATTGTTAGTTGAGGACGACAAAGATACTTGCGTGCTTGTGTCGGATATCCTCAAACTGCAAAGTCATCTCGTTGAGTTTGTCCACAGCGGCTCTGACGCTGAGAACTTGCTCGACGTCTTTGAATACGATTTGATCATTCTCGATTGGGGATTGCCGGACGTCACCGGAGACGAGGTTTGCAAGCGCTTCCGGGCCCGCAAGGGCAATACACCGGTCCTGATGTTGACAGGAAAAAATCGCATCAACGAGAAAACGGCTGGTCTTGACGCAGGGGCCGATGATTACCTTACCAAACCTTTTGATAGTAGAGAACTTATCGCCCGCGTGCGGGCGCTGCTTCGAAGACCGGGCGGGTACGCCGACAACTCGATTACCGTCGGTGATATCAAGCTGGATTCGGTAACAATGTTAGTCACCAAATCCGGTGCCCAGGTCAAATTGTATCCTCGCGACTTCGCGCTGCTTCAGTTCCTCATGCGGCATCCCAACCAGTTGTTTAGTGCAGAGGCGCTGATAGAGCGGGTCTGGAGCACGGACACTGCAGTCGGCGGCGAAACGGTGCGCTCTTGCATCAAGCGATTGCGCGAGAAGTTAGACAGCGTTGGCAAACCTTCGTTGATCGAGACCGTTCATGGCATGGGTTATCGTCTCAGAACACCCGCCGATTCAAATTGAGACCAGGGGAGGGCTGCAAACACAGGAACCCGAGACATTCGTCCAACACCTTACTAGACCCGCGTAATGCGCTTCAATCGTCAATCACTATCATTCAAGCTGCTCCTTATCCTTGGACTTACGCTCCTTTGCGAGTGTGCGTTTATGTTTATGCTTTATGGAATGCTTGAGGATGCGGAACAACAGCTGGCAAAAGAAGAGCATGCGCGCGTTGTTATTGCGCGAATCAATAAAATTTCTGTGCTCTGCCAGGACGTGGCAACTGGCTTGAGCCGCCAGATCGAGAAGATTGAGACGGACGCCGCGCAAAACTACTTCGACAGCCGCGATGCGATTCCGCAAGAGTTCAATAAGCTGAAAAAAATGCTTCGCAAGTATCCTGGCGAGGTAGCGCAAGTCAAGGAGCTAGAAGATGCCGCTTTGCGTGGTGTCGAGGTCGTAGAGGAATACAGACGTGGCGTTGCTCGGGATGGCAAAGCCAAGCACGCGCACAAGCTTATGGAGCTGCACTCGGTTGGCGATGATGTCAGCGATAAGTTCAACTCAGTTATGGAGACCTATCGCGAGAAGGTGGTTGCCGGGCGTCACGCTCAATTGGAGTCAAGGAACTTTATGCGTAAAGTGCTGGTCGGCGGCGTCGTGTTGAACGTTGCCATCGCACTTGGTGTCACGATATTTTTCATGACCGGCGTTATTCGCAGGCTGAGGCAGATTGCCGACAACAGTTTGCTATTTGCAGCGGGCAGACCATTGAATCCGGTAATGCATGGTAATGATGAAATCTCGTATCTCGACTCCGCCTTCCACCGTATGGTCGAGACCGTGAGCGATTTGAGACACAGAGAACAAGCGGTTGTCGACAACGCACAAGATGTTATTCTTTCGCTGCACACTGATTTGATTTTTGCCAGCGTCAACAAGGCGTGCAACCAGGCGTGGGGTTATTCACCTGATGACCTGCTCGGTCGACGGTTGGTTCAGCTTATCCCGGAAAACGGTCGCGAAATCGTTGCGGATACTCTCGAGCGAATTATCGAAGATGGGCTAGCACGGCAGTTCGAGAGCGGTTTCATCAAACAAGATGGAACCGAGATAGACTTGCTGTGGTCGGCGCACTGGTCTGAAAAAGAGAAGACCCTTTTTTGCGTTGCCCACGATATAACGGAGCGAAAACGCGCTGAGCTCGTCATCAAAGCGAGTGCAGAGAAAGTCAGAACGATGATCGCGCACATGCTTGTCGGCATCGTAATTCTCGACGAGGACGGCAAGGTTCAGGAAATCTCGGCGCGCAGCGAGAAGATTTTCGATCGATCCTCTGACGAGGTCGTCGGTCTTGAATTGTCTGAGTTGCTCGATTTGGAGTCGTTCCGCGGGGCTGCGGAACGTTCGTCCGAGCAAAATAGTGCCGATGACTCCGATGCCGATGGCGTGACATTCAATCGCGCGGCATGGTTGGCCAATCGCTCGCGTGCCCTGGTCAAGGTGCTCTGCGAAAAATCGATGAAAGGTCCGGTGGAAACGTTTGGATGGCGTGGACGAAAGGGAACTGGCGAGCAGATCCCAGTCGAGTTTTCCGTTGCCCGCATCCCGACCGCCGACGGAGAGGAGTATCTCGTCAACGTTCAAGACATCAGTGAGCGACACGCTATCGAGCAGATGAAGAACGACTTCGTTGCAATGGTCAGCCACGATCTGAGAACGCCCCTCACCTCGATTCGCTCCACCCTCGATCTGTTTTCTGCCGACGCTTTCGGCGAAGTGACCGACACCGGCAAAGACAGGCTTTCTCGTGCACAAAATAACGTCGATAAGTTGATCAGATTGATCAACGACTTGCTAGATCTAGAAAAATTGAAGCAAGGAAAAATGCATCTCGTTCTCGAGCCGACTGATCTGCGGGAGCTCGTCGAACAGTCGTGCGATCTCGTCAGGGCCTTTGCAGAGCGGCAGAGTATCGAGCTCAAGATTGATGTTCCGCCAATCGAAGTCACCGTGGATGGTGAAAGAACCATGCAGGTGCTTGTGAATCTGCTCGGCAATGCAATCAAGTTCTCACCGGCCGATAGCATCGTGAGTGTAAAAGCAATCGAGAGCAACAATCAAGTGGAGATCCGTGTGGGCGACCAGGGACCTGGCATTCCGCCCGCTAAGCAGGAGCTCGTCTTCCAACGCTTCAAGCAAGTCGGCGACTCGAAAGAGGAACGCAAGAGTGGCTCCGGTCTTGGGCTAGCGATCTCGAAAGCTATCGTAGAAGCGCATGATGGTGAGATTGGTGTAGAGAGCGAAGTCGGTAAGGGCTCAACGTTCTTTATCAAGTTTCCTACCGTTAACGGCCCTCGGTAAACCAATTTCTATTCCAGTGCCAGTAACACTTTATAGGAAATCAATTGACACATGTACATACGTATGGTATAATACGGAAATTAGGGATTGCTGGAACTGCCTACAGTGCTGCACCTGATGCGCGAGTGTGCCTAGGGCCCTCGCGCCAGGATACGGTGGTGCGTGTCGATAGACATAGGTGGGCATTTGCGCAGAATATGATTCCGAACCGCCTTGTGCCTACTTCGATGTTCTTTGTGGTGATTTCGTTCTCGGTATCGCCTGTGGTGCGCTGTAATTAAACATCGGAAGTTTTCCAATCTTGTGATAGTATCCCATGCGTGTAACATACGTGCCAGCGAGAACAGGATTCAACATCGTAATTCGAGCAAGTGTTGCAGCCGCTTTGTCGGCGCGGCCGTTGCTCGTCTGGCAACCGGCTAGCAAGCCATAAGCGCTCGGGTGGCGCGGCCAGAGAACAATGTTTTTTTCGAGAAGTTTTTCTGCTTCCGTGTAGTGCTTCTTTCCAATTTCCTGCGCTGCGATCACATGTCTCGAAAGATATTCCAGAACCGGACCAGGCTTGCTGGCTATCGTCTTTTCAAAATCTGAAGTTGGCTTATCGGCGAAATGCGTGATCACACCTCGGATGTAGAGGATCGACAAGTCCTCAGGATAAAGCCCCATCTGCTTGTTCAACCCTGTCACCGCCTCTCGGAACGAAAACATCGCTTCGCGTTTTTCGTTCAACGATTTGTATGCGCTAAATTTCGCGCCGCAAATCCACGCACGCAGCCCCATCGGCGGTTTCAGCGTCAGCGCTCGATCGAGGTCGACTATCGCCTCTTTGCTTTTGTCGGTAAGAAGATAAAACAGTGCGCGATAGAAATATGGTGCGGGGGCAAACGGTTCCTTCTCAGATAATTCAGTACACTCGGCGATCCCCTGCTCGTGCGTATCGGCGAGCAGTAGTGATTGCGACTGAATCACATACGGCTTAATATATGAAGGATTGAGTTCGATTGCGTGCCCCGCGTCGGCGATTGCTTTTTCTCGCTGGTCGGTGATCAGTTCTGCCTCGCTGCGGTAAAGGTACGCATCGAAGTTGTTCGGCTGCGTGCGCAAAGTCTGGTCGCAAAGAGCGATTGTCGCTGAGTATTTATGGGCGTTGAGGGATGTTGCGAGCTTTCGAGAGAGGGGTGGGCTGGAGGTGTTTTGACTCGAGGTGTGTTGGCTTGAGGTGTTTCGACTAAGGATGTGTCGACTCGAGTGTTGACTAGAAGTTTGTTGTGGTGCTGCGATTGCCGATGAAATGAACGAGATGCCGCCTGCGAAGACGGCAGCCATCACGACTGTAATGGCAACGGTTGCGGCGCTTCTTGCTGCGGGGACGGATGCGCTCAGGGCTGGTAGAAACGGTTTCCTCATCTCTCGAATATCCGGGAACGGTACGAATTGGGACCGGGCTACCAGCCCACATGCTAACACACATTAAAAGCTGCAACATTTTTGCAACAAAGGGTTGATAGATTTATCGCGTGACCCCAAAGGGTCCTCCCGCAGTCCATACAGAGTCCAACTGTTCGACCCCGTCCCCTACGTCAGTCGAATGGCCCACGCGCAAGCCTTACTCGGAGCCGCCCCCCAAGCCCGCGGCTCCGAGTAAGGCGCGTTCGATTTGTCATGCAGTCGGTGTGCGCATCAAAGGGTTTGTGCACAACAGTCAGCTAGGCACCGTGTCTGGTGCACGAACATTGTGAATGCTAGCCCGCCTGCGATGGCTTGCGCTTCATTTCAACAACGGACAGACTCAAATCGAGTACGTCGAGGCTCTGTTGTGTGACTTTTAGTATCTCTCGACACTGATCACGGCGTTGCGATGCCACAAAGTAGATAAGCTCCTTATTCTCTTCAAAGGCTTTCTCTGCCCGGGTTGACCACTTGTTGAGTTCGTCCGATTGATTTTGCATTTCTGACTTAATTATCTTCGTTGCATCCTCGACTTTTGTTTTTAGTTGACCAATTTCGGAGTCGTTCAGTTTGTGCCATTCAACTTTTGCAATTCTCACGAATGCCATCAATGTCGACTGTTCCAGCTCCGTTATTCTCTCTGCGAATTCAACAGGTGCTTTGACTTCTGTTTTTCCATCCCAAGTCTGATTTAGAAAGGAACACAGGTCGCTTACGACATTTGAGTAAGTCAGTAGCTCCTCGCTTCCCGAGGAGGGCAAGCTCTTAAGTAGTACCTTAACCATGTACAGCCTGCGTACTATTCCGTCGACGCGGAACAACTGATGCTCTGTTGCAAGATTTTTTCGTCTGTGATTTTTCAAGGAAGCTTGTAGATCAACTGTGTCGAACTTATCTTCGTCTTCCTTTATTTGTTGCTCAAGCTGCGCTTCTTGCTCAAAGGAATCGTCCATCAGTTTTCGCGCAGCCGCGAGCTGTTCGGCAAGCCTGTCATAAGCTCGGTCAATACTAGGATCCGCATTTGCCGCCGCAGCAGATACAGCGTTGCGGATAATGCGCAGCTTCTTTGTTACCTTCGACGTCTTATCTATGAAGACTTGCAACTTCTGACTCGTGGACTCGTAAGTTTCTTTGTACAGCTTGCGCCGTTCTAGTTCTGCCGCGACGTACTCCCTGACGGAACGTTCCATTTCGGCTTTGCGTTGAACATCTCGCTCTATTGTTAAAAGTCTATTGAACTCTAGCTGCTGTTTAAGCTCAGACCTGATGCGGTCGTCTTCTTGCTTCTGTCTTTCCTTTCTTTCCGCTTCCAGGTTTTCTTGCTCTAACGAGAGTGCCCTATACCTTTCCTCTAGAAGTTTTATTGTTTCGTCGTCGAAATTTTTCAATAATCTGATCTGCTCAGAGGTTAGCTCGATATTGAGTCCAGAGCGCAATCGCGCCAGAGTCTGATAGCGCACATTGTTTTCTCGATGCTGCTCATTCACTTGGTCTGCTAAGTGACGCAGTTTCTCAAATTGCTCTTCGGAAAGGTTCGGAAAGTTAATCGATGTTGATGGGTCGATTTTTGCCGACCCAACGATTGGAGGAGGGAGTGCGAAACCTCCGAAGTATGATCTCTCTGCCTGTTGTTCTTTGATGCGAACCTTCTGCTCCATCCTCTCCATAATACTGAGCGCTGCGAATGTGCTTTCAGTCGAAGCTAAAGAATGGATCTGCGCGATTTTTGTTGCCGCCCTTCTGTGTGCTAACGTAGCCCTCACTTCTACCCCGGCAAACTCGGCTCTTAAACTGTCGATCTTTTCGCCTTGCTTTCGAACCTGCTCAGTTAGTTTTTGAACTTCATCTCTGGCGGCGGATTGTTTCTGTTCCGCGATTTTTATTTTTTCAGAGATTGCTTCGATTTCCGTTAGTTTGATGATATCCAGGGTTTGTTCGTTTTGCGCTGCCTTCTTCTTGTTTTGCTTTTGTTGTTGCTTGCGCAGTTTTCTGGTTTTATTCCTGGTTCGTTTTTGATGCTTGAGCCTGGCGTTTGCTACATCCAACATCTCTCGAGCGGCGGCGAGTTTACTTTTTAGCTCGTTGTCTGCGTGCACTTCTTTCGCAATCGCTAGTGCGAACTTCGTGCCGACTTGCTCTAGTGCTTTGTACTCTCGCCTGAGCTCTTCTTGCAATTCGAGTTCCTTTCTGAAATTCTCATCGAATGCATACTTGCTTACCCATGCGATTCCTCGAAACGGCGCGAGAACGGACCATAGAAGCCCACGCAGACAAGCGTTCAAGAGCTTTGTTGAAAAGCCTCTTCGCAAATACACCACACTCAAAAGTACAGGGACAACCCAGATCAACAAAGCCGCGATAATGACAGTCGAAAAGTCCATGTTCTCTTAAATCGATGCGGTTAGAATGATTCCTGCGTGGATAGCTTAAGTTGATCAAGTCGAACTTGAATCTATATAGGTTCTATTATGCCTAAAAATCGACGCATTAAAAGCTATCACGCCTGCACCACAAACCATGAATATCTTTACTTTGGTGTTTGAAACCGGTCCCCAGCAGGGGATGCGCTAGCCCCGCAGCGCATCTCAGAGAGAAAGATAGAACCGCCCCTTTAGTTTAAATCGGTACGAACGGAAAGACGTAGACTCGAAACGAAGTTTCGGGTCTGCTTCTCATTTGGAGCCCTTTTCGGGTCCGCTTCTCGATTCGGTCTGACTCTACTTTGCTGGCGCCGGCGCGGTCACAGGCGCAGCAACAGGAGTAGAGGCAGGTGCAGCCACAGGCGCTACTGGTGCGGTCACTGGCGCCGATGGCGGCGCAGTCGCAGGTGCGGCCACCGGTGCAGCAACAGGCGCAGCGGTAGGCACGTAAACAGGGTCGTCCTGCAGCGGCTTGCTTCCCGGTGCGTCGTGCAAGTATCGCGAGGGTGTGTCAGGAACGGACATCACCTGTTCCTTCAACAGCGCAAACATCCTTGGTGGGATCCTCAATTCGCCGGCAAAGGGCGTTGAATACGCGGATAGGAGCCAAATGTTTAGCGCCAGTGCCCCCGCTACAAGTCCAGTCATGTAATCCTGAATTCCTGCAAAGCGCGACGCAAAGACGTATGTAAAGCAAACAGTAATTACGGCGCCGAGCCAAACCACTGCCCATAGCGCATTAGACATGGACATCTGGCTGATCACGATGCGCGCGCGACGATGTTCGCCGACACTCATCATTGCCTCGTTGATGCCTTGCTGCAAATTGCTCTGCCTGTCGTTTTCGGGATTAATGGCAACGACTGATTCCCACAACTGTTGATACTGCTCCCAGCCATGGTTTATCAGTTCCTGCCTCTCCATCATCTTCCATTCGACTTCGACGACCTGGTTGACATAGTTGCGGCATTTTGTTCTTATCAGTGGCCGATCGAGATCGCTTAACCCGCGCGAGAGTCTGAAGATACTCGCTACGCCGTTAGCTTCCTGTTCTGCGTGCATTTGCGCAGTGAGGTATCGTTCCATGGAGCCCGCGATAAGAAATCCGAGCAAGACTGAAAACATTGTGCCGACGACTCCGAGCATGGCTTCTGCTGCCGATTCGTTGGTCGTTAGATTCTCCTGTTTCATCAGCCGTCGAACGAAATGGAGTCCTGCCAGAGCTGCGACGGTCAGAACGATTACGAGAAGAAAGGCATGACCAATTGTGTTCATGAGCACCTGCAAAATTGCGCGAATGCGCCAGCGTTGAACCGCCTGTGCGCTGGCGACCAAGCCGAACGCGCGGGAAAGCTCATTTTAGCGCACCTTTGTGTCGCTTCTCAGGTGCAACTGAAGGCGCGTACATGTATCGCCCCTAAAAATGAACTAATCTCGACTACGTTCGAAACTCGCGATTATGGACGAAACTCGTTTGCCTTCGGTCGCAAATCGGTGATACTGCCATCGGTGCGCTGCCAAACGGCACCGAAGATGCCACGTTCGATCAAATCATCGTACACCGAGAACACACATTTGCCAGGACCCACGCCGGCTTCGGCGAGCAGCGGTTGTGTCCATTTTTGCAGAGTCATAATACGCGGCGCGCTTCCCGTCACCACCCAGATCGGAAATCCGGTTTTGAGGAACGAGCGAATCTTCGGTTCCCAATGCCTTGTTTGCCTGAAGTTGCCAGTGTCGATTTCGATGAGAACTCTGATGGACTCCTGTTCGGGATAGCTAAAGCTGATCGTCGCGTCGGCCTGTTCGGCACCGAATGTGATATCACCGGATAGTTCTTTCCAGAACTCTCTACCGGTTGTGAAATCGAGATTGCCAATGTGATTTTGAAACTCCGCCTCAGCCAGAGCCAGTCTCACATCTACCAGGCGCAAAAGTGTTCCTTATGATAAGTGTGCGGCGGGCCAGTTGGAATCTCTTCCCAGGAAACTCCCCGATGCTGCTCGAGAGCTTTGGCGCCTGCCGTAGTAAGGAAATAGATTAGTTCCGGACGTCCGCGACCTTCCATCCGCCCACTGGAGGAAGAGCCCGTGAAGCCCGCCTGTTGCAGCCTGCGAAGGCGTTTGCGCGCGGTCTCATAGCTGATATCAGAGAAGCAGAGGCGTGCAAGCTGGCTGGAGGTGACTGTTCGGTGCAAATAGAGCTGCAAAAGAGCCAGGAGGTCACGTTCCATCAGAACTAGCGACCGTTTCCGTGATTTTCCGCGATTTCCCTTATCAACCATTAATCGGACACCTGGGTCTCATGACCGGAACGTGAATTAGGGCGCTTACAACGTCGTTAGTGGCCCTACTACAACCACTCGCGGGCTAACGACGCGACAGGGTTTCCAAGGAATCAGCACTCATCCTAATTTGTACCCCTTAAATAGATTGTAGACCAAGAATCGACC
>AGTN01597418.1_pt1 | contig 10240 bp, 8 predicted proteins | sample 314218 | NCBI WGS metagenome assembly AGTN01 (sample SAMN02954264, study PRJNA73603) | bioreactor metagenome | biome: terrestrial; feature: non-aerated bioreactor; material: poplar woody material; isolation source: poplar biomass | place: USA | collected 2006-12 | reverse complement strand
GGCCCCGGCTGCGCCCAACCCGCCCGTTGCAAACCCATTCGGGCCGGCCTATGAGGAAATCCCCAACTCCTCCATGCGCAAGGTCATCGCCAGGCGCCTGACCGAGGCCAAGTCCACCATCCCGCATTTCTACCTCACCATCGATTGCGAGGTGGACGCGCTGCTGAAGGTGCGGTCCGAACTCAACGGCCGCTCCGATGCCTACAAGCTGTCGGTCAACGATTTCGTCATCCGCGCGGTGGCCCTGGCCTTGAAGAAGGTTCCGGCGGCCAACGCGTCGTGGGGCGAGGAGGCGATCAGGCGCTATACCGACGTGGATATCTCGGTGGCGGTGGCGACCCCCAACGGTCTCATCACCCCCATCGTCCGCCACGCCGACCACAAGGGCCTCGCCGCCATCTCCAACGAGATGAAGGAACTGGCCGGCAAGGCCAAGGACGGCAAGCTCAAGCCCGAGGAATTCCAGGGCGGCGGCTTCACCATCTCGAACCTCGGCATGTACGGCATCAAGGACTTCGCCGCCATCATCAACCCGCCCCAGGGCTGCATCCTGGCCATCGGCGCGGGCGAGCAGCGCCCGGTGGTCAAGAACGGCGCGCTGGCCGTCGCCACGGTGATGACCTGCACCCTGTCGGTGGACCATCGCGTGGTGGACGGCGCCGTGGGGGCCGAGTTCCTGGCGGCGTTCAAGAAGCTGGTCGAAGATCCGCTCAGCATGCTGCTGTAAGCCGCGTCCCATCATGCCTTGGCATGGCTCCCGCCCAAGCGGGAGCCACGACAATCAATACGTTTCGTGGAGATCAAAATGGCCGAGAACAGCTTCGATCTGGTGGTCATCGGCGGCGGCCCCGGCGGCTATGTGGCGGCGATCCGCGCCGCCCAGCTGGGCATGAAGACCGCGCTGGTGGAACGCGAGCATCTGGGCGGCATCTGCCTCAACTGGGGCTGTATCCCGACCAAGGCGCTGCTGCGCTCGGCCGAGGTCTACCGCAACATGCAGCACGCCGCCGCCTACGGCCTGTCGGCGGACAAGATCGGCTTCGACCTCGCCGCCGTGGTCAAGCGCTCGCGCGGCGTCGCCGCGCAGCTCTCCTCGGGCGTCAAGGGCCTGCTCAAGAAGAACAAGGTCACCGTGTTCGATGGTCACGGCAAGCTGGCCGGCAAGGGGAAGGTGGCGATCGAGGGCAAGGATGCCGGCACCGTCTCGGCGCCGCACATCATCCTGGCCACCGGCGGCCGCGCCCGCGTGCTGCCGGGCCTGGAACCGGACGGCAAGTTCGTCTGGACCTACAAGGAGGCCCTGGTGCCCGATGCCATGCCGAAAAGCCTGCTGGTCATCGGCTCGGGCGCCATCGGCATCGAGTTCGCCAGCTTCTTCAACGCGCTGGGCGCCCAGGTCACCGTGGTCGAGGTGATGGACCGCGTCATCCCGGTCGAGGACGAGGAAATCAGCGCCTTCGCCCGCAAGGCGTTCGAGAAGCAGGGCATGAAGATCCTGACGTCCGCCACGGTCAAGGGCCTGAAGAAATCGGCCGGCAACGTGGCGGTACAGGTCGAGATCGGCGGCAAGATCGAGGAGATCGTGGTCGACCGCGTCATCTCCGCCGTCGGCGTGGTCGCCAACATCGAGAACATCGGCCTGGAAGGCACCGGCGTGACGGTGGAAAGGGGCCATGTGGTCACCGACGAGTTCTGCCGCACCGGCGAACCGGGCGTCTACGCCATCGGCGACCTGACCGCGCCGCCGTGGCTGGCGCACAAGGCCAGCCACGAGGGCATCATCTGCGTGGAAAAGATCGCCGGCCTCCATGCCCATCCCATGACCATCCGCAACATCCCCGGCTGCACCTATTGCAACCCGCAGGTCGCCAGCGTCGGCCTGTCGGAAGCCAAGGCCAAGGCCAAGGGCTACGAGGTCAAGGTCGGCCGTTTCCCGTTCATCGGCAACGGCAAGGCCATTGCGCTGGGCGAGCCGGAAGGCCTGGTCAAGACGGTGTTCGACGCCAAGACCGGCGAACTGCTGGGCGCCCACATGATCGGTGCCGAGGTGACCGAGATGATCCAGGGCTACACCATCGCCAAGACCCTGGAGACCACCGAGGCCGACCTGATCCACACCGTCTTCCCGCATCCCACCCTGTCGGAAATGATGCACGAGGCGGTGCTGTCGGCCTATGGCCGCGCCATCCATTTCTAGCGGCCGGGCGCCCCTCTCCCGCGAGCGGGAGAGGGGACAACGCGGGTTTTCCTTGACCCCGCTCTTGCGCTGGACGATATCCAAGCCATGACCGACAAGCCCACGCTCCGCCACCCCGAAAAGGCCCACAAGCCGGACAATCCGTCCCCGCGCAAGCCGGAATGGATTCGGGTCAAGGCGCCGACCTCGGCGGAAGCCGCGGAAGTGCGCAAGCTGATGCGCGACAAGAACCTGCATACGGTGTGCGAGGAAGCGGCGTGTCCCAATATCGGCGAGTGCTGGAAGCACAAGCATGCCACCTTCATGATCCTGGGCGACACCTGCACCCGGGCCTGCGCCTTCTGCAACGTCAAGACCGGCAAGCCCGGCGGCGTGGATCTGCTGGAGCCCGAGAACCTGGCCGACAGCGTGCGTTCCATGGGCCTGAGGCATGTGGTCATCACCTCGGTGGACCGCGACGACCTGCCCGATGGCGGCGCCTTCCAGTTCATCGCCAGCATCGAGCGCATCCGCGCGCTCGGCACCGAGTGCACGGTGGAGATCCTCACCCCCGATTTCCGCGACAAGGCCGGCGCCGTCGAAGCGGTGGCCCGCGCCCGGCCGGACGTGTTCAACCACAACCTGGAGACCGTGCCGCGCCTCTATCCCACGATCCGTCCCGGCGCGCGCTATTTCGAAAGTCTTCGCCTGTTGCAGAAGGTCAAGGAGGTGGACGCCTCCATCTTCACCAAGTCGGGCATCATGGTCGGCCTGGGCGAGACCCGGCTTGAGGTGCTGCAGGTCATGGACGACATGCGGTCCGCCGGGATCGACTTCATCACCATCGGCCAGTATCTGCAGCCCACGGCCAAGCATGTGGGCATCGACCGCTTCGTCACCCCGGCCGAGTTCGAGGATTACAAGGCCATGGCCAAGGCCAAGGGCTTCCTCATGGTCTCGGCCTCGCCGCTGACCCGTTCGTCCCACCACGCCGACCGCGACTTCGCGGAACTGCGTGCCGCCCGCCAGAAGTTGCTGGCGGCGGAATAGGGACGGGGACCATGCCCACGCACGCCGAGAAGCGTTATCTGCCCTATACCCCGGAGCAGCTCTACGCCCTGGTCGCCGACGTCGAGCGCTATCCGGAGTTCCTGCCGTGGTGCGTGGCGGCCCGCATCCGCAAGCGCGAGGGCGCGGTGTTCTTCGCCGACCTGGTCATCGGCTTCAAGATGATCCGCGAGCGCTACACGTCGAAGGTGGTGCTGAACCCCGAGGCCCGGCGCATCGACGTGCAATACACCGAAGGGCCGTTCCAGCACCTGAACAACCACTGGATCTTCGTGCCCGCCGAGGACGGCGGCACCCAGATCGATTTCTACGTGGATTTCGAGTTCCGCTCGAAGCTGCTGCAAAAGCTGATCGGCGCCCTGTTCAACGAGGCGGTCCGCCTGATGGTGGCGTCGTTCGAGAAGCGCGCCAGGCAGCTTTACGGGCCGGACGGGCGGCAAAGGTAGTATCCCGATAAACGCAGATATCGATTGATCTGCGTCTATCGGTGTTCATCTGTGTCTCATGGCGTCGGCGGCGCCGGCTTCCCGCCTGTCAGAGGCTCTTCCCCTCCATCTTCCCCAGCCGCACGATGCCGGCGAAGGTCTCGCCGGGGATCGGGCGGGAATAATAGAAGCCCTGGATTTCGTCGCATTTCAGGTTGCGCAGGATTTCCAGCTGGATATCGGTCTCCACCCCCTCGGCCACGATCTCCAGGTTCAGCGAATGGCCCATGGCGACGATGGCGCCGACGATCTCGGTCGAGGCCGGATTGGCGTGGATGTCCATGACGAACGAGCGGTCGATCTTGAGCTTGTCCAGGGGGAACTTCTTGAGATAGCTCAGCGACGAATAGCCGGTGCCGAAATCGTCCACGGCCAGGCGCACGCCGTGGCGGTGCAGTTCCATCAGGGTCTGGCTGGCGCTTTCCGGATTGTGCATGACCGCGCTCTCGGTCAGTTCCAGCTCAAGCAGGGCGGGATCGATGCCGTGCTGCTTCAGCGCCTCGACCACCTTGTCCACCAGGTCGGGCTGGCGGAACTGGTGGGCCGAGATGTTGACGGCGATCTGCACCACCGGCTGGCCGGCATCCTGCCATGCGCGAAGCTGGGCGCAGACATGGTCCAGCACCCAATGGCCGATGGGGATGATCAGGCCGGTTTCCTCGGCCATGGGAATGAAATCGGCCGGCGGGATCATGCCCAGTTCGCCGTGCTTCCAGCGGATCAGCGCCTCGGCGCCGGCCACCCGGCCGCTGACCGAGTCGATCTTGGGCTGATAGAGGACCACGAATTCGTTGCGGACCAGCGCCTTGCGCAACTCGGTTTCCAGCTTGAGGCGTTCCATCGAGTGGGCGTGCATTTCCGGGGTGTAGAACTGGTAGTCGTTGTCGGCCAGTTCCTTCGAGCGGGTCATGGCGGTTTCCGCCTTGACCACCAGGTCCTCGGGGTCCGCACCGTCGGCGGGAAAGACGCTGATGCCCACCTTGGCGGTCACGAACAATTCGTGCCCGGCCAGTTCGAACGAGGAAGCGAAGCTGTCGAGCAGGCGCGAGATGACCAGATGGGCGTCATGATCCTGCGCCAGGTCGGTCAGCAGGCAGCAGAAGGTGTCGCCGCGCAGCCGCGCCACCGAATCGTGGCCGCGCAGGGAACTGGACAGGCGTTCGGCCACGGCGTGCAGCAACTGGTCGCCGATCTGGTGGCCCAGGCTTTCGTTGATGTGGCGGAAGCGGTCCAGGCCGATCATCACCAGCGCCACCTTGCGGTCGGCGCGCGGCGCGCGCTCCAGGGCCTGCTCCAGGCGGTCCATGAACAGGTGGCGGTTGGGCAGGCGGGTGACCGGGTCGAAATAGGTCAGGGTGCGGATGGTTTCTTCCGCCTGCTTGTGCCGCGAAATGTCGGAGAACACGCCGACATAGCGGGTGACCTGTCCGCCGGGATCGGTGATGGCGCGGATGCTCAGCCATTCCGGATAGGCTTCGCCGTCCTTGCGCCGGTTCCAGATCTCGCCTTCCCATTCGCCGTCCTGGCGGATGCGGCGCCACATCTCGGCATAGAATTCCGGCCCTTGCAGGCCGGATCGCAGCAAACCGGCGCTCTGGCCGATGACCTCGTCGCGGCTGTAGCCGGAGATGCGGCAGAACGCCTTGTTGACCCACAGCATGGTGCCGCGCCGGTCGGTGACCATGACGCCTTCCATGGTGCATTCCAGCACCTTCTCGGCCACGTCCAGTTGGGCCAGCGCCCGCTTGCGCTTGGAGATGTCGTGCATCACGACCACGAAGCGCCGCGCGCCATCGCGTTCGAGTTGCGATACCGACAGTTCCATCGGCACGATGCGGCCGTCCCTGCACCGCGCCAGCACCTCGCGGCCGATGGAGACCAGGCCGCCGCCGCCATCCGTCACGAAGGCCTTCCAGCGTTCGCGCAACTGCCGGGCGTAGGGTTCGGCCAGCAGGCCGTCCACCGGCTCGCCGAACGCTTCCTCCTCGGTGTAGCCGAACAGCGCGCGGGCGCGGGGGTTGAACGCCCGGATGCGGCCCGCCTCGTCGGCGATGACCAGGGCGTCGGGCAGCGAATCCATGATGGTGTCGAGGCAGGCTTCGGCGGTGCGCTGCATGGCCCGCGCCCGCGCCGCCGCCTCGGCCTGGGCGTTTCCCGATATGCGGCTGAGCATGAGGTAGAGCAGCAATCCCGAGCCCAGCAGCCAGCCGCCCAGCGCCAGCGAGGCCGGGAACGCGCCGATCGTCACGTCGCGATGGGACAATAAAGCGAGAAGCGCCCCTCCCACCCCCAGATAGAAGGCGGTGGCCAGACGGGGCGCCCATGTCAGGGCTTTGTTCGGCGCCGCCGGCGGGATGTCGTGGGCGGTTTCGGGAAGCGGACTCACACCGGGCTCCCACATGGATTGCCGAAGGAAGGAGATGGCTCCGATCCTGACGGAAGCGATACTATATATGCGGGTGGCAAGGGCGACAAGCCGACATAGGTCACTTGTCTTATGGCCGAGGGTGTGGATCAAATCGTTTAGAAAAATTCTGAACACGATCTTCCTGGCGAGCACTGACAAAATATAGACTTTTCTTTGTCTTTCTTTGTTTTCCTTACAATATCTTGGTGGGCACCCAATTTTTACGGGGAAACCAGATGGATATGCCTGGCGGAAGTATGCAACGGCCGATAGCGTTGTTCACGGATTTCGGCATGGCCGGGCCCTATCTCGGGCAGATGAAGGCGGTTCTCGCCAAGGCGGTCCCGGCGGCTCCGGTGATCGATCTCATGGCGGATGCGCCGGCTTTCGACCCCCGCGCCTCGGCCTATCTGCTGGCGGCGCTGGTGCCGGAGATGCCTGAACGGTGCGTGGTGCTGGCGGTGGTGGATCCCGGCGTCGGCGGCGCGCGCCGGCCGCTGGTGGCGGAAGCCGACGGCCGTTTCCTGGTCGGGCCGGACAACGGCCTGTTCGAGCCCCTGCTGCGCCGGGCCGGGCAGGCGCGGACCTGGGAGATCCGGTGGCAGCCGCAACGCCTGAGCGCCAGCTTCCACGGCCGCGACCTGTTCGCCCCCATCGCCGCGCGGCTGGCCCGCGGCGACAGCCCCGAGGCCGCCGGCTGCGAGGCGGTTGAACCGCCCCGTCTTCCCCATTGGCCGGACGACCTGGCCGAAATCGTCTATGTGGATCATTACGGCAATGCCATGACCGGCCTGCGGGCCGACGCCGTGCCGGGCACGGCGCGGCTGCGCGTCGGCGAACAGGTCCTGGCCTGCGCCGATACCTTCTCGGCGGTGGCGCCGGGGCGGGCCTTCTGGTACCGCAACTCGGTCGGCCTGGTGGAAATCGCCGTCAACCGGGGCCGCGCCGCCGATGCCCTGCCCGGACTGTCGGTGGGAAGCGCGGTGGTGCTAGAGAGAAACCCCGATGCGGCGGCGGAACAAAACCGCTAATCTGGCGAGGCCCGGAACAGGGAGACGCGGCGCATGACCTATAGGGTGAAGTTCTGGGGCGTGCGCGGCAGCATCGCCTGTCCTTCGCCGGATCACATGGTCTATGGCGGCAACACCTCCTGTGTCGAGATCAGCGTCGGCGGCCACATCTTCATCCTCGACGCCGGCACCGGCATCCGGACCCTGGGACGCGATCTGCTCAGGCGCGGCATTGCCTCGGCCACCTTGCTGCTGACCCACACCCATTGGGACCACATCAACGGCTTTCCCTTCTTCGCGCCGGCCTTTTCCGAGCATTTCCAACTGCGCATCATGGCCGGCCACCTGTCGGGCAAGCCGGGCGGCATCCGCGCCGTGCTGGCCAATCAGATGGACAACCCGACCTTTCCGGTGCCGCTGTCGGCCATGCGGGGAACCGTGTCCTTCGACGATTTCGCCGCCGGCGACACCCTGGCCTTTCCGCCCGGCGCGGTGGTGCGCACCGCGCCGCTTCGCCATCCCAACGGCGCGACCGCCTATCGCATCGATTATGCCGGGGCCTCGGTGGCCTACGTCACCGACACCGAGCACGTGCCCGGCCAGCCCGACCGCAATGTGCTGGGGCTGATCGCCGGTGCCGATCTGGTGATCTACGACAGCACCTACACCGATGACGAGTTTCCGGCCAAGGTGGGATGGGGGCATTCCACCTGGCAGGAAGGCGTGCGCCTCGCCCGGGCGGCGGGCGCCAAGCGTCTGGCGATCTTCCACCACGATCCCGACCACGACGACACATTCATGGCCGAGGTGGAACAGGCGGCGGCCGGGATGTGGGACGGCGCCATGGTGGCGCGCGAGGGCATGGACCTGGTGATGGCGTGATCTCGGGACGATGGCGGGGTGCCCGGGGCGGGGTGCCCGGCGCCCGAGGGGCGTATTGCCTAATGCGGGTAGACGTGGATCGACACGCGCCGGTTCATGGCCTGGTTGATCGGCAGCGGCGTGCCGTCCTGGCGGTGGTTGGGCACGCGCGGGGCGTATTGGCCGTAAGAGGCCACGAGCATGCGCTCCTCCGGCAGGCCGAAGCCGCTCATGGCGCGCATGGCGGTCAGGGCGCGGCCGGCGGCGAGGTCGAAATTGGTGGCGAACTGGCCCGACCTGGCGGGCTGGGTATTGTCGGTATGGCCCTGCACCTCGATGCGGTAGGTGGCGAAGCGCGGGTCCTTAAGGGTTTCGGTGATTTCCTTCAGGATCGGGGCGATTTCCTCCCGCATTTCCGCCGAGCCGGGCTTGAACATGGCGTTGGCGTCCACGTTCAGCACGATGCCGCGCTCGTCGGTGCCCACGTCCACCGCGTCGTCGCCGCCGGCCGTGGTGCTGATGACCTGGGCCAGTTCCTTGCGCATGGTCTCGATGGGGCGCGCGGGGTTGCGGTTGCCCACGTCCTTGGCCATGCCCGACTGCACCCGCTCGTACAGATTGGCGTCCACCTTGGAGATGGCCGCCAGCATGACGAAGAACGCCATGAGCAGGGTGATCAGGTCGGCATAGGACAGAAGCCAGTCTTCCAGCGGCTCTTCGTTCTTGGTATGGAAACGCTCGCGCCTCATCGCCGCACCCTGTCGATGTCGAAGTGGATTTCAGGGTCGAGATAGGAATTCATGGCGTCCTGGATGAAGCGCGGGCTCTTGCGCTCGGCCAGCAGCGCCAGTCCTTCGGCCACCAGCATGCCGCGGAACCGGATGATGGATTCGCGCTGGTGCGCCTTGTTGGCGGCCGGCATCAGGATCAGGCGGGCGAACAGCACGCCGTACAGCGTGCCGAGCAGGCCCACCGCCATGCCGGGGCCCAGCCTGGACGGGTCGGTGCCCATGTTGTCGAGCATGATGACCAGGCCGACCAGGGTCGCCAGCATGCCGAAGGCGGGCGCGTTGCTGGCCATGTATTTCAGGATTTCCGCCGGCACGGTGCGGCGCTGGAAGGCGGTCTCGACCTGGTTCTCCATCAACTGGCGCACTTCCGGGCCGGAATAGCCGCTGATGACCAGATTGACGCCGAAGGCGAGGAACTGGTCCTGCTTGCGCAGGTTCTTGGTGTCGGATTCCAGCGCCGGCAGGCCGGTCTTCTGCACCATGTAGCCCCAGCGGATGACGCGGGCGACCTCGTTGGTCAGCATGCCGCGCGCGACGCGGGGCGAGAAGAAGATGGAGCGGATCAGCCCCAGCGCCTGCATCACGTAGCGCGACTCGAAGGCCACGAACGTGGCGGCCAGCGTACCGCCCACCACCATGGTGAAGCCGGTCAGGTGCAGGAAAACCAGATAGTTGTCGGTGGCGCTGGTAACGGCGCCAAGGAACAGCACCAGGCTGAGAAAGAAACCGAGAACGGTAGGCAGCGACATGGGCCTGGCTTCCCCCAAGCAACTCCATTCTGGAGCGACATCGTGCATATTGTGCCAAAAGAAGGAAGCGGGCAATACGTTCGGCGTGATTGTGCGCAACCATCTCTTGCACCGGCCGCAAGTTGACGTAGACTGCCGACCCCCGAGACAGGAAAGGAACCCGGCGGATGGAGTTCTCCGCGCTGAGCGCGGTGCATGGCGCGTTGCTTGGAACCCTGGTTCTGGTCGCCGCCATGGCCTTCGTCGGACGCTCGCCGGGCGCGCCGCGCGGGCTGCGGCTTTTCGCCGGGGCCTTCGCCCTTCATGCGCTGCGCTACCTGCTGATCCTGGCCGAGCCCCTGCTCGGCGAGACCGCCAGCGCCATCCTGGCGGAATCCGCCCTGGCCGGCTCGGGCATCGTCATGCTGGCCGCCACACTGGTGGAATTCCGCCGCGAACCGCCGCTTCGGGCCCTGCTGCTCGGATGGCTGGGCATGGGCGCGGCGCTGGCCGTGGCGGTGCCGGTGCTGGGGCCGAGAATCGCCGCCATTCCCGTCAGCCCGTTCGTCGGCACCATGATGATCGCCGCCGCCGCCGCCTTCTGGCAGCGTTCGCGCCGCGCGCCCGGCGTCGGCTACCGGCTGGTGGCGGCGCTGTTGCTGCTGTGGGGACTGCACAAATGGGGCGCGCCGTGGGTGATGGCCTCGCCGGCCT
>AGTN01624376.1_pt1 | contig 10272 bp, 12 predicted proteins | sample 314218 | NCBI WGS metagenome assembly AGTN01 (sample SAMN02954264, study PRJNA73603) | bioreactor metagenome | biome: terrestrial; feature: non-aerated bioreactor; material: poplar woody material; isolation source: poplar biomass | place: USA | collected 2006-12 | reverse complement strand
CCGCTGCCCGAAAAGAACGCGTTGAAAAAGTCGCTGTGGTCGCCGCCGCCCGCGTATTCGTAACGCACGTTGCCGCCGCCAAAGCCGTACTGCGACGGATCGAAGTCCGCCCCGTTCGCATACTGCGTCTGGCTGCCGAACATGTCGTACTTTTTGCGCTTCTCCGCGTCGCCCAATACCTCGTACGCCTCGCTGACGTCCTTGAACTTCTCCTCGGATTTCTTGTCGCCCTTGTTCACGTCCGGATGGTACTGCTTGGCGAGCTTGCGGTACGCCTTGCGGATATCCTCCTGCGCCGCCGATTTATCCACGCCCAATATGGCATAGTAGTCCCTGTATTCCAACTGGCATTCCTCCCTTAAAGCCCAAGCAGCTTTTGTCGGTATCTGACCTTCTCTGACCTTTAATACAATATAACCCATACCAAAGAGAAATGCAATAGGGCGGCGGTAAAAAATTCGGGAAATTTTATACGCTGCATGGTTTAAGATGGCCGGGGAGCGCGCGTACAATAATGATTTTACAGGGATACAGCGGGAATGGCCCCATGCCCCGAGGGGGGCACGCGTGCCCGGTATGGGTATGGCCGCCCGCTTTGGCGTGGATCCACGGGACGGCACAGCGTGGTTTCCCGCATGTGTGCCGGGCCTCTCACAGTCCCGCGTAAAGCTGTGTCAATACCTCGATATGCCGCTCCTCGTCCATGATGATGCGCCGCAGCAATGCGCGGATGCCTTCATCCGGGATTTGGCCGATGGCGCGCGTGTAGTGGGCGATCGCGTCCCTTTCGCCTTCGATGTCTGAATCCAGTATGGCGCGGATGGCGTAACGGTAGGCGGGGTCCTCGCCGCTCCACCAGCGCCGGTCCTCATAGGAATACAGCCTGGGATCCAGCCCGAGGCGTTTGATCAGGCTGCCCAGCAGTTCAAAATGGATCATTTCGACAAACGCGATGTACTTATAGGCGGTGAAAACCTCCGGATAATCCAGCGTGAAGAAGCGGTGCGAAGCATACTGCGCGATCGCCGTGGTTTCCGATCCCTTTCCCGCAAAGATACCGGAAAGTATGGCCGCATAGCCGGTGCCGACCCGGCTGACCATCACATCGGGGTAAGGCAGGTCTACCCTGTACCGGTTGAATAATTCGCAATCAAAGCCGCAGTCCACCATTAACGCCTCCTTCTATGGATGGTATATACTATGAGTGTATGGCTTTGCCTAGAATCGAAGCTGCGCGCAAATTGTGTGATGGTATCGCCTAACGGAATATGATATAATCAGGCCATCAAACCGGAGGTACCTTGTGTGAAACGGATACTGAACATCATGATGGCGCTGGGCTGCGCGCTTTTGCTCTGCGCCTGCAGCGTGGACGAATTTGAATACGATGCCGGGCATTCGCAGGCGGATGAAGGGGACGCGTCATATGATCCGGCTTCCGGCACCGTCAGCGAAATGGAAATCACGCTGACGTTCGATTTCGGCGAGCGTATCGGCACATATACGGGCGAGATGGCGGATGGGCTGCCGGATGGGCAGGGGTCTTTCAGCAGCAGCAACACGGAGGGCGTCGCCTGGGTATACGAGGGCGGATGGAAACAGGGGCATTTATACGGCGAGGGTACGACCACGTTTGAAACGGGCTACACGGAAGCCGGCTGGTACGAAAACGACTCTCTTAACGGGCAGGGAAGCATCTATCAGAATGGCCGGCTGACGTATGAAGGCGCGTTTGCAGATAACATACCAAACGGCGCAGGCACGCTGTACAGCTACAGCGGCGAAGCGATCTATTCCGGCAGCTTTGCGGAAGGCTATATCGATGAAACGAAGGAAGCGCGCGCCGGGAGGGTTGAAGGCTTCAGGCAGCAGTGCGCAAGCCTGGATTACAGTGCGCTGTATGAAAGCGTGCAAAACGAGGACGGCGCTTACGTCAAGGTGACCGGAACGGTGGCGTACGTATTGAGCGGCGGAGGGTTCGAATATGACACCAGCTTCGTTATTTTCGGTCAGAATATGTATACCGAGGACTATACGAATCTGATATACGTCAATTATCGTTTAAGCGTTGATGAAGAGCCGGTTTTAGAGGGACAGACGGTGATCGTCTGGGCGCAGGCAGGCAACCTGTATACGGACGAGGCGGAGGACGGCACGGCCGTTTCCATGCCGTACATCGAGGCGTGGGATGTGATGGATATCAGCGGTACCGCACTGTAGCAGCGCGGGATACTGATATGGGATAAATAAAACGCAATCCAGCAGGATAATATGAACAGGAAGAATTCTGTTGCCGGCTCCGTCATCGCCTGATATCGCTGCTGGTCACGGTGGCCTTTCTGGTGATCGGCTTTACCACGGAAAAGTGGCACCCCACATGGATGCTGTTTCTGATCATCCCGGTGGCTTCCGTTATCACAGACATAATTTCGAACCGGCGGGACATCGGCGGGAAGGGGACGGGGGTCGTTGCGATACTGTGCGCTGTGGGGTATATGCTGATGGGCTTCTTGGGCGAAGAACTTTCCGGGCGCGCGCTGTGGCATCCGGGCTGGATCATATTCTTTGCGATACCCATATTTGGCGTTATCGTGAAGGTGTGTACGGCCGGTGTGGAGAAGCCGCAGGAAAACGGACAGTATACGAAGGAATAATGCCATAAAGCAATGACATTGGAGTAATAATAAAATACGAAGGAGGAAACAGATATGCCGGACTTTGGAAACTCGCTTTCAGGGCTTAAGAACGACCGCAAGCTGACCGATGCGGAGCTCATCCGCGCCATACGCTTCATGGTGGCCGCCGAATACGAGGCGGTACAGATGTATATGCAGCTGGCCGAATCGACGAGCAACAAGCTCGCCGCCGCCGTGCTGGAGGACATCGCCGACGAGGAGCGCGTGCACGCGGGCGAATTCCTGCGCCTTTTGAAGGAGCTCGCTCCCGATGAGGAGGGGTTCTACGCCGAGGGCGCCAAGGAAGTGGAGGAGGAGATCGAGGAGCTCAAAAGGAAATAGCGCCGTGGCCTGATTCCCACAGGGGATTACCGGGCTGATGAGGTGGCAGCGGCATCGTCGTGTGACGGTGAAGCTGCCTCTGCACGGCCTATTAGCTGTCATGAACGGGGTTCTACAGGCGGCTGATGGGCATTTGCACTATGAAAGAAACCGTGAATACGGTGACCTTGCGGGCAGCCGCATGAGGCTATCCTACGGAATACCAACGTCGTTACATAGCGTGTGGAACAATATCATATCCGCAGGGGCCGCCGCCTGCGGCGACCCGCTTCACAACACCATCACGGGCCTCCGGGGGCGGCGGCCCCTGCGACACTATAATGTGACCGCCAGTCAGGCTGGCCCCGCCCGCAGAAACCTTTGCAGAGGCGGATCGATCCTCCCGTCAGACTGTAGCCCGACAGGCAGTCGGTCTGTGCCCGGAATGGGCATAGCCGTCCCCAGCGATACGCGGAAAAACAAGAGAAACAATACCCGTCAAAGAACCTCTTCGAGGGTATTGTTTTTTGCCTGTCCTATCGTACTTACTTCTTTATGATGGGCAGCCATACCTCGCAGCGGTAATCCGCGGCGCTCATATCGCCCTGTGAGTAGACCTCGATATCGGGCGCGTCGGCCGCGCGGGCGATATAGTAGTCGAAGTCCTTGCCGTTCATGCAGGCGCATACGCCCAGGATCCCGCAGGGCTCCTTCGCGGGCAGCGCGCACAGCGTTTCGAACGTGCCGTTCGCGGCGGCTTCGCCCCAGAACAGGGGCACCTGCTCCATGCTCTGCGCGATATCCAGACAATAATGACGCTTTGCCCCCACGATGCGGAAGGCTTCCTTGTGCTCAATGCGGTAATTCATTTCCGTGTCTCCTTTGACGGTGATAAGAAAGCTGAGGCGAGGATAGGCCTTGAGCACGGCGCCGGGACGGCGCGCCTCGGACGGCGGCATGCCGTGCACGCCCGAAAAGCGCGTGTGAACGCGGTGGGGAGTCGTACCCGTAGCGCAGCGCGAGGCCGATCACCTTTTCCTCGCCGCGCTGAAGCGCGAGAGCGGCGCATGTCATGCGCCTGCGCCGGATGTATTCCGACAGGGGCATGCCCGCGATGTACGAGAACATGCGCTGGAAGTGGAAGGTGCTGCAGCACGCGATACGCGCCGCCGCGCCGTAGTCGATCTCCTCCTCCAGATGCGCCTCGATATATCCGACCGCATGGTTGAGCCTCTCCAGCCATTCCATCGCAAAAGCTCCTTTCATGATGCATTCTACCAGCGCCGCGCAGCGCCGTCCTCTCAATCGATGCACGGAAATGCGTGATCTCATTATATCGCATGGGAAATATAAATTAAATGGAAAGCAAGCTTGACATTTTTACCGTGCGGGGTTATGATGATGGAAAGTAAACTTTCCATTTAGAGGGGTACGATGAAAAACAGACTGGAAGAGCTGCGAAAGCGGCGGGGGATCCGTCAGGAGGAACTGGCCGATGCGCTGGAGGTGTCGCGCCAGACGATCGGGTCGCTGGAAAACGGGCGGTACAACCCGTCGATACTTTTGGCGTTCAGGATCGCGCGGTATTTCAGGCTGCCCATCGAGGAAATATTCATCTATGAGGAGGAGAAGTGACATGACAAAAAGAAGTGGTTAAATATAGCGCTGCTGATTGTGGGCGCGGCGCTCATCGGGCTGAGCTTTCTGTTTCTCACGGAGGCGCGGAAGGCCATCCAGGGCGTCATGCTGGGCATCGGCGCGGGGCTGATGGGGATGAGCGTCTCCAATCTCGGCATGATCCGGTACATGAAGAAGAATCCGCATTTAGCGAAGGAGGCCGAGATCGAGAGCAAGGATGAGCGCAACATGATGATCCGCGCCAAGGCCAAAGCCGCGTCCGCCGACGTCACGCAGTGGTTCATCATGGCGCTGGCGTACGTGATGATCCTCATCGACGCGCCGCTGTGGGTGACGCTGTGCGTGGTTCTCGTATTCGTGCTGTATCATGTTCTGGCGCTCTTTTTCACGGGAAAATATCAGAAGGAGATGTAGCGGGCGAAAGCCGCATCGCGCGGATTCGCGCGCTTGACAGCGCCCTGCCGCCGTATTATAATGTCTCAAATGCGATGAGCAAAGAGGAGTACGGCGCTGGGCGGCGCAACAGAGAGGGGTTTCACCGGCTGAAAGGACCCCGCGCGACGAAGTGCCTGAAGTCGCTTTGCAAGCACCGGGGGTGAATAAAAGTAACCTTCGGCGTGCGCCGCGCGTTAAGCGGACAGAGCGCGGGCGCAAGCCCGAAGCCAGGTGGTACCGCGGAAAGTTTCCGTCCTGTTACAGGACGGTTTTTTATTTCTGCGGATATACGCCTCCCTCGGATGAGGGAGGTGGCAGGGCGGATGCCCTGACGGAGGGAGAGAAGAGAAGCTGCTGCGTATCCCTTCCTCAGCCGCCTGTCGGCGGCAGTCCCCCTCAAATGAGAGGGCCAATGAGTAGCCGCGAGCTCTCCTCCTCCGGGAGGCGAAAAGAGCGGCGGTTATTGCCGGCCCGCAATGAAGGAAACAATATTTAAGAAATAGATTTGGAGGACGCAGGGATGTGCGCAAAAGAATTATCCAAGGTGTATGACCCCAGGGAGGTGGAGCAGCGGCTCTACGACGAGTGGGAGAGCAGGGGCTACTTCCGCGCGGAGATCGACCCGAAGAAGAAGCCGTACACCATCGTGATCCCGCCGCCCAACATCACGGGGCAGCTGCACATGGGCCACGCGCTCGATAACATGATGCAGGACGCCATCATCCGCACCAAGCGCATGCAGGGCTATGCCGCGCTGTGGCTGCCCGGCACCGACCACGCCAGCATCGCGACCGAGGTCAAGATCGTCGATAAGCTGCGCGAGGAAGGCACCTCCAAGGAGGAGGTGGGGCGCGAGAGGTTCGTCGAACGCGCGTGGGAATGGAAGAAGGAGTACGGCGGGCGCATCGTTAAGCAATTGCGCAAGCTGGGTTCCTCGTGCGACTGGTCCAGAGAGCGCTTCACGATGGACGAGGGCTGCTCCCGCGCGGTGGGCGCGTTCTTCGTGCGGCTCTATAACAAGGGGCTGATCTACCGCGGCGACCGCATCATCAACTGGTGCCCGGAGTGCTGCACGGCGCTTTCCGACGCCGAGGTGGAATACGAGGAGCACGCCTCGCACCTGTGGCACATCCGTTATCCTGCGGAGGACGGCGGCGAGGGGATCATCGTGGCGACGACCCGGCCCGAGACGATGCTGGGCGATACGGCGGTGGCGGTGAACCCGAACGACGCGCGCTACGCGCACCTGATCGGCAAGAATTTGATCCTGCCCATCATGAACCGCACCATCCCCGTGGTCGCGGACGAATACGTCGATATGGAATTCGGTACGGGCGCGGTGAAAATCACGCCCGCGCACGACCCGAACGACTTCGAGGTGGCGGAGCGGCACAGCCTGCCCGTCATCCGCGTGCTGGACGACAAGGGCTATGTGAACGAGAACGGCGGCAAATACGCGGGCCAGTACCGCGACGAAGCGCGCAGGGGGATTGTGGAAGAATTACAGCAGCTCGGGCTGCTCGTCAGGACGGAGGATTACAAGCACAACGTGGGGCAGTGCTACCGCTGCGGCAGCGTGGTGGAGCCCATCGTGTCGCGGCAGTGGTTCGTGTCGATGAAGCCGCTCGCAGCGCCTGCCATCGAAGCGGTGCGGACGGGCGACATCCAGTTCGTGCCCAAGCGCACCGAGGCGATCTACTTCAACTGGATGGAGAACATCCGCGACTGGTGCATCTCCCGCCAGCTCTGGTGGGGCCACCGCATACCGGCGTATTACTGCGCGGGCTGCGGCGGGATGACGGTTGCGGCGGAGATGCCGGGCAAATGCCCCAAGTGCGGTTCCGCGCATATCACGCAGGACGAGGACGTGCTGGACACGTGGTTCAGCAGCGGCCTGTGGCCGTTCTCCACGCTGGGCTGGCCGGACAAGACGCCCGACCTCGAATACTTCTACCCCACGAGCGTGCTCGTGACGGGCTACGACATCATCTTCTTCTGGGTGGCGCGCATGATCATGTCGGGCTTTGAGTGCATGGGGAAAAAGCCGTTCGACTATGTGAGCATCCACGGCCTCGTGCGCGACGCGCAGGGGCGCAAGATGAGCAAGTCGCTGGGCAACGGCATCGACCCGCTGGAGGTCATCGAGGAGTACGGCGCGGACGCGCTGCGCTTCAGCCTCGCGGCGGGGGTGCGCATCGGCGGCGACCTGCGCTTCTCCACCGACAAGGTGCTCTCAGCGCGCAACTTCGCCAACAAGATATGGAACGCCGCGCGGTTCGTGCTCATGAACACGGGCGATACGGTGCAGCCGATCGACGAGAAGAAGCTGGATATCGCGGAAAAATGGATACTCTCGCGGCTGTCCGAGACCGTCAGGGACGTGACGGCGCAGATCGAGCGCTTCGAGCTGGGTATGGCGGCGCAGAGGCTGTACGAATTCCTCTGGAGCGAGTACTGCGACTGGTACATCGAGATGGCCAAGCCGCGCCTGTCGGACGGGGCCGGAAAGGACACGGCGGTTTCGGTGCTCGTAGCGGTGCTCAAGGACACGCTCAAGCTGCTGCACCCGTTCATGCCGTTCATCACGGAGGAGATCTACCAATCCCTGCCCGGCGCGCAGGGCAGCATCATGCTGTCCGACTGGCCCAGGGCGGGCAGGAAATACAAGGCGGAAGAGAAGGCGATGGAGGCCGTGATGGAGATGATCCGCGGCATCCGCAACGTGCGCGCCGGGATGAACGTGCCGACGGGCCGGAAGGCCAAGCTGCTGCTGCTCGCCTCGGCGGATGCGAAGGCGGATTATGAGACGTGCGCGCAGTACATCGAGCGTCTGGCGTCGGTTTCGGAGATCGTCTGGATATCGGATAAATCGTCCGTGCCGGAGAACGCGGTATCCGTCATCGGCACGGGCGCGGAAGCCTTTCTGCCGCTGGGCGACCTCATCGATATCGCGAGGGAGATCGAGCGGCTCGCGGCGGAGGAAAAGCGGCTGCAGGGCGAGATCGCGCGCGCGGAGGGCAAGCTCGGGAATCCCGGCTTCACGGGCAAGGCGCCCGCCGAGGTGGTGCGGCAGGAGCAGGGCAAGCTCGAAAACTACCGCGAGATGCTGGTTGCCGCGCGGCAGCGGCGTGCGCAGCTGCAACCTCACCCCGAAAAGCTTCGCTCCCCGGGGACCCCGGAATGAGGTTTGTCCACATCGCGGGCACCAACGGCAAGGGCTCGGTGTCCGAATATATCTATCGCATACTGAGGGCGGCGGGGAAACGCACCGGGTGCTTTACCTCGCCGCATCTCGTTTTGCCCACGGAGCGTATACGCCTGAATGGGCGCGACATCCCCATGGCGGAATACGGCGCGGCCATGGCGGAAGCGGCGGAACGAAAGCTCGCGGTCAACGATACGCTGTTTGCGCAGCAGACGGCGGCGGCGCTGCTGTGGTTCCGGCGCAATGGCGCGGAGTACGCCGTGATCGAAACGGGCATCGGCGGGCGCATGGATGCGACCAACGTGCTGACGCCACAGGTTTCAGTGCTGACGTCGATCGGCATCGACCACACCGATATCCTGGGCGGCACGATCGAACAGATCGCGTATGACAAGTGCGGCATCATCAAGCCGGGCGTGCCGGTGGTGTCCGCGCCGCAGCATAAAATCGTGGCGGACATGATCGCCGATACATGCGCCCGGCTGGGCTGCGCGCTGCGGTTCGCAGAGGGCGTGCAGGTAACGGGCGCGTCGCTTCAGGGGCAGGCGTTTGAATTCGAGGGCAATCAATACGCCATCCGCATGATCGGCGCGGGGCAGCCCGTCAACGCGGCGGCGGCGATTCTCGCCGCACAGGGGCTGGGATTGCCGCAAAGCGCCATCACGCAGGGACTGAAGGAAACGATGGTGCCCTGCCGCACGCAGTTTATCCCCGGTACGCCCGACATGCTGCTGGACGGCGCGCACAACGCGCCCGCCACCGACATGCTGCTGCAAACGCTGGACCGGCACTTCGCGGGCAGGGAAGTGACGCTGCTGTTCGCGTGCATGCGCAACAAGGACTACTCGGGCATGGCGCAGCGTCTCGGCCCGCGGTGCCGCAAGGCGTTCGTTACGAACGTGGACGCGGTGCGCGGCATGGATACGGCGGCGCTGCGAAAGCTGTTTGCCGCATATGCCGACTGCGCCGCCGAGGACGACGCGGCGCGCGCGTACGATCTCGCGCGGGAGCACGCGCGGGAACGCGGCGCGCTGCTGCTCGTGTGCGGCTCGCTGTACCTCGCGGGGTACGTGTGGGGGAGTTTGCAGTATCGTGCTGATTATTTTCCACGATAATTTATGAAGCATTGACGTATAAAGGGACAGCCGCAGCCGTCCCCTGATGCGCCTTCATGCTGAACAGACTTTCGGATGCATCCGCTAATTTCTAAAACGAATTGGCATTCACCCAAGGTCACCGACAGGCGCCAGACCGCCTGCATAAGAGGACATACCCAAAAGCATGGCGATATTGCCCCCCGACGCCTGAAGATACCATCTGCCGTCGTATCGGACGGCCTGCGGGCAGAATAACCATGTCCCGCCGTTGGCGTCAAAGGAGATGACCAGATTGGCCACGTCCTCCATTTCCACGCCGAAGGTTTTCGCCTGCTTCTCAATGTTCTCCTGATTCGCGTCAGCCATGTAGTTATCCGTCAGAACTTCCGGTGACATCGTGCCGGTAATCACGAGGTCTTCAAAAATGTAATCCTCCGTATCGCGCCCGAAGTCTTCCACAAAATCCGAAACTGCATCCGGATCGCCAAATGCGACGGGGGTGCCATCGTTAAACGCTTCCGGTGTGTTGTATAGCATATACTGAAGGAGAATCTGCCTCACAATCCGATCCCTCCGGCTCTCGATATTCAGCTGCCGGGTATAATCGCTGGTGTTGGGAAAGGGCATATCGAAATTGAAATTGTACGAATTCAGCCGCTCGACCAGGGCTTCAAAGTCGTAGTGATCCGCATAGCTCTCCACGGCGAAGGCGGAGATCATCGCGCCCAGGTCCTGATCCCGCAAGGCTGTCAGATACGCCTTTGCGGCGTCCTCCGGCGTAGCGAAGCCGGGGCCTTCAATCGTTTTACCGCCGGAGGAGAAGACGCCCGCGGCGAAAAGGACGATGGCCAGCAGAACCGCTCCGACAGCGGTCCCGCCCGCGCCAAAGAGCATATACCTG
>AGTN01008999.1_pt1 | contig 10272 bp, 8 predicted proteins | sample 314218 | NCBI WGS metagenome assembly AGTN01 (sample SAMN02954264, study PRJNA73603) | bioreactor metagenome | biome: terrestrial; feature: non-aerated bioreactor; material: poplar woody material; isolation source: poplar biomass | place: USA | collected 2006-12 | reverse complement strand
CGACTCTGCAGAAAGAGTACTCGAGTCTAAAGAGTTCGAAGTCTGATGATCCTAATGCTTACGAGAGTGAAGCCCACGACGTTGCGGCAATGGACTTCAGAAGTTAGAGAATGCTCTTAAACCTGGGCAAGTTCTCGCACTTCTTGCCGAATCTTCTCTTTCTGTCCGGTAAAGTCAAGCATTGCAACATCGTAATTCGATTGAAGATTGAGCCAGAACTCCGGTGACGTTTTAAATACGTAAGAAAGTCGGAGTGCCGTATCAGCTGTGATGGCGCGCTTTTCAGTATCACTTATGATTGCAGTTATTCTTGTTGCAGGTACACCCATGTACGTTGCAAGCTTGGTGGCGCTCAGACTTAATGGTTCCAAAAATTCTATACGCAGAATTTCGCCCGGGTGAATCGGTTGCAGCTTGTCGCCGTCTTTAAGTTTTTTAGTGGTAGTCCGTGATTTCGACATCTTTAAAGTCCTCCCCGTCAAGTACGAAACAGATTCTGTACTGATCGTTTATTCGTATGCTGTGCTGCCCTTCCCGATCACCGCGTAATGCTTCAAGCCTATTACCTGGCACCGCTGCTAGATCAGGTAGTCCATTTGCCGCTTTTAGGATATCCAGTTTTTTTCTTGCCGAATCCTTAATGCTGTCAAACGCTTTCACGTAACGGTTTTCTGATAGCGCCTGAGTGTCTTTGTCCTTAAAGCTCTTAATCATTGATTTATTATGACACGTGCGGCGTAATACGTCAAGCGTATCATGCCTCCCGGTTCGGCCAATCGAGACTTAAAGGACCTCGGTCTCTGTGACTCCCTTGATCGCTGCTTCCTTCAGGATCTCGAATTCTTGCTCGCGCAGTTTTTCCAGGTTCTTAGCGCTGTTAAGAAGTCCTTTCGATACTTCGGCGAGTTTGACGTTGTCGCTTTGTTCGGCTTCGAAAATATCATGAAGGGCGTCGAGATGCTTTTCAATCTTCAAAGCTTCCTCGAAGAACTGTTTGTTTACGGGTCGGAATTTTGCTGCCGTTCCTTTAGGAACTGTTCGAACAACCGTGCCTGTATTCAAGGAACCTTGCCACTTTCTCAACAACTGCGAAACGGGCTCGATGGCAGTGAGGTAAACGACTAGCCACTCTTTGCGTGGTGGCAGATACGCACCACATTCCTCTTTAGTCATATCGACATTTTCGGGAACCGGATCGGCGATGGCGCATTTGTCAGTTGGCTTCAACTCTTTGCGTGTGGCTTCGAGATAGATGTTGAGCGCTTGTTGGCGAATTTGTCTGATCGCAAGTCCGGTATCACGCAATCTAGTCAAGTTGAGTTTGATCTCTTTTGGCTTACCAGCTTTGCCTTCAGCAGCGGCTTTCGCAAGAACCATTTTGTCGTGGCTGATTGTTGCCGGTTGGTTGATTCCGCTGTGCGTTGCGGCTTCAGGCTCAACAGCATTGTCAGCGGAGTTGGCAGGCACCGCCAACGAATTCGAGACCAAGATCGACAGAGCCACTAAAGCGATTGTGCGAGTCTTGATCCGACTCTTTTGTTGTGCGCGAGACTTCCTTTGCATGTTCCATTCCTCTTCATCATCTTTTTCTTGTTCTTTTAGCTGCTTCCGTCATACTCGGGAAGTGCGTCACATCGTGAAAAGCTTTTCGTCCAGGTTGACGTCGCCTTTGAAATCAGCGACCTCGAACGTCGAAAACAATTGGTCTTGTTTGAAAATGTCCCAGTGAATTGAAGCCAGGTCTTTGGGGTCGATACATAGCCGCTCTACGACTTTTTCTGCGGGTTTAGGCTGAATGACCTCAACTACGAGCATGGTGCCCTTCATTCCGGGAACAGGGATCGGACCGTCACTCGAGCGAACAACCATGCCGCTGGCGACTCGTTCTTTCAATTGCGAGAGCAACGATCCGAGGTCCGAGTGGACAACATTAAAACCGTTCGGCGCTAAAAGCATTCGCGAATCTTCCGTCAAACTCACCTTGAATCCAAGCAACCCGCCGCCCATTTTCGCCTTGATTCCATCTGCATTCCGGACAACAACTGTTCCTTTTTTGATGCCACCTGATGTGACTTCAACGCGAACATTTTTGGCTTTCTTATAGAAGAAATCTCCTTCCATATTGTTTGTTTTGGCGCCCTTATAGGTCTTAATTGCAGAGTGAAACTTATAGTCTTTGAACTTCGATACGTATGCGTGAATCTTGTCAAGCATAGGAGCGCCGTTTGGTTTCTTGTCGTCAAGAAGCGTGTCGGCGGAGGGCGAGCAGTAGGCGGGTTCGGAAAACAGGTTGTTTGCTGTGATCAGCAACATTGACGTGGCAGTGAGCGCCAGTACAATCTGCGAGACAGTCATAGTACGTGCAGTCGTAGTCCGCGCGTTATGCGGCTGTAATTTTTGCGTGACCATATCTCGTTTGAAAAGCATAGCGGTGCCCACTTATTAGTTCCGGGGCCATTATATATCGATGAGCTATCTAACTTTCTCTGTTTTCGGCTCTTGCCGTGGCGGGAAACTTGCCCATCAAGACATATTACGGGACAGATCAGAGATTTAGGGGTTTCCTGAGAGCGATCAACCGCTCCAGCTAAAACTCAATCTATGCAAGGGCGAAGGTCCGACTTTTCCAAGGGCACGCAGGTGAAGTCGCGAAGGATATCCTTTGTTCTTCTCCCAGCCATAGTCTGGATATACTTTGTGCAATTGCTGCATAAGAAAGTCGCGTCGCACCTTCGCTATCACAGAAGCTGCAGCAATGGCAGCAGACTTGTTGTCGCCTTCCGGAACAGGAAGTTGCGAGCAGGGTAATTTTTCGAGAGCGGTTTTTCCGTCGACCACGACCAGAGTATCTTTCAATGGCAGATTTTTGAGCACATCTCGAACTGCGCGCTCCATCGCCAACAGCGTGGCATTGAGGATATTCAGCTGATCGATTTCTTTGGGCGCCGCATAACCGTATGCATAAAGACCATTCCCTGTTATGACTTCGGCAAGTTTTTCCCGTTGATTCGGAGTCAACTGTTTTGAGTCGTTGAGTAGCGTCAGAGCTTCCATGAGTCGCGAGCCGGAAGGAATTACTGCTGGAAGAACCACAGCCGCTGCCATAACTGGTCCCGCCAAACAACCGCGCCCTACTTCGTCGACACCGATTAAATATGAGTATTGCTTTTGAATCAGCTTCAGCTGGGTGGCGCCATTGAAATATGGTGCATGACCTTCGGTACGCAGGTGGTCGTCAAAGTCGAGCAAAGATGCGATTTTGCTTGCTTTCTTCGTGCGCTCCGTCACTGCTCTCTCCCGACCTAACTTTGACGATACTGAATAAGATACCAACCCTTGGTTGAGCAGTATTTTATAGCACCATATATAGTGTTGTCCAGCAAAGAAAGATTAGAAGCGCGAGTCGCGAAAAATTTCTGTATTTAACCGAAAAAGATCAAACTGGAAATTTATCGGATCACTGTCCCCAGGGCCTCGAAGTTGAGCGTGGTCCTTGACCCCATGGCTTCGAATAAGAGGGCACTGGCTGACCCCACGGTCTATTGATTTTGTTGTTGTTGGCAGGAGCGGTTTGTTGAGAAGGAAATGTTTGTTGGGATTGAGTTGTTTGTTGGGTGAACTGTTTAATCTTCTCCTGCTGCTTTCTCATCAGTTCAATAAAGTCTTTATTTAGCGCAGGCGTTCCCACTGGTTGCCCGAATCCGACCGGAGAACCAAATCCGGTGGCTGTTCGGTCAACAGCGGCTGGAGCGATGGCCAGCGAATCGAAAAACTGTTTCACCCCGGGAGACTTGACCCAGGGGCTGGTGCCTTCCGCACCGATGATGTAGACGAAACTTCCTGCCACGACAAGGCGCAAACGAATATCCTTGCCTATCTGGCCGCCTACGGAAATGAAATCAATCTGTCTACCCGGATGACCAGCGACATTGATTGTGTACTGTTTTGTCTCTTTGGCGCCATATTTCTGAGTGAGACTTGTCGCGATTTTGAAGAGCACCGCTGGTAGTGCCGCTTTTGGAACCACTCCAGGCGTGATGATATATCCGACAAACATTGCGCCTTGAGGATCTCGATATGTATAGTCGACTCGCCGCTGTCCATCGACATTGCTGAAGTTCATCGTTGGTTTGCCTGGCAACAAGATACTGAACCGACCTTCAGGGTAAGTAAATCGTTGCATTCGTGCGGCGCCGAAGTCGGCTTCCAATTCGTTTTTTGAAATCGCCGAAGCTAGAGCCTGATTCGGCGAGCTACCCGCCACCTGTTCGCTCGTAAAGCCATCTTTCTTCAAGAGAGCGACAAGACCGGATTCGCCAACCAACCGCCTCGAGTCCATAGCGACGAATAAAGGGCTGTTTGATTTAGAGAGTTCCTCCACGCGCGATGAGACAGTATTGTTCTGCTCGGTGATAATATCTTCAAATACACCGACCAACTCCGTGTCTTTCTTTACCGGCGAAAGCGAGACGCTTTGAATGGCATCTTCGCTACCGATTCGCCACGCTTTCTCCAGCTGGCTTTGCTCGTCTTGATAGTTCATCAAACTCGAAATCGAATTGCGAAGCATTTTGTCTTGAACATCGTTCGGCAAGCTGTCCAACACCCTTATGCGCTCGTCCGCCGATTCCAACTCGACTACCGGTTTCGAAGAACTTTTGGCTTTGTTCATCAAATGTTCTTTCAGCTTTGTCGATTGAAACCCGGTCAACCGAGTTACTGAATGATCCATCGCAACCGAAGCGAACCATGGCTTGAACATCTCGTACATGTCGAGAGAATCGCCTGACCAAGCCAGGTATTTATCCAGCGCCTCGCGAGTGGGTGCAGAAAGATGCGACGATAACTTATCGGCAGGCACGCCGTAAATTCGCTTGTCCGTGATTGGCAAAGTCTTCTTGATATCGATAGAATCGACCAACAGTTGCTTCGATTGATCGAGAGCCGCCTCAATCTCCGGTGACAGTGGATAGAACGATTTGTCCGCTGCGTGATATGGAATAGTTCCCAATAAATATACTGTCTGGGAATCTTTCTTTAGTTTCCACATCGTCAACTTAGTTTTGTCGTTCCCGCTAGTGGAACCGGATGTAGTGCTGCCGGCGGGGCCTGTTTGCTCGCCGGATGATCCTGCCGTAGCGCTGGTAGTGTTGCTCGATGCTGCCGTACTGGAGACAGATGAGTCTGAGCCGGAGCCTGCATTGCTCGATGCGGAACCTTCATTACTCGATGCGGAAGCTGCATTACTCGCCTTGGAACCAGATTCGCTGTTTGACGCAACCGATTTCGGCGGCTTGATAGTAGCGACACTTTCGGTGACTTCAGCAAATTTATTCGCGACTTCTTTGAATCGCTCCAGAAACTCGGGAACAACATCGTATGGATAAGAGAGGCGCGTGTATAGATGGCAATCATGTTTTGCGGAGTACGGCGCCATCAATATAATCGAGTACTGCGCATGCTCATTGAATTGTTGAGGCAGTCGCATTTTGCCTGAATATTCGCCATCCAAGACCTGCAAGTCGCCCATGATTCCACCAAGATCGGGAACGAGGGATTCTTTGCCACCAACTCCTGCGAACGGTCGTACTTTATATTCGAAGTGAATCTTGTTGCCTTGCTGCGTGATTTTGATTTTCGAGTAATATTCGCTCAAAAGCTCCTTCAGCGCGACGGTCATGGCTTTGCTGACGGCGTCAGTCTCTTCGGCGGCAGTCAGACCTGCTTGTTGCGAATTTGTTGGCTGATCGGTTTTGGCTTGTTGTTGTTGTTGTTGTTGTTGTTGTTGTTGTTGTTGTTCTGCAGAAGTTACATCCTCTGCAAGAACCGGGATGATATTACATGCGGTGCTCGTCAGAAGCAACGTTGAAAGAGCAACGTGAACCGTTCGGAGGTTGTCCTTTGATCTACTGGTTATGCTTTTCGTATTGATGGTTCGCATTATCTTTATCCTACATGATCAATGCGCTATGAGTTCGAATGAATCAAAGAACTGCTTGACGTTGTCGGAGTCCAACCACTCTTTGGTTCCGCATGCGCCAACGATGAAAATATTTCTGTGTACCAGGTAAGTTTGGATTCTTGCACGCACGTCCGATGGATTTGCCTTCTCGAATCTACTGTCTTTGCCTGAGGTCATGAAGTCGGTGAATGCTGTAATCTTCGGTGAAATACTCAGACCAGGCGCTCCCTTGACCGGAGCGCCAATATTGTCACTTTGGTGGATGGCATTGTAATCGAAGTAAAATTCAATCGAAACAGTCGGAGGGCTTCCTGGTGGCAATGGTGCAAACGGACTGGAACGACGCACGGCTTGCAGTGCCATTTCGTCGGCGTCCGACTCACCTGAGCTTCTAACGACTTTCAGGTTCGTGAGCGTACCAGTTTTGCCTACATCCCATGAAACCAGTACTTTCTTCGTTCTATTTCTCGGAGACGGGCTCCAGTTTTTCCTCACCTTGCGCTGAAGGGCAGCCATGTACGGGCCGAAGTTCACTTCCTTCTTGGGACCTTTGGTGACTGCGTTGGCTTCTTTGATTGCTTCCTGGTCTGCATCGTCTTCGAGTCTCTCTCGCTCCACCTGAGATCTTGGAATGCAAATCAGCTCACGACCAGTGAAGCCCTGTAAGGTAATGGTGCGTTGCGAAATAACGGTTTTCGAAAAGGGTGAAAGAATTCGATCCAAAACCAGCGGACCAGGATCAGACCAGGTTGTAGTAGGTTTCTCCAGGGCAATTCGAAACACCGCGAATCCACCAAACGGTGGCTCATTGAATTCGTAATGGGTTGTATTCGGATCGTCGATGATTCTTTTGGGTGTGCCTGGCAGCCAGGCCCGAAACTGTTCGACGAATGTTTGCTTGTTGAGTGTCGATGCAGTGGAAGTAGGATTCACAGAGGAAACAGATGTAGTTGCCGGCGAGGTTGTTGCTACCGCATTTGATACTGGCTTCAAATCATCTTCTGAGTACAATTGTTCGACTTTGTAGCCGCGTTCCTTGAATATGTTGACTAAACCTAAGGGACCGGGCATATGTGCGGCACCAACGGCGATAAAGTGGGGACCAGGCTTGGTCTTGAGAAACTGTTCTACTTTGTTTGCCATCCCAATATTGCGGTCGTCCAACATTCTTTTGTCGTACTCAGCCAGCGCCGGGAATCGAGCGGTATCGCGCCTGGTGGCTTCGTGCATTTTGTCAATGTCGCCTTCTTTCCAAATTGCTAGGAGTTCCTTGATATACTTGTCAGAGTTTCTCGAATCCAATAGTGAAGAGCGCAGCATTGCATCCTGTGTCGTTTCTGAATTGTCGGAACATGCCCGAACCTGCAACTCTGGCGTCTCAAGGTCTGAAACAACTTTCTTGAGTTCCTTCGCGCGGTTCAACAAATACAAATCAATTCCCAGCGATGATTTGAAGTCCTTGAAGTCCCATGGAATTGTACCGGTCGCAAGCCGCGCTGCGTACCACGGTTTGTACTCCTCATACATCTCCCAGGTTCCGCCCGACCATTTCAGGAAGGCATCGAATACTTTCTTGGTGTCAGGAGTCAAATGTTTGCTTAGCTTATCGGGAGGTTTGTATCGACTCAAGTTGCGAAGCAACGTGGGGATAGTTGAGTCATCTACATGCAGTATGTCGACCTCGACAACCAGGTGTTTTGACTGTTCAAACGCGTTGTCGATGATCGGCGGAAGTGGATAGAACTGTTGCAGGGAACCATGAATGGTGCCAAGGAGATAAATCACATCCTTGCCTTTCGTCGCCCGCCAGAGATAAGCTCGCTTGCCTTTATGCTCCATTGAGGCAGTTGAGCTGGAGCCTGAGGGCGACCCGGTGGACGCGAGCCTTTGCCCGGTGTTACCTGCGGAGGAGTCAGGGGTAGATGAGGAGCTTGATGACGAACTCGATGAAGAGCTGGATGTGGAAGCCCCTTGAGCAGACGAATTCTTTGCCGATGAGGCAGGCACCGAATCTGGTGGCGATGCCGAACCGGTCGGGGGTCCAGAGTTCTTTCCAAGACTATTGATCAAATCTTTGAATTTATCAACGAACTCTTCCGCTGCGTCTGATGGATAGGACAACTTGGTGTACAGGTGACAGTTATTCTCCTTTGAATAAGGCGCCATCAGCACTATCGAGTGGAACGTGTGCTCCGCATACTGCTGCGGCATTCGGTCGCGTCCGGTGTACTCGCCTTTCCTGAGTTCGAGGTCGCCGAGGATGCCGCCGAAGTCGGGAGCCATCTCCGTTCTTTGCGCCGCAGAGACGAATGGGCGCACTTTGTATTCGAAGTGAATCTTGTTGCCTTTCTGATCGAACTTGACTTTCGAGTAATATTCGCGAACCAATTCACTGACGCTGGCGAAAACCTTTTTCGAAAACTCGCTGTTAATGCCGCTTCCGGTGGTGGTGTCAGAGACTGCAATTTGTGGTTGAGCGAACGCCGCGCTCACAGTCGACTGTAGCAACAGAAAGATCAGCAGGGCTGAAAGTATACGACGCACTCGAACGACCACCAAGAACATTGGACGAACAAGATTAACTCAATCCGTCCTAACCAGAACACCGCCCTGGACGACTGAAGGGCTGTAGAAATCATACCTAGTCCGGTATAAGTTCAAACGATTGGAAGAACTCTGTCACCGCCGCCGACCCAAGCCAAGGTTTGGTTCCCGAGGCAGTCAGGACGTACATTCGCGGACCTGTGATCACGCCGATGATTTTGCCCGAATCATGCGGGCTGGGCGCCTGAAGGGTTACGTCCCAGGAGGTTCCGGTGAAGTCGCCGATCTTGATGGGCTGCGAATTATTGACTGTTTTGATGTCTTTGCGGCTTTCGATGGTCTTTTTGAGCAGCAACGGGCTGAAGGCGGAGTGCTGCGGGGCTGTATTGCAGGTGATTTCGTAGGTTCCGTGGGGGTAATCTTCGATGGTGTAAATGGCGACCCGCTGCTCATTGCCGGTCTGGACCTTGGTTTCGTAACCGGGCGGCATCATGACGGAGAAGTGATCTTCGGCGAATGTGGCTTTTTGGAGCTTGCTGAGGCTGGATTTGGTGGACTTGTCGGGCTCGGCGGCGATTCTGATTTTATTACTACTACTGCCCAGGGGGCTTTTGCCTCCGGCAATGGCTGGACCCATGCCGCATAGAACCATAGTTTGGACAAAAATGATGAGACCCGAACGAATCACCTCAACCTTCCTCGCAAAATCGACAATGCGAGGCGTATTCTATCACTGCAAAATCATAAGTTGAGAGGAGAGTTAGGTTCTACAATTCGCGGTAGCTTGACGCCCGGTATCCAGAAAAATTGAATGACGACGAACCGGGTGTGGTAACCAATATCCTTGCTACCTGGGTCGAGTTCGCTCCTCCCGATGTCAAATCCGTGGAGTTCATTAGTCTAAGAACACCATCAACGCTAACTTCGACATTTTTTGCTACGAATGCACCATTGAAGTCACCGCTTCCTTTAAGGGTCAAGTTGGCGTTAGGAGCGTAGATCAGTCCGTTGAAGTCTACGTTGTTTAGATTTATCGTGACTTTTCCAGTGCCACCATAGAACAACTGAAGGTTTCGAGGATCTCCAGTATTGGTGAACTTGTCAGTATTGATCGTGATTGGTTCAAAGTTGTCCGCTTTGTCAAAATAAATTCTAGTTGCTTCCGAGTTATTCGAAATTGTTACTGGTGAGAATTCATTCGATGCTGTATTGAGAGTGGAAGCTCGAAATGAAGAAAACTCCTCCCCTAGCGAACTATCGACTAAATGCGAAAATTCTCCATTTTGCGATTGTTCTAAGGTTGACGCAAGGCTAACTGATTTTGCTGGTGCCAATGGTACTGGATTTGGTACCATTGGGTCTAGTGATGCACTAAAGTTCGCCGGAACGTCATTTGGAGTATTTCTTGTTATGGGCTGCAGCTGCTGAGTGAGATATTCCTTGGAAAGCTCAGGAGAACTGATTGTATATTGTGATGTCGAGGCAAAATCAGCTATGGCCCAGACATTATCCTTAACTGCGGGGCTCGGGCCATCGGTGACTTTCACAGTGTTATTGCTTCCACTATTTGTTGCTACCTGGCCAAGTATCCAACTGTCAGATCCTACTTTTGCAATGTTGCCGCCTTGCGCATTTGCCACATCTAAGTTTCCTAGTACGCGGGTGTCTCCCTGCACTGAAGACGAGGTATTGGAATGCAGATTTAATAGGAAGCTTTTGTTGCTGCCATTCAAGACCTGGTTGGAAATTTGATCTGACGCTCCTTC
>AGTN01372858.1_pt1 | contig 10273 bp, 11 predicted proteins | sample 314218 | NCBI WGS metagenome assembly AGTN01 (sample SAMN02954264, study PRJNA73603) | bioreactor metagenome | biome: terrestrial; feature: non-aerated bioreactor; material: poplar woody material; isolation source: poplar biomass | place: USA | collected 2006-12 | reverse complement strand
TAAAAATGTAAAATATACTTGACACTGTGTTAAATATTTTGTATACTATGTACATAATATATTACAGGAGGTACAAAATGTCATATCAGGAAAAGCGGACGATAGCTATGATATCCGCGGGGACTGCGAGTTTGGCGGCCTACGTCATCTATTTCGCGCTAAAGTTCGGAACGACGGAGGATTTGAGATTCTGGGCGGTCTCGATGTTGATTTTCATAGGCGCGGGGATAGGCCTCGTAATAATCGCGCAGATAATTTTCCATATCGTCCTTTCAATAGGAATAGCCGCCGGAGAGAAGACTAAGGACGGCAAAGTTATCGAAAAGGCTATTAACGAGCAAATGATTGAAGACGAGATGGATAAAAAAATTGCTCTCAAGGCTTCCAAAGTGAGCCTCGGCGCGTCCGGATTCGGTTTTATGGCGGCCCTTTTATCCCTTGTATTCTACGCCTCTCCGGTCGTTATGCTAAACATTATCTTCCTATCCTGCCAAATAGGAATGATCTTAGAAGGCGTAGTTACTTTGTTTTATTATAAAAAAGGCGTGAGGAATGGATAAGTACGAGATAGTAAACAATATCCGCAAGCTCCGTTTTTTCGCGAACGAAACGACTCAGCAACAGCTCGCCTCCCTTTGCTCCGTCTCCCGTCAGACGATAGTCGCCATCGAGGCCGGCAAATATTCCCCCTCTCTCGAACTCGCGTTCAGGATAGCGCAGGCGTTCAACGTAAAAATTGAGGAAGTATTTGAGTATAAGAAAAAAGAATAAGAAGTATTTGACAAAATTCTTCATATAATGCTATTATAATTACACAAAGGCATCGATCCGGAGAAGTAAAAAAGGAAATCGCGCAAAGTGAGCGGGAGAGAGTGAAAACCCCGACGACAGAGCCTTTTTGAATAACACCGGGGAGCCGCAAACGGAAAAATAATTCTTTGAATTATTTTAGTATGGGAGCCGCGGGCGACGCGTGAGAGCGCAAGGTATTGACGGATACTGGATAAAGTGACCGAAAGGTAATTTAGGTGGCACCGCGGATAGTAAACGGCTATTCGTCCTAAGAAGGATGAACGAGCCGTTTTATTTTTTCTACGGAGGATGCCGTATGTGCGGAATAATGGGATACGAGGGGAAGGATATCTCCCTCGAAGAGTTTGAAAAACATTTAGCCCTGACAAAGAGGCGCGGCCCCGATATGTCGAGAGTCGAGGAGACGAACGCCGGATACCTCGGATTCAACAGGCTCGCGATAATGGGACTCACTCCCGACGGGATGCAACCGTTCCATTTGGACGGGAGCTCAGTCGTCTGCAACGGCGAACTGTATTGCTTCCGCCCGATAAAAAAGAAGCTTCAGGAAAAATACGCCTTCAAGAGCGGCTCCGACTGCGAAATAATTCTCCCCCTCTATTTCGAGACGGGCCTCGATATGTTCACCGAGATAGACTCCGAGTACGCGATGATAATCTACGACGCCCGGACGGACGAGTTCATCGCGGCGAGGGATCCGATAGGAATAAGGCCCCTCTTTTACGGCTACTCCGGGAGCGGAAAAATAATGTTCGCGAGCGAGGCTAAAAATCTCGTAGGCCTCTCAAAGGAGATTTTCCCCTTTCCCCCGGGACATTACTATAAGGGCGGGAAGTTCGTATGCTACCACGACATAGCTAAGGCGGAGAAATATTCGCAGGACGACCTGCCGACGATTTTTGAAAAAAATTCACGATAAATTAGTGTTCGGGGTGGAGAAGCGTCTCGACGCGGACGCGCCTCTCGGATTTCTTCTCTCCGGCGGGCTCGACTCCTCTTTGGTCTGCTCGATAGCCGCCCGCATCCTGAATAAGCCTATCCGCACGTTCTCGGTCGGGATGAACGAGGACGCGATCGATTTGAAGTACGCGCGCGAGGTCGCCGACTTCCTCGGAAGCGACCACAAAGAAATATATATCGATAAGGATTCGGTGCTCGAAAACCTCGACTTCGTCGTCAAGATCCTCGAAACTTACGATATCACGACGATAAGGGCCAGCCTCGGCATGTACCTCGTCTGCAAGGGAATCCGCGAGCAGACCGATATCCGCGTGCTCCTGACCGGCGAGATTTCCGACGAGCTCTTCGGCTATAAATATACCGACTTCGCCCCCTCTCCCGAGGAATTTCAATCGGAAGCCGTGAAAAGAATAAAAGAATTGTATATGTACGACGTTCTCAGGGCCGACAGGTGCATCTCGGCCAACTCGATAGAGGCCAGAGTGCCTTTCGGAGACCTCGACTTCGTCTCCTATGTCATGTCGATCGATCCCGTCAAAAAAATGAACGTCTACGGCAAGGGGAAATATCTATTGAGAAAGGCCTTCGAGAAAGGGGATTACCTGCCGGAGTCGATTTTGCAGAGGGAGAAGGCCGCCTTTTCCGACGCCGTCGGGCACTCTATGGTCGACTATCTCAAGGAATTCGCCGAGAAAAAATATACCGACGGGGAATTCAGAGGGCGGGCGGAAAAATACGCCTATCACGCGAAGCCCTTCACAAAGGAATCCCTGATGTACAGGGAGCTTTTTGAAAAATATTATCCGGGGCAGGCCCGCATGGTCAAGGACTTTTGGATGCCCAACAAGAGCTGGCAGGGCTGTAACGTAAACGATCCGTCGGCCCGCGTTTTATCGAATTACGGGGCGAGCGGGAAATAGAATGGGTTCTTTATTATATATTCTTCGTAATCAGCAGCTTATAGAAGCCCACGGCCTTGACGATAGCGTCGATATCGACGTTCTCGTTTGCGGCGTGCATCGCCTTTAGCTGAGTATTGTCGATAAGGATAGGAGTATAGCGGATGACGTTGTCGCATATCGCCTCGAAGTAGCGGCTGTCCGTGCCGCCGAGGATGACGTAGGGGGCCACTCCCGCGCCGGGGAAATATTCTTTTACCGCGTTTTCGACCGTCTTATAGGCCGAGCCGTCCATGTCGGTGATTTTGGAAGCGTCGCGGGTGTTCAGAATTTTCATTTCCACGCCGTATTTTTTCGCCACTTTTTCGAGTATCTTATAGGTCTCAGCGCCGTTCTGGTGGCGGGAAAATCTCAGATTCCCTATGACGTAGGCTTCCGCGGGAATGACGTTGGGGGCGTCCGAGCCTTTGGACATAGTGAAAACTATCGTGGTGGAGACGAGCGCTTTTCCGAAACCCGAAACCTTTGGGAGCGCCCTGACGATGATAGGCTTGAAAAATTTTACGTGCCTCAGGAGAAAGCCGAGAGCGCCCTTTATGTCGTTCCCGAAGGAAGAGAGCATCCTCTCGCCGACGTCGTCCAGTTTATTTTTCGTATAGCCGTGCTTTTCGACGTCGTTAACGAAGGCCGAGAGGCGGGCGATAGGCGTAGCTTTGGGCGGAGTGCTCGAATGCCCGCCCGCGCCGCGCGCTATAAACTTGACGTCGGCGTAACCTTTTTCGTAGACTCCGATAATCGAATAAGGGCGCTTGATCCCCATAAAGACGTCCGAGGCGATGCTGCCGCCCTCGTCGATCACGTAGAACGGCTTGACGCCGCGCTCCTTCAAATATTCCGCCGTCTTCGAGGCCCCGGGGCCGGAGACCTCCTCGGCGTCGCTCGAAGAGACGTAGACGTCGTTTTCCGGAACGTAGCCCTCGGATAATAACTCCTCGATTGCCTTCAGCTCGGCGTAGAGCGTTCCCTTGCAGTCGAAAGAGCCCCTGCCCCATACCTTTCCCTCGGCTATCTCGCCCGAAAACGGCGGATATTTCCAGTCCGGCTCGGTCGCGGGCACGACGTCCTGATGGCCCATCAAAATTATCGGCCTCTTGTCGCTCTTCCCCTTCCATTTATATAGAAGGGCGTTCTCGAAAGGCCGAGCGCGCTCGAGATTTTTATGAACGAGCGGAAAGACTTCTTCGAGAGCCTTCCGGAATTCGGCGAAAACGGGGTCTCCCGAGTAAGTGACGGTCGGGATCTTTACAAGTTTTGAAAGCCCTTCGGCGTAAATATATTTATCCATATTTTTTATTCGGCCGGCACGTCCACTATGACCGTATCGTATATGTCGTTTACCGTCACGCCCACCGTATGCAGGCCGGGCACGTTCAAAAGGGCGTAATCGGTCGAGTTCATCCATTCCGGCTTGAGATTGGCAAGGTCGCGCGTAGAGTCGGAATAATAGATATAAACTATCCAGACGTTATCGACTTTCCCGAGCAGATAATGCCCGAAGGTGACCGATTGATCGTCGGGCAGGACGGTGAAATTGAAGGCGCATTGCATCCCGAGATAATGAATTTCCACGTTTTTGTTGCCGGGGGAGTCGAGCTCGGCCGCGGTCATACCGTAGAGCATACTCTCGGTCAAAGGTATATTATAAGAGCTTCCGCCCGAGGTCACGGTCACGACGATATCGTTGAGCTCAAAGGTCGAGGGAGTTATAAAGTAGGGGATATTGTTAACTTTGATCTCGTCGATCGCCTCGTGGTAAGCGGCGACGTCTATATCGTCAAAGTTTACGCCCTCGGTGGTAAATTCGGTCACAACCCATCTCCGCTGAAGAGTTCCGCCGCCGTAAGTATCCACCTTGAGGCAAAAGCCGTATTCTTTGTCTATCCAGTAATCGATCAGGGCGTCGTCCGACGAAAACTCGTATTTTGTAGCGTCGCGGCCGTTAATTTTCTCGTCGCCGAAATTTGAAAAATTTATCAGAATCGAAGCGAGATTAAACGCCATGCCGAGATTCAAAAAGCTGAGGCCGTCCGCGAGCGTGCCGGGATCGGTGGACGAGGCGAGCTCGATCCTGACCATATCGGCGTCGTTCAGACGGTAGAGGACGCCCCCCGTCTTGAAATATTTGCGCGTGGTGGAGCCCTCGGAATTCCTGACTTCGAGCAAATATTTGTCGGACGTCCCGCGCTCGTAAACGGTCGACTGTAATACGACTATTCCCTGATTCGTCCCGTAGAGCTCCGAAACTACGGAGTAGCTTCCGCCCATATCCTCTAAAATCTTGTCGGACGTTTTGAAATCGAAGGGGGTATCCGTAAGGTCGCAGGCCGTCAAAAGCCCCGCGGCTATGATCAGCGCGACAATGATAAAAAGCGGTCTTTTCATCTCCATAACCTCCCTATTATAAAATCATTATATAGGATTTACGGGAAAAATTCAACGCCAAATTTAATTTAACCTTCGATTTTGCCGCCCTTCTCCGCCTTGTTCAAAGCAAAAACGATCGGCGGGACTAAAATTATGCAAAAGCCGAATTCGATTAAAAAATTTGACGTTATTATCGCGATAAGCCACTGCCAGCCGACTACGAGCGTAGTTCCGCCGTAGGTGTAGGCCGAGCCGAAGTGAAGGGCGAGGATCAGGCCTACGACGAGCGCCGTGTTGGTTATCACTCCCGCGGCCGCGCCGACGGCGTAGGAGAGAGCAGGCTTAAGTTTGGGAAAGAGCTTCCCGAAGCCCTTGGCCGCGAAATAGGCGGATATTCCTATCAGTATTCTCGGCAGGACCGAGATCAGAGGATTTTGAAAGGCCTGCGCGAGGAGCGAAGGCTGAATGTAGGAGCCGACGAGCGAGAGAAGGCCGAAAAAGAGGCCTACTATCATTCCGCTCCAGACTCCGATGAATTCCGCCGCCACGATCACGGCGACCAGCGGAAGGAAGGCGAGCTGTACCGGCCCTATCGAAACGGGAAAAATCACGAAGAGCGCCACTATCGCGAGAAAGAGCGCGTGAATTATCAAGAGCTTTGTCTTTGAATATTTTTTCATTTTATTATTTTTCATTGTAGAATATATATATTATATCCCTCGCGAGGCCGATATGAAAACGGTTAAGGGCTCTAAGAAGTCAATAAAGGGCAAAAAGAAAGTTAATAATAAGAAAATTTCCGCCGCGGGAGCAATTATTCTTATTATAATTATCGGAGCTTTCGCCGCGCTCTATTTTTCAGGCGTCATCGATTTAAATCTTCCCGAGGATAATCGGCTCGGAAACGATATTCCCGCGGGCACTTCCGAAGGCGATTTATTGGTCTATTTTCTCGACGTGGGGCAGGGCGACTCGATAGTTTTGCGCTTTCCCGACGGAGTAGATATGATAATAGACGCGGGGAACGGAACGTCCGCTTCGCAGGCCGAGATTTCCGACTATCTCTCCCGCCTCGCCGCCCTTAATATCGACAAGTTCGACTATATGCTGGCGACTCACTTCGACTCCGACCACATCAATATGCTCGACGACGTTCTCGTGGCCTACGAGGTGGACAACATTTATTATAACGATTACGACGGCGGGTCGGCGACATATAATAAGTTTATACAATTTTCCGAGGCCGAAGGGGCGAATATAACCGAGTTCGACTCGGACGGAGACGCATATACGATAGACGGGCAAGGCTATACGGTGACGATTTACGCCCCCGGCTACGGCCGCTTCACGGACGAAAACTCGATGTCTCCGATAACCGTCGTAACCTTTGCGGGGCGGCGCGTTATTTTGACCGGCGACGCGGAAGCCGAGACTGAAGAGTGGTTCTTAACCGAAGTCTTGGGCGGCGGCGGCTTCGATTCCGACGTTTTGAAGGTCGGGCACCACGGCTCCGCCACGTCCTCTTCCGCGGCCTTTCTCGACGTGATAGACTGCGAATACGCCGTGATCTCCTGCGGCGCGGGAAATTCCTACGGCCATCCTAAACAGGCTACTCTCGACAAACTTTCCGCCAGAAACACTACCGTTTACCGGACGGATCTACAGGGAACCGTGACGCTCACGATTGACGCGGAAGGAAATATAAGCTTTACGACGGAGAAATAAAGCCTATAACCTCTATCCGCTGACCGCCGGCCCCTAATATAAAACTTTAGTAAATCCTCGCCCGCGATACTGCATATTTCGACAAATTCCGCTTCTATTATTTTATTTTAGAGGGAATGTAAATTTCCTGTATAAAAAGTACGCCAAATGTAAATTTTTGGATATAATATACAACAGGTTGTGGTCATATTCTATATTGACAACAATATATAGTACGTGTTACAATAAATTTCGGTTTTACGATCAAGAGGAGGCCTACGAAATGATCAAAGAAATTATAAAGCGTGACGGGAGAGTCGAGTTCTTCGACGTTACCAAAATCGCGAGCGCCATATATAAAGCGGCGATAGCCGCGGGCGGAGACGACAAGGAGAGAGCCGAGGAGCTCTCCTATATGGTCGCGGCGCGCCTCGCGGCCAAATTCCGCGATAAAGCCCCCGACGTGGAAGACATTCAGGATATGGTGGAGAAGGTCCTGATCGAGCAAAACCACGCCAAAACCGCGAAGGCCTTCATCCTCTACCGCGAAAGAAGAAAGCAGGTCAGGGAAAACAACGCCCTGGTCGGCGCGACGATAGATATGTTCTCCAACTACCTCGCCGACAAGGACTGGAGCGTCAAAGAAAACGCTAATATGCAAAAGAGCGTAAACGGACTCAACAACTACATCCGCGAGGCGTTCACCAAAAAATACTGGCTCCACAACGTCTATCCGGACGAGATAAGAGTGGCTCACGAATCGGGCGCCCTGCACCTGCACGACCTCGGCTTTTTCGGCCCCTACTGCGCCGGATGGGATCTTCGCCAGCTTTTAACGGAGGGCTTCGGCGGCGTGGAAAGCAAGGTCGAGAGCAGGCCGGCAAAGCATTTGAGGTCGTTCCTCGGGCAGGTCGTCAATTCGACTTTCACGACTCAGGGCGAGACCGCGGGCGCACAGGCGTGGTCTTCGATAGACACTTACAGCGCGCCGTTCATCAGAAACGACAATATGACCTTCGAGCAGGTCAAGCAGTGCATACAGGAATTCATCTTCAACATCAACGTGCCGACGCGCGTGGGATTCCAGTGCCCGTTCTCTAATCTGACCTTCGATATCAAAGTGCCAAAGACGCTGAAGGACGAGCCGGCGATAATCGGCGGCCTTCCGACGGAGCGCACCTACGGCGAGTTTCAGGCCGAAATGGACGTCTTCAACACGGCTTTCTGCGAGGTAATGCTGGCGGGAGACGCGAAGGGCAGAGTCTTCACCTTCCCGATCCCAACGATAAACGTGACGAGGGAGTTCGACTGGAACTCGCCGGTCGTCAACAAATTTATGGAGATCACCTGCAAATACGGGATCCCGTATTTTGCCAACTATATAAATTCCGACCTCTCGCCCGAGGACGCCGTCTCGATGTGCTGCAGGCTTCGCCTCGACGTCAGCGAGCTCAGAAAGAGGGGAGGCGGACTCTTCGGCTCGAATCCGATGACCGGCTCGATAGGAGTCGTCACGATCAACCTGCCGAGGATAGGATATCAGGCTTCGGGCGAGGAGGATTATTTCTCGCGCTTGAAGCATATGGCGCGCCTCGCGAGAAACTCTCTCGAAATAAAGAGGAAGATAATAGAAGACCAGTCGGAGAAGGGATTATACCCGTACAGCACCTATTATCTCCGCCACGTCAAGGAGAGGACCGGAAGCTATTGGGCAAATCACTTCAACACGATAGGGATCATCGGGATGAACGAGAGCCTTCTCAATTTTATGGGCAAGGACGTAGGCTCTCCCGAGGGCCAGAAATTCGCCGTCAAGGTGATGAAGTATTTGAGAGAGCTGATGGTCGAATTCCAGGCGGAGACCGGAGTGAGCTATAATCTGGAAGCGACTCCGGCCGAAGGGACGAGCTACCGCCTCGCCTCTCTCGATAAAAAGGAGTTCAAGGACATAATTACCTCGGGCAAGAGAGCGCCTTACTACACTAATTCGACGCAGCTTCCCGCAAACTTCACCGACGACATAATGGAGTGCGTCGAGCTTCAGGACGAGCTCCAGTCGCTCTATACGGGCGGCACCGTCCAGCACCTATATCTCGGCGAAAGAATAGAGGATCCCGAGGTCTGCAAGAAGCTTATCAGAAAGATCTTCACCGTAAGCAAGATGCCCTATATCTCGATAACGCCCACCTTCAGCGTCTGCAACGACCACGGCTATATATCGGGCGAGCACTTCGAGTGCCCGACCTGCGGCAAGAAGACCGAGGTTTACAGCCGCGTCGTAGGATATTTGAGGCCGGTACAGAATTTCAACGACGGAAAGAAGGAGGAATTCCGCGAGAGAGTCAATTTCGCCGTCAAGAAGGAACAGCTCGGGAACTTTGAAATCAAAAGAAAGCCCCCGGAGGCCGAGCCTAATGTATCTATCGGGCTTTAATCCCAATTCCTATATCGATTATCCCGGAAAAATAGCCGCCGTCGTCTTCCTCGGCGGCTGTAATTTTAATTGCTTTTATTGCCATAACAGAGACTTGATCCGGGACGCCGGAAGCCTCTCCGAGGAAGAGATTTTGGCGAAAATAAAAAAGCGGCTCGGATTTCTCGAAGCCGTCGTCATTTCCGGAGGGGAGCCGACTCTCAAGCCTCTCGCCGATTTGAAAGCCTTTATAAAAAAGATAAAGGATTTGGGCCTTTTGGTAAAACTGGACACCAACGGCTCGGATCCCGAGAAGCTAAGGGCGCTCCTCGCGGACGTCGATTACGTCGCGATGGACGTCAAGGCTCCCCTCTCGAAATATGAAAGAATAACGCCCGTTCCCGAGGGCGCGACGGGCAGGATAGCCGAAAGCATTGAGATAGTCAAGGCTTTCGGCTATGAGTTCAGGACGACCGTTACCGCGGAAACGACTCTCTCCGATATCGAGGAGATCGCGCGGCTTATCGGCGGCGGAAAGGCTAAATACTTTCTTCAAAAGCTCGTTCCGCCGCCGCACAATCCCGCTCTCCTATCTCCCTCCGCCGGATTTTTGAAAGAGGCGCGGGAGAGGGCGGAGAAATACGCGGAAACGGCGATACGCGGGATTTAAACTTCCTTTAAATCGATCTCATACTTCTTCCCGTCTTTGGTGCGGATATAGAGACTGTCGGGATTCGCCAGTCCCTTCGGGTAGGTGATCTCGGTCACGTCGTCCACGTCGAGAGCAATCGCTTCTCCGACTGAATAGATAAGTAGGTCCATAGTTCTTACTCCTTAGTGCGCCGGTAGATTTTTTTCGTAAAGTAGCGCGAGGTAATATCAATTGTAAAGAAAAATTTTTTTCTTTCAACCGAAAAGGCGTGGGTATTATGGGGAAAAGAGGGAAGTTTTGTCGAAAAAGGTCGGAAGCGTAATCCGGAATGACCGGAATAAAAAAAATCGCCGCAACGGGCGATTTTTTTGTCCTCCGGAAGCTTAACGGAAGAAGGAACGTTAAAAC
>AGTN01458197.1_pt1 | contig 10278 bp, 3 predicted proteins | sample 314218 | NCBI WGS metagenome assembly AGTN01 (sample SAMN02954264, study PRJNA73603) | bioreactor metagenome | biome: terrestrial; feature: non-aerated bioreactor; material: poplar woody material; isolation source: poplar biomass | place: USA | collected 2006-12 | reverse complement strand
AAGCAATGGGGAAAACCGCAGCGCCGGGATCGCGGACTATGGGAGGATTCCCACAAAAATTAATCTCGGTTTGCGGGGTCTACCATAGGTAAAACGGACGATCTGAAGAATAATGCAACTTCAAGGAAACGCCTGTTCGAAGAGCCTATGAGCCAAAGCAAGGAAATTCTCGGCAACAACTCTGACGCCCTCCCACCAAAGACGGGCGCTGAGGGTCTCAGCTTGCTTACAAGCGTCTCGAACAACGAAGTTCGAATTACAAGCGAGAAGGTCGCTGCCTCGCAGAAGCGCGCCACGCCAGACGATCCCCTCAGTCAGGCGGATGCACAAATCGAGGCGCACGAGAAGCAAACGCGGTCCCAGAGCGTTCTTTCAAGCATTATAGATTCGGCGTGGCGGCGAGACGATCGCTCCCTTACCCAGCTGAAAGAGCTGCGCCAGCAGGCCACGACAGCCAATGGCGACAAGCAGGCTCTGGGAAAAATCAAAACAGACCTGGCAGCGGCGGTCAAGACTGACCGGGAAGAACTCAATCTCCAGCAGAAGATAGGAACCTATGGAAGCGCCGCTTTGACGACGGCCAGTCTGTTTTTGATCGGCGGGCGGGGCAAAGCTGCCGGCTCAATGATAGCCTCACCCTGGATCGGTCGCGCCGCAACCGCTCTGACCTTCGGTCTGGACCAGGCAAGAGTCGGGGACAGCACCCTGACGCAAACAACGGATTTCGCACTTGGGGCGACCAAAGGTATGGCTCTGCGAGGAACCATGGGTCTTCTCAATCGTTTCTCTCTCAATGCGCCGGCTCAAGGTATTGCGCTTGGAACCACCTCGCGACTGCTCGAAAACACCTTGAACAGAAACACTTTCATCGATAGCCAGACCGGACAGTGGCGCGCACCTGATGCGGCCATCCGCGACATAGCTGCAAACACCTTCGGCAGCGGAGCACTTCTTACTGATGCGGCAATGTTCACTCTGGCGCACGGCGTTGCGGGAAAGGTCGGTGGCGTGCTGCCTTCAAGATTCGCTGATAGCGCCTTTGGTCGCACCGTCACGATGTCTTCGAGTTTCGGCTTCGCAAAAGGTGTCACCACGCAGGCGCAGGCAGAATGGAACAAAGGACTTCCGACTTCGCTCGAGCAAGTCAAAAGCTCCGCCACAGAGATTTTGAAATCCGGTCTCACCCACGCCGTCATTGACGGACTGGCTGGTGTACCTGGCGGATTGCAAGCGCGAAAAGTGCAGTTGTCCGAGTTGTCCAATAACAGGAGAGCGGCAAGCGTTCAGCCAGAACGCCTGTTCAGATCACCGCGAGTGGCAAGTCAACTTCGTTCAGCTGAAACTCCAGAAATCACAGGTCGTGGAAGAACCGCAGAAGAGATCGCCACCAAAACGCCTCTCGAGCTGATCGAGATGAAGTCCTCCTCCGCCGAGATTTTGAAAGCGGCGCAAGCCAGACGAGAAGCAGGAAAAACTCAAGTAGAAAATATACCTGTAGAGATGGCGAACATAAGCAACTCTAAGCTAACTTATCAAAGTGAGAACTATTCGATCGCCACTTTGAAGAAAGGGGCAGCATCCAAAACTTTTGAAAGCGAAGCCGAATTCGCCGAAAGAGGAATAGAAACTGTCTCTACTCCATCCAGGATCTATAGGTCTCCGGATAAGCTTGTTGATGTTATCGTTCCAGAATCCTACGCCAAGCAGCTCGACTCAGTTCGCGAGATAAGGCGTCAACTAGAAACAGAAACGGCTCCTGAAAAACTCGATCAGCTTCGAGCGGACTTACAGAAAAACCCACTCGGCGACCGAGCCCTCCCTGAAGATATTTTCGCAATTATCGACGCATTGCCGACCAAAAATGTGATTGACAAAATCGTCCTCTCTGGAGAGCCGAATCCATATGATGTTTGGTTCAAACAGCAGTACGGTAAAGACTTCGTCTCAGCTGCTGACACTGGAAGATACGGTGATATAACGTTCTATAAGCGCAGCATCGATAGAAATATCGCTGAAGAAATGTTCCACGAGTGGGGGCACAACGAAGGCAACTCCAACAGACAGATGTCGAGGCTTTTCGAAATTGCGCGTCAATTCGAGCCGGACGGAAGCTTCTCACGAGACTATGCCAAAAACTCTGGTGAAGCACTTCCAGTTAATCTCGGCGAGCAAGTGATGGGATTGTCCGGTCCCGCTGCGCACCAGTTTGCTTTGAGTGCGCCGATAAGAACGTCCGTCCTCAGCCGTGGACTGCGTGAAACACTTCAGGCCGGGAAGCAAATGCACGAACCTAGTTCTCTCAACGATTCATTCGTACGCAGACTTGACCTGTTCGACACCGAAATCTCTCCGATCGCTCGCGCCAAGCTAATCGAGGCAGCCAACGGACACTCAGACTCGAAGATGGCTCATGATGCGGCTCTCCTGCTCGCCTTCATCGGCAAGCCCGCCGATATGGCACGGCTGACAAAGACCGAATCCGTGGATCTTTCTCAAATTCCAGTAACACCAGAGATCGTCGAAAATCTTTCGCATGTTCCGAACTTGCGCAAAGTAAATCTGAGCCACACAGGCATCAGCGGCGATGAATTGGGTAGTTTTAGCAAGCAGCCAATCGAGTCGTTCAACCTTTCCGGTTTGAACATCATGAATTATCATCTGCTTCCAATCGCACGCATCAGGACGATGAGAGAGCTCAATGTTACAGGAACTCTGGTCAACGACGGTGCGATTCCGATTTTCTCGAACATGACTCTGCGCTTACTTGACTCCACGCGTTCCGATATGACAGAAGCGGGCAAGCAAGAGCTTCGCAACCGCAAGCCTGATCTGGAAGTCAGATAAGCGAGAGAAGGCTCGCTAGGTCGAAAGAATCTCGCAAGCAGGCATTTGAGAACGAAGTGATTCGACGCAATCAGCCGTGATGTCGGTATCCTGCAAATTCAACAAAGAAAGATTCTTTAGTGCTGCAAGATAGGTAATCGCAGTATCATTGATCCTTGTCCGTGCGAGATCGAGCTCCTTCAAAGATTTCGACTGGATGAGTGGAACAATAGTCGAACCCAATACGTTCGAGCCGGAAAGGTCGACTCTGCGCAGGTTTGGAAGCTTCGATAAGGGCTGCAGATATGTCGCGTCGACATCGGTATTTGCCAGATCGATCGCTTCTAAGTGACCGGCTTCTGAAAGCGCTGCCATCATATTTGGTGTCAGTTCATGGCCGGCAAGCACAATAGAAGTAAAATTCCTCAGATTGCGGATATCGCTTGCTGTCCCCAACTGCAGGAGAAGAACCTTCGCCCCATTGTTTGCCATTTCTGCAGTCACAGGATTTGCAAACATTGTCGAGCTGGAGCTTACTATTTGTGAAAGTTTTGCAATCGCGGAGGGCAAAACATGTTCCTTCACAAATTCAATCTTTTCATTCAGCTCAAAAGCAGCGGCGGCGCCGGCGGATGATAGGGATGCTCCCGGTGGGTAGGTGCGCAGCGCGCTTTCTATTACCCAGGCAAGAGTTGCGGTAAGGATTGGTGACTTCTCGAAAAATTCTTCGAGCGTTGCGTATCCACTCGAAGCATCGTCCCAATCCTGCTTGAGAAGCGTACCCGCCATGAGAATGGCAAACCGTTCCTTCAAACTATATGAATCAAAAACCTCGACTTTTACTTCATTCGATTCGATCAGGTCGGCGATCGAAAAACTGGAATTGACTGAGCGAGAGCCATCCACTCGAAGCAATCCCCAATGGTATGCTAAGGTCCGGCGGAGTTCATCCACATCTACAATATTGTCGAATAAATAAAGATCGCCATTGATTGCCAGAGAGTTCGACGCACCGGCCCATTTCGGTCTAATACCACCCATAGTGTCGTAATCTTTTGGCAGAACTGTCACGCAAAGTATTTCGGATTGATCCGGTAGTTCTAAAAGTGCTTCAAAGACTGCCTCCGGATTTGGAAAGGAACCTTGCCACTTTTGTGAATCGCCGCTCCTGCTGTGGGTTTCGCCAGCATCACCTGAGCCATTGTCAATTCTGTTTTCGGGAACTTGAATGATTACGCGCGTATCTTTCGATTCGAATATGCGAACGAGACGTTTGTCTTCGTCAAATCCAAGTCTTACTCTGTCGTAGGTGAATATCGTATCCATGTCGTTTTATCGCCGTCCAGTCGACTCGCGCTGAACTCTCTCCACTAAATCTTCCAACTCCCTGTCGGTCCATTTTTGCCGATCCATCTGCATCAATCTGGCCGTTTCCACATTTGCGGGCGTCATCTCGATTCCTTTTTTGCGGAAGGCTTTTGCAAGTCCTAGATAGTCGTTGAACATTTCGTTGGAATTAACCCGATTACCTTCACCCAGCATTTTCTCGATCTTGAGTACAGCAGCCAGTTCCCTTTCCGGTTTTCCACTCAATTCCGCTGATAGCATAGTGATCTGGCGCATTCGCAAGATGTCTTCTATCGGATGCTCACCCAAACCTCTTGTAACTACCAGACGCGTAAGGTCCTGTCGCTGCAAATCGTTCATTGCTTTTATTTCTGGGTGATTTCCGTACGCGTCCAGGAAGTTTTTGGCAGCTGTTGCCTTTCGAGCCTGCTCCGCAGGTTCTTGAGCAAGAACGTGTCCCAAGGTAGTCAGACCAGGAATTTTAGTTTTTAGTGACTCTGCGCTGTCATTGGTTGTGCGGATGATCTGTCCTGCAGGTGTTCTTGTAGCGAGGTCGAGATTACTTAATTGTCGTAGTTCGGCTGCAACTCTTTGCAGAGTATCCTTGTCCATATTGGAATTCTTCTCGAGATGCTTGACGAACTCCTCAATCTTGCCCACATACATCGGCTCATTGAGCACGCCGGTTTTGACGTCTTTTGTGACTATCATCATCGCGCCGCCGGAATAAACATGGACTTCGGAGATGACTCTTTCAGTATTATTTCTGTCCGGCATTTGGAACGTACCTGACCTGCCTGAAGCGACATCGATCTTGACGTATGGCTCCATAGCTCTGCCTGCGTCATCCCTTGGTCTTTCAAGAGTCATTTTGACGTTGTTGGAGGCATCACCGGCAGCAGCACGATAGTTTGAGGAATCCGTAACTCTGTTGGTCAGCTCCCTCGTGAAGTGGTCGCTGGTCGTTCGAGCATTTCGTCCATGGAACGCCTGGTCCTCAAGGAAAGTGAGAACTCTTAGTTTCTGTGCCAATTCGGCTCGTTCTTGCGATGAGAGAGTAGAACCACCGATTCTTGATAGCGCGGCGTCGAAATCCTTCTCCCCATCTAATTGCTTCTCAATATCTTGCGCTCTTTTGCCTAGCTTGGCAGCCAGCTGCTGGTGAACTTTTCCAAGCTCTTGCTTCATTTCAAAATGGAACTGTGTCAGATCCCTTCCACTCCTGTCGCTCCGTCCTAGCGACGGAAAGGTTCTGCCACCACTAGCGGTGCCCGGTCCAAGATTGAAATCTTTGACATTCAGGGAAGGCGTTTCCTTGCCGTCCAAAAAGTTCGAAAGGTGATTTCGAATCGCGTCCAATTGAGCGGGGGTAGGATTAGTGCTCTGGGCAACGGGTTTTACTAAGTTATCGTAATCAGCAGGCGGCAAGACCCAGGGGTTCGGAGCGCGCTCGCGACCACCAAGTTCTCTTGCCACTCCATTTACTTTATCTTGAGCCTTACCAGCTTGGGCGGCGACATCAAAAGGAACGACCTTGTTGTTCTTCAAATCAATAAAAACACCATCGATTCCCAGTGAATCAGCGACTGATCCCTTTTCACCAGGAACGAAGACCCAGTTTCCGCCTCTCAAGTTGCCGTCCTTGAGCGCCTTTTCGATGACCTGACTCATGTGATGCTCATAGCGATCGCCAAACCTGGCAGTGACAGGCAATCCGCTGTGAGCGTTAGCGCTCGTTTCTTTGAGTCCGCGTAAGTAAAGTTGCAAACTCTCGACTTGGTTGTCCGGCTCGAGTATTCTTCCAAGTGGAATATTTCTGCCATTGGACTCGATGCCTTGCTGAACAATCTGCGCCATCAAGCCAAGTTTGTCGTTACCGAGGGGTTCACCAACGTTGGCTTTGAGCAGGCGCTCGGTGACTTCAAGTACGAGTTTTCCTTTTTCAGGACTGCCCGCCGCTTTGGCTAAAGCTTCAAGCTGTTTGAGATGTTCTGGGTTGACCGGCGATCCCAATTCAGATGCGCGCTTAGCCAGATCGTGAATGCGGTTGAGTGTTTGATCAGCTTCCGGTCCGAATTTGCCTCGCAATTGCTCGATTGATCTTGTCGCCTCGGTCGGTGCAGTTCTGACGACTTGCTCATCACCAACGCGCTCGAGCGGTCTTTCTACACGCTGCGGCGGTCTTTCACCAGCAGGTTTTTCTGCAAGCTTTTGCTCGGTCTGCTTAGCCAATTCCTCTTCGTGCTTTTTGATCGCGTTGTCGACTTCACCCTTGAGCGTCTTGGCCAGTTCGGCGGCCTTGCTGGGATCCTTCACTTCTTCACTGACAAGTTTTAGAACGTCTTCTTCGCTCAATGATTTCTTGGCTTTGTACGCTTCTTCCATTGCCGTTCCAAGCTTGACGCCGAGCCTCTCTCTTGCTTGCTCGGATACAAGGCTTTCGACCGCATGGGTTCCAGCTTTGGTCAGCGTAGCCTTCACAGCATCTTTGCCAACGGCAGCAAAGAGTGCCTTGAATTCTCCCGGTCCAGGCATCACGTCAACTGCACCAAGAACTGCGGCAAGCGTAACATCGCCCGGTTTCATCTCGCCCTTGATATTGTGCTCCAGAACATTACGCAATCCAGCCATCGCCACGCCGGTAACAGCCAGTCTGGTCAGGTTCGCCACTGCATATGGTGCGGCTACAATACTTACTACTGTTGTTACTTTGTCTACTAAGTCTTTGGCGTATTGGTCTTTTGCCTGATCGTTATCTTTGAGTGCTCGAGTATACTTTCTCATCGCCTCGCGGATTTCTTGTTCATACTTCTGCCGATCTGCCTCGGGCAGTCTTTGCAGACCCAGCTTGATCATATCCTGCGTTTGACGCATGGCGACTTCGAGAGGAACAGAGCTGCCATAGCTACCGCGCGACTGTTCTGCGGCATGATCCATCTGCACTCTGTATGCTTCTCGAAGATTCTCAGGAAGAGTCGCTTCGATCTGTCTTCTCTGATTGTCGTCGGCTTTGCGCATCAAATCTTCGACCATGAAGGTCTTGTACTTCTGATGATATTCGTTCATCAGCTCGATCTTCTGTTGCTGGTTTAGCTTGCCCAGTTCACCCAGAACATCGTCGAGCTTTCCGTCGCCGACAAGAGCGCTGCGCGTTCTATCAGCAAGAGTCATTTTCTGCTCTGGATGCTTCAAAACATTGATAGCTATTTCGCGCTGGTGATCAGTCAAACCGTCAAACGACTTATCGATAAGTTCTTTCGATGCCGGATCGTTTTTGCCGTACGCATCTACAAGCTTCTGACGTTCGGCTGGAGATGCGAACTTCAGATCTTTGAAGAAGTTTTCCGAATCAAGATGCCCAGGACCATTTCTGCCTGTTGGCATGCCGCCTACGGCTGCGACCGCATCCGTGAAGGTATGCTGCCAGTTGAGATCGTGAAGAGCCGAAATCGGCAGCCCTTTACCTTCGATAAGCGGCTTGCCCCAACGATCGTAGTGACCACTCAGTGAATACTTCAGGGCCTTGTCGAGTTCCGGGTTGTTTGTAATCTGTTCGTTGCCGTCGCGCGCATTGCTGAGCAAGTTCCTGACAATATCTTTTGGAAGCGTGCCACGAAGAGAATCTTCGTAGACACGATCAGTCAGGGTCGGCTTGGGCTCTTCCCCGCGTTTGAGTTGCTCGAGCATTCTCTGAGCTGCTTCGCGTGGGCCGGAAGGCATGTTGCGGATGCGAGCTTCTATCGTCTGCTGAAGGCGTTGACCACCGGGTTCCTTGCCAAGATCCGTCCATTCCGATGGTTTGCTCTTGCCCAGAACGCTGAGAATATCTGCATTGTCTGGTTTGGAGTCCGGGCTATAGCCGGTAGCGAGTTGTTTGAGCGACGGTCTTCCTAGCCGGCGCGCTTCTTCAAAATCAGGTGCACCAAAGATCTTGGTAAGTTCTTCCTGCGCGTTTTTCGAAACTCGATCGTCGGGAAAAATTGAATTCCGAGGTTTGCCGACTTCGGGACCACCGACCAGGTCGAAAACTCGTTTTCGGTAAGCGGGGTCTTTCATCAACTCGAAATCCTTTTCAGTGAAATTTCTGATTGCTTCAAGAACCGTTTTGTTTGTTTCAAGGCCGTAGAGCCATTCGTTCTTAGTTTTAGCAAGGCGACCGAGCAGAGTCTCTTCGCCATTCATGGCGATGTCTTCCCAGATGTTGACCATCTTGCGGCGGTTGTCGTCTGAGACCACACGCATCGAAAGTCTCAGGTGGCTTGCGTTCTCTAAAGATTCGTGTGTGCGTTTGTAGTAATCGTATGCTTCTCTGTCTGGCGTTCCCTCGCTCGGTGGAGGAGACTTATCGGCTAGAGCCATGCCTTTCTTGAACATCTGCCGATCGGCATCAGTCATAAAGTTCTTCACCACACCTTCGATACCAGCATCGTTATTTCCATAGTTGGACTTCTGGCGATCGATCATTGTGGCGATGTGAACTTTGCCTTTTTGAGCGACGTCGAGTGCTTCGCGCGCATCGAGACTGTCACGGAAAACGTTTCTAAGCTTGGCTTCGCCTCCGTTGCGGAGGAACTCTTGCCGCATTCTTTGAGCATCTTCATGATTGCCGCCGAATGCTTCTTTGAACATCAGCAACCTGGCATTGCTGCTAAGCCCCTCAGCGTTCAAGCTGATGGAAGCGATATCTCTCCTGTCACTTTCCTTCAGATTCTCAGAACCTTTCTGGTAGAACTCGAGAATATCTTTTGTCGGTTTGCTTAACCCAGACTCTTTAATGACGTCTTTGAGTTCCTTGCCATCCTTAGCCTTGAGCTCATCGTTCAACGTCTTGAGCTGATCGGATGTAAGCGAACGTAATTGATTGCGAACCGACATCTCAATTACATCTCTCGTCTCGCTGTTGGGAGGAAGAGTTTTCAGCTTGTCGAGATTTTCTTTGAGCCATGCGCGTTCCGACGCATCTTGATTGGGCTCGAGCAAGGCAGCTGCTGATTCAAGTCGATTTTGCTTGAGAGTCTCCTTGAGGTCTTTTCCAGTCAGCTCCTTATAACTTTTAGCAAGCAGCTCGCGTTCACCTTTCGGGAAACTCAAAATAGTGGCTTCAACCAGATGACGATCGCTCATCTTATCGCGCAGTGTATGTGCAGCCCGCATCAAAGTTTCCGGACTGGAAGCCGTCGTCGACACGCGGAAAGTCGGTGCCTCACCTTCAGGAGCAGTCGCTCGCTCGTTGCCTGGTCTGGCCGCGGTATCGGAATCGACGTTGGGTACGCGCATATTGCGCACCATCTCGGCGGTGATTTCGCCTTTCGTTGCCACACCACGCTCTCCACCAAGGCGAAGAATATCGAGCGACTCTCTTATTTGACCGTCGGCTGTACCGTTTTTTCCATAATGAGCCCACTTTCCATTTTCGAAGCGCCAGGATGTTCCGTCAGCTTCTTTAATCGAGGCAAGCTTTCCGTTTCTCCACTCGAACTCGGTCGTTTTGCCATCGGGGCTGGTAAATCTTTGCGGAACACCATCTTTTGAGACCAGGACAGATCTGTCTTTCATCTCTAGGCGGGTGCTTCCATCAGCCATGACCTGCATGGATTTGACGTTGTCATTATTTGATTGAGCCGGGGCTGGTTGCTCTGGTCGAGAACTTGCGACCTCTGTAGTTTTAGCGCCATTCCCATTGGTTGGCGTTTGCGAATCGGCGAGCATCCGCTCGTGAGCGCCTTGCTCTACCGTTTGCGTCGGCGGGCTTTGATCGATACGCTGTTCGCCACCTTGGACTGGTGGTGCTACGGCTTCAGGATTCGGCTGACCGCCTGCCATTTGAACCTCTACTAAAAGAAACTACCGGCTATTGCGCGGTATGGGAGAATCGGTGGTCTGGTAACGGAGATGCTGCAACAATCTAGGGTTGATACCAACAATGTAGTCTTCAGGTCCAGTGGGCAAAATGGGTATTTCCGAAATTACGGCTGCGCATTCCCGCAAAACTAATCTAACCTCCTTTGTGTAAGTTTTACGTGAGCAACGAAGAGGCTACTTAGAACAGCTGACACCCAACTGACACTTCCCCGGAAACTAACAATAGTCTCAAGACAGGGTCAGAAG
>AGTN01495630.1_pt1 | contig 10282 bp, 9 predicted proteins | sample 314218 | NCBI WGS metagenome assembly AGTN01 (sample SAMN02954264, study PRJNA73603) | bioreactor metagenome | biome: terrestrial; feature: non-aerated bioreactor; material: poplar woody material; isolation source: poplar biomass | place: USA | collected 2006-12 | reverse complement strand
CACTTTCTTGCGGAACGAATCGATATTTTCACCCAACGGCTTGAGAATGGTATCCAGATTATCCTTGTTGAGTCTGGTGAATTTCTCCGTTTTCTCTTCCAATATCTTCGAAGCGATGTTTTCAAACTCCAGATTGAACTGTTTGCGCAGTTCCTCTACCTCCGATTTCTGGTTCTCCATCTTTTCCAGCAACGATTTGTTATCGGCTGTAAACGATGCCAGCAATTTGTTGATTTCGTTATACTCCTCGGTTTTTGTGTTCAGATCGAGCTTATACCGGCCGATATCCTCCAGTTGGCCTTTAATGGTCTCATTGGCTGCATTCAGGTTGGCCGTAACGGTGGAAAGATTCCGTTCCATCTGCTGAAGCTCCTTCTGAAACCGGTCGATACGTTCTTCGTATTCCTTTATTTCCATTTTCAGCGCTGCTTCGTCTTTCACCATGTCTGAAATTTTCTCTTTCGACACGGCCAAGTCGGTGTTCAGCGAGACATTCCTTTCGGAAAGGGCATCAAAATCGCTTCTCGAAACCGTTTTAGATTTCGACAGCAACGATGCGATGATCCACGCGAGAATTCCTCCCACTGCAAACCCTGTAAGAAAATAAAGAAGATCCATAGTCTGTTATGTATAAAATAACCATCCCCGCTTCAGGGTAAAACACATCCCATCTCAGGCGATAAAACGGTAAATCACTCCCCGCTTCGAGGGTAAACGCCGCAAACTTATTTTAAATTCCTCAACACATGCCCCATCCTGTTCTTTTTGGTCTCCATGTAAAAATGGTTGTATTTATTGGGCGTAATCTCCAGAGGCACGTTTTCAACTACTTCCAGTCCGTAGGATTCCAACCCGATCCGTTTCTTGGGATTGTTGGTCATCAACCGCATTTTCTTCACCTCCAAACTGCGCAGGATCTGGGCGCCTACACCGTAGTCTCTTTCATCTGCCTGATAACCGAGGTGCAGATTGGCATCCACGGTATCCAGCCCTTGCTCCTGCAATTTATAAGCTTCCGCTTTTGCCATCAGCCCGATTCCGCGGCCTTCCTGATTCAAATAGACCAGTACTCCTCTCCCCTCTTTTTCTATCAGTTGCAGCGCTTTGTGCAGCTGCTCGCCGCATTCGCAGCGCATGGAGCCGAAAATATCACCCGTGACGCACGATGAGTGCACACGTACCAGGATGGATTCATCATCATGCCATTCGCCTTTAATCATGGCTACATGCTCCTGGCCGGTGGCTTTTTGCATGAACGGGATCATCGTGAAATCCCCGTATTCCGTGGGAAGATGAACAGCTTCTCCCCGCTCGATAAGCGATTCGGTTTGCAGGCGGTATTTAATAAGATCGGCTACAGAAACAATTTTCAGATTAAACTCTTTGGCCATCTCCATCAATTTCGGAAGACGCGCCATGGAGCCGTCTTCGTTTTTTATTTCGGCAAGAGCCCCTGCCGGATACAACCCTGCCAAACGGGCAAAATCGATGGTTGCTTCCGTGTGGCCGGCACGGCGCAGTACCCCTTTGGTTTGGGCGCGAAGCGGGAAAATATGCCCGGGGCGGCCAAAATCTTCAGGAGCCGTCTCTTTGCGCGTGAGCGCCAGAATGGTTTGCGCCCTGTCGTATGCCGAGATTCCGGTAGTGCAGCCGTGCGTGAGCAAATCGATAGACACCGTGAACGGTGTTGAATGTATGGACGTATTATGTGTAACCATCATCGGGAGTTCCAGTTCTTCGGCGCGTTCTTTGGTCACCGGCGCACAAATAAGTCCGCGGGCATGCGTTTCCAAAAAGTTTACTTTCTCCGGAGTGATGCATTCCGCCGCAATGATCAGATCGCCTTCGTTTTCCCTGTCTTCGTCGTCGACCACGATAATGAAATTACCTTTGCGGATTTCCTCAATGGCTTCCTCAATGGTATCTAATGTAATTTTTTCTTGCATATATAATTTTGTTTATGCTATTGTTACGCTTTCCGGCACACGAGCGCTTTCTATAATTTCGATCAATTCACCGCCCAACCGTTGAATATTCTTCAGGTCGTTCCTGATTCTCAGTTCAAAGGGGATGGATAAAAGTCGTAAGACAATCCCTACAGGGAACACATACATGCTTATCCTTGCCAATGAAGAATCGGTTTTGAACGGACGCACGTTGTTTATTAACACAGGAAATGCCTCTGCTTTTGACAACTCCTCCAAATTCCGGGAATTGGACAGTTGACTGAGGATTATTTCCAATGAGCTCTTGATGGACTGCAGCTCTCTATCATATTCTTTATCGGTCCAATACGTTTTATAAGAGAGATAGTTGTATTTTTCCAGAAATCTATCAATCTCTTCCGATAATTCCGACAAAGCGCTCGTTATTTCTCCATATTCAGGTTTATCGATGATCACGCTTTTTACCGAATATTTTCTCTTTTCACGGATGAAGAACAGCCTTTTAAAGAAATCCACATAGGTATCCGCATTCATGATTACCGAGTCGTTCATTGCCTTGTAAGTAAGGAATATTCCTATGGGCGTAAGGATGAGCGAACTGAACCACATGCCGAACCAGTGCGCCCATACCCCATCGCGCGTCATCTTATATCCTATATTTTCAATAATATAATAGATGATAAAAAGGATGACCGATATGACAATGGGCATCCCCAACCCCCTTTTCTGACAATCGATCCCAACGGCGCCCCAATAAAAAAGAAAATAAGACAGGTGAAGGGGATGGTAAATTTCCGGTGCCATTCCACCCAATGCCTGTTGATGGTTTTTTGTGTTTGCGTCTTGTTGAGAGATCTGAAAAGGAACTCGTTGCTGTTATTATCAGCCTTCATATAGGCACTTTGCAGGATGGAAGACTGTACCCGTAAATCTTTCGATTGGAGCAACGTATCGGGACTCGGGACTTCGATGGTGGCATACTGTGCAGCCTTGATAAGGGAATCTTTCCGCTCGTCGGGATAACTATTGCGGAAAGTGAGATAGGAATAATTCTTCATTGTCTTCCTGTCCATAATATTCACGCTATCCATGATCACCTCCATCGAATCGATGGATACACTTAACTCCGACAAATTCTTAGAGACATAATTGCTCGTAGAGCTTCCCTGAATCACTTCTTCACCCATGCGGTTAAAATTGGCATCGTAAGAAATCATCATGGTTTTCACATCGAAGTTTTCCCTCGCATACGGCACAAAATCGTCTGAATACCGGGTATTGGTTCCCTGTATAACATTCTGGAATTGCTGACCGGAATACATGGTGAAAATAAGCATCGTTTTATCTTCCGTGCTGCTCATTTCGGCCGAGTCGCAGATAATTACAGCCATATTGTTGAATCCGCTCGCCACATCGTATATCAGCACATCGTACAACATTCCGGTCTGCTGATTTTTTCGTTCCACATATAAGTTGTATCCGTCAATCTCCTTATAGAAAGCTCCTTGCGGAACATCCAACTCCGGCGATTTTTGACGGATAGAAATCAACAGCGTATAGAACTTGGTTTGTATTTTGGGAATGGCGTTATTCTGGAAAAAAAAGGCACCCACGCTAATGAAAAACACGAGGATAATGAGCGGTTTCATTATTCTAAGCAAGGGAATGCCGGCCGACTTTATCGCCAGCAACTCCAGGTTTTCGCCCATATTTCCGAACACCATTAACGATGCCAGTAAGATGGCTAATGGTAGCGCCATAGGAATAAGATTAAGCGCAGCATAGAAGAACATCTCACCTATCACGTTAAGGCCCAACCCCTTGCCGACCATATCCTCCACGTATTTCCACAAAAATTGCATTAATACCAGAAAGAGGCATATGGCAAAAGTCATCAAAAAAACAGGAACAAAGGTCTTTAAAATATAGCCGTATAACCGTTTTATGTGGAAATTTTCAATCATTGACAGAACAAAAAAATGCTCGTTTTAATTTTATTGCAAAGATAATAAAATCAAACGGACAATTATGGTTTCAACGATGTAAAGAATGATTAAAGCGAGGTACTTTATCCCCTCATCAGGATCATATGCCTAACCTTCTTTTCATTTCATCGACTTGTGATTCCCAAAGAGTAATGGAATCTCCCTTTTCGTCAGGTTCGGCAAAATCGGTTATCTCGAGCGTCATGTCACCCGATAAATCCAGTTTACGCAGAAGGAACTCGAAGTAAGCAGTTTCGTCCTCCTCGTCTATCCATTTATAACGAATGCTTGATGGTGGTTTACGGTTTACAATGATAGCCTGATTGCTTGTTTTTCCCCATGTGAATGTATAAATGGTTTCGGTTTCATCCATGGATACATCATCCGCAAACCATTCCGAAAGACCGTCTATTTGACTGATCATACGCCACAAGCTACTCTGAGTTGCGTTTCCCATAAGGAACTCGATATGGAATTTTTCTTTAGACATGTATTATTTTAAACAGGCTCACAATATACAACTTTTTTTAAATTTAATGCCAAAAGTGCATATTATTATTATCGCGGGCAATTCATACCCACAATAAACAGCCATAGGTCGGAGAACAAGCACTTTACCTGTTCCGTGAAAGCAGAGGCCGGACACTAAAAACGGCAGTGCGACGCCCCGGTTTTAACGGGTGGCCTCTTCAATGAACCGGAGGAAGCGCTGCCACGAATGTGTATCGGCTTCAAACCGGTAACTCTCCGAGTTGAATACCGTGAACCCGTGAGGGGCACCACCGTATGTAATCATTTCGTGGGGTATCTCAGCCTTATCGAGTTCGGTTGCCAGCGTGGAGAAATCCTGCATGGTGATTGCGGTGTCGGACGTACCGTGGAAAACGATTATCTTCCCTTTGGTTTGTGAGTAATCCTGTCCTTCCGGAGTAGCCAGTCCGCCGTGGAACGAAGCGAAACCCTGTAATGGTGCTCCCGATCGGGCAAGCTCCAATACCGCGGCACCTCCAAAACAATATCCCATCGCGACCACCTGAAGCGCATTGGCTCCTTGTTTTTTAGCGGCAGCTATAGCGCCGTTCATCAAGCGGCGAAGTTTATCACGATCTTTGTACAACGCTCCGGTATGTTGCGCTTTATCTTTGTTTTCCGTCGGGCGTATTCCTGCGCCGAACAGGTCGGCAGCAAACACCTGATACCCTTCACGCGCCAGCATATGGGCCCTCTCCACTTCATAATCCGTTAATCCGTCCCAATCGTGGAGAATGAGAATGAGAGGAGCCTTATCGGCATCCGGACGGTTGGGTTGAATAAAATAACCTTCAAATGCCTCACTGCCTACATTATAGGTCACGAACGTTCCCTGGGCATGGAGGGACGAACTGAAAAACATCGTGGTTATTACCATAAGGAATGGAATCTTCATTGGGTTTATTACTTGTATCATAATTGTTCACTAAAGTTAGACTTTTTCTTTCAGACTATTTCTTCGTTCGGCATAATCCGAGTACACTCGTCTTTCACGCATTGCTTAACGAGATCGTTGAATTATATTCTACTATTTCATACGACTAATTTATTTTTTCATTAAAGTGTATGGAACTCGCAATAATCGTATACCTATGGTGAAATGATTTTTATGCTCGTTTCTCGCTATGGCATAGTACAAATGAATTTTGTACTATGCTCATTCAGCTTAACGAAAATATACATTAAAATTAGCCATTTTCTCTATAACAAAACAGCAGCAAAAATGTTGCCGACTATCACCTTTGGGCCCCTCTGAAAGGAAAAAAGATTCTTTCATGAATATCGACCTAAAAAAAGAGGCCGGCTTTTTAATGAAAGTCGACCTCTTAAACGTTTTTACCGGATCAATTACCGGAATTACTGGACAGGGATATATTCCACAAACGCTTCAATGGCTTCGTATGAGGCCAGTCCCAGTTTCCAATACATATCGGCCGTCGCGCGGTTTCGCTCTTCGGAGCGTTGCCAGAACAGCCTCTCGTCGTCGCCAAGGAAAGGCGCGCTCTCCATTTGCGATTGATGGTGCAGGATGGCGTTTCTCTTTTGACGAAGTTCCTCCGGTGACAGGGGTACGGCCATTTCAATATGGTCTATCTCCCACTCCATCCAGGCGCCCCGGTACATCCAGATTCTGCAATCTTTAAACCACACATCGTTTTTCATCTGATCAACTGCCCCCAGGATAGCATCAAGACACACCTTGTGCGTTCCGTGCGGGTCGGCAAGATCGCCTGCCACGTATATCTGATGCGGCTTGATGGTCTCAATGAAATCTTTCACGATGCTCACGTCCTTTTCCGAAATAGGGCTCTTTTTTACTTTACCGGTTTCATAGAAAGGGAGGTCGAGAAAATGAACATTCTCTTCGGAAAGGCCCACATATCTATCGGCGGAACGGGCTTCTTCCCTGCGGATTCGTCCTTTGATAAAAAGAATGTCGGGGGTATCCACATCTTCTTTTGTTTTTTCATGCATAAGATAATGGCGAATACTTTCATGTTTTTCAAGTAACTCCTTATTTTCGGGATTAAATTTCTTGCGCATGCTGTTGAATACCGATATATAGCGGATTACCTCTTCATCGCCTACGGCAATGTTTCCGGAAGTCTGGTACGCTACATGCACTTCATGGCCTTGATTCACCAGCCGCTGGAACGTTCCGCCCATGGAGATCACATCATCATCGGGATGCGGGCTGAAAATAATCACTCTCTTCGGATAGGGTTTTGCCCTTTCGGGACGATAGGTATCATCGGCATCCGGTTTACCGCCCGGCCACCCGGTAATGGTATGCTGCAAATCGTTGAATATCTTAATATTCACATTATATGCCGAACCGTACAGCGTGATCAGTTCGCTCAGTCCGTTACCGTTGTAATCCTTGTTCGTTAACTTCAGGATGGGCTTGTCCACAACACCGCACAGCCACACAATAGCCCGGCGGATAAGCTTGCTCGTCCATTCACAATTGGTAACCAGCCATGGACGGCTTATACGGGTAAGCTCCGATGCGGCCGCCAAATCCACGTATACTTTTGTTTCGGGATGTGTTTGCAGTATGGAACCGGGTATCATATCCGTCACAGGTCCTTCCACGATATCCTTTACGCTTTCGGCTTTTTGTTCACTCCAGGCTATGAGCGCTATTTTTTTAGCATCCATCATATCGGCAAGTCCCATAGTGATGGCGCTCACCGGAACCTTGTCCAATGAGCCGAAGTTGCGTGCGATATCTTTTCTGGAATCACCGTCGAGCATCACCAGGCGGGATTGCGAATGCAAGCTGCTGCCGGGCATATTGAACCCTACATTTCCCTTACTTCCCAATCCCAGTAACAGATAGTCCAAACCGCCCATTTTCTTGAGGTTCTTTTCAAATTCCTCGCAATTTTCGGCAATAAGGTCTTTCTCAACAGTAGCATTCGGAGAATAAATGTTCATAGGGTCAATATCGATTTGATCCAATAGCATATCTTTCAACATCTGCAGGTTGCTGAAAGAGAAATCCAGGACGGGATAAAACTCGTAGGTGTTAAAGACAACCAGATTTTTAAAACTTGCGTTCTCCTCTTTGTGCAGCCTTACCAGTTCTTCGTACACCGGCAACGGTGAGGCGCCGCCGCTTATTCCCAATACAAAAGGTTCTTCTTTTTGCTGCTTTTGCGTCATTTCCTTCACGATATCCTTGGCTATCTTTTTAGCGGCTCTATGCGCTTCTTCGTAGATAGCTACGGGCAGTTTTTCGTAGCGTGAAAGATTGTACTCTTCGAAATCGTTTTCCGGCCTGTAATATTTTCTGGGAACCTGTTCGAGAGTAATGTGTGAACTCAGATCTAATCTCATACTTTCTTCGTGATTTAAAAACGATATTTATACCAATATAACGCCCTGACGAGGCGACATGTTTTCTTTTTTTGCAAAATTAATTATTATTTACGCAGTGCGGCCCATTACATCTGCCGCTTCCTGTCCATATTGCGCGTAACACGTCCGTAAATGAACAATGCTACCGCGGAAATGGCGCCGATGCCCACAAACACATACCAGATATAATGCGCGTTTTGTGTTGCCGCGTCATAGCCTATCGTGTCAAATACGCCGGCTTCGTTGGTAAACAGGCGCGGATCGGGACAGTACTTATCCAATAGGAATCCCGACAGGCCGAAAGCAAACAGAAACGAAAAGAACGAGTGCAGATGACTGAATCCCAAATACAATCCCTCTTCCCCTTTCGGCGCCTGGAGGGAGAAATATTCCAGATACCGGGGTGAAATAAAACACTCGGCAATCGCTTGCATACCAATGCCCACAATCATCATAAACGCCACAGGATGCAACCCCAGAATATATGCGTCTCCCACCTGATTACCAAAAGACATTACGAGCGCCGAAACAGGAATGATGAGCATCCCCACCATCATCGATGCAACGGCGCTTCGTTTTTTCATTAAAGAGGTGACAAAATTAACGCACACAAAAACAATCAATGGGTTTACGTTTGCATACCATCCCGGCGAGGCGCCTTCTCCAATTAACCGGATCACGTACTTGGGCATGGTAGCATACATCTGGCTTTGTATCATCCAGAAGCCGCTGACAATAAGAATCAGCAACATCAACCGACCGTTAAACATCACCTTCACCAGCGAACGTCCTATTTCGGCAAAACTCTTTCCTTTCCCTTCGGTCTTAGCCGATTTATAAAACAGATAGACGGCAATAAGTGCCAAGAGCGTCATCGCTGCGGAAAAATAGTTCAGGTACACCAATCCCTGGTCGCCCATACTGCGACGAAGGGGGTCCACCACCGTTTTGCCGGTGAATGCTCCGATGTTTACCATCATATAAAAAATGGAATAGCCGCGCGCCCTGTTCTCCGGCGTTGTTTCGCGCGCCACCGTGCCCGAGATGACCGATTTTATAAACGCCCCTCCAATCACAACCAATATAAGAGGGGCAACGATTGACCACCGTAAATAACTTTCTCTCAGGCCGCTGTAGGTAGTGGTCATTTCATAATTCACCAATCCGGCATTCTCCAGCATCGTGGGAAGAATGCCCAGTCCGGCGTACCCTATGGTAAGCAGGGTAAACGCGAGAATAATCGCGGTCCGGAACCCGATCTTGTCGGCATAGGCGCCTGCAAACACGGGAAGTAAATAAAGGGAAGCCGAGAATAACCCGGCAATAACTCCTGCCTCAATATCGGAAAATCCCCACACATTGGACAAGTAAAGGGTGATGACTATAAACACAGCATAATATGCCAGGCGCTCGAGAAGTTCTACAAAATTGGCAACCCAGAAGGGTTTGGAGAATTTTACCATCAGAAGGGATTTAATTGTTCAACACAATGAGTCGTTTTCTAAAAAAAGAATTTTTTCAGGCATTTTCTCGTGATAACATGTTCTGTAAATGTATTCTTTACCCATACAACTTCACGAAAAAAGCACATTTTAGCACAAATTTTAATATTATGTGCAAAGATAAAGAAAAAATTGAAGTTCTACAGGCTGCCATTCTGTTTTTCTCTTGTCGGGGGAGTGTATCTCTACCCTTTTATAGTTTTCCCGACTTTTTCTGCATGGTTTTAGATATAGCATTCCGTATTCATACGGTTATTTTATTTTTTCTGTTTACTAATATTTAAATATCCTTTAAGCGCTTCCACATACCCGGCGAAAGCATCGATTCCTTTTTGAGTGATTCTACATACAGTGCGAGTGCGTTTTCCTACAAATCCTTTTTTTACTTCTATATAACCTGCCGCGCTGAGTTTATCTATCTGGACACTCAAGTTTCCCGAAGTTGCGTTGGTTTTCTCTTTGAGATAGAGAAAATCGGCTTCTTCCACCGAAAGAAGAATGGACATGATGGCTAACCTAAGCTCTGAATGAAGCAACGGATCAAGTTCTTTAAACATATTTTTTGGCTCTATGATTCAATATATGACCGGGTATTATAAACATTACAACAAACGCTAGAACAAACGTCACCATTTTGATATCATACATTCCTATCAAATGATGTATCGTACCGATAACCATACCTACAATCCCTCCTATCACCGAAGGTTTGAACCCGATTACCAATCCTGTGAGTATGGACCCCATTCCCATTACCAATATGATGATAAACAAAATAGGAAATGGCCACATAACATTCAGTATCGACATCATAGAAAGGAGAAAACCGGTAAGGCCCAACACAGTCCATATATATCCGATTACTTTGTCCACATAGGTCCGTACCTCTTTAGGGCGTCTTTTTCTCAATAGCGTATAGGGAAAACCGATGGCGGGTATTAAAAACCAAAGATAA
>AGTN01004509.1_pt1 | contig 10299 bp, 9 predicted proteins | sample 314218 | NCBI WGS metagenome assembly AGTN01 (sample SAMN02954264, study PRJNA73603) | bioreactor metagenome | biome: terrestrial; feature: non-aerated bioreactor; material: poplar woody material; isolation source: poplar biomass | place: USA | collected 2006-12 | reverse complement strand
GCCAAGGAACTCCTTGTAGAGCAGCTGGACTTCTTCGTTCTTGTGCGACTTGCGCTTCGGCATGCCCGCGTCCTCGGCATAGGTGGCTCTGGCGCGCAGCACGTACGGATTGATGTCCATTCTGTCCTGCGACGATACGATCGGCTGTCCGCCGCCCGTCACGCAGCCGCCGGGGCAGCCCATGATCTCGATGAAGTGGTAGTTTTTTTCGCCCCTGCGTATCGCTTCGAGCAGCTTCTTGGCGTTGCCCGTGCCGCTCGCGACCGCGACCCTGATATCCATGCCTGCGATATTCAGCGTCGCTTCCTTGACGCCGTCGATGCCTCGCACGCATTCGTAGTCGATGTCCTTTAAGTCCTCGCCCGTCAGTATGTCGGCCACGGTGCGGAGCGCCGCTTCCATGACGCCGCCCGTCGCGCCGAATATGACCGCCGCGCCGGTGGACTCGCCGAGTATCTGGTCGAAATTCTCATCGGGCAGCTTCGCAAATTCGATGCCCGACTGCCTGATCATGCGCGCGAGCTCGCGCGTGGTCAGCACGGCGTCCACGTTGCGCAGGCCGTCGTTGGAAAGCTCGTCTCTTTCCTTCTCGAACTTTTTCGCCGTGCAGGGCATCACGGAGACGACGTATATGCTCCCGGGATCGAGGTTGTTGTTTTTCGCGTAGTACGATTTGATGACCGCGCCTTCCATCTCGTGCGGCGATTTGCACGTCGAGAGGTTGTCGAGAAAATCGGGGAAGAACATCTCGCAGTATTTGATCCAGCCGGGGCTGCACGACGTGATCAGGGGCAGCCTGCCGCCGTTTTTGATGCGGTCCAATAATTCGGTGCCTTCCTCGAGTATCGTGAGGTCGGCGGCGAAGTCGGTGTCGAACACCCTCGCGAAGCCGATGCGTCGCAGCGCGGCGGCCATCTTGCCGGTCACGCTCGTGCCAACCGGAATGCCGAATTCCTCGCCCAGCCCGAAGCGCACCGCGGGAGCGGTCTGCACGACCACGTGCCTGGCGGGATCGTGAAGCGCGGCCCATACGTCGTCGATCTCGCTTCTTTCGGTCAGCGCGCCCACCGGGCAGGCCGTGATGCACTGGCCGCAGTTGATGCACAGCACGTCGCCCAGCGTCTTGCCGAACACCGGCTCGACGATCGTTTTGAAGCCCCGGTGCGTCGCGCCGATCGCGCCGATCTTCTGCACGTTGTTGCACATCGCGATGCAGCGGCGGCACAGTATGCATTTTTCGGGGTCGCGCACGACGGAGGGGGAGCCGGTATCCTGCGGGCGGTCATATCTTTCACCTTCGTAAACCGTCTCGTCGTCTACGCCCAGTTCCTCACAGAGCTTTTGCAGCTCGCAGCTGCGGTTTCTCACGCAGCTTAAACACTTTTTGTTATGGTTGGAGAGTATCAGCTCCAGGTTGACCTTGCGCGCGTCCTGCACGGCCTTGTTGTTGGTGGAGACCACCATGCCGTCCGTTGCGGGCAGCACGCACGAGGCCTGCAGGCCCCGGCCGCCCTGCAGCACGTCCACGAGGCACATGCGGCACGCGCCGATGGCGTTCACGCCCTTTAGATAGCACAGCGTGGGAATGCGGATATTGGCCTTTCTTGCAGCCTCGAGCACCGACGTGTTTTCCGGCACTTCGACTTTGATGCCGTCTATGGTTAAAGATATCATAATCTTGCGGCTCCTTTCTTACTTCTTCTCGATCGCGCTGAATTTGCAGCGCGCCATGCAAGCGCCGCACTTGATGCACTTGCTCTGGTCGATCTCGAACGGTTCCTTGAGCTTGCCGGAAATCGCGTTTGTCGGGCAGGTCTTCGCGCACGCGCCGCAGCCCACGCACTTCTGCTTGTCGATCACGTAGCTCAGCAGTGCCTTGCAGTGGCCCGCCGGGCATTTCTTATGGTAGATGTGCGCCTCGTACTCGTCGCGGAAGTATTTGATCGTGCTGAGCACGGGGTTGGGCGCCGTTTTGCCCAGACCGCACAGCGCGGCGTTCTTGATATTTTCGCCGAGCTTCTGCAGCTTCTCAATGTCGCCGTCCTCGCCGCGGCCCGAAACGATGCGCTCGAGTATCTCCAGCATGCGCTTGGTGCCGATACGGCACGGCGGGCATTTGCCGCACGATTCGTCGACCGTGAAGTCGAGGAAGAAACGCGCGACGTCCACCATGCAGTTGTCCTCGTCCATGACGATGAGGCCGCCGCTGCCCATCATCGAGCCGATCGCCGTCAGCGAATCGTAGTCGATGGGGGTGTCGAGGTGGCTGGCCGGTATGCAGCCGCCCGAGGGGCCGCCCGTCTGCGCGGCCTTGAACGCTTTGCCGCCCGGTATGCCGCCGCCGATGTCGTAGATGATCTCGCGCAGCGTCGTGCCCATCGGGATTTCGACGAGGCCCGTGTTGTTGATCTTGCCGCCCAGCGCGAACACCTTGGTGCCCTTGCTTTTCTCGGTGCCCATCGAAGCGAACCAGTCCGCGCCCTTTAATATGATCTGCGGAATGTTCGCAAATGTTTCAACGTTGTTGATGATCGTCGGCTTGCCGAACAGCCCGTGCTGCGCCGGGAACGGCGGCTTGGGCGTCGGCTCGCCCCGGCGGCCCTCGATGGAGGACATGAGAGCGGTCTCCTCGCCGCAGACGAAAGCGCCCGCGCCGAGCCGGATCTCAATGTCGAAATTGAAGCCGGATTCAAATATATTCTCGCCCAGCAGGCCCATTTCACGCGCCTGCCCGATCGCAATTTCGAGACGCTTGACGGCGATGGGGTACTCCGCGCGCACGTAGATATAGCCCATGTTGGCGCCGATCGCGTAACCCGCGATGGCCATTGCCTCGAGCACCGCGTGCGGGTCGCCTTCCAGCACGCTTCTGTCCATGAACGCGCCCGGGTCGCCCTCGTCCGCGTTGCAGATCACGTACTTGCTCGGGTTCTTCTCGTTCGCGCAGAACTGCCACTTCATGCCGGTGGGGAAGCCGCCGCCGCCTCTGCCGCGCAGTCCGCTCTTCTTCATGATGTCGATGACGTCCTGCGGCTTATACTCCGTCAGGCAGGTGCCCAGCGCCTTATAGCCGTCAAACGCGATGTATTCTTCGATCTTCTCGGGATCGATCACGCCGCAGTTGCGCAGCGCGATGCGCTTCTGCTTCTTGTAGAAGCCCACGTTATCGAGCGAGGTTTCAACCTCCTCGGTGGGTTCCCGGTACAGCAGCCGCTGCACGATGCGCCCTTTGAGCAGGTGCTCGGAAACGATCTCGGGGACGTCCTCGACCTTGACTTTGGAATAGAAGCTGCCTTCCGGGTATACGATCATAATGGGGCCGACCGCGCACAGCCCGAAGCAGCCGGTCTGCACGACCTTGACTTCTTTATCGAGCCCGGCCTTTGCGATCTCCTCATTCAATTTCTCGATGATTTTCGGCGAATCGGAGGATGTGCACCCCGTACCGCCGCAAACCAGCACATGAGAACGGTATATTGCCATTGTCTCTATCCTCCTGCCTTACTTGTTGTTGGCTTCGTTATAGCCGATTGTATATTCCGTCACGGGGCTGCCGTTGACGATGTGCTCCGCCACGATGCGGCCCACCATTTCGGGGCGTACCTTAACGTAGGTCACCTTATCATTGCCGGGCGTCATGACCTCCACCATAGGCTCCAGGCGGCAGGCGCCGATGCAGCCCGTCTGGGAGACCATCACGTCCGAAAGCTTGCGTTTGGCAACCTCATCCACAAACGCGGTAAGCACGGGGCGCGCGCCCGCGGCGATGCCGCAGGTCGCCATGCCGACGACGATCCTTGTGCCTGTGCCTTTTTTTTCTGATATCGATCTGGGACAGCGTTTTGTTCCGGATCTCTTCAAGCTCCTTTAACGATTTCATTGTTCCTCTCCTTCAAACACTTGCTTGGTTCCTTCCGATAAATATTCACCAATAAACTTTATCACTTCGGGCTGCGTGATGGGCAGACCGCATAGCGTCCTTTTGATCTCTCGCGTGTCGTATTCGAATGTCCCGTCCTTTTGCGCCGCGTATACAAAATCCAGTTCCGGGTTCATCAGCGTCAGCGTGCATACCGTCTGCGCGATGTCTCCCAGCGGTGGGCGGTCGATGTGCGAGCTCCGGTATACCGCCGTAAGCTTCGTACCCCTGCCGGGTTCGGATTCGATTTCCAGTCCTCCGCCCGTGTTCTCGCAGCCCGCCGCAAACAGCGGAATCCCAAGGCCCACCCTGCGCGTGGTTCTCGACGTCGTAAAAGGGCTTTTCACCCGTTCCAGCATCTCCCTGCTCATGCCGCGGCCGTTGTCTTCGACAACGACCGTCAGCGTATCCTGCGCATCGTCCATACGAACGCCGATACGAATCAGGCTCGCGCCCGCGCGGATCGAATTTTCCGCGATATCCAGTATGTGCAGTGAAATGTCTCTCATCGTCTATTTGCGGTATTTATCCAATATGCCCGGCACCTCCGCCGCCGTGAGCCTGCCGTATACCTGATCGTCGATCATGATGACGGGGGCAAGGCCGCAGCAGCCAAGGCAGCGCGTCGCTTCAAGCGTAAATTTGTTGTCCGGCGTCGTTTTGCCCGGCGCTATACCCAATTCCTCGGAAAGCTTCTCCATTACTTTTTTCCACATTCTTGACATAGCATGCGGTGCCCATGCAAACGCTGATCACATGCTGCCCCTTGGGTTCCAGCGCAAACTGCGAGTAGAACGTGGCTACGCCGTAAACGTCGCTCATCGGTATGCCCATTTCTTCCGCAATAAGGTTCTGCACGTCGAAATCAAGCGCGCCGTACAGGCTTTGCGCCTTCTGCATCACGGGCATCAGCGGGCCTGGCTTTTTTCGTGTTCCCTGATAAAGCTGACCAGCTCATCCTGTTTCAGCTTATCATCGATGCTGACCATAAGATTCCTCCCGATAAAATAATAAACATATTCAATTGTTAAAAAATTAACAATCACATACCCATGGTGAATTTTATCACAATATCATCACAATTGCACTTATTATTTTTAACTTCACGGCAAATATTTTATTATAGTATTATTAAAATCTCATAAAACGACCATTTGCGACATCGTTGGCCGGAACCGTATTCGAAAAATGGAATTTTCGTGAAATTTGAGGAGATTATTGTGAACAAAAAAACAATCATTCATAAAAAATTACTTATTTGCTGTTAACGGTTTATATGTTACAATGACATCACACATCGAGGTGGAGGAGAGATTGCATGTACTGCAAGAAATGCGGCATCAATTACAAAAAAGACAAGAAGGTATGCTCGCGCTGCGGCCTGGCGCTGCAGCCCGGAGAATTCAAACAGGACAATGCGCCCCGGCGCAGGAAAATCATTATCATCGCATGTTCCGCGGCCCTCGTCGTCATTGCGTTTTTCGCGGTGATATTTTTTACGGGCAGGGTTCCGCCCAAGCTTTTGGGCACATGGTATGAAGTCAACGGATACGGATATATGGAGTTTAAGCCGAGAGGCGTAATGACTTATTACGGATCGGGAAACGAGTCCAGCGGCACTTACGCATTCAACAACGAGACGGGCGAGGGAACGATCGTGTACCACGACGAGGAGGACACTTTGACCTGCGACGGCACTACATTGTCATGGGGAGGCAGCGTCATGACGAAGACCTATGTCGAGCAGGTGGAGCTTGATTTTGGCAGCATTATTGACCAAATGGGCTAAGCCCTGCCGTCATCGCCTTATGAATGCAAATATCGCCAAGGAGACCGTCTGAATGTACTGTACGAATTGCGGCTGGAAAAACATTGAGGACTCGCTGTTCTGCGAAAAATGCGGGGAACCGCTTCGGCCGCAAACGGCGGACCCGCAGCCAGCGGGCAGCCCGTATGCGCCTCCGGCGCAATATCCTTTGCAGGCGCAGAGCGCTCCGGAGCCGGTTTATATGGCGCAAACGCAGCCCCCGTCCGCGAAGAAAAAGAAGACAGGGCTGATCGCCGGCCTCATACTGGGCGGTGCTGCGGTCGTTGCGACCGTGATGATCGCGGTGCTTTCGGGGGATTCACCGCTGGAAGGCGCCTGGTACAACGGGGAGACCGGCGTCGTGCTGGAGTTTGAAAAGAATGGGTTTGTCGTCAGCCGGACAACGGAAGGGCAGGACGAAGGCAATTATACTTACAATGGCAGCCTTGAAACCGGAACCATCACCGCCGACGGGGACGAGTACGAATTTTATCTGGACGGTGACAAGATCGTTGTAAAAGGCGCGGGCAGGTTCCAGAAAGCCGACGACGATTTTGACGCGGAGGATTTTCTGGATGAGTTCACCGGCAGGGTTTCGCCCAAGCCTTCAGGCACGTGATGTGAGGTCGACGGATACGGATATATAGCGTTCGAACCCGGCGGCGTCATGGCCCTTTAACGCATCGGGGAACGAGTATGAAGGCACATGCGATTTCGGCAACGAGACGGGTGAAGGCATGATCTGTGCCTTGACACAGGATATATTGACCTGTGATGGCGCCAGGGAGACAGCAGTATCATGATAAAGGGCTGCGTTAAATGGGTTGAGACTTCAGCAGTATTATTAGCGATTTGGAGAAAATGGGTTCGTCAGAAGGCTGGTTGACGGGCCGGATATACCGTCCGCAGGGGTTATAATGCAGGAGCCGCCGAAGCGCCGATGTGCCGCGGCGGCTTCGTTTATGGATAATAACATGACGGAAACATGACGGAATTTTTCCGGACGGCCGGTTCCGTTATGTAAAAGTAAGTGTTACCGTCGATATTTAGTTGTATTTGACAATAAAGCATGGTAAAATCATTTCCATGAATTCTGGTCGGTTACTTAAAGAACGTAAAGGGGAGCGCCGCAGTTGAAGGTATTCAGGAATATCGCCGTAGTCATACTGTTGCTTGCCATCTGCGCGGTGATTTATATATTTGCGTCCAAACAGGAAAGCGGCGGCAGCGGTACCGGTACCGTGACAAATTCAGGCACCGTCGTGATCAATGAGTTTATGGCGTCCAACAGCGGCTGCCTGTCCGATGAAAACGGGGTGTACAGCGATTGGATTGAAGTTTATAACCCTACCGGCGAAGCGGTCAGCCTTTACGGGTGGGGGCTTTCGGACGAGGAATCGGCTGCGCCGAAATGGACGTTTCCCGGCATCACGCTGGAAGCGGGCGAGTACCGGGTCATTTTCGCGTCCGGCACCGGCTCGTCCGGCAAGGATGATGAATACCAGCACGCGGGCTTTAAGCTGAGCGCACAGGGCGGCGGCATATACCTGACCGATTCTTCCGGCAAGGCGGTCGACAGGATCCAATACGAAGCACAGGCGCAGAACGTTTCGATGGGGCGGGTTGCCGGATCGGACGAGCTGCAGCAGTTCGACGCCGCGACGGGCGTGGGCCCCACGCCCGGCTTCCCCAACGACGAAGCGGGCCGCGCCGCGTTCGAGCAGAGCCGCATCGCGGCCGATACCGCGCTGCTGATCACGGAGGTCATGACGTCCAACAAGACGACGCTCGCGGACAACACCGGCGGCTACAGCGATTACATCGAGATATATAACAACGGCGGCGAGGCGGTGAACCTGGCCGGCTACGGCCTCTCGGACGATACGTCCAAAACGCTCAAATGGAAGTTCCCTGAGATTACGATAGCGCCCGGCAAATATCTGGTGGTATATGCTTCGGGCAAGGACATGCTCTCCACCGACATTGCAAGCGGCGCCGTTCATACAAATTTCAGGATATCCTCATATCGGGAGAAGATCGTGCTTTCCAACCCGCAGGGGCTGATGCTCGATCAGGTGGCGGTCAGCGAGGTCCCCTCGGACAACGCCTACGAGCGCACGCTTACGGACGGCGCATACGGCAGCGAGTGGCAGATATCCAGTTTGCCTACGCCCGGTTATTCCAACGATGAGACGGGATATTCCCAGTTTGAAGAAAACAATCAGGTCGCGCTGGGCGATATCGTCATCAGCGAGGTCATGACCTCCAACGCGAGTTACCTTCAGGAGGACGACGGAGAGTATTACGACTGGATCGAGATTTATAACCGCGGCGGCGAAGCGGTGAGCCTCGCCGGCTTCGGCCTGACCGACAATTCGGGCAATCCGGCCAAATGGAAGTTTGGTGATGTGGCCCTTGCGCCGGGACAATACCTGACGGTAATGGCTTCGGGGCTCGCGGACGACGACAGCGTAAAAAAAAGTATGTGCACACGAATTATAAGCTGAGCGCGCGCGGCGAGGTGCTGGCGCTGTTTGACAACGGGGGCAGGCTGCTCGACCGCTACAATATCCGCAGCGTACCCGTGGGAGCGTCGGTCGGGCGTGTGGATTCGGAGAACGCGCTCGTTTACTTCAAGGAGCCGACACCCGGCACGGCGAACGCATCGCCCAGCAAAGGCGCGGTATCCGCGCCCGTCACGGGCGTCGCGGCGGGAAGCTATGATGCGGCGCAGCAGGTGACGCTATCGTGCAAAACCGAAGGCGCGGTGATATACTATACCACGGACGGCACCGAACCGACACAGGGCTCCGCGCGGTATACCGGCGCGATTCCGGTCGGCGCAACGGGCATGATCCGCGCAAAGGCGTACCGGGACGGATATATCGAAAGCGATGTGCTTACCGCGACCTATCTGATAGGCGACGCTCACGATCTGCCGGTGGTGTCGCTCGTCACGGATCCCGACCTGCTGTTTGGCACGGAGCACGGGATATACACCAACTTTTCTCAGAAATGGGAAGTACCCGCCAGCATGGAGCTCATCGAGGACGGGCGGGCGGTGTTTGCGCAGAATATCGGCCTCAGGCTGTTCGGCGCATACTCGCGCTCAGACGATCAGAAGTCGTTTGCGATATTTGCGCGAAGCAAGTACGGGGGCAGCTCGATGAGCTATCCGTTCTTTGAGAGCCAGCCGTTCACGGAATACAAATCCATCGTGCTGCGCGCGGGCGGAAACGACGGCAAGCTGACCAAGCTGCGCGACGTGCTCGGGGCGGATCTGGCCGCCGGAGAGCTGGACGTTGAATATATGGATTACCGCGCGTGTATTGTTTACCTGAATGGGCAATACTGGGGTGTATACTATATGCGCGAGAAGGTCAACAAGTATTATCTCGCGCAGCATTACGATATCGAGAGGCTGGATTCGATCGATCTGCTGGTGGGCGACGGCGCGGTGCTGGCGGGAGACAACGCGGATTACAAGGCGCTGATCGAATTCTGCAAGAACAACAGCCTGGCCGGTCAGGAGAACTTCGACTATGTCGCCTCCCGGATCGACACGGACAGCTATATGGACTGGTGCATCGCGGAGATATTCTTCAGCAATGCCGACCTCGGGAACGTCAAGTTCTGGAGGTCGCCGGAAACCGGAAACAAGTGGCGGTGGATACTGTACGACATCGACTGGGGGTTTTACAAGGTCGCCCGGAAAGCCACGAACATTTTCTTCAGCGCGGAGGGGCGCGGCGCGAACTCGATGTATTCCACGGAACTGAGCCGCAGCATGCTGGAAAACGACGCGTGGCGGGAGGCTTTTTTAAGGCGCTTTGCGCAGCTGCTGCAGACGCGGTTTTCCACCGAATACGTGACGGAAAGGCTGGACGGGCTGGCGGGGGAGATCGGCGCCGAAAGGGAGCGCGACAGGCGGATTACCGGGCAGTCGGAGGGCAACTTCAATACCCATATGGAGCGGCTGCGGTGTTTTACGGAGAATCGCCGGGAGGTCGTCGTATACGAATTGCGTCGGTATTTCAGCTTATCGGAGCAGGAGACGATCGATATATTCGGCACCGCGGGAAGAGCGCCGACAGAATGGGAAATCGCCACATACGGCGAGTAGGAGATATTTTAGCAATGCGTGACGAGGATATATTCAGAAGGCTTAAAAAAGAGACGCCGCTGGTCAAGCGCAAGGACCTGCAGCCCCTTTCGCAGACGGACTTTGAACCGAGGCGAAGCAGCTTTGACATGCTGATGGAGAAAAGGACCGACAAGCGGGAGGAGCGGAAAAGCACCGGCTTTCGCGTAAACACGGGCGCGTACAGGAAAGACGACGAGCGGGACGGCAAACCGCGGCAGGACGGGGAGCCCGAAAAGCTGTCGATGTACGGGGACGGCGCCCGCGCGGATACGGAGCGTGTTCAGCGCCCGCAGTCGCGCACCATACAGGCCCGGTCGGAGACGCGTATCCGCACCGGCGCGGAACCATACAGGCGCCCGGAAGTGCGCACCGTCAGCGTGCAGCCGCAGTTGAAGCTTCCCGACGAACCGGAGACCGTGCAGCGGCCGC
>AGTN01061427.1_pt1 | contig 10301 bp, 10 predicted proteins | sample 314218 | NCBI WGS metagenome assembly AGTN01 (sample SAMN02954264, study PRJNA73603) | bioreactor metagenome | biome: terrestrial; feature: non-aerated bioreactor; material: poplar woody material; isolation source: poplar biomass | place: USA | collected 2006-12 | reverse complement strand
GTGAACCACTACTGAAAATATGGAAATTGGAAAACGACAATTTCTTGAGGAGCCCTTCTATCGCTCCTGCAAACAGCTCATCGTCAACGGCAACCAGAATTCTTGAAAGCATGATGAACTCCTTTGATCGGTCCTCACAGTCAGCCTACTTTTGTTGTGCCGACCTTACTTAAAAAGTGAATATTGGGTGCAAACTTGCACACACAGCCAAACCCAGCCTACCTTCGGAAAGTATTTGGCCGTCCCAAGACGGCTCGACCTTTGTCCACGTCAAATCAGGCATTTCCAAGCATCCTCCTCGGTTGTGTTGCTGTCCTTATTGTCGAACTGAAGGAAACAAAGCACATCCAACCTGGGAATGATCCCTATCGTCAATTCGGATAGTCGAGCAACAAGCAAACGAGGTCTGTCAAGCCTGATGTCTCAGTGAAGCGGTTCGAATAGGGAAGGATCGATTTTATTGGCATCCCGACTTCGGGCCTTCATTACTTCGATCAAATCACAATGTCGCAGCGCTTTTTTCAAAGGATGACGTCCCTGTCGCTAAACTGATTGCTGCTATAAATCAATCTCTTAAGAGAGCGAATTCTTTTAAGACTATTGATACTGGCAGTGGTGACATCTGTGTTGGCAATGGACAACTCGGTCAAATACCTCATTCCGCTAAGATATTTCATGCCACTGTCTGTAATTCTGCTGTTGAACGCAACACTTAACTTTGTTAGTTTCGGCATTTTTGAGATTGACTTCAACGCTTTATCAGAGATACTGGTACGAGTCAAACTCAAGTCAATCAAGTTTTTCATGCTCGGAAGATCGTCGAGTCCCTCATCGGCCGTTGAGGTCACTTCCAGGATAAGCGACGCCAGTCGTGGAAGATCCTTTAATTTCGAGATGCATTTGCCTGTCACTAGCGTGGAACGTAGATTCAGGGATTGGAGATTTCTAAGCTTTGCCACCGATGCCATGCCTTTGTCAGTGACGTCTGTCTCAGATAGATCGAGCGAATCCAATTCATAAAGATGCTCGATGTGCTTGAGTTGCTGGTCGGAAATCTCGAATCTACGCAGATTCAGCCTGGCCAATCCCTTGCCCGATAATTTTCGCACTGCCGCTAAATGCTGCGCCCCCTCATAACTGACGGCAAGCTCGAAAGTGGTTGCTGAAGGCACAACTAGAGTTCCGCGCGCCGGCACTTCTTTGCTTCCGTTGCGGAAATGCACTCGACCGAACGAATAACTTTCCGGAAAAGTCAACCGCATTTGTCCGCTTGCGACACTATTTTCCGCCAGGCTCTCAGGCGACGCCAAAAGGAGTGAAGCCGACGGGGCCAGCGCTGTCAGTATTCCAATAGAAACGGCAAAACTAATGGATCTGTGAGAACTTATCATCAATGGGCATTCTCAGTCGGCAGTCAATCTACCATCACCAATATTATTGCAGCGTGAGCCTGAAGATGCATTTGATTCAATTCGGGCTTAGTCGGTTAAAGTTGATGGTGTAAGCTGATTGTGAGTAAAACATGCTTCGTGAAAATCAGTCATTTACATCTCGTTATCGCGACGGCTTCCTGCTTGCGATCATTGCCCTTGCATCAATAGCATGCCTGGTGACCGTCACCTGGAACCTGCTCGAGCGAAGCGAAAAGAATGTTGACGAACTGAAGCGCATCAAAATCGTTGACGTTAGCGATCCTGCCCGAGCTGAGAGTCAAGCTAACGAGCGAGAGTCTATGGCTGCAGAGACAAAAGCAATAGCCGAATATGATCCCAGGGCAAAAAAATTAGTTTTCAGGCTCTGGCACTCACTGATGAAGGACTGGCCAATCTGCGAAAAATGAAGCGCCTGAAAGACCTCAATCTAAGCGGCACCGACATAACTGATGAAGGGCTTAAGTCTTTGACAAAACTACCACTTGAAGATCTCACACTTTCCGGAACCAGGATTACCGATCGCGGATTGGAAACAATCTCGACTATTAAATCCCTGGAGAAACTTGACCTTGACGATACAGCAGTCACCGCCGATGGACTCAAATTCCTCAAACGATTGCCTAAGCTGCGGCGCCTGGATCTGTGTCATACGAAGATCGATAAGCGGGCTATCGACGAGATTGCACTTTTGCCGAATTTGAAATCGTTGAACATATCCCTTACACGCTTGCAGGAGACGGATCTTGAGAGCTTGAAGATGTCAGTCAATCTCGAAGATCTCGACGTAAAACGAATACCCCTGACCGAGATCGGTATAAAAACCATCGTGCAGCTAAAGAACATGCGAGATCTCGACGTTAGACACACCGGAATCTCGGACAAAGAACTCAAAATGCTCTCGGTTCTTCACAATTTGAAGAGCCTCGATCTCAGCGACACCAAAGTTACTGACCGCGGAATTTTGGGTTTACAACACCTTACCAGGTTAAAAATTCTCCGTATAAATGAATGCCCTGACGTCACCGACAGTGGTATCAAAGCTTTGAAAGCCGCTCTTCCAACAACCGAGATCAGGCAACAAATTGACTGGAGATCGTTAAAGGCTGACGACACCGCCGAATCTCTGCTTCAGAAATTGCGCCAACGCGACTGACACGTCACAGATTCCCTGCTAAAATTCGACGCAAGAAAGAAATGTTTTTCCATCTTTTGATTTTGGGAATATTTGTTTCAGGGACCTATGGTAGCCAGTGCGAACTTGTGAGGCTATGTCGACAGAAAAGAATATCTGTATAAAGTGCGGCAAGCCGAAACGCGAGCAACTTCTGGGTTCCTTCACACAGTGGATTTTTGATCAAAATTCCTGCGCGTGCGAAACGGCCGCAAGTGTCAATGCAGCGCGAACAGCAGCAGTAGCGAACCAATTCTGTACAACATGCGGACGCCCGACAACACAGGGACGAGAAGGTTCGATGACGCAATGGATCTTCCGCTCCGTTCCCTGCGTTTGCTCCCGAGACACAGCCGACCAGGCTCCTCTTCAAGTACCTGTGGATACAGCAATCGACTCGGACGAGGGCCAATCAGAAGGACTCTTCGTTGATGCAAAGCATTTTCCAACGGAACGTTATAAGCCGCTTGCGGAGCTCGGTGCCGGTGCCACTGGAAAAATCTATCTATGCAACGATCGGCTGCTGAGAAAACGAGTTGCGGTCAAGACTCTGCGAATGCTTACGAAAGAACAGTTCATGGCGTTCCAAACAGAAGCGCGAGCCACAAGCAGACTCAAGCACCCCGCCATCCTCAACCTCCTGGACTTCGGCCCCACAGAAAGTGGGGCACCGTATATGGTGCTCGAGTATTTCGATTCACAATCGCTATCCGATTTCATCGCCGCTAGAGGACTACTAGATCAGGTCAGTCTACAGCAAATTTTCATGCAAGTCCTTTCCGCCCTAGATCTGGCACACGGCATGGGAATCTATCATCGCGACTTAAAACCGGAGAACATCTTGATCTCCAGCAGTGGCAACAAAGAGCTGGAAGTGAAGCTAATCGATTTCGGAACAGCGATGTTTACAGCCTTCTCAGAGGAAGGTCAAGAAATTCAATCGTTAACAATGGTTGGAACGCCCGCGTACATGGCGCCTGATTGTGCATCAGGACGTCCCTTCGATGCTCGCTCCGAAATCTATTCTTTAGGCTGCGTGATGTTCGAATGTATGACCGGAACTCCGCCCTTTGAAGGAAGTACAGCAGTCGAGTTACTATCGCAGCACGCACATGTTCCCGCTCCGAATCTGAGAGAGTTCGAGATAGAGGTATGCGACGAGATAGCAAATCTGGTGGAGCGCTGCCTGGAAAAAGACCCCAAAGACCGCTTTCAATCAATTAAGCAGCTTCGCGAAACACTGTCCAGAATCGATACTCAATCAAAACAACCAGTTCAAGAAATTGAACTATTCGAAAAGACGCCGGACCCGACAACAGACAAACCAGAGAGCAAAGTTGGAAAAATGGTTTGGTTAGTAGCTCTTGCTGCACTTCTTCTGCTCGCCTTTCCATTGGGAGTTCTGTGGACTCAAAATAGACCGCAGGAGCCGACTGGACCGGCAATGCCATTAACCCCCCAAAAAGAAGGCGTATATAAATGTCTAGCACCAGAATTTCCCGAGGAATTTGATGACACGCAGTTGAAGCTGTTGGTGATCAAAAAAAACTTTCGGTTGAGCCTGGATAATACCAAAGTTACAACGGAAGGTTTGCGCTACATCATTGACCAACCAATAGAGTGTCTCACTTTGCGCGAGACGTCGATTGATATGAATACTGCCATTCCGGTTCTTTCAAAAATGAGAAGTCTGAAAAACCTCGGGATCACCAACAGTACGCTTACAAATGAGAATCTGCCGGCTCTTAAGGGGCTCAGTCTAGATAGCCTTGATCTTTCAAAAAACCCGCAGATCAATGCTGAGTCACTAGCGATTGTTGCAAAGACTTTTCCGAATCTCAAAACACTATATTTGGTGGGAACATCAGTAAGTTGTGACGGTATCCCCTACCTCTACTCACTAAAGAAGCTCAAGGGTCTTGATTTATCGAATATGCCAATTGACGATACGTGCATAGAACGCGTGCTTCCACTTCCGCTTTTCGGCCTGGAAATCAATATGACCGATGTGACCGACAAAGGTTTTATCGCTCTTTCGAAAATGAAAACATTGAAATCAATAAAGGTGCTGGGAACCGTTCACGTAACGCAGAAGGGCGTCGACGAACTGAAGAAATCGCGACCGGACATTCGCGTCGTAATTGACGCTCCCAACGATCGATTTCTAAGACTTCGAACACGTTCGGAACCTTCTCCCGAGGACGATTTCTAAATCATGTTTCTGAATTCGCCCTTGTACCCAGCGGTGAGTTGGCAAGTTTGCCGGGGATCAATCGTTAGGATGATATTGCCTTCGCTATCTCTAAGTCAGTCACAAGGATGAAGTAATCTGACTGCCAGAATGACAGCATAAGTATAGTCTTCAGCCCATATGAAACCAAATACAACCATGCAATCGCCAAAGCAATTGACAGCACAGACTCCCAGACAGATTGCCGAAATCGCATCGTCGCTTGAGCTCGACTCAGAAGACATCGATTTTTACGGACGATTCAAAGCAAAATTTACTTTGTCATGTATCAATCGGCTTTTGGACACGCCCAAAAGAGGTCGGTTGATTCTCATGACTGCGATGACACCGACAAAATCGGGAGAAGGCAAAACCACCGTTGCAATTGGGCTGGTTCAAGCTCTGCACCGGCTGGGCGGGAAAGCAATTGCCTGCTTGCGACAACCATCACTGGGACCGGTATTTGGAATCAAGGGCGGCGCCACAGGCGGTGGCTTAGCCAAGTTGTTTCCTTCAGATGATATAAACCTGCATTTTACTGGCGATTTTCACGCAATCACATCTGCCAATAATTTGCTGGCTGCGATGATAGATAATCACATCTTTCACGGCAATTCACTCGAGATAAATCCGGAAAGCATAACTTTTCGGCGCGCCATGGATATGAATGACCGGTCGCTTCGTCGAGTAACCACCGCTGCCAGCGCTCATGCCGATGAACAATGCACATCCTTTGACATAACTGCAGCCTCGGAAGTGATGGCGATTGTTTGTCTATCCAGGTCGCTGCACGATCTAAAAGAACGGCTCGGCAATATCGTCGTAGCTAGAAACAGCAAGGACGAGCCGGTATTCGCCAGAGATCTCGAAGCATCCAGTGCAATGACAGCTCTGCTAAATGACGCTCTCAGACCGAACCTTGCTCAAACGATAGAGGGAGTTCCTGCCATCATTCACGGCGGACCTTTTGCCAACATCGCTCACGGATGTTCATCGATCATCGGCACAAAAGTCGGCCTTCGACTTGCTGATTTTGTAGTGACGGAAGCCGGTTTCGGTGCCGACCTGGGATTTGAAAAGTATTGCGACATCGTTGCAGCTTCTATTCCCGAGGAGCTGGCACCAGATGCGGTTGTAATCGTAGCGACAATAAAAGCGCTCAAGCGACAAGGCGGTGTGTCTGAATCGCTTCTGTCTGAACCAGATGAGGACTCTATAGCAGCTGGATTTCAAATTTAAAAAAGCATGCTGACATCGTAAAAAGAGCAGGTCTGCCCTTCTTTATTGCGATCAACAAGCACGCCAATGACCGTGAAGTGGAACTGTCTCTTACAAAAGCATTGTGCAAGCAAGATAATCTTCCCTGCGCGGTCGTAGATGTTTTCGGTCTGGGAGGGGCTGGTTCTATCGAACTGGCAGAACTGATCATGGCTGAGAGCTTGAATCAACAGTTCAATCCTCTCTATAAACTGGACGCTCCGCTTTCTGAAAAACTCGAGGATTTGAGCAAAAATGTATATCGTGCGAGGAAAGTTGTTTTATCCGAATCGGCCCAGCAAAGTTGTGCATGGATCGAAAGACATGGCTTCGGAAGCCTACCAGTTTGCGTTGCAAAAACTCAATACTCTCTAAGCGACGATCCGCATGCCATCGGCGTACCAGAAGATTTCGATATGCATGTCAACGAAATAGAGTTGCGAGCGGGAGCCGGCTTTATTGTCGCTAAAATGGGAGCGATCTCGACTATGCCTGGATTACCATCAAAACCCAATGCCGTGAAGATTGATGTTGATGAGCAAGGGCACATTTTCAATATTGTCTAAATCAGCTATCTCGCAGGAGGTCAATTTCATGACCATGTCTAAAACAATCGTGCTGCCCGAACCTCGAATGACTGGAACGGTAGCCCTGGAAACAGCAATAGCCGAGAGACACTCGAGCCATCACTTCATTGATGAGAAGCTGACACTAGATATTCTTTCTCAACTTCTCTGGGGAATGCAAGGAATCAGGGATAGCAGAGGAAATCGCACCGTACCGTCTGCCGGAGGGCTCTACCCACTGGATATATATGTCGCTTCGAAAGATGGTCTATTCCATTACGATCCCATAGCACACGAACTCGAGTCGCTTAATTCCAGAGATATTAGAAGTTCGTTGAGCCATGCAGCCCTTGGCGAGGAAGCAATTGCTGCAGCACCGGCGGTTTTCGTGATAACCACCGAATATCAAAAGATGTCGGAACAATTTGGAGAAGAACACGGCGTTCGTTTCGCCATACTCGAGTGTGGACACGCCGCACAAAATCTATTGTTGCAAGCACAAGCACTCGGTCTGGCAACGGTTCCAATCGGAACTTTCCGCGACTCAGACGTCGAGCAGTTTCTTGACCTTCCTCATAAGCAGCATGTCATCTACTTGATTCCAACCGGATTTGCTTCCCCTGGCCACACGGAGGAAACACACCATACTCAAGATGGACGGTGAAAATCCTTCGTAATCATGATCCGTGAAACACACAAAACAGTCATGATAGCTGTACAACGCAGGTTCTTCAGTGAGAGGGATCAGGGATGATCACTACCGCGGGCAGCACCGGTCCTGCGATCATTTATCAAATACCACATAGAACCGAAACTGCTTTACTCAGAGCACTTCATTTCATGCCTGCTTGTTCTTTCGTCGCGCCGACGGCTGTTCATCACGGTTAGTTATAACGGCTTCGCATATCATAATTCTGCCGGCCTCACGCTCAGCCTTGTGGCTGATTGACGAGATCTTAATGATCGGATTAGAACGAAACAATCGGCCCGCCCAATTTTTACCGCAAGAACAAGACACTACCTATGGTGCGCACTGCCCGGAACAATACCGCTTGAGGATGAAGCGGGCAGAGACTAGACATGGAAAGATAGCAACACGTGCGCATGGTTGCAACGCTTAGAAATCACCGGAGTGTTCGAATGACCACACAACAACAACAACAACAACAACAACAACAACAACAACAACAACAACAACAACAACAACAACAACAAACAGAAAAAATCAAGGTTCCCAAGAAATTCGCCGGCATTTGGCATAACCAACACAATTCCGAGATGAAACTTGAAGTAGATAGTGACGGTAACGTCACTGGAACGTTCAAAACCGGTGTAGACGGCAACATTAAAGAGGATCGTGAATTTCCTCTTACAGGCTTTGTGTCAGACGACGTCATCGCATTTTGCGTAAATTTTAGAGAGCACGGCTCGGTAACTGCCTGGGTAGGTCAATTTGTCGATGCAAACGAAAAGGTAAATCTGGAACAATTCAAACCATGTGGCACATGACCGTTGAGGTTGGAAACATGGCCGAACAAGTTTTGTGGAGATCAGTATTCTCCGGCGCCGATAACTTTGTCAGGGGAGCTCGCTCTTCCAACATTTGTCCGACAAGGGTACAGGCTTCACACCCTCTGTGGCTGGAAATCCAGTCGGAACGCGAACAATTTAATTGCAGGAATGAGTGAAGTTTATGAAAAAAACGAAGCGAACCGAACAGGGGCAACGTCGAATGCGCACCTGTCTAATACATGGTACCGTCGACAGTAAGCACTGGGAATACAATCACCACATTGTCCCACCCATGTCTGCTTCGTCAGCCTACAGGCTTGATTCAGTCAAACGAGGGGCAGAGGGATTTGCCCGATTCGGAGCGGAGAACCATGCCGGCGAGCCGCTGATTTACATCTATGATCGGCTCGATGAGCCGACCCGAGGAATGCTGGAAGAGAACCTTGCCTATGCTGAGGATGGGGAAATGGCAGTTTGTTTCGCGACCGGCATGGCGGCAATCAGTGCAGCGCTGGGCGTTACAACACGTTGTGGTGATGAGGTGATTGCCCACCATATGCTATACGGCTGTACCTACAGTCTTCTTGTGAATTGGCTTCCGCGCAACGGGATCGCTACAAAGCTGGTTGATTTGCGAGATCCAGGGAATTTAGAGCAATCAATCACAGAAAATACAAGAGTCGTTTATTTAGAAACGCCTGTTAATCCAACCCTTGATTTGATCGACATACAGGACATCCGCCGTCGTTTGAACGAAATGAATGCGGCGCGGGAAGAAAGCAAAAAAATCCTCCTGATTGTCGACAATACTTTTGCAACACCATATTGTCAGCGTCCCCTATTACTAGGGGCGGATCTCGTGGTGCACAGCCTGACTAAAAACATAGGCGGGTTTGGTACCGACATGGGCGGGGCCGTGATCGGTCCAGAACGGTTTCATGAGCCGCTTTTGTCATATCGCAAAGACTTTGGAGGTGTTCTGTCTCCAAAGAGTGCCTGGCCAATCCTGGTCTACGGACTGCCAACCCTTGCAAGCCGTCTGGTAAATCAACAAAAAAGTGCAATGCATATTGCTAAATTCTTGGAAAGGCATCCGAAAATTGCTCGGGTGATTTACCCCGGTCTTGAGTCGTTCCCCCAATACGATTTAGCCAAACAACAGATGGTAAGTTATGATGGGAAATTCGCACCAGGTTCTGTGCTGTTCTTCGTCTTGAAAGGTGATTGGAACGAAGCACTGACTGCAGCCCACACCTTAATCGATGACATCGCCAAGAATGGCTATAGCATCACACTTGCTGTCAGTTTGGGTCAAATCCGCACATTGATTGAAGCACCTTTTTCAATGACTCACTCTCCTCTTCCGGATGAGCTAAAATCGCTATCAGGACTAGCACCAGGCAGCATTCGTCTGTCGGTCGGCTTAGAGGATTGGCACGACATCGTCGAAGAACTCGGTGGAGCTCTTGACCGACTTCCGATCAGCTTGGATCAGCAGCTTGAGGTCGGCCATGTTGATGGTTCCGAGCTGCAGAGAAAGAGATAGCCTGGACAGAGAGATGACGCGCAATTGCGCAAAGAGAGCGACAGAAGACTGCAATGACTGAATTGTTTTTCGATCCTCCGGCCAATGATATCGCATGCGGTATCGTTGGCATCGTCGTGTTGATGTGTCTCGTGGCGGGAGGCGTCATCCTACTATCAGAAGGATTAAGAAAACAAAAGGATGACAGCTTGCGTAAGCGCTACCTTAGTGCTTGCGTATTGGCGATAATTGTCGTTGCCTGTACTTATACAGGCGGTATTCCGTTCGCGTTACTTGTTGGAGTTGTCTCACTTGGCTGTATTGGAGAGTTCCTTCATCTTGTACACGCAGAGGAAACAGTAGCCTACAGATGGATAGGATGGGTTTCGGGTCTGGCTTTTGCAGTTGCCGCCTTCTGGGAATCAAGTTCTTGCATCACCAACTTGCAATTCTCAAGCCCATTTCAAAGCTCAATTGTCGAGAATGTCCATGCGCTCTATAGCCTGCATCCATTTTACATATTGCCTGTTCCGATCATTATGATGATCCTGATGGTTCCCCTGGCACTTAAAAGATACCAGGGCATGTCAGCGCGCGAATCGTACAC
>AGTN01052442.1_pt1 | contig 10321 bp, 7 predicted proteins | sample 314218 | NCBI WGS metagenome assembly AGTN01 (sample SAMN02954264, study PRJNA73603) | bioreactor metagenome | biome: terrestrial; feature: non-aerated bioreactor; material: poplar woody material; isolation source: poplar biomass | place: USA | collected 2006-12 | reverse complement strand
GTTGTCTACTCACATACCAAAATCAGGGCCGGCAACATGAGCGCCACGGGCGTGTTTTTCTCAGGCGGGGATATCGAGATCACCAGCGGCATGTCGCTTACAGGCGCGATGATCGCAAAAAGGGATATCGGTTTTACCAGCGACTCGAATATATGGTTAAATATCAGCTATTCGCATTCCGCCATTGAGAACATCATGTCGAAAGCGAGCAACGCGCCCATGTTCTCGGGCGGCGGAAAACCAAAGCTCGATGAAAACGTGTTTATAAGCGAAAGCATTACGCCGGAAGGCAGACAATCTTAAGGAGAATTCTATGATCAGACAAACGGCGACGATATCCATCGATATCGGCCATTCCAACCTCAAAATGGTGCAGACGGCCCCGGATGGCAAGATACTGCGCTTCGTTGTGCACAAGATGCCCGAGGGCTGCGTGGAGGACGTCAATATCCTCTCGGAGGACGCGCTGATACGCTCGCTTAAAACCGCGCGGCATACGGCTCATCTTTCCGGGGGCAAATGCAGCCTCGTGCTCAGCGGCAACGACATCATCATCCGGCATTTTACGCTGCCCGTGCTGTCCGAAGAGGACCTGTATCAGAACATTATCAACGAGATGTCGGGTTATCTGCCGGTCGATCCTGAAAAATACTACGTCGATTACAAGATCACGGGTACAACGCAGGAAGACGGTATCGATATGTACCAGGTGCTGGTGACCACCGCGCACCGGCGCATCATTGGCGGTTATAAAAAGGTACTGCGCAGCGCGGGCCTTGGCGTCGGCGTGGTCGATACATGTGAAAACGCGATTGAAAAGCTGCTGCGCTTCAAATTCGGGCCGGGCGGGCAGTTCAGTTCCGACGAGGGCATCTGCGTCATCGACTTTGGGACGATGCATACGCGCGTGCACCTGTATTACAACGGCAGGTTTTTTGTGAGCAACGTGATCAAGCGCGCCGGACAGAACATTACCGATGCGATCGCCCAGACCTCGGGCAAGGATGTGATCACGGCCGAAACCATGAAGCGCGAGAACGATTTTTTAAGCGGCTCGTCCAAAAACGCCGATTTGGGCGCGGCGGTGACTTACGAGATCGATTCGCAGCTGTTCGAGATCACGCGCGTATTCGATTATTTCAAGAACCGCACGAAGAAGCATATTGGCGCGATCTATATCTCGGGCGGCGGCGCACTGCTGCCCGGGCTTGAGGATTATATGGGAAAACACTTGAAGCTGCCCGTCTGTTTTGCGAGCGAACTCATATCGATGCCGGGCAACATGGACCCCAAAGGCTTCTCATTCATGCTTAACGCATATGCCGCTACATTCAGGGAGGATCAGCGATGAAAACAGATATCAACCTGCTTCAAAAGCGAAAAGCCAAACAATATTCCGGGCAGAAACTGGCGCTGATGCTGCTCTGCGCCGTGATGTTCGCGGGCGCCGTATATGCCGGCTTTATGTTCCCGAACAGCGCGCGCACCGCCGCGATCTTGACCGCGTCGAATCTGGACGGCGACCTTTTAAGCGCCTCCGTGACGGAAGGGGATATCGTCAAGCTGACGGAGCGGTATGCGCAGCGCAGCGAGCAGCTTAAGGCGCTCAGCGCCATCGACAGCGCAAAATCGGATATGAGCGCGTATATCAACGCAATAGAATCGTCGCTTCCGACATCCGCCAATCTCACCTATATTTTCGCGGAGCAGGAGACGATCAGCATTAACGGCACCGCGGAAGACGACGAGGTGATCGCCGCATTCTGCCTGCGCCTTCGCGAAACGGGTAAATTCCGCGAGGTCTTCCTGATCAGCAGCGTATTGATGGAGGACGGAACCACGTCATTTGCCGTCGATCTCATACTGCCCGCCACGCTGGACAGCTCCGCCGTGCTGCCGATGGAAACCGGGGACGCCGACGCGGCGCAAACAGCACAAATCACCGAGGAGGTTACGCCATGAGCATATCGAAACGCGAAAGGATACTGCTCGTCATCGTTGCGTTGCTCGCGCTGTTTGGCGCGTACTACCTGTTATATCTAAAGCCCTGCCTGGATGAAATCAGCGCGCTGAATTCCGACAATGAAACCAAGGTGCTGCAGGTATATGCAAACGGCCAGCAGATAACCAGGGCCAGGCAGCTTGAAGAAGATATCGCCGGCCTCGATGAACAGCTTGCGCTCTATGGCGACAGCACCGCGCACTCGTTCGATCAGCCGCCCGTGCTCGTATACTTAAGCGATACCATAAGCGACTGTGCCGCTGACAAGAACACGATCAGGTTTGAAAGGACCGGGCAAACCGGCCCGATAGAACGCTACATCGTCACCATTTCGATGGTGGCCTCGTACGACGAATTGAAACGGGTGATCGCCGCCTTTGAGGAAGCGCCCTACATGCTGCGGATATCCGGGCTCACGGTATCGACCGATGCGCAGGTTGCCCTGATAGACCTGGGCGGCGGAACCGGGACGGATGGAAGCACGGATACGGCCGGGGATACTACCGGGGATACGCCCACCGACGCCGATACGACCCAGGATTCCGAAACCACACTGGTGGATATCACTTCCCTCAAAGAGATCGCCGTTACCATGACGCTGGACTTCTACTGCCTCTCGGGGGAGATATCCGAAGACACGGTATATACGTTCGACGGCGCGCGCCAGTATGGCGGCGACATATTCTATTGATCGGACGCCGATGAAAAGAGCCGGCCGGCTTGCGGGCGAAACAGCGGCGGTAACGGCGTGTAAGCGGGCATTGGCCGTAACCGTAAAATAACATAACGGATAACGAAAAGCGGGCCTGGGGATACTCCCCTCGCCCGCTTGCTTTACTTCAGCGCGCCCGGCGGTGTAAAAAACAGGCGGCTCTCCGCTTTTATATAAACAAATTCCACCCTGCTTTCATAGGATATCAGAGGTTACTTCATCGAAGCGGGGGGAGCGCGCATGGCACGGAACGAGCGGGGCGGTTACAGCTTTCTGGACCACATCCGGATAAACGAAGGCAGCGATCGCTGCAAAGCGGTTTTCAACGGGATATGTGAAACCGACAGGGGGAGAGCGGCGGGCTTGCTCAATGATCCGCGGCTGACCTTCGGCTGCTTTTTCATACTCTCTCCGCAAATCGCGCAGTTCCAGCTGGAGCGCCATATGAGCCCGCGCAATATGGCTGCCCTTAAGATCGCCGGACCGACAGGCCGGCCTGAAGGCGGGGAGCCTTCGGCCAGGAATGAAGCGGCGCGTGCGGCGCTGAAATGGATGCTGGAGACGGGCCATGCGGACGACGGCCTCAGCGACGAATATGAGGAGATATTGGAGGTTGCCGCATCGGTGTTGATCAACGCCTATCGGGATCTGAGCGCGCTGCCCGTCGTGATCGACATGATATTTGAACGCAGCCGGAGGGGACACAATATCCACAGCCTGGTGTGGGCCGCTTTCCAAAGCCGAAGCCCGCATACGCTGAAGCTGATCGCGCAGCGCATCCGCTCCTCGGATGAGCGGGACGCGCGGCTGGCCTTAAGCCTGCTGGGCATCGAAGCGCCCGAAGACGGTGCGGCCGGCGATAACCAAAAGCGCTACGAGTCCTATATCCGGTGGCTCGGAGAAAACGACCCGTTCTTATATTTCACGGGCGAGAGCCTCCAGTATGCCAGCCGGCCCGCGTTTTACAGCGTCGATCTGGAACGCAAATATATCCACAGGGGCACGCCGCGCTACGACAGGCAGCCGGTTTCACCCGCGGATCAGCGGGAACGCGAAGCTCTCACGGCGTTCAATACGCTCGGTTCCGGGGAAAAGGCGCTGCTGTCCGAATATTCGCACAAGCTCCATGCAGAAGACCCTTCCAAATGGAAAACATGGGTGCGGCTCCCCATCGAAGAGCAAGTCAAGTCCGCAAAACTGGGCCGGGGGGAGTTCAATGATTACGGTATCGGGTCATACGTTTGATATTACGGCGCTGATGGAGGAATACCCGCGGAACAGCGTTGAAAGGCAGCTGTTGATGACGATGTCTCAAAGCGCCGAGAACTACCGCTACGACGCTTTGGGCCAGCTCAGATTCGAGCTTCGACTGCGCAGAGATATCGTGAACGCGGCAAGGGATCTTGACCGCAGCAGGTTCTCCTTTGCCACTTTCCATAAATCGAGATGCAACCCTGAGTATTGGGAGAGGACGGCCGACGGCGGGTTCAGGCTGAAAAGCGGGGCGCGCCCCGGCGAAGCGATACGCGATATATTTACGAACGGCGGCGCATATGCGACGGAATGCGCGACGGCGATGATCATCGTGTATTATAAGGCGCTGCTCGATACATTCGGCGAGGCGCTTTTCGACGAACAGTTTCCCGCGATATATTTGATGAACTGGCATGCGATCGATCCGCTTCTGAGGGCGGTCGGCATCCCGCGGAGGGCGCAGGATGTCCTGCTGGGCGACCGGAAGTATTTCGACAACCCCGACGTGAACCCCAAGACGCCCGAGTGGCAGGGCGAGAACGTGATCGTACTGCCGGGCGGGCTGTACTATGGGCACGGCATAGGCATCAAAACCGCCGAGCAGATGGTGCGCGCGCTCAACGCGAACCGGAAAACGGACGCGACGCGCTCGGCGCATCTGCTCGATACGGCAAGCCGCCCGGATTTCAGGCAGCTGGCGGATGTATACGAGCGCTACGCCGCCCGGAGCGCTCGCCTCGTATGGGCCTTCCCTGCGACGATGGGGCGGGCGTGAGCGCCACACCTCAATGCCAGAAACGTGCCTGACGCGCCGGGTGCCACAGGTGGCCGTGGCGCCGCGTGTCGGGCCTGGGATGCCCGCCGAAGCCGTATCCTGTCAAACTTTATGACTGTGTTATGATCCCTGCCGGGTATATAGCTGAGGTACCCCCCGCCACCTTCGATAAAGTTTCGGGATGATATATCCGAAAGGTTTCCCGGCCGGGGCCCCCGATCCCGAACGCCGCATGATGATAAGCCTGCTCGCTTCCGCTGACTTCCGGAGACCTGGAGGCCGCCATGGCGCGGCTTTTTGCCGGGGGCTTTCGTTTCGCGTCCGGTAGTCCGCTCTTAAGGCAATTGTCGCCCCTGTGAGGATCGCCGGGACATAAGCGGGGCCGGACCGCGGAAAAGAGCCGAAACAGATGAAACAAGCAGAAAATGAGATCGATACACACAAATGAAGCCGCTTATAGTCCAAACGGCATCGATACCGCCGGTTTTCACCGGGCTTTCAATACGGAACCATCAAAATAGTGCAATAAAATTGCGGTTATCGCCATCCGGAAAGGGTGTATTGCGTACGCTCGCGCCCGCCGCCGCGTGCGCGGTTTTTTACGGCAGCCATCCCCTCCCGCGTAAGGCTTACCTTACGGCCATTGCAGTATGGAAACAAATTTTGTCAGGTAAACCTTACATACATGTGTAAAAGGGGCGACATAAAAAACCCATTTCAGTTGACCACAGATGCAAAAAAATATATAATTATTTGAAATGCCTATAGGATGCAGGCTATTAACCGGTCAGCGGAAGCGCGGTTGGATATAGTAAAATTTTGTGATATCTTAGAGGAGGAGAAGAAATGGCGAACAAACAGACAATCGATGGCAATACCGCCGCCGCCCATGTGGCATACGCGTTCTCGGACGTCGGCGCGATTTACCCCATCACACCATCATCGCCCATGGCGGAAATCTGCGACGAATGGGCGGCTCATGATAGAAAGAACATGTTCGGGCAGAAGATGCGTATCGCGGAGATGCAGTCGGAAGCGGGCGCGGCGGGCGCGGTGCATGGCTCCCTCGCGACGGGCGCTTTCACCTCGACGTTCACGGCGTCGCAGGGGCTGCTGCTGATGATACCGAATATGTACAAGATCGCGGGCGAGCTGCTGCCGTGCGTGTTCCACGTGACGGCGAGAAGCCTTGCGGCGCACGCGCTGTCGATCTTTGGCGACCACAGCGATGTGATGGCGACCAGGCAGACCGGTTTTGCGATGCTGGCGGCTGGCAGCGTGCAGGAGGTCATGGACATGGCCGCGGTTTCGCACCTCGCAACGCTCAAAACCAAGGTGCCGTTCCTTCACTTCTTCGACGGCTTCAGAACCTCGCACGAGGTGCAGAAGGTGGAGCTGCTGGACTATGAAAAGCTGGACGCGCTGGCCGACAAGAAGGCCATCGCGGAGTTCCGCGCGCGCGCGCTGAACCCGGAGCATCCGCACCTGCAGGGTACGGCGCAGGACCCGGATATCTATTTCCAGAACCGCGAAGCCGCAAACAAATACTACGACGCGGTGCCGGGCATCGTCGAGTCCGTGATGGACGAGTTCTATAAGACCTTTGGACGCAAATACGGCCTGTTCGATTACGTCGGCGCGGAGGACGCGGAAAACGTCATCGTACTCATGGGCAGCGGCGCAGAGGTTGTGGAGGAGTCCATCAACTACCTGAACGCGCATGGCTACAGGGTGGGCGCGGTCAAGGTGCGGCTGTACCGCCCGTTCTCGGCGAAGCATTTCGTCGATGTGCTGCCGAAGACCGTGAAGAAGATCTCGGTGCTCGACCGCACGAAGGAACCCGGCGCGCTGGGCGAGCCGCTCTATCAGGACATCATCACGGCGCTGGCCGAGCAGGGTAGAACCGCGCAGGTGATCGGCGGCCGGTACGGCCTGTCCTCGAAGGAGTTCACGCCCTCGATGGTCAAGGCGGTGTACGACAACCTCGCGGGAGCGATGAAGAACCACTTCACGGTGGGCATCAACGACGACGTGACGCATCTTTCCCTCGACTATTCGGACAGGATCGACGCGGCCCCCGAGGGCACGTACCGCTGCAAGTTCTACGGCCTGGGCAGCGACGGCACGGTGGGCGCGAACAAGAACTCGATCAAGATCATCGGCGACCATACCGACATGTACGCGCAGGGGTACTTCTATTACAACTCCAAGAAGTCGGGCGGACTGACCGTATCGCACCTGCGCTTCGGCAAAAAGCCCATACAGTCGGCGTACCTCATCGACGTCGCGGATTTCATCGCGTGCCACAACCCCTCGTACGTAACGCGCTACGACATGCTTTCCGACGCCAAGGAGGGCGGCGTTTTCCTGCTGAACTCGCCGTGGACTTTGGCCGAGATGGAATACGAGCTGCCCGCGCCGGTCAAAAACGCGATCGCGAAAAAGAAGCTGAAATTCTACAATATCGACGCGATCAAGCTGGCCGAGGCGGCGGGCATGGGCGGCCGCATCAATACCGTCATGCAGGCCGCGTTCTTCAAGGTCGCGGGCATCATCCCCGATACGGAAGCGATCGATTATATGAAGAAGGCCGTACAAAAGACGTACGGCAAGAAGGGCGATAAGATCGTACAGATGAACTATACGGCGATCGACATGGGCGCGGACGGCATGGAGGAGATCAAATATCCTGCCGGCTGGGCCACGGCCACCGACGGTGCGCCGGTCGTCGTTGCGCCGGAGGAAGCGGGGGAGTTCTTCGCAAACGTGCTTTACCCCATCATCGCGCAGAGGGGCGACGAGCTGCCGGTATCCGCGTTTGATCCGCGCGGCTTCTTCCCGACAGGCACCACGCAGTTTGAAAAGCGCGGCATCGCCGTCAACGTACCCAGGTGGATTCCCGAAAACTGCATCATGTGCAACCAGTGCAGCTTCGTATGCCCGCATGCGGTCATCCGTCCGTTCCTGGCCAGGCCGGAAGACCTGGCAAGCGCGCCTGAGGGCTTTGTAACCAGGGACGCGCGGGGCAGGGAGGTTGCGGGCCTGAAGTACCGCATGCAGCTTTCGCCGCTCGATTGTACGGGCTGCGGCAACTGCGCGGACATCTGCCCGGCCAAGGAGAAGGCGCTCGTGATGACGCCGCTCGCCGAGGTTTGCGAGACGGAAAGCCCGAATTGGGAGTTCGCGGTGAAGCTGCCGCGCCCCGAGGTGGACGTCAACAAGAGCACGGTGATCGGTTCGCAGTTCCAGCAGCCGCTGTTCGAGTTCTCGGGCGCGTGCGGAGGCTGCGGCGAGACGCCCTACATCAAGCTCGTCACGCAGCTGTTCGGCGACCGCATGATCGTCGCCAACGCCACGGGCTGCTCCTCGATCTACGGCGGCAACACGCCGACCTGCCCGTATACGAAGAACGCCCGGGGCTTTGGCCCCGCATGGGCAAACTCGCTGTTTGAAGACAACGCGGAGTTCGGCTTCGGCATGAACCTCGGCGTCACGCAGCAGCGCGAGCGCCTCGCGATGCTCGTTGCGGATTATGCCGAAAAGTGTAACCCCGATGCCAAAGCGGTCTGCGACGCCTGGCTGGCCGCCAGAAACGACGGCGAAGCGAGCAGGGCGGCGTCCGCTGCGCTGGGCGCGCTCGTTGAGAAGGCCACGGAACCGCTGGCGAAGGAGATCGCCGCCATGAGCGACCTGTTCGTCAAAAAGTCCATCTGGATATTCGGCGGCGACGGCTGGGCGTACGATATCGGCTACGGCGGCCTCGATCACGTACTGGCGCAGGGCGAGGACGTCAACGTGCTGGTGCTCGATACGGAGCTGTACTCCAACACGGGCGGCCAGGCGAGCAAGGCGACGCCGACCGGTTCGGTCGTAAAGTTTGCGGCGGCCGGCAAGCGCACCAAAAAGAAGGACCTCGGCGCCATCACCATGACGTACGGCTATGTCTATGTCGCGCAGGTCTGCATGGGCGCGAACCACAACCAGCTCATAAAGGCCCTGCAGGAGGCCGAGAGCTTCCATGGCCCGTCGCTGGTGATCGCGTACGCGCCCTGCATCAACCACGGCATCAACATGAGCAGGACGCAGGCGGAAGAGAAGCTGGCCGTTGAGGCGGGCTACTGGCAGCTGTACCGCTACAACCCGGCGCTGAAGGCGGAGGGCAAGAACCCCTTCACGCTGGACAGCAAGGAGCCTACGGGCAGCTTCCAGGATTTCATCAACAGCGAGATCCGTTACAAGACGCTCGCCAAGCAGTTCCCCGAAACGGCGGAGGTGCTGTTCGCGTCGGCCGAGAAGGAAGCCAAAGAGCGCTACGAATACTACAAGAGCATGGCCGAAAGCAAATAAGGCCGCGCCCCCAAAAGCTTTGCTTTTCGGGGACCCCGTATATACGAACGAAGGCTCTCCGGGAAACCGGAGAGCCTTTTATGTCACGCAGGGCCGGAATTTTGAGGATGTCCTGGAAACCGCGATGGCCGGCGGCCCCTGCGATTTAGAAAAATCATTGTTCGTTGATGTAATACCTGTCCTGTGCCCATTTAGCCGGGTTGGACTCAATATACTGCTATATATCCCGATGATCCTGCCCGTTGCGAATGATATGTTCATAGTATCCCCGCTGCCAGAGCGGCTTGCCAGCTTCTCTGGTCGCCAGCGATTTCAGCGCGTTGACGATCTGAGGTAATGATACCGTAGGGGCCGCCGCCCCCGGCGATCCGTGACCGGATGTGCCGATCATAATAATCAAATGGATGTGATTGGGCATAACGCAGTAAACGGGTACGGAGACATTTTGATATTTCGCAGGGATGCTCATGATGTATCGGTCTGCAATCTGGCCGTAACGGGACAAAGCGATTTGCGGGCCGCCGGGGGCGGCGGCCCCTGCGATTTCATCCAGAGGAGGGTCTGCCGTCCCCGGCGAACCGGGATGGATTACGGCCTTAAGGCTTCGTCCCAATCCACAATGCCGTCGAAGTTATGTACCCAGTCGAAGAAGTAGCCGCACTGCGCGTCGGCGGCGAAGTCTGTAAGCTGCTCCGCCGAGAGCAGGCCCGCGAATACGCGAAAGGGGGGTATCGTATATGCCCATGTCGACGTATCCACGAAGAAAACGTCGTAGCCGAGCTGCTGCAGCCGCGTAAGCTCGCTCTGCTCGCGGGCGGTCAGCGCCGCGTTCAGCATGGGCTCGATCTCCGCGATGTACTGCGCCCGGGCCGCGTCGCTGTTCTCCTGTGCGTCCAGCGTTTTGGCCTCCTGCTGGGCCGCCTGCCATTGCTCCCTCGTGACATTGCCGCCATGGTCGCCGTTGTATTCGTTGTACGGGTATGTCCCGTTTGCGAGATCGACCAGCGCGTACCACTCCGAGATGGTGCGCCCGTTGTAGATGTAGCGGGAGAAAGTATTCTCGTATTGCTCGGGCGTGACGATATCGATCCGCACGAAGAAGTACGCATCGGCGTTGGCGGGATCCTCCAGCGCGCGCCGGATTCCTTCATCAAGGTCCACCTGACCCGGCTCAGGAGCCATGCGGTCGGTGAGGCCGCCTCCGTATTCGGACGATACGATGACCACACGC
>AGTN01118356.1_pt1 | contig 10325 bp, 8 predicted proteins | sample 314218 | NCBI WGS metagenome assembly AGTN01 (sample SAMN02954264, study PRJNA73603) | bioreactor metagenome | biome: terrestrial; feature: non-aerated bioreactor; material: poplar woody material; isolation source: poplar biomass | place: USA | collected 2006-12 | reverse complement strand
ATTGCTGTCATACATCTCCGCTTTTGGCGTACACAGGCAGAGTGACTTATCTGAAAAAGAACGTCACTTTTGCCGCGACATAAGTTGTGTCCTTCAATTTGTTTCGGAATCGCTGACCAACACGGCCGACGAGGCTCAGTTTGCGACTCATCTTCAACTGGCAAACCGTTGGGAGGAGAGCATGGCAGAGATGAAGAACGATGGTGAAAATCACCGAATGGTGCTTATTTACAATATTGCCCACGTATCGCGTGAACTGCTCGTAGAGGCAAAAGGAACTATTCCGTTAAGCTAAATGAGCAGAGGACAAGCAAGCTTGGACTATGCCATAGCGAGGAATAGTCTAATTTTAATGAACTATTCCGTTAAGCTAAATGAGCAGAGGACAAGCAAGCTTGGACTATGCCATAGCGAGGAATAGTCTAATTTTAATGAACTATTCCGTTAAGCTAAATGAGCAGAGGGCAAGCAAGCTTGGACTATGCCATAGCGAGGAATAGTCTAATTTTAATGAACTATTCCGTTAAGAGAGAGCAGAAGTCAAACTTGTTTGAATTATGCCGAACGAAGGGATAGTCTAATTTTAATGAATTGATGCATTGTATGAAGTAAAGTGAATCTGCATAATTCAAACGGGTTACATGGGATATTGACAAAGCGTTTTTTGTGTTATCTTTGTACCTTGATTGGTTCGTTGCTCCGCTTCATTGCATGGCGGCGAATATCAATTCAATTTTGTTGTTATTTGCAGGTTGCCCTTTCTTGTACTCCGTGTAGAAGATAACCGGCCACAAACCGAAGTCAAAAAGCAAGCTTGTTGGGAGTTTGATGAGATGCGAAGGTGAATAACAGCCGAATAGTGATAGTATTACAATTGATTCAATGATTACGATTTTAGGTATAGAATCTTCTTGCGACGATACTTCGGCGGCGGTTATTCGTGACGGCGTCATTCTGTCGAACGTAATCGCCGGACAGGCGGTACACGAACGATACGGCGGCGTGGTGCCCGAACTGGCGTCGCGGGCGCATCAACAAAATATCATTCCCGTAGTACATGATGCATTGAGGCAGGCCGGCATCTCCAAGGACGAAATTTCGGCCGTGGCTTTCACGCGCGGCCCGGGATTGTTGGGTTCATTGTTGGTCGGGACATCGTTCGCGAAAGGGTTTTCAACGGCCCTGAACATACCCATGATTGAGGTGAATCATCTGCAGGCGCACGTATTGGCGCATTTCATTAAAGAAGATGAGAGCGATACCGGTCAGCCCTCGTTCCCGTTTCTGTGCCTGTTGGTATCCGGTGGTAATTCGCAGATTATTCTGGTGAAATCGTTCGGCGAGATGGAAATTATCGGGCAGACCATTGACGATGCCGCAGGAGAAGCGTTCGATAAATGCGCCAAAGTGATGGGGCTGGGTTATCCGGGAGGACCGGTAGTGGACAGGCTGGCCAAACAGGGAAATCCCGACAGGTTCACCTTCAGCAAGCCCAATATTGCCGGCTACGATTACAGTTTCAGCGGACTGAAAACATCGTTTCTCTATTTCTTGCGTGATGAGTTGAAAAACGATTCCGGTTTTATCGAAAGAAACAAGGTCGATTTATGCGCATCATTGCAGAAAACGATTGTGGACATTCTGATGAATAAACTCTATCGTGCGGCAAAAGAATTGAATATAAGAGAGGTAGCCGTTGCAGGAGGCGTGTCGGCCAATTCGGGACTGAGAAACGCGTTCGAAGAGTATAACCGCAAATATGGGTGGAAAATTCATATTCCAAAATTCGCCTATACTACTGATAATGCGGCAATGGTGGCCATCACAGGGTACTACAAATACCTGAACGACGATTTTTGCGGAGCGGAAGTGGTACCCTACGCGCGGGTATCGATTTGATACCGGCATGTATTTTCGTATATTGGCGAAACGTGCCTTCGCGAAATGTAACATTGGCGAAAAAAGAAGAAAAAACAACATAAGTATATGTCAGAAAAAGAAAATCTCATAATTGAGGAGAATAAAAAAAGCCTCAATTTCATTGAAGCTATCGTAGAAAAAGACCTGGAAGAAGGAAAAAACGACGGACGTATTCAAACCCGGTTCCCGCCGGAACCCAACGGTTACCTTCACATCGGGCATGCCAAAGCCATCTGCCTCGATTTCGGTATTGCAGCGAAATACGGCGGCATATGCAACCTCCGGTTCGATGATACAAACCCTGTGAAAGAAGATGTAGAGTACGTAGATTCTATCATGGAGGATATACAATGGCTCGGATTTCAATGGGAGAGCGTATACTATGCCTCGGATTATTTCCCGCAACTGTGGAATTTTGCCGTGCAACTTATCAAAGAGGGAAAAGCGTATGTGGACGAGCAATCGGCCGATGAAATCGCCAAACAGAAAGGAACGCCCACAGTGCCGGGAACAGACAGCCCATATCGCGATCGCCCTATCGAGGAATCGCTGGAACTGTTTCAAAAAATGAACGGCGGCGAAATACCCGAAGGAAAAATGGTGTTGCGTGCAAAAATAGATATGGCTTCGTCGAATATGCATTTTCGGGATCCTATTCTCTATCGGGTCATTCATATACCGCACCACCGCACCGGAACCACATGGAAAGCCTATCCGATGTATGATTTTGCTCACGGGCAGTCCGACTATTTCGAGGGTGTGACGCACTCGCTCTGCACACTCGAGTTTGAAGTGCACCGCCCGTTGTACGATTGGTTTATCGACCAACTGGCCGACAGCGATTACCGTCCCCACCAGTACGAGTTTAACCGCCTCAATCTCACCTATACCGTGATGAGCAAGCGCAAACTGTTGCAGCTCGTGCAGGAAAAACTGGTTTCGGGATGGGACGACCCGCGCATGCCCACAATTACCGGTATGCGCCGCCGGGGCTATACCGCGGAAGCGGTACGCGGTTTCATCGATAAAATCGGTTATACAAAATACGACGGCATAAATGATGTGTCGCTGCTTGAACATGCGGTGCGCGAGGATCTCAATTCGCGGGTAATGCGTGTTTCCGGCGTTATAGACCCCATCAAACTCATCCTAACCAACTATCGCGGAGATAAAGAAGAAGAGATGGAGGCCGTGAACAATCCCGAAGATGAAAGCATGGGTTCCCGCAACGTGAAGTTCTCCCACGAATTATGGATTGAACGGGACGATTTTATGGAAGAAGCGCCCAAAAAATATTTCCGTCTGACACCGGGAAACGAAGTGCGGCTCAAAAACGCCTACATCGTAAAATGCACGGGCTGTAAAAAAGATGAAAACGGAAACGTTACGGAGGTATATGCCGAGTACGATTCGCAAACGAAAAGCGGCATGCCCGCATCGAACCGCAAGGTAAAGGGAACCATCCACTGGGTTTCCGTGCCGCATAGCATAGATGCCGAAGTACGGTTGTACGACCGCCTGTTTATGGTGGAAGACCCGGCAGGCGAAAAAGAGAAAGATTTCAGGGAGTTGCTGAATCCCGAATCGCTTATTGTGAAAAAGGGTTGCAAGGTGGAAGAGTATCTGAAAGATGCGCAACCCTTAGACAGCTTTCAGTTTCAGCGTATCGGCTATTTTAATGTCGATACCGATTCAACAAGCGGAAACCTTGTTTTCAACCGCACAGTAGCGCTCAAAGATTCGTGGAAGAAAGGCAAATAGTTGATATTCTGAGCAGAGTTACTGCGAGTCAGGATAAATCCGTTTGTTGCGACGACCGGGAAATTGCGGCGAACAGCCGTCGTGACGAATGGATAGTTATCTGGAGCAGGTAAGTGAAAGGTTGAGACCGCAAACAGCAGGAATAGATCCCCTATAACGTGAGGAAAAATGGACGATAACGAGTTGGATATAACTTCTTTGGTTGAAAAATACGAACTGATGCGTGCCTCCGGCAGGAAAATGTATCTGGATGCCGATGAGTTCGCCTTGCTGGCCGAATATTATAATGCGGGCGGCGACAACGATGAGGCGGAAACACTCATTGATGAGGGATTGAAAATGCATCCCGGAAGCCCGGAGTTGATGTTGCTGAGAGCCAAAACACTCGTCTTCTCGGAAATGTACGAAGAAGCACTTGATTATATGAGATTGATATCGGATGTAGGCGATCTGGATTTACCGCTGCTGAAGATAGAGGCGTTGCTTCATTTAGAGAAGTACGGCGAAGCGGATAAGCTGATAAACAGAATATTGGAGCAGGAGCTGCCGATAGACGATCTGTATTTCTTCATCACTGAGGTAGGATTTCTGCTCAATGATGTAGATAAGTTTAACCGCGCCATCTCGTTTCTCGAAGAAAGCATGAAGATTGATGAATCGAACGTCGACGTTATCGTAGACCTCGCCTATGCCTATGAAATGAAGGGGAATTTAGAGAAAGCCATCGACTACAATAACCGCCTTCTCGACATCGATCCCTATTCATACGACGGATGGGTAAACATCGGGAAATTGTATTCCATGAATGAGCAGTACAACAAGGCTATCGACGCATTTGACTTTGCACTGACCATCAATGAAGAGGATGTGTCGGTACTCAAAATGAAAGCTTTATCCCTGTATCTGAACGATAATACCGCTGAGGCCGTTTCCATATTCGAAGAGTGTTTGAAGAAGTCGCCCGACGACGAAGCCGTGTATGATTCTTTGTTGGAAGCTTACTCGGCCATTGAGCAATACGATGAGATGATGAAGCTCATCGATAAAAAAGAGGCCCTGTTCGGCAGCGAGGGCATTCTTGCCAAACGCGTGCTAGTGCTGATAAATAAGGAAGATTTTGAGAAAGCGAGAGAACTGTTCTCACAGATTCCCGAAGCTGAAAAAGAGTCGCTCGATTATTTCATGATCGAAGGGGAACTGGCTTTCCATGACGAGGATTTTGTCAGGGCCGAGGCGGCCTATATAAAAGCCGCACTCATCTCGGAAAGGAACGAAGATATTTTGGACAGGCTGGTAAATATCAGTGTTGCGCAGGAGAAATATGAGCAGGCTGCAGAATATCTGGAGGAGCTTCTGGACATAGCACCCGATTTTCCTGCAGCGAAATCGAGATTGGCTTTCGTTCGATTTGAAATTGGCTCTAAAGAACCGTTCGACACGATTATGAACCAGTTTTCCGATGAGGAGCTGCGTGCACTATTGAACCTGATCATGGGAAATGAAGACGCTGATTTCTCCCGTTACAGCAGAGAAAAAATCCTTACCCGGTTAAACGAAGCACGGGAAAACAGGGTCCTTTTCAAGAATATCAAATACTAACTTTTCGCCGTACCGCTCCGGGCGGGGCCATTCTTCCTGCTGTGTCAAACAGGGTAGGCGGAATGAATAATTCCTGATAATAGGAGTATTCGTTATCCTTGTGTTTGATGTGGCAATCCTACTTGTTTTTAACGGACTATTCCTTATCGTATCTTCGAAATAGATTGACAGAAAAATATCGTTCTAAAAATAGAATTGATATAAAAAAGAAATAAAAAACAACATTTTACCATAATATTTGCCTTATTGATTGAATTCTCTTACTTTTGCAGCTTCAAATCAATAGTCTATGACTGCCGTTACGGAAAAAATTAAAATTTTATGTGCCGATAAGAATATGTCGGCTGAGAAGTTAGCCGAAGGGGCGGGGCTTACTGTAGAGCAGGTGAATAGAATCTGTGAGAGTGAAAAAATACCCTCTCTTTCGTCCTTAATAAAGATAGCCCGTGCCCTTGGAGTGCGTTTAGGTACTTTTCTGGACGATAGCGAAGAATATGGGCCTATCCTCAACCGGAGCGGAGATTCGCTTCAACCGGCTACTTTTACTGCTCATCAGGCAAACAATAATTCGCACATGGATTTTATCTCGCTGGCAGCGAAGAAAGCGGGAAGAAATATGGAGCCGTTTCTCATCAATATTAATTCTGCCACGGGAAATGAAACCTACTCTTCTCATGAAGGGGAGGAATTTCTATTTGTACTGGAAGGTTCTATTGTGGTGCATTACGGGCCGGCGAAACATGTGCTTTATCAAGGGGATTCCATCTATTATGATTCCATTGTAGATCATCTCGTTACAGCAGCCGATAATTCTACCGCAAAAATTCTGGGCGTCGTGTATTCTCCGGCCTGATCTCCTTATTTCGTAGGCCGACCGTTATCAATTACCCTGGAAAACTCTTCAAAAGACGGGTTTCGATTCAATCGACGGATGAAATGTTTGAGGTTCCTGACGTTTATATCTTGATTCTCTTATCTCACTAAAAAATAATAATGGCGAACAAACCGAACATACCCCTTTTTGATAAAACGCTGGGCGACTGGCTTGAATACTGGGCAACCGAAACACCGGATAAGGAATATATCGTTTATTCCGACCGCGAGTTGCGTTTTACCTGGAAAACATTCAACGAAAGGGTCGACAATATGGCGAAAGGGTTAATATCCATCGGAGTAACCCGAGGCAGCAACATCGGTATCTGGGCGCAGAACGTCCCCGATTGGCTGACCTTTCTCTATGCTACTGCGAAAATAGGTGCTGTTGCGGTGACCGTAAACACAAACTACCGCTCCGAAGAGATGATCTATCTGCTGAAAGATTCGGACATGCACACGCTCTGCATGACAGATGGCGTTGCCGGAAGCAATTATACCGATATTATTTACGAATTGGTGCCGGAGTTGAAGACCACTCAACGCGGTAAATTAAAATCCGATCGTTTTCCCTATCTAAAGAATGTAATCTATATCGGTCCCGAGAAATACCGAGGCATGTATAACACGTCCGAAATTCTACTGCTTGGAAAAAGTGCGGCCGATAACGAGCTTAACAGATTGCGCTCCCTGTCACATTGCCGGGATGTGGTGAACATGCAGTATACATCCGGTACCACCGGATTTCCAAAAGGAGTGATGCTCACGCATCACAATATAGCCAATAATGGTTATTTGACGGGAGTACACATGAAATTCACTCCCGACGATAAATGCTGTGTATGCGTACCCTTGTTTCATTGCTTCGGTGTGGTGCTGGCCACCATGTGCTGTTTAACACATGGGAGCACGCAGGTGATGGTAGAACGTTTCGATCCGTTGGTTACACTCGCTTCCGTTCACAAAGAGCGTTGCACCGTGCTGCATGGCGTACCGACCATGTTTATCGCTCAATTGAATCATCCTATGTTTGACATGTTCGACATGCATTCGTTGCGTACAGGTATTATGGCAGGCGCACTCTGCCCGGAAGAACTGATGAAGCAGGTGAACGAAAAAATGTTCATGGATCTTACCAGTGTATACGGAATGACGGAGACATCGCCGGGAATGACGCAGAGCCGTGTGGATGACCCTTTTGATGTACGTTGCACTACGGTGGGAAGCGATTATGAATTTACCGAGGTGAAGGTGCTCGATCCCGAAACAGGGGAGGAGTGTCCGGTAGGTGTAGCCGGGGAGATATGCTGCAGAGGGTACAACGTGATGAAGGGGTATTACAAGAACCCGGAGGCAACGGCTCAGGTGATCGACGGGAACGGGTTTATGCATTCAGGCGATTTGGGAGTCAGGGATGAAAACGGGAACTATCGGATTACCGGGCGTATTAAAGATATGATTATCCGGGGAGGAGAAAATATCTCTCCGAAAGAGGTGGAGGACTATCTTTACAGGATGCCGGGAGTGAAGGATGTGCAGGTTGTCGCCGTAGCATCGCAACGATACGGAGAAGATGTCGGCGCTTTTATCGTTCAAAAAGAAGGATGTCGTTTGGTGAGCGAAGATGTTCGAGATTTTTGCAAGGGGCATATTGCCAAATACAAAATTCCGCGTTACGTTTTCTTTGTGGATGAGTTCCCGATGACCGGCAGCGGTAAGATACAAAAATACCGCCTTCGTGAAATGGCGCTCGAGCTGTGTGAGAAAAACGGAATCGAAATTTTGTAGCAACCATTTTACCCGATTACCCTTGCAATACCTGGTTTCCCCGTATGAATACAGTCCGTATGCCGGCATGAACGAGAGATTTATCTAACCAAATTAGTGTCCATTTAAATCAATTCGACTTAAGAACGGTGAAACTCGTACGAAAGTGCGGAAAAACAAAAGCGGTCTCATTTCTGAAACCGCTTGTAGGACTGTAAATTACAGATTGTGTTTTGTGGAGAATATCGGAGTCGAACCGATGACCTTTTGACTGCCAGTCAAACGCTCTAGCCAGCTGAGCTAATCCCCCATTCTTAATACAGACTTTTTCGTTCCTGCTTTTTTCGTGGTGCAAAGATAGAGATTTTGTTTATATTTGCAATTGAAATAGTATCGAAATAGTTCGGAAATGATAAAAAATTATGATATATGATTGTTTTTAATACCACTTTCCATCTGGAAGAGGATATCCATGAAGAATTCATCGAGTACATGTTGCAGAAGTTCATACCAATGTCCACGAAGAGCGGATTGCTCACATCGCCGCGACTGGCGCGTGTATTCGGTAAAGAGGAGGATGAAGGACTTTCCTATGCCATGGAATTCTCGGCGGGCGATTTAGCGGCGCTCGAACGATGGAATACCGACGAGAGTCAGGTTGTGTATGCTCCACTGCTGGAAAAGTTTAAAGAGAAGCTTATCGGTTTTTCCACCGTGATGCAAACCATTGAATATTGACGATGCAGAAAGAACGGATCATTATGGGAATAGACCCCGGAACTCAGGTCATGGGATACGGAATTCTCCGGGTACTCGATAACAAGCCCTCTATGCAGGCGATGGGGGTGATGCAACTCGAAAAATACGGCGATCATTATCTGAAACTGGCAAAGATTTACGCGCGTGTTATCGGGCTTATCGATGAGTATCTGCCCGATGAACTGGCCATCGAAGCACCCTTTTACGGTAAGAACGTACAGAGCATGCTCAAGCTGGGACGTGCGCAGGGAGTAGCAATGGCGGCGGCCATCTCGAGGGATATTCCTATTTTTGAATACGCGCCGCTGAAGATAAAGATGGCGATCACCGGTAACGGACGGGCAGCCAAAGAGCAGGTCGCATATATGCTGCAGAAAATTCTGCATATTCCGGATGAGAACATGCTTCCTCAACTCGATGCCTCCGACGGCCTTGCAGCGGCACTGTGCCACTTTTATCAATCGGATATCACTACCGGGGATACAAAATATAAAGACTGGAAAGATTTTGTTAACCATAATCCGAAGAAAGTAAAACGTTGAAGATTTTTTATTTTTTTTGACGGATTCCTCAGAATGTTTTTTATCTTTGCCTTATGAATCAACTTGTTTCACATATAGAATTTTTGCTTCACGAGCATAATTGCGTGATTATTCCCGAGTTCGGAGGATTTGTGGTAAATACCCTATCCGCACGAAGAGACGGAATAGCAGCGTTTCATGCCCCTGTGTGCGAGTTGGTATTCAACAGTGATCTTACGCACAATGACGGATTACTGGCGCAATCGTATATGAAGGCCGATCATCTGACGTTCGAATCGGCCACACGAAAAATTGAACAGGCTGTTCAGGAACTAAAGCTGCAATTGTACGAACAACGCCGTGTGGAATTGGCAAAGCTGGGCTCATTCAACATCGATGAAAATAAACGGATTATCTACACGCCTGCCGCGTTTGTCCGGCCGGCCTTTTTCGGTCTTACTAAAGCCACGTTGAAGCCGGTGATTCAACTGCAGGCGCCTGTCTCTGCATCTAAACCTGAAAACAGACGGAAAGGGATACGCGCTGCAAGTGTCAGTGCCGTAGCAGTGGCGGTAATTGCGGTTTTGATGTTTGTTCTTCCTGTGAGTGATACTACCATGGGTCGCCAGTCGGCCCAAATGCTTTCCGAAACCGGATTGTTCCGATCGAAACCGGCACAGACCGTCAATCAGATTGCCGATAAGCAGGCTGCAGCCTCTTCGGAATCACCCACAGCCCCCTCCGTAACCCTGCCCGAAGAAAACATTACCGAAACCGGGCCGGTTTATCAGAATGGACCGGCATATTATATTGTAATGGGTGTGTATGAACGCAGTGATGTGGCACAGCAAATAACGGAATCGCTTAAAGGCGAAGGATTCTCACAGACAGCCTGGCTCGAGCGCCCCGGACGTATCGATGTGTATACCGCATCGTTTACCGATAAAACCGAGGCGGAAGAGTATTTAAGGGCACTACACAAACAATATCCCGCCCATGCCGATGCATGGATTTTAAAAAGATAATTGGCTATGTCTTTGAAAAGAAATATCATCACAGGGTTTATCCTTTATTGGGTATATCAGCTCTACAAATATAGAAAGACGCTGGTATCTCCTTTTGACA
>AGTN01248598.1_pt1 | contig 10326 bp, 16 predicted proteins | sample 314218 | NCBI WGS metagenome assembly AGTN01 (sample SAMN02954264, study PRJNA73603) | bioreactor metagenome | biome: terrestrial; feature: non-aerated bioreactor; material: poplar woody material; isolation source: poplar biomass | place: USA | collected 2006-12 | reverse complement strand
GATAAATTCGAATTAATTGAAAAAGGTTCTATTATCAAAAACATGTGAGTATTTAACAATCGATTTTTTTGCAAAGAATTATGATAAAAAGATTTGTAATTTTCTTATAAAAAATAATATAGTTAGTAAAGAACATACATAAAATAATATTTTTTACCTTGTACCTTTAAAACTCAATATTTTTAGGGGGACAATTAATTATGATAACGATACTGAAAACGGGTTTTGACCTGCCGACGAATTACCTCGGCAAGACACTGACCTGGACGGGAAGGGACTAACTACTTACACAAATGGAAGCACCTTAACAACATACAAATACGACGCAAATGGTATACGCCTCTCCAAAACGACAGTAAGCGCGGTAACGAATTACTTATATAACGATACGGAGCCTTATTCGCGAAAGAACGGAACCGATACGTTTTGGTACCTTTACAATCAAAACGGCTTGATGGGCTTCGAGCTGAACGGTGTTACCTATTATTACATCCGTAATTGCAAGGCGACATAACGAAAATAGTTAATACGAGCGGCGCGGTTATGGTAGAATATAGCTACGACAGTTGGGGCAAGGTGATATCCACTACCGGCTCTCTTGCATCAACCGTCGGCGTACAGAATCCGTTCAGGTATCGCGGCTATTATTACGATACCGAGTCGAACCTTTACTACTTAATATCGCGCTATTACGATCCGACAACCGGAAGATTTATTTCGCCGGACAGCATAGCTCAAGACGGGAATCTATATACCAAAGCCAGTTACAGTATTGCTATGAGAGTAAATTGCACAGTTAAGACGATTAAACGTGAAATTACTTTCGCATGGGACGAAGTTGTGGAATTTTTCCGAGGTAATTAAATGGAATTAATAATGGAATTCGGATTTCTAAACGACGGCGACGTACAAGACATAAGAAGGGATTATTATGACCTCCTTTCTATCGGGAAAAGCAATGAAGAAGCCGAACGAATTATACTTGAAGAAGTTTATTATGATATGATCGGTACACCGTATGAATATTATCTTTGGATAGGGCTCGCATATTATGAATGGAAGGCGGGAAGATTATCCTTGAAAGTTAAAGTTAAGGCTGTCCAATGGATAGAAGATTTATTGAGCGGCGTTAAATCGTCTGATGGTATATATGGTAAACAAGGCGAATTTGAAAAATACAAGAATTTATTAATGTCCGAACAACCCAAACCGCGTAAATTTTCTAAGCCGCCGGTTTACAATAGTATTTGGCCGGTAGGCAGTATTATAGCAATAAAAATTGAAAAAGACAAAAAGCATGACGTCATATTGCGCGATATTTTAAAACATTCACACGAGAAAGACCGCGAATGGATAAGGCAAAATGATGAAATATTTCAAAAATATTTAGGGAAATATATAATTTTACGCATTGTAGATATTAAAAGATGGAATTATATAAGATTTATTAAAGATGATTATTTTCAAGAAGATTTAGTTTTAGCGTTATACGCTTGGGTAGGGGATACTCCACCTAATGCAGAGATTGTTAAAGAAACTAAATTTATTTTTCCTCTTTCACCAGGTGAATTCGGATATGATGTAATAGAATTGTCTTTAGATAGAGATTGTATTAACAAAATCACTTTATTATCTGTTGATAAAAATCCTTATTATTTGAATTATAATAAAAGTTCCGGAGTTAATTTTGCAACTTTATGTGAAAGATGCTGTGTGGCATTATTTAATAATGATATTTTGCCTTAAAGAAGTCGTTGAATTTTTTAGAGGTAACTAATGCAATTTCAAAAATTTTTTAATGAAGACGACGCCGCGGATATCAGAAGGGATTATAGAGATCTTATATCCATGGGAAAAACAAGCGAAGAAGCCGAAACTAAAATTTCGGAACTTTATTCCGATATGATTGGCACGGATTTGGAACCTATGTTTTGGGTTTCTCTCGCTCTTTCAGCTTGGCAAGTAGGAAGACTTTCAGAATCTCTTAAAGAGAGGGGGCTTAGCCAAATCGATAATCTTGTTAAAAAATATATCGAAACTATTCCGCCGGAAAACAAGAAAGAGATAGAAAATTCGAAAACAATGTTTGAAAATATACGAGTTTCCCTTTTATCGCTTCAAATCGATCCTGTTAAGTTCAAAGGGCCTCAATTATATAGAAGTCCTTGGCCGGTCGGGAGTTTACTTGCACTTCAAATATCTGAATCAAAACCAAACCTTGCATATTTAAAAGTTGCAAAAAAGAATGGCTGGGAAGAAGATTATTTAAAACAACTTGAAAATGAAAATTTATATAGAAATAAATATGTATTGTTACGAATTTTAAAGGTTGCGGAACATAATTATATAAGATTCATAAAAAATCAATATATTCAAGATTTTATATTATTAAGTTTATACGGCTGGGTAGGAAAAGAGATACCTTCTCCAAAAATTGTTGAAAATTTAAATTATGTAAAAATGTCCGATGGAAAAAATTTATGGCATTGTAAGAATCTTGAGATAACTCCTTTAGCTATTAAGAAAATGATATTATTAGATATAAACAAAGATTTAAAATATATGCCGCCTTATGAATTTATTGACCACGGCGGCGCTTCTATAGATATTATTTCGATGGAAAATGTATGTGCAAAGGCATTATTTGATAAAGGGATATTACCTTAACTTCTATTATTGTAACTATACAATGGCCGAAGACTTACCAGGATTGGCGCAGGTACTAAGGCGATTAGGGTCGCGTTCTTTGAAAAATGAAGAACAGCGATTATTTGAAAATTTTTAATATCGCCAACAATGAAATTATTCAAGAGGATAACCGAAAAAACGGCGCTTACAATTGATCCAACTCCGTATTGGTATTGGGCGGACGATGCCGGCGGCATATCGTTGACGGATACATTTGAGAATGCAAGAAAACTTGCGTTGGAAAAATTGATATAAAAAGAGAGATGAAAAGGTAATAATTTGTAATTGTCCGTTTCGGCAGATATAACGTTTATGCCGATTTTCGTTATTCCAAAATCACCGTTCCGTCTTCCTTTATTTCGACGGGCATACCGGTTTGGGCGTAGTCGAGAAAGTCTTGTCCGAGTTGGTCGATCGCGATAATGTCGCTGCTTTCCCAGACTTTAGCGAGGACGATACCGGAGGCGGCGAGAGAATCGATATGCTCGCCGAAAAGCATAGCTTTGGGGTTGAGGCCCATAGAGCAGACGGTTTGGAGAATAAGGCCGCCGGTCGTCGAGCCGATAGTTTGGGGAAGGCACAGGGCCGTGCCGGTTATATTTTTATTATAAAGGTCGACGTTGTTTTGGTCGGAGACGATCACTTTGTCGTCTCCGGCGAGCACGCTCTTTTTAAAAGAGGCGAGCGTATTGAAGCCCCGTTTGCTTACGGCGCATTCGCCCTTCCACTCGCCGCCCGCTATAACTCTGCCCTTGAAAGTTTTGGACATATCAGTTTTTCTCCTTCCCGGACAATATGTCGAGGATCTTTGCGTCGGGATAATAGCGCGCGACCGAATAGGTGCGCAGCTTGTTTGAGTTGGTCATTATCGGCTTCAGCACCGCGACCGGGTTTGAGGTATACATAAGCGGGCAGAGGCCGGAAAGATATACGCCCATATTTTTTAATTTTTTATAATTTTCAGTCTTCTTAAAAGCGTCCAGAACGTCCGGAGCGGACGAAAGGACGGTCTTTACGGCCACTTTTTTGCGGTTTTGTTTTTGAAGCGCCGCCGAGAGCTTCTCCGTCCAGCCGTTCAATTGAAGCGTGGTCAGATGCGGGCAACCTATAAAACAAAGTTTGGGGCGCGCGTCCTTTTTCTTCCACATTATAGGATAAGAATTATAGACGCGCTCGATCTCCTTATCGTCTATGACGTAGACCTTGGCGCCTTCTTTGATCAGGGCGCGTTTTTGCTCCTTAGCTTCCGGAGTGAGATTTTCTATATGGTATAGGCCTACCGCGCCGTTGGAGGCGGACGCCGCGCCCATATCCTTGAGGTATCCCTGAACCTCGGCGGTAATTTTTTTGCCGAGAAATCTGTCGAGGCCGGTTATGTAAGGCACGTCCTCCATAACCTTCATTCCGATCGCGCTGCCTAACAGCTGCGCCTCGGGGAGCGTCTTACATTTGACGTCGATTATCCACGAGGCTTTCCGCCCCTCGTCCGTAAGCAAGCCGAAATAGGGGACTTTTCCCGCTATCGAGCACATCAGTTCGAGCATCCCGCTGTTCCTGTTGCACCTCGCGCCGAGAACGGAATTTGCGTAGACGACGGCGGAGGATTCGGCCCACGCCAGATATTCGCCTTTTTTGGGGATATTGCCGACCTCGTCGAGGTAGCAGGCGCAGGTGAAACCGTTTTTACCCACGAGGCCGACCTTCGAGAGCTGCTCCTCGTATTTATCCTGCAGGCTGTATACTTTTTTCTTGAAAATCAGATTTTCGAGAAAATTGCAGTCGATATCGGAAAAATCGGGGCGGGGATCGACGGTGAAGCCCTCTTTGACCTTGAGGCCGGCGGCGATTATCTCGTCCATGATCTTATACGTCGGTTTGAGGAGGCCGAGACCGAAAGAGGTGACGAGATGGCCCTTTGCCTCGACCGGCACGAGCCGGGACGCGTCGAAAATCTCGCCGAACTCGACTATCGTCTTTAAAATTTTGGCCGTTGTTTCGCCCCGTTCGCCGGTCAAAATACCTTTTTCTTCGTCCGTCAAATTCATTTTGTATTCCATAGCGATATTATAAACCTAAATGAATATAGTTGCATAAAATTTTTTATTTAGGTTATAATGCAATAGTTTGATATGCCCTAAAAATCAAAATTTCAAAATTAAAGAAAAAATGGTGAAATTTTGATTGACAACGGATAATACATTTGTTATTCTAATAAAGCTGTCGCCCTTTACGAAGGCAAAATATCGCGTTTTTTGAAGAAACGAGTGATTTTCCAAAGTTTAGAGCCCCGCGCTTATCCGGCTTGAAGGCCGTTTAATTTATAGGACGCGCGATACACGCGGATAAGTGTGCGAGAGAATTCATAGGAGGATTCACATAAATGGCAGGACAGAAAATAAGGATCAAGCTCAAAGCCTACGACCACAACCTGATCGACGCTTCCTGCGAGAAGATAGTCGACGCGGCCGGCCGCACGGGCGCGAGCATTTCCGGCCCTATCCCGCTGCCGACGGAAAAGGAAATCATCACCATACTCCGCGCGCCCCACAAATATAAGGACTCGCGCGAACAGTTCGAGCTCCGCACCCACAAGCGGCTGATCGACATATACAACTGTTCCGCCCGCACGGTCGATTCCCTTATGAAGCTCGACCTTCCCGCCGGCGTAGACATCCACATTAAGCTGTAAGGGAGGCGGGAAAATGGAAAAAGCGATACTCGGAAAAAAACTGGGGATGAGCCAGATCTTCGCGCCGGACGGCAGGTTCGTGCCGGTGACGGTGGTCGAAGCCGGCCCGTGTCCCGTAATTCAGGTCAAGACCGTCGAGAAGGACGGCTATTCGGCGGTTAAGGTCGGATTCGGCAACATCAAAGAGAAGAACGCGAATAAGGCCGAGCTCGGAGAGCTCAAAGCCGGAAATATCGCGCCCGTCAGGTATATGAAAGAGCTCAAGCTCGACGGCGCCGAGAAATTCGCGCCCGGGCAGACGATAGCCTGCGACGTATTCAAGAAGGGCGACCGCGTCGATATCTCGGGCGTGACGAGGGGCAGAGGCTTTACCGGCACCGTCCAGAGATGGAACGCGCATATCGGCCCTAAGGCTCACGGCTCGGGAATGCACAGAGCGGTAGGCTCGATGGGCTCCAACACCAGCCCCGGCCGCGTCTTCAAGCACAAGCTGATGCCCGGTCATTACGGACATGAGAACGTCACGATACAAAACCTTGAAATCGTCCGCGTGGACGCGGCCCGGAACATCATTTTGGTGGCCGGAGGGATCCCGGGGCCGAGAAACAGCCTCGTCGTTCTCAAACAGACCGTTAAGAGACCGACCGATTCAAAATGGTTCCTCGATCCGAACAGGGAAGCCGCGAAAGTAGCGTCCCAGACGACTAAGAACCCGCAGAAGGCCTCCGCCAAAGCCGCGAACGCCGCGACCGAGACGAAGAAGAAGTAAGGAGATACCCGAATGGAACTCAAAGTTTATAACTCCGAGGCCGCCGAAGTCGGAAAAATAGAAGTGCCCGAGGACGTCTTCGGCCGCGAATATAACGAGCCGCTCATTCATCAGGTCGTCGTCGCCCAGCTCGCCAACAAGAGGCAGGGGACGAAGAGCACTTTGACCCGCGCCGAGGTCAGGGGCGGCGGGATCAAGCCGTGGAGGCAGAAAGGCACGGGCCGCGCCCGTCAAGGCTCCACGCGCTCTCCGCAATGGACTCACGGCGGCGTAGTTTTCGCGCCAAAGCCCCGCGATTATTCCAAAAAAATCAACAAGACAATGAGAATAGAGGCGATGAAGAGCGCCCTGAGCGAAAAAGTGCGCGCGGGGGAATTCGTAGTCGTCGACAAGCTCGAAATCGAGCCTAAGACTAAAAACGCCGTCAAGATATTGAAAAACCTGGGAGCCGAGAAGAGGCCTCTCGTCCTCGTCAAGGGCGAGAATGAAAACTTTCTTCGCGCCGGAAGGAATATCGAGGGCTTCGAGATGGCCGACGCCGCTCTCGTCAACGTCTACGAGGTCGTTCGGGCGGGAAAGTGCATTGTGACGGAGGACGCCGTCAAAGCGCTCGCGGAGGTATATAAAGAATGAGTCAGTACGATTTGATAATCAGGCCTATACTCTCCGAGAAGAGCTACGCCGGCATTAATTCCAAAAGATACGCGTTTGAAGTGAGAAAAGACGCGGCTAAAAATCAAATCAAAGCCGCCGTCGAGACGATCTTCGGCGTGACGGTCAGAAAAGTCAACACTCTGCGGTGCGACGGGAAGCTCAAGAGGATGGGAAAGAACGAAGGTTTCACTCCTTCCTACAAAAAAGCTTACGTGACGCTGACCGCCGACAGCAAGCCTATCGAGTTCTTCGAGAGCTTGTCATAAACGGGAGGATTTAGGAAATGGCAATCAAGAGATTCAGGCCGACCTCGCCCGCGCGCCGCGAATACACGGTATCCGACTTCGCGGAGATCACATCGACAAAACCGGAAAAGAGCCTGCTCCAAAGCAAGAACAGGACGGGCGGAAGGAATTCCTACGGAAGGATAACCGTCCGGCACATAGGCGGCGGCGGAAGGCAGAAATACAGGATCGTCGACTTCAAGCGCGACAAGGACGGGATCCCCGCAAAGGTCGCCTCTATTCAGTACGATCCCAACAGATCGGCTAATATCGCGCTTCTCAACTACGCCGACGGCGAAAAAAGGTATATCCTCGCTCCTCTCGGACTCAACGCCGGAGACACGATCGTCAGCGGCGACGGCGCGGATATCAAAACCGGAAACGCCTTGAAGCTCCGCGACGTGCCCGTAGGCACAATGGTGCACAACATCGAAATGCAGCCGGGAAAGGGCGGACAGATAGCCCGCTCGGCCGGCTCCCAGGCGCAGCTCATGGCAAAGGAAGGCGCTATGGCGACGCTCAGAATGCCTTCCGGAGAGATGAGATACGTTCCGCTCTTATGCAAGGCGACGATCGGACAGGTGGGAAACCTCGACTTTGAAAACGTCAGCCTCGGCAAGGCCGGAAGGAAGCGCCATATGGGCGTCAAGCCGACCGTCCGCGGCGTAGTTATGAACCCGAACGACCACCCGCACGGCGGCGGCGAGGGCAAATCCCCCGTCGGGATGCCCGGCCCCGTCACTCCGTGGGGAGTGCCGACGCTCGGCTACAAGACGCGCCACAAGCGCAATCCTACGAGCAAGTATATCATCAAGAGGATCAATTAGGAGGCTATATGAGCAGATCGGTAAAGAAGGGCCCCTTCGTTTCGGAGAGCCTGATGAAAAAAGTCGCGGCTATGAACGCTACGAGAGATAAAAGACCGATTAAGACGTGGTCGAGGTCCTCGACGATTTTCCCCGAGTTCGTCGGCCACACCTTCGCCGTTCACGACGGAAGAAAGCACGTGCCGGTTTATATAACCGAGGATATGGTAGGCCTCAAGCTCGGAGAGTTCGCTCCGACGAGAACGTTCAGGGGCCATACCCAAAAGACCGCCGCGACGACGGTCAAGAAGTAGGAGGCGACAATGGCAACGAGAGTCAAGGAGAAATCCAAAAAGCGCGCCGAGACGGCCGATAAAAGGCCTCGCGCGATCGCTAAAGGTATAAGGATAAGCCCGACCAAGGTGCGCGCCGTCCTCGACGTGATTCGCGGAAAATCTTACCGCGAGGCCGTGGCGATTTTAACCACGCTCAACAAATCTTCGAGCCTGCCCGTCCTCAAGGCAGTCAATTCCGCCGCGGCGAACGCGGAAAATAATCTTCATATGAATAAGGACGAGCTTTTGGTCAAGGAATGCTTCGCCGACGAAGGCACGCGAATGAAAAGAATGATGCCCAGAGCCAAGGGAAGGGGCGCGCGGATACTGAAGCGGACTAGCCGCATCACAGTAATTCTCGACGCGGCCAAATAGGAGGACAAATAAACAAATGGGTCAAAAAGTTAATCCGCACGGACTTAGAATAGGCATCATCGAAGGTTGGAATTCCAAATGGTACGCCGGCAAGCGCGACGCCGGAAAATATATTATCGAAGACCACAAAATCAGAGATTACCTCAAGAAGAGTTACTACGACGCGGCTATCTCCAAAATCCAGATCGACCGCGCGGCCGACACTATCAGGATAGATATGTATTGCGGCCGTCCCGGAGTCGCGATCGGCAGGCTTCAGAAATCGGCCCGCAAAGAGGAAGGCAAAGCCCCCGAGACGTCCGCGGCCTCTCCCGCCGAAGGCGACAAGAAGAGGGGAATAGATATTATAAATAAAGAAATCGCAAAGATCATCGGCGCCGATAAGGTTTTCAACGTCAACGTTCACGAGATCAAAAATCCCGACCTCGACGCTCAGCTGGTGGCCGAATCGATAGCGGCCTCGCTCGAAAAGAGGACTTCCTTCCGCAGGGCTATGAAGTTCGCGATGGGAAGGACGATGAGAGCGGGAGCAAAGGGAGTAAAGACGATGGTCGCCGGCCGTCTCGACGGCGCGGAAATAGCGAGGAGCGAGCACTACCACGACGGTTCCATACCCCTTCAGACGCTCCGCGCGGAAATAGACTACGGCCTGGCCGAGGCGCACACGACTTACGGCGTTATCGGCGTCAAGGTTTGGATTTACAAAGGCGAGGTCTTCTCCGCCGCCAAACCGAAAGGAGGAAACGAATAATGTTGATCCCCAACAGAGTCAAGAGAAGGAAACAGCAGCGCGGCAGGATGAAGGGCCGCGCCTACTCGGGAAATAAGATAGCCTACGGCGAGTACGCCCTTGTCGCGCTCGAACCGGCATGGATAACTTCAAATCAGATAGAGGCCGCCCGCGTCGCCATGACGCGCTATATAAAGAGGGGCGGACAAGTCTGGATAGATATCTTCCCCCACAAGCCGATCACCAAAAAGCCCGCCGAAACCAGAATGGGCTCCGGCAAAGGGAACGTCGAATACTGGGTGGCCGTCGTCAAGCCGGACAGAGTGCTCTTCGAGATGGGCGGAGTGCCCGAGGACGCGGCGCGCGAGGCTTTAACTCTCGCGGCTTACAAGCTTCCTATCAAATGCAAATTTGTCAGGAAAGTCGATCTTGAAGGAGGCGTGGTCGAGAAATGAAAGCGAAAAACTTTTTTGAGATGACAAACGTCGAATTGAACGACAAGGTCGCCGAGCTCAAGGCCGAGCTTTTCAACCTGCGCTTCAAGCACGCGACCAACCGCCTTCCCAACCCCCTCGTGCTCGTAGAGACGAGAAGGGATATCGCGAGGGCCAAGACCGTTCTCCGCCAAAGGGAGCTCGGCATATCCGAGGAGCCCTTGAAGGGGAAGAAGACCGTCGTCAAGAAGGCCAAGGAATAGAAGGAGAACGGAGAAATGGATAGAAATCTTAGAAAAACGAGAGTAGGGATCGTCGTCAGCGACAAGATGGACAAGACCGTCGTAGTCGCCGTAACGGAGACGACCCAGGACCCGCTCTATAAAAAGTTCATAAGAAAAACGAACAAATTCAAGGCTCACGACGAAAAAGAGGAAGCGAGCGTCGGCGACAAGGTGGAGATCACCGAGACCCGCCCGCTCTCAAAGGAGAAACGTTTCCGCGTTTCCGCCATAGTCGAGAAGGCCAAGTAGGAGGCGGATATGGTACAACCCCGGACAAG
>AGTN01465688.1_pt1 | contig 10338 bp, 9 predicted proteins | sample 314218 | NCBI WGS metagenome assembly AGTN01 (sample SAMN02954264, study PRJNA73603) | bioreactor metagenome | biome: terrestrial; feature: non-aerated bioreactor; material: poplar woody material; isolation source: poplar biomass | place: USA | collected 2006-12 | reverse complement strand
ACTGGCTGCGGTGATTAGCTTGATGGAACGTACCAACATTAGGGTGGGAAACAGCAATTATGAAAAACTTTATGGTTCGTTCGGACTTACAACGCTCAAAGACAAGCATACTGATGTAAAAGGAAATGCAATCAGGTTTTCTTTTAAAGGCAAAAAAGGCGTGTACCACGATATCAGCCTGCAAAATTCGAAATTGGCACGAATCGTGCAACGATGCAAGGAAATTCCCGGCAAGGAGTTGTTTCAGTATTATGATGAAGAGGGGAAGCGCCAAACGATTGATTCGGAAATGGTGAACGATTATATAAAAGAAATCGGCGGAGAAGATTTTACCTCGAAAGATTTCCGGACGTGGGGCGGAACGGTGAACGCTTTTTTAGCATTCAAGGGATTAGATTGGAGTGAAACGCAAACGGAGCAAAAGAAAAAAGTGGTGGAAGCGCTCGATAAAGTAGCGGCGTATTTGGGAAATACGCGTACAGTCTGTAAAAAATATTACGTGCATCCGCTTATTATAAGTTTGTACGAAAGCGGTTCGCTTCAAGAATATTTTGACCAGCTCGATGAAATAGAAGAAAACGATAACCGGGCAGCCCTGACAAAAGAAGAAAAAATCATCCTTTCTATTTTAGAGAAAGGATAATTCCCGGGTTTAAGATTAACGATTAAGAAGAGTAAATTAAGATTTTGATTATTTGTACAGTATCACGGGCGGAGATGGGTAGAATAAATAAAATATCTTTTGAAAATTATTAGAACTTTATTCTCTTTTATATTTAAACGAATAAGAATCAATCATCCATTTCCCCACGAGAGCACCCTGAAAAATGTTTAAAAAACAGACTCTGAAGGAACCCCGGCAGGACCTGCCAAAGGTATTCATATGGTCACAAAAAAACACCGTAAAGTATAATATTTATTTTTTCATCTTGCTTGTTCTTATTTTTTAAGCATAATTCTCCTTTATGCTGTCATGAAATTTGCAGATACCGCATAGTTGATTTTCTAAATTTTTTCTTTTTACTAAATCCTTTTTTAGTGCAAGGTGCAAGCCACTATATATAGTGGTCTTGCACAGCGTCGGGATAAGTTATAGATTATTGATAATTAACCATTTAATTGAATTTCATTTCAGATAAAACAAATACATCAATAATAACAGCCTATATACATCAATAGTAATGGTCTATATACATCATTTCAAATGAAATATTTTGCACAATGAAAAAATCAATATATATTTGCAATAAAAAAAGATATGAGTATAAAAATGCAACAGTCGTCATTGGCAGAAATAGCGCGGGAACAAAAGCAGGATGCTTTCACAGAAGCCGAAGTCGTGACAGAAAGGACCTTGCTTCCGGATTTGCCGAATATTCGCACGCACGCCTTAATCCTGTCAGGCGTCAGGCGTTGTGGCAAGAGTACGCTTTTACGGCAATTTGTGCGCAAGCAATTTCAGGATATATTCTATCTGAATTTTGAGGATATAAGGCTCTACGGTTTTGACATCAAAGACTTTGTTTTATTGGATAAGGTGATTGATGAATCGGGACTGAAAGTGCTTTATTTTGATGAAATTCAAATTATTGAAGGATGGGAGCTTTACATTCGCCAGAAAATAGACCAAAATTTTCAGGTTATCGTAACAGGTTCAAATGCCACTTTGTTGAGTGTCGAGTTAGGTACAAAACTGACCGGCAGGCATATAACCAAAGAACTTTTTCCTTTTTCCTTTGCCGAATATTTGGATTTCCACCATGCTGAAGCCAATCTGGAAACTCTATTGGCTTATCTGAATGAAGGCGGATTTCCCGGCTATCTGAAACAAAAACTACCCGAAATTCTGGAATTTCTGATTGAAGATATACTCAATCGTGATATCATAGTCCGCTATGGTGTGAAAGACCCCGGTTCCATAAAGAAACTTTGCTCGTATATGCTTGCCAACAACGCTACACTTGTGGTTCCATCAAAATTGACATCGGCCATTGGCGTTAAGTCCGGTTCAACCGTGTTGAGTTATTTTTCTTATTTTGAGAATTCGTACCTGGTTTCTTTGGTTCCAAAATTTAGCTGGTCGCTTAAGGCGCAGATGTTAAGCCCCAAGAAAATGTATGTGATTGATCCCGGGTTGGTACAAATAGGCAGTACTTCTTTCAGCCGGAATTTAGGGCATTTGCTTGAAAGCGTCGTATTCTGGCATTGGCGTAGGAAAACCAAAGAAATATATTATTTCAATGAAAATGACAAGGAATGCGATTTCGTTGTCCGCCATAAAGAAACGACACAGGTTATACAGGTTTGTTGGGAATTGACCCTCGAAGATGAAGAACGGGAAGTGAGCGGACTGCTTGCAGCTATGGAATACTTCAAAACTGAAAATGGCATAATCGTTACCGCTGCTTCATCTGACACCATTCGTACCGACTCGGGATTTATTTCCGTTATGCCAGCGTATCAATATTTATTGACATAACATTTTACGCCTATAATTAAAACTATTGGATAAATAAGCCTTATAGGTCACCCCATTGGTACAAGAACCTTTATCGACAAATAATGACAACAAATAAACATGTATTTTAAGGACTATCATATACTTAAAACATCAACAGTGGCATTACGAAAGAGTTCGTTCTCCAATAATCACAATTTTCGGAAATAAATGAGAATGAAATGGGTAAAATATGAAACTTTGAAAAACAGGTGATTATAAAAAAGAAGCCTCCATGTGTGTGGAGGCTTTAAAGTGATCCGCCTGGGGCTCGAACCCAGGACCCCATCCTTAAAAGGGATGTGCTCTACCTGCTGAGCTAGCGAATCAGCCTAAATGCTTTCTTTCAAAAGCGAGTGCAAAGATAAAATCTTTATTTTAAATATGCAACTGTTAAAGCCACAAAAAGCCACTTTTTTTGGGGTTTACCGCTAACCCTTTCATACCTATGAAGTTTCCGTTCAAACCGCTTCTCTTTTCTTTTTCACTCACAACTTCCTGACTCTTTATGTTCCGGATCCCACTGTCTTTACTCTCCCGTAAAACAGGTTTTCCCTTCGCTTCCACTTATTCTTTCCTCATTACTCTTCCTAATATCTGTAATGCTCCGCTTTATAAGGACCATTTACAGGTACGCCAATATAATCGGCCTGGTCTTTCGTGAGCTTCGTTAGCTTCACACCTATTTGCCCCAGGTGCAGTCTGGCCACTTCTTCATCAAGCTGCTTAGGCAGTCGATATACGCCTATTTCATAGTCGTTTTTCCATAGATCGATCTGCGCCAATGTCTGATTAGAGAAGGAGTTGCTCATCACGAACGAAGGATGGCCTGTAGCGCACCCGAGGTTCACTAACCGCCCTTCAGCCAGAAGGAAGATCGAATTTCCGGCCGGGAAGGTGTATTTATCTACCTGCGGCTTGATATTGATATGCTCTATTCCCGAAAAATGAATCAGTTTGTCTACCTGTATTTCATTATCGAAATGGCCTATGTTGCATACAATGGCCTGATCCTTCATTTGCTGCATGTGTTCAATAGTAATCACATCGCAGTTGCCGGTAGTGGTAACGAAGATGTTCCCCTCTCTCACCGCTTCTTCCATTGTAGTTACCTCAAAACCTTCCATGGCGGCCTGCAACGCGCAGATGGGATCGATTTCGGTGACGATGACACGCGCACCGTAGGAGCGCATCGATGTGGCGCATCCTTTGCCCACATCGCCATAGCCAAGCACCACCACCACTTTTCCGGCAATCATCACGTCGGTGGCACGCTTAATGCCGTCGGCGAGCGACTCGCGGCAACCATACAGATTATCGAACTTCGATTTTGTAACAGAATCGTTTACATTGATGGCGGGAACAAGCAATTCCCCTCTTTCCATCATCTGATACAAGCGATGAACTCCTGTAGTGGTTTCTTCCGAAATACCCTTCATTTCGGCGATGGTTCTGTGCCATCGCCGGTTGTCTTCCGTCAATATTCGGCGCAGTGTATCCAGAATACACTGTTCTTCGTGATTTGCCCCTTTTCTATCGATAGAGGAGGCGTCTTCTTCTGCCTGATAACCCAAATGTACCAGCAGCGATGCATCGCCGCCGTCGTCCACAATGAGATTGGGCCCTTTTCCGTCAGGAAAACGCAACGCCATTTCCGTGCACCACCAGTACTCTTCGAGCGATTCGCCTTTCCACGCAAACACAGGAACACCTGCGGCAGCTATCGCGGCGGCGGCATGATCTTGCGTAGAGAAAATGTTACAACTGGCCCATCTCACATCAGCACCCAATTCTACCAGCGTTTCAATAAGTACGGCCGTTTGAATGGTCATATGCAGCGACCCCATCACACGAGCGCCCTTCAGCGGCTTTTCCGATACATACTTTCTCCGTATCGCCATCAATCCGGGCATCTCATGCTCGGCAATATCTATTTCTTTTCGTCCGAAATCGGCAAGTGAGATATCCGCCACTTTATATTTCAGATCGGGGGAAAAATTCTTATCCATATTGGTTCTTTTTAATTTATCTATTTTTAAGGATGCAAAGTTACAAAATTTACGGAATGTTTCTACCTTTGATTTTGCAATAGTTCGGCACGCTTTTGAGGGTTTACCTGCATAACGCTGTAAGTCAAAAGTATGCAAACCGGCGGAGGCTGTCAGGTAATTCATCCATAATCACCGGATGAACGAAGGTAAAAACGAATTATGGGTCTTAAGAAAGCAACTGAAAGACTAAAGATTGATGATCATTATATATTCCAACTATCTGCCGGCAAAAGGGTTCACCGCGATTAACCTTCTCGGGATCGTATTTGCCAGGAAAGAGCATAAGGAATTGAACGAGCGTGTACTGAATCATGAATCCATTCATACCCGCCAAATGCTGGAAATGTGGATCATCGGGTTTTATGTCTGGTATATTATGGAATGGATCATCAAATGGATCCGTTATAAGGACAGAGTTGCGGCATACAGGAACATCGGTTTTGAGCGCGAAGCCTTTGCCAACGATGTCGATCAGCATTACCTGAAACACAGGAGACGGTATGCTTTTGCAAAGTATCTTTAGGAGGTACCAATATTCGGTAAGTTTTTGAAAAAGAAGCTGTCACATGTTTGATATCAGCAAATAATTCAAAGCTTGCCGGCCTATTAAAAATTACACGCATTTAAAACCATTTTGTAACAATGAGAAGAACGTATATGGTTATTCTGTTTGCCGCCGGGTTTTTCACCATGTGCGCGCAAAGGAATCAAAAGGAAACAGCAATAAAACACCCATCAACTATGCAATACAATTCATTAACCCCGGAAGAAGAGAGCGTAATTATTCATAAAGGAACGGAACGGCCGTACACCGGTGAATATTTAAACAATACAGCGGAGGGAGTCTACGTCTGTAAACGATGTGATGCGAAGTTATACCGTTCGTCCGATAAATTTGATTCACACTGCGGATGGCCCTCTTTCGATGATGAGATTGAAGGCGCCGTAAAGCGTGTGCGTGATGCCGACGGACGCCGCACCGAAATCATTTGCTCCAATTGCGGAGCACATTTGGGGCACGTTTTCCTGGACGAAGGCTATACACCCAGACAGACACGCCACTGCGTGAACTCCATTTCTCTGAAATTTGTTCCCGCTTCTCAAGAGGGAATGACAACAGCCTACTTTGCATCCGGATGTTTTTGGGGAACGGAATATTTCTTTATGAAAGCCCCCGGCGTAAAAGAAACATCTGTAGGTTTCATGGGCGGACATGTGGAGAATCCTACTTATGAACAGGTATGTCAAAAGAATACAGGCCATTTAGAGACGACCGAAGTGGTTTTCGACCCTTCCGTAACATCTTATGAGGAAATGGTGAAATTGTTCTTTGAAACGCATGATTTCACCCAAACAAACGGTCAGGGACCGGACATTGGACCGCAATATCTTTCTTGTATTTTCTATTCCGGCGAAACGGAAAAAGCCATTGCCGAAAAATATATCGGTTTATTGACAGAAAAGGGTTATAAAGTAGCAACCATGCTGAAACCGGCTTCTACTTTTTGGAAAGCTGAGGATTACCATCAACAGTATTATAAGTACAAAGGAACCACACCTTATTGCCACAAATACACCAAAATCTTCTGATTAAATAAACAGATATTCAAAAGAAACCGACCTTTTTGAAAACATTTCAAATGTTCAGGCGTTTTATAAATGTCGTTTCAAGACAAAGAATTAAAGTTTAATTTAAAAAAGAAAATTATGAAAGTATTTCGTTTATTATCGATGATTACATTGATTTTTGCCCTAGGAATAGGCGCGACATCATGTAATAATGTAAAGGACGCGGACATTCAGAACAACGCACAAACGTTGTTGAATGCAAATCCTGATTTAACAGGCGTTACGGTAACCGTACAAGATAAGGTTGCCACATTGACAGGAATAGTGAAAGACGATGCCACAAAAGCATACGCCGAAAGCACTGTTGCCGGAGTAGAAAATGTGAGATCGGTGGTAAATCAGCTCGAAGTTATTCCTCCCGCACCCGATTTCTCGGCTCTTGATGCCTCTATCAATGCAGGCTTGGCCGATGCTCTGAAAGATCATAAAACGGTTACCGCTACCGTACAAGATGGCGTTATTACCCTCTCCGGTGAAATCAGAGAAAGAGATCTTCCCGCATTGATGCAGAAATTAAATGCATTAAATCCCGAACAAATCGTAAATAACGTAACCGTAAAATAAGAAACTATGGCTTTAGTGGATAAATACAAAGAATTGGTAGACTTAGCCAGAGTAAACAATGTTACGGTAAATGAATCGGGAAATGTGCTGAAATTCGAAGGTACGGTCTCCTCGGCAAGCATTAAAAACAAAATGTGGGAAATTTATCAGCGGATAGATCCCAATTTCAAAAGCAACGATGTGGTGCTGAATATACAAACTGCTGTTTCCGAAGGGAGTAAAGTGAAGGTGGTTACGAAAGAAAGCAGACTGAACATTCGTAAAGGCCCGGGAACAGATCAGCCTATTATTGGAAAAGCAGAGAAAGGGGATATCATTATGCTTGTCAGCAAAGCCAACGACCAATGGTGGTTGGTTCGCGATAACGACGGAGAAGAAGGATATTGCTATTCTCAATATCTTGAACCCGTCCAGTAAGTTTCCTTGGATTTATCCTAAGTACAAAAAAGGTTGCTTAACGGCAACCTTTTTTTGTACGCGGGTATCATAATTTTTTATCTTTCGAAATTTTTATCCTATAGTTTTTGGCAATGGAAAGCCATTTATTAAAATCTCCGTCTATCTATAAACAAAAATTCTGCCCAAGACCTTGCTTGAACTGGCAAAGTTGTCATATAAAAACCTTTACCAAAATCACGTCTGTCTTTCGCTTTAGACAGGTCAATAGAGTGAAAGTTCCAATTTGAACCATGATAAAACATAAGCTGAGTCTGCACTCTGCTTTGAACCTGATCTTTAAAGTTAGCGCAGAGTATGTGCTACATCACGCTCACCAAGGCTAATGATTATTTAAATATTCAATCGCTGCTTCCAGAATTTCATCCTTTCCGGCTTTAATGGATTCCATGGTAGGATAAACTTCTATATCCGGAATAATGCCTTTTCTTTGTAATTCAGTTCCGTCAAGTGAAAAAAGAGCAAAGTTGGAAAAAGCTGTCCTTGTCCTATGATTTCCTGGAAGAGGGATCCATGTAACCCGTCCCAATGAGCCTGATGTCGGACGGCCGATCAGGGTCGCGTGAAAATTGGTTCGTCCCTCCCATGCTATCGTTTCTAAAGCGCTTTGAGAAGATTCATTGATCAGATAAACGATTTTCCCCTTAAAACGGAAATGTTCCGAACCGTCCGGATTGGGCGTTGTTATTTCTCTCCAACAAAAAGCGCCAGGATGTGTCAAATCCGGTAAAACCATAGGGAATAAACGGTAAGGAGTATTTGGGTTAGACAGATAACGGGCGAAACGGCTCGCATCGTAGCTATGGTTCACGCCTTTCCTTAAATCAAAAATAATACCGTCCGCATCTGAAAAATCCTGAAAAATCTGATCAATTTTCTCTATTGTCAATGCGGAAAAATCAACATAACCTATTTCATCGTAAAGCCATTGGTATGGAGTTGATACTTTCTTTTCAAAAGTAACAGGAGCCAGGTGGAGGCAAATCTCCCTTCCATCTCTTGCAATAGTCATACCTGTTCCCGGAAAGAATATCATTTCAGCCACATGGCAATTTATCCGGTATTCTTTGTTCTGTTGTGTTGACGCCGGGACCAGAACAGAGAGACTATCCCGGATATGTTGGATATCACGTTGACCGATGCGGTTGATTATATCTCCTTTTTGCAATCCCCCTACATCAACTCTGACAACAGTTTTTCCGTCCACTATTTCAATAATATCCCTACTTTCCGGAGAATAATGCCCGAACATCGTGATGTAGCCATGTCCATCGTTCAATGCTGCTACCAGTTTTAAAAAGGCAATCTGATAAGATCGATCATCCGTAGCTTCGATAAACGGAAAAACAGACTCCGTCAATGTTTTGTCCCACGATTGATCCATCAGGTATTTATGAGGAAAAAAGTAATAGATTACGTTCCAATATCTGAAAAGGGACAATAAACGATATTTCATTGAATTCAATGAAGTTGTTACTTCAAAATCATATACTTTCTCATTTTGCAACAACACCTGTTCGAATTGTACGCTATAGTAAGACGGCTGTTCTACCGGCGTGGAGGCTATCCTTCTTAATTCCTCCTGCAGTGCATCATCCAAAAACGATTGATTCAGCCAGCACAGGTTCACATTCATTTTCAGGGAATCATTAAAATTACTAGTCTTTTTGTACCTGTATTTTCCTGCCGCATCCAGCATTTTTCTGAGTTCCGCATTCACCATTTCGGGTGTAGTAGCCTGATCAATATTCTCCAATCCTTCCAATAAGACTTTATCCCAATCGAGTTTGCCCGCTGTCACATTCGGATGATAATACTTCAATAATCCCCAAACGCGGCAGGTAATCGCCCATTTTGTAGTGTCGTTATACGGGTAGTCGCAGACAAATTCGCAGGGTCTGACGAAATATTCATCGCAGAAACCGGCGGAGACTTTTGATTCAGACCAGCCACAGGATATAAGGGTTATACAGCCAATAAAAATGGCAACAATAATTAATCTTATATGTTCAAATATGAAAATTTGAGTTATCGTTTCCTTTTCAATGCGAACTTTATTCGTTCCATAGTATCTAAAATTTATTTGATTAGTAATAGAGAATCTCATTTGGCTTCAATTTCCTAATTTAACATAATACATTTCATCCCAAGATAATTTATTTCATCCCATACGAGAAAGGGAAGTTAATCCTATCCCGGAAAAGCCCTCCAGAAGAGAATCTGAAATTATCGGGCCTCCTGATTCTTCTGTACGCCAAGCTTTAAACCCTGCTAATCCATTGGCATTTTTGAACATTTGTATAGTTATATTTAACCAGTAATCTGCAGCTCTTCGAAATTCTGGTATTCGTGTATTCCAGTATAAACTCCAAAAAATATGAGATATACCAGCACTTTTTCAGAGAATTCTTACTGGTTATCTACGGTAACACACGCCTCTAATTCATCATGCATGGAATTACGGCGTAAATATACGACATTCTTATCAAACAGTATCAATAAGGTATTATGTCAAAAACAGTGTTTCACAGCAATAAAAAAACCCGGCAGGAAATAAATCCTGTCGGGTAATTGTAAAAGACGGCGGCTACCTACTCTCCCACAAAATCTGCAGTACCATCGGCGCCATTGGGCTTAACTTCTCTGTTCGGAATGGGAAGAGGTGGAGCCCCAACGCTATAACCACCTTAATTTCTCAAGAGTGAAGAGTGAATAACGAAAAACGGATACACTTCCAGCTTTTCTCTTTTAGTTTCTAGTCTACTAAAAGCCCTTGCTCTTTATTCTAAAAAATGACATGATGAAAAACAAAAGCAAGCCTACTTCAAAAAGCTGCATTACCCAACACACACTTAAAAAACGCCCTATATTTGTCAAACCCTCTTATTACACGGACTCCATTCGAAAAAAAGATTACGGGCAATTAGTACTGCTCGGCTTTGACGTTACCGCCTTTACACCTGCAGCCTATCAAGGTCGTAGTCTACAACCACCCTTATAAAGAGATCTAATCTTGAGGTAGGCTTCGCGCTTAGATGCTTTCAGCGCTTATCCCTGCCCAGACGTAGCTACCCGGCAATGCACCTGGCGGCACAACCGGCAAACCAGAGGTCTGTCCAACACGGTCCTCTCGTACTAGTG